>Ga0181556_1002621_pt1 | contig 16254 bp, 15 predicted proteins | sample 011ome_14_FD_148651 | JGI IMG/M metagenome (GOLD analysis project Ga0181556, IMG submission 148651) | Coastal salt marsh microbial communities from the Groves Creek Marsh, Skidaway Island, Georgia - 011505AT metaG (spades assembly) | ecosystem: Environmental > Aquatic > Marine > Intertidal zone... | reverse complement strand
GTTCGGGATGCTCGTCGGTCAGACAACGGGCCAGATCGCCGGCCTGGCAGCTGTCGTCGGCCACATCACCTCCCCGTATCTCAAGGGGCGCGGTGGCAAGGGGGTGGCCACGACATTGGGTGCGATTCTCGGAGTCCAGCCGTTGCTGGCGGTGCCCGTGCTGATCGCCTTCGGCATCGGCGTCGCCATCTCGCGCAGAGTCGGACTCGGTGCCGTGGCCGGGGCCGTCGTGCTGATCATCAGCGGCATCGTCGGCTGGGTCAGCGGCTGGACCGACGCCGCCGACATGTGGTTCGCGATCCTGCTGGGGAGCCTCGTGCTCGGTCGGCATGTCGGCAACATCCGACGCGCATTCGGTGGTTCCGCGGGCTAGGGATCCACAGGCACGTCAGCGTCGGTCATCCGTCCACGGACGCTGGGAGATGCAGGGCTCACCATCCTGATGCCGCCTAGCGTGCCGGCATGGGCTGGAGAGACCGGATCGACCAGACACGTGAACGGGCAGAAGCGCGCGTGGATCGTCTTGTCCGCGAGTGGCGTCCGGCTCCACGCGACTATGACGACGCCGGATGGATGGCCCCTGCTGTGGAGAGTGATCCCGCGGTGGAGGACGTCGAGGATGGCCTTGCCGATGCCGGACCGCGCATCCTGATCGGGGGATGGAGTCGGTCGGCGATCAGGGGACTCGTCGTCCTCGTCGCTCTGGTCGGTGGGGTTGCTGCATATCTGCTCTGGCAGGCGCAACCACGGGCGGTCGTCGTGGCGCCGGATGTGGTGCAGGTGGGCGTCCCCGTTCCGGGATCCGCGGCACAGCCGATCGAGTCGACGAATTCCGATGGCGGGATGTCTGGCGACTCCGTGGCACCTGGGTCCGTCGCATCGCCCGAGGAAGCCGTCACGTCGCTTCCAGCAGAAGACTTGGCGCCTGCTGCATCGCTGGGGGTGGTCGTTCACGTTGCCGGACTCGTGGCGCGACCGGGGCTGGTGCGACTTCCCGACGGCTCGCGAGTGGCCGACGCCATTGAAGCAGCGGGGGGCGTCACCAGGCGTCGAGCTGCTGACACCGTGAATCTCGCTCGCTTGGTGGTCGACGGCGAGCAGATCCTCGTGGGCGCCCCCGGAACCGGTGCGGCCATCGCAGACGGTCCCTCTCCGGCCGGTCCGACCATGAGTCCGCCGGTCATCGATCTGAACACCGCGACAGTCGATCAGCTGGATGCATTGCCCGGGGTCGGTCCCGTTCTGGCCGGCCGGATCATCACTTGGCGCACGACGAACGGGCGCTTTCGCTCCGTGGAGGAACTAGGTGAGGTGTCAGGCATCGGCGACGCGATCCTGGCCAACCTCCGTCCACTCGTACGCGTGTGATCGATGGTCGCCTCCTCGTCCCGGCGGGAGCCGCCTGGGCGGGTGCAGCCGTCACGCTGGCCTGGAGTCCGGCCGTGGGGGTGCTTCTCTGCGTAGGCACTGCCGCGATCGGCCTGTCCTTTCGTCGGCGATGGGGGATCGTGCCGGTCCTGCTGGGGACGGTCTTCGCGGGCCTCGGGCTGATGGCCGCGCTTTCTCTTGGCCAACGGCTCTCACCCGAACCGCTCGAGTCATGGACGCAGCAGCGCGTCACGGCGACGGTGCACGCAGTCATCTCCGGTGAGCCTCGGCTCCACGTGGCCGGTGGATCGGGTCAGTGGTGGGCTCAGCCGTGGATGTCGCTTCCGGTCCGGACGCAGGACATCACCGCCAGAGGCGTGACGATGACCGTCGGGCTTCCCCTGCGGCTGCACCTGCCCCCGGACGCTGTTCCACCGCCGCGCGGAACAGCCGTGCTGGTGACCGGGCGCCTGGCGCCCCTGCCCGCAGAGACCGGGCTCGCGTCGGAACTGCGCGTCCGTGGCCTGGACTGGACGGTGGTGGGCCCCCCTGGTCCCATCGAGCACATCGCGTCTGCCATGCGCCTGGGGCTCACCGACTCCCTCTCGGGCGCACCCGCGGACGCTGGCTCCCTGGTGCGTGGCCTGACGATCGGAGACGTGGAGGGGCAGCCGCCTGATCTGGCGAGGAGCATGCGCGCCAGCGGACTCTCGCACCTCGTGGCGGTCAGTGGCGGCAACGTCGCCATCGTCGTCGGCGTCGTCGTGGGCGCAGTGGCTGTGCTGCGCCTGTCCCTCCTCTGGCGCGTGGGATCGGGCCTGCTCGCCCTCGCCTATTACGCCTACCTGGTCGGCCCCGAGCCCAGCGTGCTTCGGGCATCGGTGATGGGAGCGATTGCCCTGATCGGTGTTCTCGTGGGCGGTCGCCGTGCCGGCCCATCCGTGCTGGGCACCGGCGTGCTCCTCCTGATCGTGACCATGCCGTGGCTCGCACTCTCCTGGGGATTCGCCCTGTCCGCGATGGCGACGGCCGGCCTGATACTGCTGGCGCCACTGGTGCGGGACCGACTGGAGGAGTGGCGGCCGACTCGGCGCTGGCCGCCGGTCGTTCTTGCGGCTACGTCCCTGACGCTGGCCGCGCAGTTGGCCACCCTGCCGCTCCTTCTCGCCATGGGCGGCGCTGTCGGGTGGGTGTCGGTCCCGGCGAATGTGGTCGCCATGCCGATGGTCGCGCCGGTCACCGTCCTCGGCCTTGCGGCAGCGACTGTGTCTCCACTGCTGCCCGAGGTCGCAGATCGGCTCGCGGCAGCAGCCGTATGGCCTGCGCAGGGGATCGCCTGGGTCGCGCACACTGCCCCGCAACTGCCGCTCGCCCAGTGGCCGGTGGGAACAGCATGGCCGACGGGTATCCCGGGCGTGCTCGTCCTCGGCTGTGTGCTCGTGGTTCTGGCGTTGATCTGGCGGATCCGCCGGAGTGTGCGCTGGCGAGGGATCCCAACCCGCTGGCGCGCCCTGCTCCTGTCAGCTCTGGCGCTGATGGTGGTGGTCGTGTCTGTGAGACCTCCTGCGATGCGCGGGTGGCCGCCTCCGAACTGGATCGTGCTCATGTGCGATGTCGGACAGGGCGACGGTCTGCTGCTGCGTGTCGACGATGACTCGGCGATCGTGGTCGACGCTGGTGGGGACCCGGATCTCATCGATGCCTGTCTCCTTGACGCACGGATCGCGGATGTACCGGCGATCGTCCTGACGCACTTCCACGCCGATCACGTCGGTGGTCTCGAGGGGGTGACGCGTGGCCGACCGGTGGGCGTGGTGCTCACCTCGCCGCTGTCGGATCCGCTGGACCAGGCGCTGCTGGTGGCCGATGTGGTGCAGGAGAACGGACTCCGGTTGGAGGCGATCAGCGCGGGTGACGCGCGGGTCGTCGGGGATGTGTCCTGGCGCGTGATCTGGCCCCGGCGGATCATTCGCGCCGGCTCGGTGCCGAACAACGCCAGCGTCGTCCTGGTGGCCGAGGTGCGGGGTCACACGGTGCTGTTGACCGGGGACATCGAGCCTGAGGCCCAGACCGCCCTGCTCGCAGATGTGGCGGGACTTCGGCCGGATGTCGTGAAGGTGCCCCACCACGGCTCGAGATATCAGTCGACCGCCTTTGCAGAGCGGGTGCGTGCGCCGATCGCGCTGGTGAGCGTCGGAGCCGACAACGACTACGGGCATCCGGCGCCGGAGACGGTGGAGCTCTATGGAGAGGGGGGACGGGTGGTGGTGCGGACGGACGAGATGGGGGCTGTGGCCATCGTCGAGGGGACCGACGGTGGGGTGGGGGGTGCCATCGTCGAGGGGACCGACGCGCCCTTGGGGATTGTGACGCGAGGTGGCATGCTGCCGTCATCATGACTGCAGCCCGCATCACCCTGGCGATAGGTGCTGAGCCGGTCCTCATCGACCGCGCTGTTCGCGCGGTGATCGCTCAGGTGCGCAAGGACGAGCCGGGTGCCCAGCGGCGCGTCATCGACGCGGCGGATGAGTCCGCCGCGCACACGCTGCGAGAGGCGGCCGCCCCGAATCTGTTCGGTGACGCCGGCATCGTCGTCATCGAAGGCATCGACGCGGCTGACGACTCGCTTGCCAAGGCGGTCCGTGACGTCATCGTCGATCTGCCTGATGCCACCTATCTGATCTTCACTCATCCAGGGGGGACGAAGGGCAAGGCTCTGCTCGACTCCATCCGTGCGGCCGGGGCCGAGCAGGTGGACTGCGCCACGATCAAGAAGGGCAAGGCGACCGTCGACTACCTGACGAAGGAGTTCGCGCGGCGCAAGCGCAAGGTCACGTCCGATGCCGTGGCCACCCTGTACGAGGCCATCGGCCATGACCTCGGCCTGCTGGTGAGTGCGGTGTCGCAGCTGTGCGCCGACGTCGAAGGTGATCCCATCGACGGCGAAGCGGTGCGCCATTACTTCGCCGGGGTGGCGGAGGTGTCGGGTTTCACCATCGCTGATGCCGTCTGGGACCGCCGCTATGCCGAGGCGCTTCGGTCACTTCGGCAGGCGATGCTGACATCGGATTCCGGGCGGGTAGGCCCGTCGACTGTGTCATCGTTGGCGAGTGGCCTGCGCACGCTCGTGCGCGTCGGTGGCATGCCCCCGGGGGCGTCCGATGCCGATGTCGCCCGTGAGGCCGGCGTGCCGCCGTGGAAGGTGAGCCAGCTGAAGCGTCAGTGGTCCCGCTGGTCGGGTGATCAGCGTCGGCTGGCGTCGGCAGTCGTCTCGCTGGCGGAGGCCGATGGGGCGATGAAGGGCGGGGTGCGCGAGGGCTCCAGTCTCGATGCGGAGCAGAAGCTGCTGGCCCTGGAGATCCTCGTCGCTGGATCGGCTCGGACCTGATAGCTACGCAAGATCGACAGGGATTCCGAACGCCGTGCTGAGCTGCTCGTTGGTGAGTACCTGAGAGGCCGGGCCGTGGGCCAGGACCCTTCCGTGGCTCATGACGATGGCGTCGTCGCTCGTGCGTCGCGCCCGGGATATGTCGTGCGAGATGACCACGGCCGATCCGCCTGCAGAGACGTGGGACTGCACCGCAGTGTCCAGAACGTGACGCCCGACGAGGTCGAGGTCCGCGTCGGCTTCGTCCAGAAGCAGCAGGGAGGACTGCTGCGCCAGCACTCGGGCGAGGTGGACCCGAGTGCGCTCACCGCCGGAGAGCATGGTCACCGGCCGTCGACGAAGCTCCTCGAGCCCCTGTCGCTCTATCACCTCGTCGACGATCCGTCTGTCGTCTGCGGATGCTGGCGAGCCACGCCAGGCTGAGCGACCCCAGGAGATCACCTCCTCCGCCGTGAAGCCGAACGACACGTGGCGGTCCTGGGACAGGAGAGCGCGTGCCCGGGCTCGCTCACGCGGCCGCATCCGTGCGACGTCCTGATCGCCGAGGAGCACCCGCCCGTGTGACGCAGTCAGGTCGCCTGCCAGGAGTCCCAGCAGCGAGCTCTTCCCCGAGCCGTTCGCACCGACGATGGCCGTGACGGCACCGGTGCGAACGGTGACGGTTGTCGGATGGAGGCGCATCACGCGGTTGGTCTCGAGGCTCGCCTCGATCAGGCGCGCGGCCGCCGTCATGCCCAACCACCCTGGCTGGCGCGTGTGCGACGCAGGAGGAGGAAGAAGACGGGTGCACCCACGAGTGCGGTGACCGCGCCGACGGGGATCTCGACGGGGTTCGCGATGGTTCGCGCAAGGGTGTCGGCCGCCAGCAGCACCAGTGCCCCGAGGATCGTGCTGACGATCAGGAGCGGGGCCGTGCGGGGGCCGATGACCAGTCGTACGGCGTGCGGGATGACGAGTCCGAGGAAGGCGATCACGCCGACGGCTGCCACGCCTGCGCCGATCAGGAAGACCACGGCGAGCAGTGACCAGGCCCGCACCCGAGAGACATCGATCCCCGCGGCCGTCGCATCACGGTCGCCCAGGGACAGGACGTCGAGTGACCGCGCGACGGTGCCCGCGATGATGAGGCCGACCAGGACGAAGGGCACTACAGCGATGACGCCGGACCAGTTCGCCAGTGCGAGGCTTCCCGCCGTCCAGAAGGCGAGGGATCGGACGCCCGCATCCGGGCTGACGTTCACGATGATCGACACCAGTGCGCCGGCGAAGGCAGCGATGGCCACGCCGGAGAGGAGGAGGGTCACGACCTCGGGCCGTCCATCTCGCAGCGAGGCCCACACGACGATCACCATGGCCGTTGCAGCACCGGTGGTCGCTGCAAGACCGGAGCCAAGTCCGCCGAAACCGACACCCAGGACGGCGGCAAGCACGCATCCCAGTGCGGCACCGGAAGAGATGCCCACCAAAGCAGGATCGGCCAGCGGGTTGCGCAGGGATCCCTGCATGAGGACGCCGGCAGCCGCGAGTCCCGCACCGACGACGAGCGCCATACCGATGCGGGGAGCTCGGATGGAGAGAACGATCTCCGACGTGGTTTCAGCCGCGCCTTGAGTGAGCGACAGGGCGATAGTGGCGAGCAGGATCAGCAGGATCGCACCCGCGAGCCAGAGCCAGCCGAATCGCGACGGCAGGACTCGTGTCATGGGCCCAGCTCCGTCAGTGCCGTCGCCAGTTGGTCGACCAGAGCTCCCGTCCGAGGACCGAAGGAGAGCAGCAGCGTGTCCTCGACGGAGATGATGCGTCGATCCCGACCGGCCCGTGTCTGTGCGACTCCCGGAAGGTCAGCAAGAGCGTCGACGCCACCCACGGAGTCGAGGCCACCGGTCATCACCAGCAGTACATCCGGATTCGCGGCGGCCAGTGCCTCTGCAGTCAGCGGGACGAACGCCCCGAGCCCTGCCTCGGCCCCTACGTCGGTGCCCCCGGCCGCGTCGATGAGCGCATCCGCCCCCGACCCCTCGCCACCGAGAAGGTAGATCGCGGATGTTCCTCGCAGGTAGAGGAAGGCGACGCGTGGGCGGTCGCCCGACGTCCGCGCGGTTGGAGCGATTCCGGTGGCGGTCGTGGCGACGGTGTCGGCCACCTCTGCCGGGACACCCACGGCCTGGGCCACGGCCCGGGTGCGCGGGGCGATGTCCTGCAACGTCCAAGCCTCGGGAATCTCGACGACTGTCACACCGGCGGCGCGAATCTGATCGACTGCCTCTGCCGGAGAGGTGGAGGCATCGACGAGGACGACGTCCGGGGCGGTGGCAAGGACGCGTTCGGCGCTGACCGCGTGGGCCTTGGTGAGGACGGGAGCGGTGTCGATCGTCGGTGCCTCGCTGGTCTCATCACGTCCCACGACGCGGTCACCCACGCCCAGAGCCGCCAGGGTCTCGCCGACACCGGTGGCCAGACTCACGATCCGATCGGGAGCCGTGGCAGGGACTGTCACCGTGGCAGGGACGGGCGCTGGGACATCGCGCGCGGTGATCGTGATCGGACCGGCCGTCGTCTCGACCGCTGCTTGGGGCGCCGGACTCGTTGCGCCACGTGGCTGTTCCTGCGGTGAGGCGCACGCTACTGCCGAACAGAGCACCATCGCCAGGAGACCCATGACGGCAGCGTTGCGCGGGTGGACTCGTGGCACCCATGGATTATTGCTCTGAGCGCGGTTGTCGTTGCCGATGCTTCGTCGGTATGACCCCGACGCTGTGTCAGGCGACGAGTCGCGACAAGTGCCTATCGTCCCGGGTGTGGCAACGTCATTCCTCCGTCGCGGGCATCGCCTGCTCATCACGGCAGTCGTGTCACTGGCGATGCTTGCGGTTCCGGTGTCCGCACACGCTGCGACCGAGGTCGCGCGCCAGGCGCCCGGGGGCACAGTCACAGTCACGACGAAGTCAGGACTCAAGCTATCGGTCACGCCCACGCGACGACTTGCGTCGACTGGGGCGAGGATTCTGGTGAAGGGCCGAGGCTTCGATCGTTCCGTCGGCATCTATGTCGCCTTGTGCGTCACACCGAAGCGCGGTGAGATGCCGTCCCCGTGCGGTGGCGGAGTGAACATGACGGCGAACGATCCGGCTTCGGCCTGGATCTCGTCGAATCCACCCCCTTATGGCAAGGACCTCGCGATCCCCTATCGGCCAGGTGGCCGGTTCTCCGTGCGGCTGACGGTGTCGCCCAGCATTGGGGACGTTGACTGCCGACAGGTGTCCTGCTCGATCGTGACGCGCGCCGATCACACCAGGCTCGGTGAACGACGGTTCGACGTAGCCGTCCCCGTGACGTTCGCGTCTTGAGACTCCCGCAGATCCCAATTCCCACCCCATCCAACAATGAAGGAGACACACGAGTGAGACGCATGCGCACAACCCTCGCGGCTGCGGCCGGTCTGGGCCTGCTCGCCGCCATGGTCGCTACGCCTGCGCAGGCGGCGGACGGCTTCGACGCCACCATCGCCGGCCAGCGCAACTTCGTACCGTTGGTGAATCTCGTCCAGTCATCAACCCAGACGGTCGACGTCGTCAACCTGCCGGCTGGCGTCGGGCTGTACGCGCTCAACTGCAAGGTGCCGTCGGATCCGCGCAGTGCACCGACCGTCTGCGATCTCTCGAACGGCGCAGCGGGCTACCTGCCTGCGGCCAATGACGAGCGCGCGACAGCATCAATGCCGATCAAGGTCAATGCGGAGTTCTACGGGTCCAACCCCAACCCGACCGATGGAGACGCCGACGGCGAGAGCGTGGACTGCCGTGCTGATACAGGCAACCCCCGGGCGACCACCTGTGCCGTCTACGTCCTTGGTGCGGGTCGCGAGAGCGCAAACCCGACGTACCTGCGGGTGTTCCCGACCGTCTACCTTCCCCTGACGGCTCAGCGCAAGAACGACGTCGCAACCGTGACGGTCGACGGCAGCGTCGTGAAGCGCGGTGCCAAGCCCACCCTGGCGCTGGACAGCGCGGAACCGTTCACCGTGACCCTTGCTTCAGGACTCGCCGCGTCGGTGTCAGCTGACAACTGCCAGGTGTCGGACGGAAGCATCACCGCTCTGGCGGCCAAGGGCACGTGCGTGGTCCGGATCACGTCGACGGGTGGGCGCCACTACAAGCCGCTCGTCACGACGCAGGTGTTCCGGCTGACGAAGTAGGAGTCGTTCGGCTGGGCTACTGGCCGGGCGCGAGAGCGTCGAGTCCGCCCTGGATGAAGTCCAGGACGACCGACATCTCGCGCTCGGCCGTCGTCATTCCGGCCTCGATGCGCGCGATGGCGGCATCCACGACACCCCACACGAGTCCCGCGACGGCGGCCGGGTCGTCGACGCCCAACTCGGTGACGGCGGCCGACAGTGGCTGGATCAGATCACGATGCTGAGCCTGGACCTGAGCGCGACGAGTCGGTGGAAGGTCAACGGAACCCGCTGCCCGTACGAGGGCATGCCGGCCGTCGCGGACGTACTCGAGCACTGCCTGGACCCAGGCTCGGATTCGCGCGTGGGGTTCGGCCACTGACTCGGTGGCCGAGACAAGGGTTGCGCTCCACTCCGCCAGCTCGTCCACGAGGACGTCGGCGATGAGGTCGGCAGCACTGTTGTAGTACTCGTAGACGGCAGACCTCGACAGCCCGACCTCAGTGGCCACCTCTGCGACGGTGAAGGTGCCCTCGCGCAGAATCAGTGCCGCGGCGGCCTCGAGGAGAGCGGCGCGACGCTGCTCCCGGTGCTCGGCCACGGTGGGGGCGCTGATCTTGGGCATGGCCCGAGTATGCCCCACAAACGACGAAGGCGCCCCGGAGGGCGCCTTCGTGAAGAGATGTGCACCGCCTAGAGGGCAGCGGCCTTCTTGGAGATGGACGACTTGCGGTTGGCGGCCTGGTTTGCGTGGATGACGCCCTTGCTGGCGGCCTTGTCGAGGGCGCGGGTGGCCTCGCGGGCCAGCTCTGCGGCCTCGGCGGTGTTGCCGGCGTCAGCAGCCTCGTTGAACTTGCGGACGACCGTCTTGAGGGACGACTTGACCGACTTGTTGCGCAGGCGCGCCTTCTCGTTGGTGCGGATGCGCTTGATCTGCGACTTGATGTTCGCCACGGGACAACCTTCTCGACAGGGGGACTGCTGGGTGGACGTGCTGGTGCTCTACCCCCGGATCATGCGTTGTCATGAACCGCGTGGTGAAGCGGCCTCCAAGACTACCCGTAGGCTGGGCACTAGCCCAAATCGCCCCCCGAACATCTACTGGTGAGGAACTCGGTGCCCGTCAACGCGCCCACCCCGAAGCCCGGTGCCACCGATCCGTCGGTGATCCGGAACTTCTGCATCATCGCCCATATCGACCACGGGAAGTCGACCCTGGCCGACCGCATGCTGCAGCAGACCGGGGTCGTGGACGATCGGGCCATGCGCGCTCAGTACCTCGACAGGATGGACATCGAGCGCGAGCGCGGCATCACCATCAAGTCCCAGGCCGTTCGCCTGCCGTATCGGGCTGTCGATGGCGCCGACTACGTCCTGAACATGATCGACACCCCCGGGCATGTCGACTTCACCTACGAGGTGTCGCGATCGCTGGCAGCCTGTGAGGGGGCCGTCCTCCTCGTGGACGCCGCCCAGGGGATCGAGGCGCAGACGCTGGCGAACCTGTACCTGGCGCTGGAGAACGACCTGACGATCATCCCCGTCCTGAACAAGATCGACCTGCCCGCGGCCCAGCCGGAGAAGTACGCCGCCGAGCTGGCTCACATCATCGGCTGCTCGCCGGACGACGTGCTGCTCGTGTCCGCCAAGACCGGCATTGGCGTGGGGGAACTGCTCGAGGAGATCGTCGCGAGCATCCCGGCCCCGGTCGGAGATGCGAGCGCCCCGGCTCGGGCGATGATCTTTGACTCCGTCTACGACACCTACCGCGGCGTGGTGACGTACGTCCGCGTCATCGACGGCCACATCTCCAAGCGCGAGCGCATTCAGATGATGTCCACGGGTGCCGTGCATGAGCTTCTCGAGGTCGGCGTCATCTCGCCCGAGCCGGTTCCGGCGGCGGGTCTGGGCGTCGGGGAGGTGGGCTACCTCATCACGGGAGTGAAGGACGTTCGGCAGTCGCGTGTGGGTGACACGGTCACCAGTGAGCGCAGCGGTGCCACCGAGGCGCTGGGCGGCTACCAGGATCCCAAGCCGATGGTGTTCTCGGGCCTCTATCCGATCGACGGCTCTGACTACCCCGAGCTTCGTGACGCCCTCGACAAGCTGAAGCTCAACGATGCAGCGCTCGTCTACGAGCCCGAGACGTCGCTGGCCCTGGGTTTCGGCTTCCGCTGCGGCTTCCTGGGCCTGCTGCACATGGAGATCGTCCGGGAGCGTCTGGAGCGTGAGGCGAACCTTGACCTCATCTCGACTGCACCGAACGTCATCTACCGCGTCGTCCTCGATGACGACAAGGAGATCGTGGTCACCAACCCCAGTGAGTTCCCGACTCAGAAGGTGTCCCGGATCTACGAGCCGATCGTGAAGTCGACGATCATCCTCCCCAGCGAGTTCGTGGGCACGGTGATGGAACTGTGCCAGCAGCGGCGCGGAACCCTGCTGGGGATGGACTACCTGTCCGAGGATCGCGTCGAGATGCGCTACACGCTGCCTCTCGCGGAGATCGTCTTCGACTTCTTCGATGCCCTGAAGTCGCGCACGCGGGGGTATGCGTCTTTGGACTACGAGCTGACGGGGGAGCAGGACGCCGATCTGGTCAAGGTCGACATCCTGCTGCACGGAGACCCGGTCGATGCGTTCAGCGCCATCGTCCACCGTGACAAGGCGATGGCCTACGGCACGATGATGACGAGCAAGCTCAAGGAGCTCATCCCGCGCCAGCAGTTCGAGGTGCCCATCCAGGCAGCGATCGGCTCGCGCGTCATCACCCGCGAGACCATCCGCGCCATCCGCAAGGACGTCCTCGCCAAGTGCTACGGCGGCGACATCTCCCGCAAGCGCAAGCTTCTGGAGAAGCAGAAGGAGGGCAAGAAGCGGATGAAGATGGTCGGCCGGGTCGAGGTGCCGCAGGAGGCATTCGTCGCTGCCCTCTCCACCACCGAGCCCCCCAAGAAGTAGCGATTTGAACCGCTTCCCGGTTCAATTCCGCAGAATTGAACCGGTATCCGCCGAAAAGTGCAGATTTGAACCGGGAAGCGGTTCAAATCTCGGGATGTACGTTCACGTGCCGTTCTGCGCCAGCCGCTGCGGCTACTGCGACTTCAACACCTACACGGCCACCGAGCTCGGTGACTCGGTGCACCGTGACACCTTCCACGAGTCCCTCATCGACGAGATCCGCTTCGCTCGCCAGAAGATCTCGAACGATCCACGTCCGGTCAGCACGGTCTTCATCGGGGGTGGCACGCCAACGCTGCTCGGTGCTGACGCCTTGACGTCGATCCTCGGTTCGATCCGCGACGAGTTCCGGCTTGCTGACGACGCAGAGGTGACCACCGAGGCCAACCCGGACTCCGTCGACGTGGCGATGCTCGAGCGGCTCCGCGCCGGCGGCTTCACCCGGATCTCGCTGGGCATGCAGAGTTCTTCGCCCCGAGTGCTGCAGGTGCTCGACCGCACCCACACGCCGGGGGCGAGTGTCGCTGCGGCACGCATGGCCCGGGCTGCGGGTTTCGAGCACGTCAACCTCGACCTCATCTACGGCACGCCGGGTGAGTCGGATGACGACCTACGACGCTCGCTGGACGACGTGATCTCGGCCGGTGTCGACCATGTATCGGCCTACGCCCTCATCGTCGAGGATGGCACTCCTCTCGCCCGACGCGTGCGACGAGGGGAGCTGGCCTCACCCGATGACGATGTCATGGCCGATCGATACCTGATCGTCGACGACGTCCTGTCCCAGGCCGGAATGCACTGGTACGAGGTATCCAACTGGGCGCGCCCGGGAGCCGAGTGCCGGCACAATCTGGGGTACTGGCACGGTGATGACTGGTGGGGAATCGGTCCGGGTGCTCATGGCTATCTCGCGGGCGAACGCTGGTGGAACGTCAAGCACCCCCGCACCTATGCGGAGCGTCTGACGTCGGGTCAGTCGCCGGAGGACGGTCGCGAGGCGCTGACCGACGCCGAGAAGCAGACTGAGTCCGTGATGCTGGGAGTCAGACTCGCGAAGGGGATGCCGACGGAGTACCTGCCTGGCATGACAGACGCGATTGGGGCGGATCTGCTGTCTCGCGGGCTCGTGGACGAACAGGCATGGGCGGCAGGTCGGCTCGTGCTGACGCGAGCTGGACGTCTCATGGCCGATGCCGTGGTTCGATCCGTTCTGGAGTGATCCAGCAAGACCGATTGCGAGGTTCGCTACGATGATGGGACCGTCAACAGTCAGGAGTCCAGCATCATGGACCTCAGCCGCCGTTCCTTCCTCACCGCCATGGCGGGTGCATCTGCCGTCGGCGTCGCCGCGCTCGGCTCATCCGCGGCGGTAGCCGCTCCACGACCGGACGGCAAGGTGGTCACCCCGGCGGAGGCGCTGGATCGACTGCAGCGGGGCAACACCAGGTACGTGCACGGCAATCAACGGCAGGTGACCTACGCGCCTCCGGGACAGGCGCCGGAGGCGGGCCAGTGGCCTTTTGCGGCGATCCTGTCCTGCTCGGACTCCAGGGTGGTGCCGGAGAACATCTTCGACGTGGCCCCCAAGAATCTCTTCATCGTGCGCAACGCGGGCAATCTCGTCGACGACGTGACCATGGGCAGCCTTGAATATGCAGCCGTGCACACGGGCATCTCATTGATCCTGGTGCTCGGTCACTCGAACTGCGGAGCCGTCGATGCCACTCAGGCGTCGTTGGCGACGGGTGAGACGCCCGAGCCGTTCATCGACAGCATCGTGGAGGCGATCAGCCCCGCCGTCGAGCCGCTTCCGGCGGGTCACACGCTCAATGATGCGGTGGCCGCCAACGCCCGTTATCAGGCGCGACGGATCCAGAACCTGAGCCCGACCCTGGCCGCGAAGACGGCGGCGGGGACGCTTGGGATCGTCAAGGGCGTCTACGGACTCTCGGATCGTCGGGTCACCTTCCTGCCTTAAGACGGGGCGGCTGTCGCAGGACGACCTCGGGACGCGCTCTTTCCTGCGGGCCTTTCACGTGGCGTTCGGCGCATGCCCTCACGACGGCGTACACTTGGCACTCGCGCTTGACGAGTGCCAATCAGGGCACCGGGTCCACCGGAGGTGCACATGCAGGAGGAGCGAAGGCTCGCTGTGCTCCGCGCCATCGTGCAGGACTACGTCTCCACGCATGAGCCCGTGGGCTCGAAGGCGTTGGTCGAGCGGCACAACCTCGGCGTCTCCCCGGCCACGATCCGCAACGACATGGCCGCATTGGAGGAGGAGGGCTACATCGCCCAGCCGCACACCAGTGCCGGGCGCGTGCCCACCGACCTCGGCTACCGACTCTTCGTTGATCGCCTCTCCGAGGCCAAGCCCCTGAGCTCGCCGGAACGACGGGCGATCCACCAGTTCCTCGACGAGGCAGTGGATCTCGATGACGTCATGACACGGACGGTGCGCCTGCTCGCCCAGCTCACCCAGCAGGTGGCGCTCGTCCAGTACCCGTCCCTGACGCGAAGCACGATCCGCCACGTCGAGCTCGTCCCGTTGACACCCACGCGCGTCATCGTCGTCATCATCACCGACACCGGACGCGTCGAGCAGCGCATGGTCGAGTGCGCACAGTCCGTCGCCGAGTCGACCGTTGCGGATCTGCGATCACGTCTCGGCGTTGCGCTCTCAGGAAAGACGTTCGCTGACGCTCCCACGGCCATGGACGGTCTGGAGGAGTCCTTCGACGTCGCCGATCGTCCCGTCGTCCGCACCGTCGTGGCCCAGATCCTCGACTCGCTGGCCGAACGCACTGACGAGCGCGTCGTGCTAGGCGGCACCGCTCACCTTGCGCGCTACGGGCAGGCGTTCCCGCTGTCGATCCAGCCGGTCCTTGAGGCCTTGGAAGAGCAGGTCGTCCTGATGCGTCTGCTTGGGGAGTCCTCCGCGGACTCGGGTGTGATGGTCCGCATCGGACGCGAGAATCCCGTCGAACGTCTCGGCTCCACGAGCGTGGTCACCGCGAGATATGCCCACGGAGAGCAGTCCGTCGCGTCCTTGGGCGTCGTCGGTCCCACCCACATGGACTACCCCAGCACGATGGCATCCGTTCAGGCGGTGGCCCGTTACGTCAGCCGAATTCTGGACGAGCAGTAGGGACCCTGGTGAGTACTGACTATTACGCCCTTCTCGGCGTCTCGCGCGACGCGTCTCCCGAGGAGATCAAGAAGGCGTACCGACGTCTGGCTCGGGAACTGCACCCGGACGTCAACCCGGACCCTGAGCATCAGGAGAAGTTCAAGGCCGTGACTGCGGCCTATGAGGTTCTCAGCGATCCCGAGAAGCGGCAGATGTACGACCTCGGCGGCGATCCCCTCAGCGCCTCGCGCGGCGGCGGTGGCTTCGGTGCCGGCGGGTTCGACTTCGGCGACATCATGGACGCCTTCTTCGGCGGTGGGGCCCAGCGGGGTCCTCGCATGCGCGCTCGCCGCGGACAGGACGCACTGATCCGCATCCAGATCGACCTCTCCGACGCCGTCTTCGGCAGTACCCGGGAGCTCACGGTCGACACGGCCGTGGCCTGTGGTGCCTGCACCGCATCGGGAATGGCCCCCGGATCCTCGCCGGAGACCTGCGTCATGTGCAAGGGACGCGGGGAGATCCAGCAGGTCCAGCGCTCCTTCCTGGGCCAGGTCATGACGGCCCGGCCCTGCCCGCAGTGCCAGGGATTCGGGACGACCATTCCGCACCCCTGCCCTGAGTGCTCAGGTGACGGACGGGTGCGCACCCGGCGGACCCTCACGGTCGAGATCCCCCCGGGTGTTGATACGGGCACGCGGATCCAGCTCTCCGGGGAGGGTGAGTGCGGTCCGAACGGAGGTCCGGCTGGGGATCTGTTCGTCGAGATCGTCGTGCGACCGCACGAGCTGTTCGAGCGCCGTGGTGATGAACTCCACTGCCTCGTCACTGTCCCGATGACGGCGGCGGCCCTGGGAACCAGCATGACGCTGGAGACGCTGGACGGGCCCCTCGATATCGACATTGCTGCGGGAACGCAGGCAGGTCAGACCGTCACCATGCGCGGTCACGGGGCGGCACGACTGCGCACGTCGGGGCGCGGTGACCTGCATGTCCACCTGTCCGTGCAGACACCGACCGAGCTGACGTCGGAGCAGCAGGAGCTGCTGCGTCAGCTGGCGGCGCTGCGGGAGGAGACGACCGTGCAGGTGGGTCAAGGTGTGCAGGGTCAGGCCGGCGGCCTCTTCTCCCGGCTGAAGGATGCGTTCAGCACCAAGTGACGCCACCCGTCTTCCTCACGCCCGTCTCACACCTCGACGATGTCGAGACGGGGGCCGTCGTGCGTCTTTCTGG
>Ga0181556_1002616_pt1 | contig 16281 bp, 13 predicted proteins | sample 011ome_14_FD_148651 | JGI IMG/M metagenome (GOLD analysis project Ga0181556, IMG submission 148651) | Coastal salt marsh microbial communities from the Groves Creek Marsh, Skidaway Island, Georgia - 011505AT metaG (spades assembly) | ecosystem: Environmental > Aquatic > Marine > Intertidal zone... | reverse complement strand
GCCGATGTTCTCGAAGGACTGGAAGGCCAGCCACGCGACCACGCCGGCGGCCACGAGACGGCCGTAGAGCTCGCCCGCGCTCAAGGCGATGCGCATGCCCCTCCACAGGACGATGCTCAGGAGCAGGATCGTGATCGCCGCCCCGATGAAGCCTGCCTCCTCGCCGATGACCGTGAAGATGAAGTCGCTCTCGTTGACCGGGACGAAGTTGCCCTGCGTCTGCGGTCCCTGGAAGAGGCCGCGACCCCACAGGCCGCCCCCGCCGATGGCGATGCGCGCCTGAGTGGCGTTGTACGCCGCCGTCGATGCCGCGTCGTCGGGATTGATGAAGGAGGTCAGTCGCGCGATCTGGTAGTCGCGGACGAAGCCGAGCTGCCAGGCCACGACTGCCGCGGTCGCTCCCCCGACGAGGAGTCCGGCGACCCACCGCGTGCGCGCTCCCGACACCGCGACCATCGTCACGACGATGGTGCACATGATGAGCACCGTGCCGGTGTCGTTCTGCAGGAGGACGAGTCCGATGGGGATCGCGGCCAGGCCGAGGGCAAGCGCCACGTCGCGGTCCCGCGGCTCCGCCTCGGCATCGCGCTTCTCGGCCAGGATGACCGCAAGGATGAGGACGATCGCGACCTTGGCGAACTCCGACGGCTGCAGGGTGAATCCGCCCGGCACCTGCACCCACGCGCGCGCGCCCGCGATCGTCGTCCCGAGAGGCGTGTAGACCAGCAGGATTCCGACGATCGCCAGGCCGTAGATCACCGGCGCGTAGGCACGCAGGAGCCGGTAGTCCAGGCGCGACACGATGAACGCCAGCACCAGTCCGAGGACGATGTTGACGAGGTGCCGATTGAGGAAGTACTGCGGATCATCGCCCGCGAGATCGGATCGGCTCGCCGACCACACGAAGACCGAACTGCCGACGCTGAGCAGGAGCGCCGCCCCCAGGAGCCACCAGTCCAGGCGTCGCCAGTAGGACTGCCGACCCTCCTGCCGAGCACCGAGGAAGCGGCGACCCGAGGGCGCTTCCGACAGGCTCACGGGATTGCCTCGAGTGTGGCCGTCGGCTCCGGCGCGACGTCGGCCTCCGGAGTGACCGGGGTGCCGTCGGGTCGCACGATGGGGAGGGTCCGCGAAGGCTGCGCCCCGATGAGCACGCTCTTGGCCGGATCGACGATGCCATCCACGACGCCGAAGAGCGCCTCGTAGATCGCGCGCACGCCGGGGCCGGCGGTGAGCGAGCCGGTGCCGCCGCGCGTGACCATCATGATGACGGCGTACTGCGGATCATCCGCCGGCGCAAAACTCGCGAACCACGCCGTCGTCGAGTTGTCGCTGAAGACCTGCGCGGAGCCCGTCTTGGACGCGATGGGGATCTGGTCCAGTGGGAAGCCCTCGAAGGGGATGCGGCCCGTGCCCTCCTCGGTCACTCCCGCGAGTGCTGTCCGCAGGAACTCGAAGGTGCCCTCGGGTGCGGGCACCTGCGCACGCACGACCGGATCGAACTGCTGCACGACCTCCCCGCGACTGCTGAGGATGGCCTTGGCCACCTGCGGCTGGTAGACCGTGCCGCCATTGGCGATCGTGGCGTAGGCCATGGCCAACTGCAGCGGCGTGATGGACGTGTCGCCCTGGCCGATCGATGCGTTGATCGCATCGCCGTTGCGCCACCGGAAGCCGTCGAGGCAGTTCTCCTTGGCGAGTGCCGTGTAGTACTCGGCCAGCTTGGGATCCTCCTCCCGCAGTTGGGAGAAGCCCTCCTTCGCATCCGTGCACCACTGCTCGCGGCGCTGCTCCCACACCGTGAGCTTCTCGTCGCGACCGGAGACGAGACCGGCCGCCTCATTGGGGAGGTCGATGCCCGTGGCCTCGCCGAGTCGGAAGGCCGCGGCGGTCTCGGCGATGGGATCGGGAGCTCCCTGCGGCGCATAGAGTCCGCCGCCCTTGAGCCACATCTCGTCCGCGATCCGATAGAAGACGGTGTTGCACGACACCTCGAGTGCGCGCTGCAGCGTGATGGGGCCGAATCCGGAGGACTCGAAGTTGCGGAAGCGCTGGGAGCCGACGGTGTAGTCCGCGGGACACGGGTACGTGGCATTCAGGTCGTACCCCTCGCGCGCCGCAGCGACCGTCGTGACGGCCTTGTATGTGGAGCCCGGCGCGTAGGTGCCCTGCGTCACGGTCGACGAGAGCGCACGATCCTCCAACAGGCGCTCGTAGTCACGCGTCGAGATGCCCCCGACCCACAGTTGCGGGTCGTACGTCGGGTAGCTCGCCATCGCGAGCACAGCACCCGTGCGGACATCGATGACGACCGCGGCGCCCGTGTCGGCGACATCACCCTCGTCTCGGGCACGCTCGACGGAGTCGGCGAGTGCCTGCTCCACCACCTGCTGCAGGTTGGCGTCGATGTTGGTGACGACGTAGTTGCCGGCCACCGGATCGGACTCCGAGACGGTGCCCGTGACGCGGCCCACCTGATCGACGGCGAGGGTGGTGACGCCGGGAATACCCCGCAACTCCCGGTCGTATTGGGCTTCGAGACCGTTGCGACCCACCAGGTCGCGGGAGCGCAGTCGCGCCGGGTCGTCGCTCGACCCTTGCGCATCGAGCTGTTCCTGCGTCACCGGGCCGACGTAGCCGAGGACATGCGCGATGTTGGCGTCGAAGGGACTCGGATACTCGCGCACCGCCTCCAGTTGCGCGGTGACTCCGGGGAAGTCGGCGCGACGCTCCATGATGGTGAGTGCAGTCTCGGTCGCGACATCCTGGGCGATGGGCACCGGCTGATAGGGGGAGCCATCCCAGCAGACGGGCGGCGGCGGTGCACCTTCACTGCCGCACGGCATGAGCTTCAGCTCGATGGACTCCGACGAGACACCCAGCGCCTCGGCGAGACGGTCGAGCACCGAGGCGCCGTCATCGTCCTCGCGCGCGAGCGCGGTGCGGTCCACGGAGACGACGAGGGAAGTGCGATTGGCGACGAGCGGCCGTCCGCGCTGATCCAGGATGAGTCCGCGCACCGCGGGAGTGATCACCTCGCGCGTGGTGTTGCTGGCGGCCTGGGCGGCGTACTCCTCGCCCACGACCAGCTGGAGGTAGAACAGGCGCGCCACGAGGGTCCCGATGAGGGAGACGACGAGGACGCCGAGCACGACGAGGCGCAGGTGCGACCTGTCGCTCATCGCATCTCTCCTCGCGTGGTGCGGTCCGCGGAATCCCCCACTCCCCGGGCCGGAGTCCGGACGGGGCCCCACCACGGTACGCCGGGCCCGGCGCGGAGTCGCCTTCGGCGCGGCCGTGCGCGTCCGACTATCGGGCGTTCCGCAGGGTCAGCGGGGGTAGGCCTCGGGCACTGCCCAGCGGCACAGCCGGCGCAGCGGGAGAGTGAGGAGGAGTCCGAGGGCGAGCGCATAGCCCGCCGCGCTGAACATGAGGCCGATCACCTCGTCCCAGCGGACTCGCGGATCGCCGAGGAGCCCGCCCAGCAGGGCGCCGGCGAAGACCACCAGGGGAGCCGCCAGAGCGGCGAGCACCGCGAAGGACCACCAGGGCCGGTCGTCGACCTCGGCGAACCTCCCCACGGCGTAGCCCACCACGGTGAGGAGCAGCGCCGTGATGCCGATGGTGCCGGCCGCCGGGGGCGCGATGTCGAGCAGGAGACCGCCCGCGAAGCCTGCCACCGCGCCCGTGGACGCCCCGAACTGCGAGGCGAGGATGACGACGACGACGAGCACGAGGGTGGGCGTGGCTCCCGGGAAGGGCAGGGGCGCGAGAACCGTGACCTCGATGAGGACGGCGAGGACGAGGAGGACCGCCGAGACGATGGCGCGACGTACGAGCATCAGCCGCCCTCCGCCGTGGGTTCCAGGGTGCTGCGCGGAGGTGACTCGGGAGCGCGGAGCACGACACCGACGATGTCCAGGCGCGAGATATCCGAGTAGGGCTCGAGGATGGCCGAGCGCGTGAGCTGGCCCTCGGTGCCCCGCATCTCCGTGACGACGCCGATGGGGATGCCCGGTGCATAGGGGCGACCGCCCTCGGAGCCGAAGGAGACCACGACATCGCCGACATCGACGACGGCGAGTGGGTCGAGCAGCTGCATCGTGAGGGAGTCCTGCCTGCCGGTGCCCGACACGATGCCGATCTGCGAGGTCCCGGAGAGCCGGCCCCCGACGGAGGAGGTGGCGTCGACGATGAGCAGGACGGTCGACGTCGTCGGTCCCACATCGATCGTGCGCCCCACGAGCCCCGCGCCGCTGATCACGGACATGTCGCGCTCGATCCCATCGCGGCTGCCCGCGTCGATCGTGACGGTCCAGGCGAAGCCTTGCGCGGGCCCCACCGCGATGACCTGGGCGGGGACGGTCTCGTAGTCATTGGTCGACACGAGTCCGAGGAGCGCCTCGAGATCCGCGACGCGCGCGCGATCGTTGGCGACGGTGTCGAGCTCTGCCTGCAGTCGCGCGTTGTCGGCCTCGAGCTGCGCGATGCGCGCGTCCTTGTCACCGAGTCCCCCGAGCGACTCGAGCAAGCCTCGCACGGGGACGACGACGGTCGCCATGGCGCGTTCGGCAGATCCGAGGAGCGACTCCCCCGCGACGCGCAGCGGGCGCGTCGGGCCACTGTCGCCGCCGCGCAGATCGAAGACGATGAGGGTGATCGAGACGAGCACGAGGACCGCGAGGACGATCCTCGACCGCCGGGTATCCCTCATGGCCGGGTGGTCGACTAGTGGCGGGGCTCGGAGATGAGGACCTGCTGGAGCGCCTCGAACTCCTCGACGCACTTGCCTGATCCCAGGGCCACGCAGTCGAGGGGCTCATCGGCGATGACGATGGGCATGCCCGTCTCGTGGCGGAGGCGCTCATCGAGGCCCATGAGGAGGGCACCCCCGCCCGTGAGGACGATGCCGCGGTCCATGATGTCGCCCGAGAGCTCCGGGGGCGTGCGATCCAGGGTGGTCTTGACCACGTCCACGATGGCGTTGACGGGCTCGTCGATGGCCCGGCGGATCTCCTCGGCGGTCACTACGACCGTGCGCGGGAGGCCGCTCACCAGGTCACGTCCGCGGATCTCGGCGTGCGGCTCATCGGGCATGGGGAACGCCGAACCGATCGCGACCTTGATTTCCTCGGCCGTGCGCTCACCGAGCAGGAGCGAGTACTCCTTCTTGACGTACTGGATGATCGCGTTGTCCAACTCATCGCCACCGACGCGAATCGAAATCGATGTGACGATGCCGCCGAGTGAGATGACCGCGACCTCGGTCGTGCCACCGCCGATGTCGACGACCATGTTGCCGGTGGGCTCGTGCACGGGCATGTTGGCACCGATGGCCGCGGCCATCGGCTCCTCGATGATGTAGACCTTGCGCGCACCCGCCGCGTAGCCGGCGTCCTTGACCGCGCGCTGCTCGACTCCGGTGATGCCCGAAGGCACGCAGATGACCAGTCGAGGCTTGGCCAGGTGTCGACGCTTATGCACCTTCTGGATGAAGTAGCGCAGCATGCGCTCGGTGGTGTCGAAGTCGGCGATGACGCCGTCCTTGAGGGGGCGGATGGCGACGATATTGCCCGGCGTACGGCCGATCATCTTCTTGGCCTCGGAGCCCACGGCCAGGATGCCGCCGGTGTTCTGATTGATGGCCACGACCGAGGGCTCGTTGAGGACGATGCCGCGCCCGCGCACGTAGACGAGGGTGTTGGCCGTGCCGAGATCGACGGCCATGTCGCGGCCGACGAACGACATCGTGTTGGACACTCACCCTCCCAAACGCGGTCCCGCAGCGTGACGGGTGCGCACCATGGTACGGGTTGGGGACGAATCGCCCCAATGCACGGGGGAACTCAGGCTTCGCCCACGCGCCGAGCTCGCTCCACCTCGAGGGCCCGCAGCGCCTCCTCGAGCCGCTCCGATGTCCCCCGATCCACGGACAGGTCGTAGGCCGCCGGGACGACACCGCCCAGATCCGCGCGGTAGTCATGGCCGCGGCTCTCGAAGTTGCCGGGCTTGATGTTGGTCGCGAAGAGCGTGTCCACCATGACCTGGGCCCAGGTGATCCCAGGCGTCCACATCATCCCCTCCGGGACATTGCGCCCCCGGGGCTGCGCGGCCAGCCAGGCCGGACGCCGGAAGGCCACCGTGGGCTCGAAGCGGACGACGGGATCCCCGTCATGCTCGAGGAACCACACGCGCGGACGTGGCTCGGGCAGGACATCGGGGATCTGCTCGGGTCGGTCGATCGTGAGGGACTCACCCGCCGTGGCCGCATGGAAGGCCACCGACTCCGGGCCGCCCGGAGTGCCCACCCACAGCGCCGCGGAGATCCCGAGTCGATCGAGATCGCGCGGACCGGCGGGGATCGCCGCCTGCTGCACGCGCGCCCCGAGACTCTCGCCATAGAGAAGGAGACGCGGCCGCTGCGCGCGCCCGGCGAGATCCGCGGCGATGCCTTCGAGGAGCAGCGACTGCGTGCGCGCCGCGAGCTCCACACGGTCGAGAGAAAGGAACGACGGAAGGAGTCCATAGCCGACCGCGACCGCAGCGGTGTCTCCGCGCAGGAGGATCTCGAGGATGTCGACCGGCGTGGGATTGGCGTATCCGCTCCCTGCGGGAGCGCCGATGAGGAGAGTGGAGCGATCGTAGGCACCCGTGCGTCGCAGCTCCGCGAGTGCGAGAGCCACCCGCTCCTCGGGAGTGGGGGCGGAGTCGTAGCCGACGAAGACACGGACGCCCGGCATCACGCTCGGGGCACCGGTGACGCGTTCGACAACCTCCGACGGCACGCTCGACCCCAGGAATCGGGCTCCCTCGCGTCCCACCGTGGCGTAATCGACCACGGACCCGGGTCCCCCGGACACGGTCTCGAGCGAGGGAGGCGTCGCGAAGCCCTCCTCGATGGCTCGGCCGCCACCCTCGAGGCGGCTCGAGGCCTCCGACTTGGCGGCGTGGAAGGCGCCCACGGCCGTCGCTCCGGCGACGCTCCAGGTGACCATCCGACGCACGCGGTCCTCGGCGCTCGGCATGCCGCGACCGCGCAGGCCGACACTGCCCGCAGCCAGGTACGCGGTCGCACCGCTCGCGACCGTGAGTGCGGCGATGAAGCCGGGGCGCACGCGCGAGGGCCACGGCATGAGCGTGGGCCGCGACGCGGCGTACCCGCCGGCCGCCGCCATCGCGGCGGTGACGGCCAGTCGGATGCGCGTGCGCGGATGCACGCCGATCAGCCCAGCGCGGGGAAGAAGAGTGCGATCTCGCGGGCCGCGGACTCCGGCGAGTCCGACCCGTGGGTGACGTTGTACTGCGTCTCGGTCGCGAGGTCACCACGGATCGTGCCGGGTGCGGCATTGACCGGGTTGGTGGCGCCCATCATGGTGCGCCACGAGGCGATGGCCTCAGGGCCCTCGATCACCGCGGCAAGCAGTGGGCCGGAGGTGATGAAGGCGACCAGGTCACCGAAGAAGGGCTTCTCCGCATGCTCGGCGTAGTGAGCCTGCGCCACCTCGACGGGGATGGTGCGCAGCTCCATCGCCACGATGCGGAAGCCCTTGCGCTCGATGCGCGACAGGACCTCGCCCACGAGGCCGCGGGCGACGCCGTCGGGCTTGACCAGGACAAGGGTGCGCTGAGACACATCTACTCCTTCGAGGGGAAGCTCGTACGCGAGCGGTGCAGCAGCCTATCCGGCGGTGCTGTCGCGACCCGCGGCACCATCGGGGCCCGAGGCACCGTCGACCTGACGACCCAGCTTGATCGCCACTCCCCAGAGCAGGGCGAAGATCCCGCCCACGATGAACATCGCCGGGGCCAGCAGCCCGGTGAGGACCACGATCACCTGCAATGCCCAGCCGACCGGGATGGCCCAGGGCCGCGTGACATAGCGCGCGAGCACGATGAGCGCGAGAGCGAGGACCACGCCCGCGGAGATCCCGAGCCACGGGGGCACCGGCACGGTGCCCACCACGATCACGACCGGGATCGCGAGGATGACGACGATCGCCTCGAGGGAGAGGACGGCGGCGCCCAGGACTCTCATGGGGGAACTCTCACGCCTTGGCCAGCATCGCGCGCGCCTGACCCGCCGTGACGACGGATCCCGTCACGATGACGCCGGATGCCGCATACGTGTCGGCCTCCTCCGCGAGCCTGATGCCGGCATCGAGCCCGTCAGCCAGTCGGCGGCATGCCGTGACGCGCTCCTCGCCGAAGATCTCGGATGCGAGGGCAGCCAGAGCATCCACGTCCAGTCGACGCGGGGAATCGTTTTCGGTCACGACGATCTCGTCGAGGACCGGCTCCAGGGCGCGGAGGATGCCGACGACATCCTTGTCCGCGAGCACCGCGACGACTCCGACCAGGTGCGTGAAGGCGAACGACTCCGAGAGCGCATCGGCGAGCGCGTCGGCTCCCGCGGGATTGTGCGCGGCGTCGATAATCACGGTGGGTCCGCGACGCACGACCTCAAGACGGCCGGGCGAAGTGACATCCGCGAAGCCCTCGCGCACGCTGTCGGGATCGAGGGCGAGCGCACCTCCACCCACGAATGCCTCGGCGGCAGCGAGGGCTACCGCGGCATTGCGCGACTGGTGGGCACCGAAGAGCGGGAGGAAGACGTCGTCGTAGGTCCCGGTGAGTCCCTGCAGCGTCAGCATCTGTCCGCCCACCGCCACGGTGCGATCGAGGACGGCGAAGGCAGTGCCCTCCCAGGCCGCGGGCACGCCGACCTCGTCGATGCGCGCGCGCAGCACCTCGGCGGCCTCGGGATCCTGCTCGGCGATGATCGCGAACGACCCCGGCTTGATGATCCCTGCCTTCTCCGTGGCGATGAGGTCGATGCGGTCGCCCAGGACGTCGGCATGGTCCATGGCCACCCGGGTGACCACCGATACCTGCGGCTGGCACACGGACGTCGCGTCCCACGTGCCGCCGAGTCCCACCTCGACGACGGCGACATCGACAGGCGCGTCGGCGAAGGCCGCGTAGGCGATGGCGGTGAGGGTCTCGAAGTAGGTGACCGGCGTCCCGCCCTCGTCGTCGACCCGGGCGTCCACGGTCGCGATGAAGGGAGCCACATCGCCGGCGACCTCCATGAAGCGCTGCGCGGAGATCGGCTCGCCGTCGATCTCGATGCGCTCGCGCATGTCGGTCAGGTGAGGGCTGGTGTAGAGGCCCGTGCGCAGGCCGAGGGCGCGCAGCAGGGAGGCGATCATGCGGGCGGTCGAGGACTTCCCGTTGGTGCCCGTCACCTGGATCACGGGATAGGCCAGTTGCGGCTCGCCCAGCAGATCCATGATCGCGCTGATCCGCGACAGCGACGGATCGATGGCGTTCTCCGGCCAGCGGCCCAGGAGCTCGGCCTGGAGTGCGGCATAGCCCTCGGGCGACTCGGTCACGTCGGCCACCCTAGTGGCCTCCTCCTAGGATGATCGCCCATGAGCTCCCGCCTCCCTGACAAGCCCAGCATCGACGGCATCGAGCAGCGCTGGGTCGAGGCCTGGGACTCCGACGGCACCTACCTCTTCGACCGGACGCGCCCGCGCGACGAGGTGTACTCGATCGACACCCCTCCGCCCACCGTGAGCGGCTCACTCCACGTCGGGCATGTCTTCTCTTACACGCACACCGACTGCATCGCGCGCTACAAGCGCATGCGCGGCTTCTCGGTCTTCTACCCCATGGGCTGGGACGACAATGGCCTGCCGACCGAGCGCAGGGTCCAGAACTACTTCGGCGTCCGCTGCGACCCCTCACTCCCCTACGACCCGGCGTTCGAGCCACCCGCCGAGCCCGACCCCAAGCAGCAGGTGCCCATCTCCCGTCGCAACTTCGTGGAGCTGTGCGAGCGCCTCACCGTGGAGGACGAGGTCGTCTTCGAGGAGCTGTGGCGACGCCTCGGCCTGTCGATCGACTGGACGCAGACGTATCAGACGATCGACGACAACGCCCGGGCCGTGTCCCAGCGGGCCTTCCTCCGCAATCTCGCGCGCGGCGAGGCCTACCAGGCCGAGGCGCCGACCCTGTGGGACGTCACCTTCCGCACCGCGGTGGCCCAGGCCGAGCTCGAGGACCGGGAGCGACCCGGCGCGTATCACCGCATCGGCTTCGCGCGCACCGACGGCGGGGATCCCGTCTACATCGAGACGACGCGTCCCGAACTCATCCCGGCCTGCGTCGCCCTGGTCGCCCACCCCGACGACGAGCGCTACCAGCCGCTCTTCGGCTCGACGGTGAGCACTCCGATCTTCGGCGTCGAGGTGCCGGTGGTCGCCCACGCTCTCGCGGACCCTGAGAAGGGCTCGGGCATCGCCATGATCTGCACCTTCGGCGACCTCACGGACGTCACCTGGTGGCGCGAGTTGCAGTTGCCGACACGTCCCATCATCGGCTGGGACGGGCGCATCCTCCCCGAGACGCCGGCGTGGATCGAGACTCCCGGCGCGCAGGCGGCGTACGCCCAGCTCGCGGGCAAGACGGCGCACTCCGCCAAGGAGGCCATCGTCGAGATGCTCCGCGAGTCCGGCGAGATGGTGGGCGAGCCGCGGGAGATCACGCATGCGGTGAAGTTCTTCGAGAAGGGCGACCGGCCGCTCGAGATCGTGACGACCCGCCAGTGGTACCTCACCAATGGCGGACGCGGACCCGAGCTCCGCGAGCAGCTGCTCGAGCGCGGACGCGAGCTGCACTGGCATCCGGCGCACATGCAGGTGCGCTACGAGAACTGGGTCGAGGGACTCAACGGCGACTGGCTCATCTCGCGACAGCGCTTCTTCGGCGTACCCCTGCCCCTCTGGTATCCCCTCGATGCCGAGGGCAATCCGGTCTACGACTCGCCGCTCATCCCCGACGACGCGGACCTGCCGATCGATCCGTCCAGCGATGCTCCCGCCGGCTACGCGGAGGACCAGCGCGGCAAGCCCGGCGGCTTCATCGGAGACCCCGATGTCATGGACACGTGGGCGACCTCATCGCTGAGTCCCCAGATCGCCGGCGGCTGGAGCCGCGACGAGGACCTGTGGTCACGCGTCTTCCCCATGGACCTGCGCCCGCAGGCGCACGAGATCATCCGCACCTGGCTCTTCTCGACGGTGGTGCGCAGCCATCTGGAATTCGACCGCCTGCCCTGGAGCGACGCGGCGATCAGCGGTTGGATCCTCGACCCCGACCGCAAGAAGATGAGCAAGTCCAAGGGCAATGTCGTCACGCCCATGGGGCTGCTCGATGAGCACGGCTCCGACGCGGTGCGCTACTGGGCCGCATCCGGCCGGCCCGGCACGGACACCGCATTTGACGTCGGCCAGATGAAGATCGGCCGTCGCCTGGCGATCAAGATCCTCAACGCGTCCAAGTTCGTGCTCGCCTTTGAGCCCGTGGCGGACGCCTCGGCGGTCACCGCACCGCTGGATCGCGCCATGCTCGCCGACCTGGCTGAGACCGTGCGCCAGTCGACCGCGGCCTTCGAGGACTACAACTACACCCGCGCGCTCGAGCTCGCCGAGACCTTCTTCTGGGCCTTCACCGACGACTACGTCGAGCTGGTCAAGGACCGTGCCTACGGCGGCCAGGGGGCGGAGGGCGCTGCGTCGGCGAAGGCCGCACTCGCGATCGCCCTCGACGTGCAACTGCGCCTCTTCGCGCCGTTCCTCCCGTTCGTCACCGAGGAGGTCTGGTCCTGGTGGCAGGAGGGATCGGTCCATCGCTCCACGTGGCCGAGCGCGGACGAGATCGCCGCGGTGGCTGCGGACGGGGACCGGGCTCTCGTCGCCGACATGGCGGTCGCGCTGTCCGGCGTGCGCAAGGCCAAGAGCGAGGCCAAGGCCTCGATGAAGGCCGATGTCGCGCGTGCCGTCATCTCCGGTCCGCAGGTGTCACTGGATCGCATCCTGACCGCGCAGGGAGATCTGGCAGCCGCGGGACGCATCGCTGAACTGTCGCTGGAGCCGGGCGCCGAAGCGATCGCCGTCGACGTCACGCTCGCCTAGCTCGTGGACCGGTGAGAACGAGTCCACGCGGTCGAGGCTGCGAGGACTAGGCGGATTCCTTGCGCACGCGGCGCTTGGGGGTCTCGGCCTCGCGTGGCACGAGCGTGGGCAGCACGTTGTCGCGGACGGTCTCCTCGGTGACCACGACGCGAGCCACATCGGAGCGGCTGGGCACGTCGTACATGACGTTGAGGAGAACCTCCTCGAGGATGGCGCGGAGTCCGCGGGCACCCGTGCCCCGCTTGAGTGCCTGGTCCGCGATCTCGCCGAGCGCCTCGTCGGTGAACTCGAGCTCGACATTGTCGAGCTCGAAGAGCTTCTGGTACTGCTTGACGAGCGCATTGCGCGGCTCGGTGAGGACCTTCATCAGGGCATCGCGGTCGAGCTTGGCGACCGACGTGAAGACGGGCAGACGGCCGATGAACTCGGGGATCATGCCGAACTTGAGCATGTCCTCAGGCATCACGTAGCCGAAGATGTCCTCGGGGTTGGCCTGGCTGACCGTCTCGCCGTCCTCGGGGACGATGTCAAAGGTAAAGCCCACGCGCTTCTTGCCGATGCGCTGCTCGATGATCTGGTCGAGCCCCGCGAAGGCGCCGCCCACGATGAAGAGGACGTTGGTGGTGTCGATCTGGATGAACTCCTGGTGCGGGTGCTTGCGACCACCCTGCGGGGGCACCGAGGCGGTCGTGCCCTCGAGGATCTTGAGCAGCGCCTGCTGCACGCCTTCACCGGAGACGTCTCGCGTGATCGACGGATTCTCGCTCTTGCGTGCGACCTTGTCGATCTCGTCGATGTAGATGATGCCGGTCTCGGCACGCTTCACGTCATAGTCGGCGGCCTGGATGAGCTTGAGGAGGATGTTCTCGACGTCCTCGCCTACGTAGCCGGCCTCGGTCAGGGCCGTGGCGTCGGCGATGGCGAAGGGGACGTTGAGCATGCGCGCGAGCGTCTGGGCGAGCAGCGTCTTGCCCGAGCCAGTCGGCCCCAGGAGCAGGATGTTGGACTTGGCCAGCTCGACCGAGTCGTCGCGACCGCGCACGTTGGCTCCGGCCTGGACGCGCTTGTAGTGGTTGTAGACGGCGACGGAGAGGGCCTTCTTGGCGACCTCCTGGCCGATGACGTAGCTGTCCAGGAACTCGTAGATCTCACGCGGCTTGGGCAGCTCGTCGAACGGCATGTCAGCCGAGTCGTTGAGCTCTTCCTCGATGATTTCGTTGCACAGGTCGATGCACTCGTCACAGATATAGACGCCGGGGCCGGCGATGAGCTTCTTGACCTGCTTCTGGCTCTTGCCGCAGAACGAGCACTTGAGGAGGTCACCCCCATCACCAATGCGCGCCACGGCAACTCCTTCGACCTCGGGCAGACGAGTGCCCCCGAGCCTCCGACGGTACCCCCATGTGGGCCTCGACGGGGGTCATTGCGCCCCCGGCGCGTTCAGCCTTGAGCGGACGTGCGGCTACGAGACCGCGAGGACCTTGCGGGAGGCGATGACCTGATCGATGATCCCGTACTCGCGCGCGGCGTCGGCCGTGAGGATGCGGTCGCGCTCGATCTCCTTCTCGACCTGCTCCGGCGAACGGCCCGAGTGGAGCGACAGGATGCCGACCATCTCGTCGCGCATGCGCAGGATCTCGTTGGCCTGGATCTCCACGTCGGAGGCCTGACCGCCACCCTCGGTGTAGGGCTGGTGGATGAGGATCCGCGCGTGAGGGAGGGCGAAGCGCTTGCCGGGCGTGCCCGCAGCCAGGAGGACGGCGGCGGCCGAGGCAGCCTGGCCGAGGCAGACGGTCTGGACCTGAGGCTTGACGAACTGCATCGTGTCGTAGATCGCGGTCATCGCGGTGTAGGAGCCGCCGGGTGAGTTGATGTAGATCTGGATGTCTCGGTCCGGGTCCATCGACTCGAGCACGAGCAACTGAGCCATCACGTCGTCAGCGGATGCATCGTCGATCTGCACGCCGAGGAAGATGACACGCTCCTCGAAGAGCTTGGTGTAGGGGTTGTGCACGCGCTCGCCATTGGCATGCCGCTCGCGGAACTCCGGGAGGATGTAGCGGGCCTGGGGGACCTGGAGCCCCGGGTAGTTGCGCATGCGATCTCCTTCGGTGCTCAGATCGGCGTTCACTTGGACGCTCCGGGAGCATCGGCCGACGTGGAGTAGACGTGGTCGATCAGGCGGTAGTCCCGCGCTTCCTCGGCGGTGAACCAGCGGTCGCGATCGGAGTCCGCCTCGATCTCCTCGATCGTGTGCCCGCTGTGCTCGGCGATGAGCTGGGCCATGCGCTTCTTGATGAAGAGCATCTGCTCGGCCTGGATCTTGATGTCCGACGCTGTGCCCCCGATGCCACCGAGCGGCTGATGCATCATGATGCGCGTGTTGGGCGTCGCGTAGCGCTTGCCCGCAGCGCCGGCGCACAGGAGGAACTGGCCCATGGAGGCGGCGAGACCCATCGCGATCGTGGTCACGTCGTTGGGGATCAGCTGCATGGTGTCGTAGATGACCATGCCCGCCGTGATCGAGCCCCCGGGCGAGTTGATGTAGAGGGTGATGTCCTTGTCCGGATCCTCGGCCGCGAGGACCTGGAGCTGCTTGGCGATGCGGTTGGAATTCTCGTCCCGCACCTCGCCCTCGAGCCACACGATCCTCTCGCGGAGGAGCCGCTCGTCGAGCATGTCACCGAAGCCGCTCATGCTCGGTGCGCCAGTCCGCAGGTCGATGCTCACGCGGGTCTCCTCTCGATCGGCCGGGCACCCGACCGCCTGATGACCCTAACGCCGAAGGGCGCCGGCGTAGTCCCGGCCCCGGTCGTGTTCGCCGTGGGCGTAGGCCTCAGGCCTCGTCGGCCTCGGCCGCCCGGAGCTCGGCGTCCACGCTCTCGAGGTCGACGGGGCGACCGGAGGCATCGACGACGCGAGCCTTCGTGGTGACGACCGCGAGCGCCTTGCCACGGCGGATGTCGCCGATGGCCATGGGCAGCTGACCCGCCTGGACGAGTGCCTGGGCGAAGGCGTCGGGCGACATGCCGTAGCGGGGGGCGTTCTGCAGCAGCCACGCGGACAGCTCGGACTCGCCCACCGAGACCTCCTCGGCCTCGGCGATCTTGTCGAGGACCAGGCGGCTGCGCAGGCCATCACGGGCCTCGCGCTCCACCTCGGCCCGGTGCTCGTCATCGCCCGCATGGCCGTCGGCGAAGTGGTCCTCGACCTCCTGGCGGATGACGCCCTCGGGCAGGGGGAAGTCGACCAGGCCGAGCAGTGCCTCGTGGACCTTGGCGCGGGCCTGCATGCCCTGCTCCATCACGCGCACGCGCCCGAGGCGGGTGCGGATGTCCTCGCGGAGCTCGCCGATCGTGTCGAACTCGGAGGCGAGCTGGGCGAAGTCGTCATCGGCCTCGGGGAGCACGCGCTCGCGCACGGCCGACACGGTGACGTTGACCGTGAGGGGGCGGCCGACGTACTCCCCGCCCTCGGGGGTGAACTCGAAGGTGCGTGCCTCGCCGGCGGTCGCGCCGCGCACGGCGTCGTCGAAGCCGGGGAGCATGCCGTCGGTGCCGAGCTCATAGGAGAGGGCGTGGCCGGAGAGGTCCTCGACCGACGTGCCGTCCGCCTCGTAGCCGAGGAGATCGACGAGCAGGATGTCGCCGTCGGCCGCCGCACGCTCGACCGGCGTGAGGGACGCGAAGCGACCGCGGAGACCGGTGAGCTGCTCCTCGACGTCGTCGTCGGAGACCACGGCGTCCTCGACCTCGACGGCGATGCCGGTGTAGTCGGGCAGGTCGAACTCGGGCCGGATGTCGACCTCCGCGGTGAAGGTGAGCGACTGGCCGTCGGCGAGCTCCGTCACCTCGACGTCGGGGCGACCGAGCGGGACCACCGAGTTCTCGCGCAGGGCATCCTCATAGGCCTTGGGGAGTACGTCGTTGACGGCCTCCTCGAGCACAGCCGCACGGCCCACGCGCTGGTCGATGATCCGCGCCGGGACCTTGCCCTTGCGGAAGCCGGGGATCGACACCTGCTTGGCGATCACGGCGTACGCGGCCTCGAGGCTCGGCGTGAGCTCGTCGAAGGGCACCTCGACCGTGAGCTTCACGCGGGTCGGGCTGAGGGTTTCGGCAGAGCTCTTCACGGACATCTCCTACGGCTGATGAGTCGCGTCAGCCTACTTGCCCTCGCGAGGGGCCTCACCCGCCGGTCGGCGCGATGGTCGGGGTACCCGGATTTGAACCGGGGGCCTCCTGCTCCCAAAGCAGGCGCGCTACCAAGCTGCGCCACACCCCGCATGCCCGCGTCGGCGGGC
>Ga0181556_1002607_pt1 | contig 16324 bp, 19 predicted proteins | sample 011ome_14_FD_148651 | JGI IMG/M metagenome (GOLD analysis project Ga0181556, IMG submission 148651) | Coastal salt marsh microbial communities from the Groves Creek Marsh, Skidaway Island, Georgia - 011505AT metaG (spades assembly) | ecosystem: Environmental > Aquatic > Marine > Intertidal zone... | reverse complement strand
TCTGCGGCAGCAGCGGCTTCAGCAGCAGCAGCGGCTTCAGCAGCAGCAGCTTCTGCAGCGGCGGCTTCTGCAGCGGCAGCTTCTTCAGCAGCCATTGCTTCAGCAGCAGCAGCCTCGGCAGCAGCAACTTCGTCCGTCACCGCATCAGTTGCAGTCTCAACTGCAACAGCAGCAGCTTCTGTTGCAGCTTCAGCTGTATCAGCAACAGCGTCTGCAGCTTCGGCAGCAGTGTCAGCAACTGCATCCGCAGCTTCTGTTGCAGCCTCAGCCACATCAGCAGCAGCTTCTGTTGCGGCGTCAGCAACATCAGCAGCAGCTTCTGTTGCAGCGTCAGCAACATCAGCAGCAGCGTCAGTTGCAGTATCAGCTGCCTCAGTTGCCACATCATCAGCGCCACCCATCAAAGCGGAAATTGCTTCAGCAGGACCTTTGCCGTTTGCAGCATATTGATACCCGAAAAAGCCGAGTACGGCTGCGACGATAAGAATAAGAAGTGCTCTCATTGGTCATATTCCTCCAATTTAGTTGTATAGTGGCCCCCAGTGGGCCTTAAACGTCATATGTCAGAACCCGTTGAAAAGGGAAAGCACGCTTTTACGGGGAATTTCGCTTATCAACCCCCTTTTTTGCGGGTTGAATGCCGCGCTTGCGAAGTCTACCTTATGTTCTGCATACTACTATAACGACTAAAGGATAAAGATCATAGGACGCAGACCTCATAACGCGCCACCACAGCGCGAGACCGGCCCCCGTATTAACGAACGTATTCGCGGGTCCGATATCCGCTTGATCGGGGCCGATGGCGAGAACGTGGGCGTTGTATCGCCAGAGCGTGCCATGGAAATGGCAGAAGAAGCAGGGCTCGACCTCGTCGAGATTTCGCCAAACGCGAACCCGCCCGTCTGCAAGATCATGGATCACGGCAAGTTCAAATACGAGACTCAGAAGAAAGAAGCTGAGGCCCGTAAGAAACAAAAGATCATCGAGATCAAAGAAATCAAGTTCCGCCCGAACACCGATAGCAATGACTATGAAGTCAAAATGCGCAACGTGTTCAAGTTCTTGGAAAACGGCGACAAGGTGAAAATCACCCTGCGTTTCCGTGGCCGCGAAATGGCCCACCAGGAATTGGGACGTGCGCTGCTAGAGCGCGTGGCCGAGGACACAAAAGAGGCTGGCAAGATCGAGAACTTCCCGAAAATGGAAGGCCGCCAAATGGTCATGCTGATCGGCCCGCTTCCAAAGTAACGCCCAGCGCGAAAGACTAAAAAAAGGCCCCTGCAATTGCGGGGGCTTTTTCGTTTGGGTGTCGGCGCAAATACCAAGTAATTTCAGCCGCAGCACAGCCTGAGAAACGACGCAAAACTTAGCTTTTCTCCCCCTGAAAAGGGCCAGTTTGCTCAACGTTCCACCACAAACGTAAGTGTCGACTACCGTTCACCCAGCGTGAGGACCCCCCAATGGCCGTCCGCATCGATCTTATGATCTCACTCGACGGTTATGCCACGACCACAGATCAATCCCCCGAAAAGCCCTTCGGCGAAGACTGGTCGCGACTTACTAGCGCCTATGTGGCCACCAAAACCTTCCGCAGCCAAGTGCTCAAAGACACCTCAGGCGCAGGGACCACGGGTATCGACGACGCCTACGCAAAGGCATACTTCGAGAATATCGGCGCCGAGATCATGGGTGCGGGCAAATTCGGTTTGCACAACTTTCCCGATGATCCCGATTGGCAGGGCTGGTGGGGCGACGAGCCGCCCTTCCATTGCCCCGTTTACGTGCTGACGCACACGCCAAGGCCCGCACTTGAAATGTCGGGCGGCACGACGTTCCACTTCCTCAATACCAGTATCGAAGATGCGCTCGCGCAGGCAACAAATGCCGCAGGCGGTAAGGATGTCCGCATTGGCGGAGGGCCCACCGTCGCGCGCGCCTATCTCAAGGCTGGCCTTGTCGATTACCTTCACGTCTTTATCGCGCCTATCCTGCTAGGTCGCGGTATCTGCCTTTGGGACGATCTGCGCGGGTTAGAGGCGGGATATACCGTCCGCTCCGAGACATCCGAGAGCGGAACCATCCACCTGACGTTCCAACGCCAGCCAATCGGTTAGGCCACAAACATTGAAACTCGCGGTTTTTTCCTGTAGGGACGAAACAAGACGGCCCACTTGAGATCTGGGCCCCTATCGCGCGCTGGAACATGATGTCCAAGCGGCCCATAATTTCCAATCCGAACCGCACATGGCTTGAGGCACTCTTTGACCCGCACAATAACGGTGCCCTGCCCTGCCCTGTCTTGGTCGTGCCTGACCCAGCATTGCCGCGTCCTACCGAAATACCGACCCATTAAGGAGACATACGCATGGCCAATCTGGCTAAGACCACCGACTTTACCGCCACAGGCGCGTCAAAAGAAACCACGCTGGACAAGACCACACGCATCGTCAGGCGCATCAACAGTGACGAGGCCGAGCTACGTCACCAAAAGACCGCACGCCTGCGCAGGGCCCGCTTTGAGAGCGATAGGGCAATAGCCACGACAGCCTCGCCGCCTTTGGCCAGCAAAAATAAGAAAGGGTAACTTTCCCCCTACAACCGCCGCGCCAGTCATCTGCACCTCTGGCGCGGAATCGTGGACGACGGCATGTGACACACCGCCTCGACATTGTTCCCATCCCCCCCGACATTCACGCCGCGTGTATGCTCTGGCCGCGAAGTAAAACGCTTTCGCCCTCTCAAAATCCGATCCCCCATCCCGAAATGGTCGATCATGATGCTCTCGTTTAGACGTGGATAAGCCACCCAAAACCACCCCCATGACAATTCCGGTCAGCAGCGCGGCAATCGCGGACTAGGCATCAGCCGCCCAGCCGTCTATCAATAGAAAAAACGAATGAGGTTCGATCATGCTCCGCTTTACTCTCCCCGCGCTTGTCGCCCTCTCTCTTCTGGCCAGTTGCAGCGGCTTGCCAAATGATCGCGTCATCGTGCAAGGCGCAGGTCCCGATGACTTGCTTAAACTGCGCGCGGGTCCGGGACTTGGCTTTAACGTCATCATGGGCCTGCCAGATGGCACAGCCTTGATCCGTCGCGATTGCGTCACGGAAGTCGGCCAACGCTGGTGCCGCGTCTTGGTTGAGGATTCCCCCCGTGTGACGGGCTATGTCTCTGCGGATTACCTCACACCACGTTAGTGTACGCGCGGTGCACGCTCGGTGCATGCAAGTCACACGGCCCAAATCCGTGTCTGCAAGCAGTTGTTCCGCACCGAGTGCAAATCGACAAATCCCACATCTTCTCGCGCCAGCAATGCCACTGCGTAATCCCCTAACTCTCCCGCCAGCATGATCTTCCGCGTCCCGTAAATGATCCGGTGATTGGCAGAATAGCCTTGCGCAAATAATCAGGTGACGTTGCAAGAACTGGCGGCACGCCCTGCCCACCCCATGGCTGACACGCATCCGCTCAAAGGAAAATCGGCCCCGTTTCCGCATGAGGCTTGCCACGGCCTTTGCAGCAGGGCGAATACCGAATGTTCATCATATTTCCCCTTGGTGCTCCATTTGCAGTGGCCCTGCGACACTGCTGACCCAAAACATGCACATGTTAGCGCACACAAGACATTGCCCCCGCCCAGCGCCCCGCCTATCGTGCGGACAAATTCAAAGGATACCCGCCATGAGCACTTCGCATGACACACACGGTTTCGGCCCTGATCTGAACGCTTTTGATTGGAAAGACCCGTTCCGGCTGGAAGATCAACTCTCCGAGGACGAGCGGATGCTGCGCGACGCTGCCAATACCTACGCGCAATCCGAACTTCAGCCCGGCGTGACCAAAGCGTACCGCGAAGAGGTTACAGCGCCCGGGATTTTCAAAAGCATGGGCGATGCGGGTCTGCTGGGCCTGACAATCCCCGAGGAATACGGCGGGCTTGGCACCTCTTACGTGACCTACGGCCTTGTCGCCCGCGAGATCGAGCGCGTCGATTCGGGCTATCGCTCCATGATGTCCGTGCAGTCGTCCCTCGTCATGTATCCGATCCACGCCTACGGGTCCGAGGAACAGCGCAAAAAATATCTCCCCGGCTTGGCCGCAGGCACGCTGATCGGCTGCTTTGGCCTGACAGAACCTGACGCGGGCTCCGATCCGGGCGGGATGAAGACCGTAGCCAAGAAAACCGCAAACGGCTACCGCCTTTCTGGCTCCAAGATATGGATCTCCAACGCACCCATCGCCGATGTCTTTGTCGTCTGGGCCAAATCCGAAGAGCACGGCGGCAAAATTCGCGGCTTTATTCTTGAGAAAGGCATGACCGGCCTCTCCGCTCCGAAAATCGGCGGAAAGCTATCACTGCGCGCCTCCATCACAGGCGAGATCGTCATGAAAGACGTCGAGGTCTCCGAGGACGCCCTGCTCCCCAACATTGAAGGCCTCAAAGGGCCGTTCGGCTGTCTGAACCGCGCGCGCTATGGCATCTCTTGGGGCGTCATGGGCGCTGCAGAGGCTTGTTGGCACGCGGCCCTGCAATACGGGCTCGACCGAAAGCAATTTGGCAAGCCGCTCGCCCAAACCCAGCTCTTCCAAAAGAAACTCGCCGATATGCAGACCGAAATCACGCTGGGGCTGCAAGGTTCCCTCCAAGTTGGTCGCCTCATGGACGCGGGGAAAGCTGCGCCCGAAATGATCTCGATGATGAAACGCAACAACTGCGGCAAGGCGCTTGATGTGGCCCGTGCCTCTCGCGATATGCATGGCGGAAACGGCATTTCCGAAGACTTCCAAGTCATGCGCCATATGGTCAACCTTGAGACGGTAAACACCTACGAGGGCACGCATGACGTGCATGCGCTCATCTTGGGTCGCGCGCAAACGGGGCTGCAGGCTTTCTTCTGACCTGCAAATTCCCCAAAACGGGCGGGTCTATTGCCCATTTTTGACACAAATGGATGTCATTAATTGGCGAAAGAGCAACCGGAGCACGTCCGGAGGAGAGCAGCTATGAACGATATGCGCTTAAAGTTTGACGCAGAACTTGCCGGTCTTGAGATCGATGATTGGTACGCCCGTATCGAAGAAGTCGCTGAAGATCATGGTTATTTCGAGCCTTTGGGCGATGCACATTGTGCGGCATTCCTTGATGCTGGCACGAATCTGTTCGTAACCTTCGAGAGTGCCGATACCATTCGCAACCATACTGCGGGTGCCGAACCACGCGGCTTCGCATTTACCCGCACTGAAGGCTGGTCACACCTCGCCATCATTAGCGATTCTGAAAGCTGGTTCCGTGACCCTGCTATTTACCGCTACTTTGATCGCCTGATTGACGACGGGTTCTTTGAAGATTTTGACAATGTGCAATTCTACGGTGCCCATGGCGGCGGCTATGCCGCTGCGGCCTATAGTGTTGCGGCGCCTGGATGCACCGTTTTTGCCGTGCGTCCGCAAGCAACCCTTGATCCGCGCATTGCAGGCTGGGATTCGCGCTATACCGAGCAGCGCCGTCTGAATTTCACTGATCGCTACGGCTATGCCCCTGATATGATCGACGCGGCAAATCACGCCTATATCGCCTTTGATCCGATGCAACGCTTTGACGCGATCCACGCCGCGATGTTCACCCGCAGCAATGTGACCGCCCTGCGTTGCACGGGTCTTGGCAACCGCCCTGACAAAGCGCTGGACGCGATGGATGTGTTTGATGACCTTCTGGTTAGCGCCATGAACAAGACATTGGATGAAGAAGAATTCAGCGATGCGATGCGTGCCCGTCGGAACTACGCCCCTTACCTGCGCACACTCTATTCCCAAATGCTCAAAACCGGCCACCCTGTCTTGGCCGCAAACGTCTGTGCCTATGTCTTGCGCCAAGGCGATGACGCCTTCTTCGCCAAAAAGCTCCAAGAGTTGAAAAGCGAGGGCCATGCGCCAAGCCGTCCCCTAAAGGTATCAGCCGCCTAGATTCCTATCCCGCAAGACAGCAAAAAGCCGCGCCAACATCGGGTTAGCGCGGCTTTATTCGTTTTAAGTCTGATACTTAGAGGTACATCTTGTCACGGAAAACGTGACGTACGATGTCTTCGCGCGCAATGCCCATGTCGGCAAGCTGACGGTCTGTTTTGCTATTCAGAATTGCGATTGTTTGCGAACGGCTGTTAGCTTCTGCCATGTCGATGATAAAACGGCCTAGGGCTTTTGCGATTTTCGCGAAAACGTTCTGTGTCGGTGCGACGATGTTTGTGTCTGTAACGAATGCCATGATGTGGCTCCTCAAATATGGTGTGATCCCAGTTGAGGTATTGATAGCGCAACCGCCGCGCCGCAGAAACATCCATCTCTGCAGTGCAGCGTTGCGTTCAGCGCATGGCGTTTAGGAGTTTCTGCGTGCGTCGATGATTTCGCGGGCAGCGGCTATCAAACGGCTTCCAAAATAACCGATTGCGCCACCGAGGATCACCCAGAATGTCATGCCACTGTGCAACAATGCGCTCACGACACCCGCTGCAAGCATGGCAACCATAAACGCAATCAAGCGGACTTCAGAGGCCTCCACCGTAAAGTGCTTTTCCATCATCTTTGCCAAAGGACGCGCAACGGGGGCTTCCAAATGGGGCGTTGCAAAGCCAGCGGCGATCGCTACCAAAAATCCTAACATTGTCGTTCTCCAGATAAAAAGGGTCCACGTTTGTATCAAGGGGCGGCAACGGGGTTGCAAGTCCGAAGAATCCGCATCTAGTCACAGCCTTCACAAACGTGTAATCGGGCAACATGACAGATAAGAACATAACATCCCTGACGATCCGCCAGCCTGACGATTGGCACTTGCACTTGCGTGACGGTGCAATGCTCAAGGCCGTACTGCCCGAAACGGCCCGCCACTTTGGCCGCGCGATCATTATGCCCAATCTGGTCCCACCCGTTGTGACCGCTGAACAAGCCGTGGCCTACCGCGACCGGATCATGGCCGCCCTGCCCGCAGGTTCCGAATTCCAGCCGCTGATGACGCTGTACCTGACCGAGGGCACAGACCCCGAGGACGTCGCCGCCGCCTATGCCGCTGGCATCGCGACCGCGGTGAAGCTTTACCCCGCAGGTGCGACCACCAATTCCGCCTCTGGCGTGCGCGACTTTGAAAAGGTCCGCCCCGTTCTGGAAAAGATGGCCGAGATCGGCATGCCGCTATGTGTGCACGGTGAGGTCACCAATTCCGACATCGACATTTTCGACCGCGAGGCCGTGTTCATCGATAAGGTTCTCAAGCCTCTTCGCAAAAAGGTCCCTGACTTGCGCGTCGTCATGGAACACGTCACCACCCAAGATGCGGTGGACTATGTGCGCGACACCCATAAGAACCTCGCGGCAACCATCACCACGCATCACCTGATCATCAACCGCAACCACATTCTCGCGGGTGGGATCAAGCCGCATTACTACTGCCTGCCCGTGGCCAAACGCGAGCAACACCGCGTGGCCCTCGTACAAGCGGCGGTTTCTGGCGACACACGGTTCTTCCTTGGCACCGATAGTGCGCCACATACGGACCCCAACAAGCTGATGGCTTGCGGCTGTGCGGGTTGCTTTACCGCGACCAACACCATGTCGTGCTTGGCAGAAGTCTTTGACGCCGCAGGGGCGCTGCCAAAGCTGGAGGCATTTACCTCGCTCAACGGTCCGCGCTTTTACGGGTTGGAGCCAAATGATGGCACCATAACCCTGACCAAAGGGAATCCTGTCACCTATCCCGCCAAGATCGACACACCAGACGGCCCCGTCACCGTGTTTGATCCCGGCTTTGACCTGCATTGGTCTGTCACTGTTAACTAACTGAAAGCGCCAGAAATGATCCCCTCTTCCTACCCGCCCAAAGATGAAATCGCACGCCTGACCGCAGGAATGCTCTTGGAAATCGGTGCGATCACCTTCAACGCGACAGAGCCGTTTACACATGCCTCAGGCAAACAAGCCCCTACATATGTGGATTGCCGCAAACTGATCTCCTTCCCGCGCATCCGCTCGACCCTGATGGATTTCCTCTCCGTCACGATCATGCGCGAAGCGGGCTTTGAGGCTTTTGATAACATCGCTGGCGGCGAGACCGCAGGCATCCCATTCGCAGCCCTCGTGGCCGAGCGTATGGCACTGCCGATGACCTACGTGCGCAAAAAGCCGAAAGGTTACGGCAAAAACGCCCGCATCGAGGGGGTCATGACCGAAGGCCAGCGCGTGCTTCTCGTTGAAGACCTCACCACTGACGGCGGCTCCAAGCTGTCCTTCGTGGATGCGATCCGCGATACTGGCGCGACCTGTGCTGCAACTGCCGTGATTTTCTACTACGGAATCTTTGAAGGCGTCGAGAAAACGCTGTCCGACCATGGCGTGCAACTTTTGCACCTATGCACATGGTGGGACGTCCTCGAAGAAGCCAAGGCGCGCAAGGCCTACGATTCTGCAACCTTGGATGAAGTCGAGGCCTACTTGCGCGATCCAGCCGGCTGGTCGGCCGCACGCGCAAAATAAGCTTGCGGGTAAAAATATAAATGATGTGGCAAGGTTAACCCTACAGCCACATCATCTAGCCACTTCCTAGCCATGCCCCACCAAATCTGCTAGGCTCCAAGTTATCCACAAAACATACAATTTGCGCGGGGCGGTCTCATTTTGTATGTGAACCCGAACAAACGTGGGTCGGTCTGGGGTGAGAAAATGAACGAAGTCGCAACATTCAATGCAACAGGCGTAGCCGAGGCCACCCTCGACACGATGCCGCATTCCATCGAGGCTGAACAACAGCTCTTGGGTGCTATTCTCACCAATAACGACATCTTTGACCGCATCGCCTCGGTTGTTGGGCCAAAGCATTTCTACGACCCCGTGCACGCCCGCATTTTCGAGACTGCCGCCACACGTATTGCCAAAAACGCGCTGGCCTCTCCTGTCACGCTCAAGACTTTCCTTGAGGATGACGAGGGCCTGAAAGAACTCGGTGGCCCTGCGTATCTCGCCCGTCTCGCTGGTGCCGCGATCTCCGCATTTGCCGCCCGCGACTATGCCCAAATGATCTATGATCTCGCGACCCGCCGCGAGCTTATCCAAGTCGGCCGCAATATCGCGGACAAAGCCGCCAAAATGGACGTGCTGTCAGAGCCGCGCGAGCAAATCGTCGAGGCCGAACAAGAGCTTTACCGTTTGGCAGAGCAAGGCTCTTCCGAGACAGGCTTCCAATCCTTCCTCAAGGCCGTGACCGAAGCCGTAAACGTCACCAACGCCGCGTACCAGCGTGATGGTGGCCTCTCTGGTATTTCCACAGGGCTTGTCGATCTGGACAAAAAACTCGGCGGCTTGCACAAATCCGACCTTCTGATCCTTGCGGGTCGTCCCTCCATGGGGAAAACCTCGCTCGCGACCAACATCGCCTATAACGTCGCCAAGGCCTACCGCAAAGGCACGCTTACCGACGGCACCGAAGGCGCAGTCAACGGCGGCGTCGTCGGTTTCTATTCCCTCGAGATGTCCGCCGAACAGCTCGCCGCGCGTATCTTGTCAGAGGCGTCCGAAGTGAACTCCCACCAGATCCGCTCTGGCGACATGACCGAGCCGGAGTTCCGCCGCTTTGTCGAAGCCGCTAAAAACCTCGAGTCGTGCCCGCTGTTCATCGACGACACGCCTGCCCTGCCCATCTCGCAACTGGCAGCACGGGCCCGTCGCCTGAAACGGACCCACGGACTTGATCTGCTTGTGGTCGACTACTTGCAGCTTGTGCGCGGTACAGGCCGGTCCGAGAATCGCGTGAACGAGATTTCCGAAATCACGATGGGTCTCAAGGCCATCGCCAAAGAGCTGCAAATCCCCGTGGTGGCCCTCTCGCAGCTCTCGCGTCAGGTCGAAAACCGCGAAGATAAACGCCCGCAGCTCTCTGACTTGCGTGAATCGGGATCCATTGAGCAAGACGCCGACGTCGTGATGTTCGTCTACCGTGAGGAATACTACAAAGAGCGCGAAAAGCCGGGTGATCACGAGCATGATAAAATGGCCGCGTGGCAAGACGAGATGGAACGCCTGCACGGCAAAGCCGAAGTTGTGATCGGCAAGCAGCGCCACGGCCCCATCGGAACCGTTGGCCTGTCGTTCGAAGGTCAATTCACCCGCTTCGGCAACCTCGCGCAACCATGGCAAGGCACACCGTCCGAGGAATACTAGGGCAACCTACTCCGCTGGCGCTTTGGGCTTATCCTTCACAAACGGATGGATGAACTGCTTGAGGTAGCCGCGCGGCACGTTATCCCCCACAACCCCGTAGTTTTCGGGCCATTCCGTTTCTGGCAAATGGTGTGTGCCAAACAGCCAATCGTAGATCGGAAAGTGGCTCGCGTAGTTGATATCAATCGCCTCGCGGTCTGACCCATGGTGCCAGTGGTGAAAGCGTGGCGTGACCAAGAACCGCTCGATAAAGCCGAACTTCCAACCGATATTGGCGTGGATGAAGCTTGAGTAGAAATACACGATAAGAAGATACCCTTGGATCGCCTCGGGCTTAAACCCGAGTGTAAACATCGGCAGCGCGGTCAGGCTGCGCAGCACCGCAATCTCGGCAAGATGCATCCGTGCGCCCGCCAGCCAATCCATCTTTTTGGTGGAATGGTGGATCGCGTGGAACCGCCAAAGGAACGGCACCATATGAAAACTGCGGTGCACCCAATATTGCACAAAATCCGTTGCTGCCATGATGATCACCACCTGCACAAAGAACGGCAAGGCCACGATATAGGCGCGGAAATCATCGAGCGGCACTTGTGCATTGACGAAATTGGACGGGGCCAGCGTGATAAACCCCAGAATCTGCACCATCATCGAGCTGATCAGGTAGTAAAACATATCCTCCTGCCATTCGGGGCGGAACACGGTTTGCTCTGGGCGCGCAGGAAAGAACCGCTCAAGCGGGACAAACAGGAACCCCACGATCAGCACGTTCACAATGAAATAATCGAGACCGAAATAGAGGCTTTGCGGTGTCTCTCCTGAAAACTGCGGCTGCGTCGTGGCCATGAGCGACGCGACGACCGAAACTGCCAGAGCCGTCCAGCCCAGCGACTTGCGTGACGACAAGATCAGGCTGACGAGGGCCAGCGCATACCCCGCCAACAAAAAGAACCGCAGCGCAAAAGTCACCACGCCGCTGTCTTGGATAAACGCGATCTGCGGATAGGAAAACGTCTCGGGATACCAACGCAGGATCACCACCAAAAACCCCGCGATGCTCGCCAAGAGGGCCAAAGACCCCGACAACCAGCCGCTCCCCAATGGTCGCTGGTCGCGCGGCGTCTCTAATTGACTCACAACTTTACGTAGAAACCACATGTTACACTCCACAAATTTGGCGCAGATTTACGCGGATTTGTGCCAAAATCCACCACAGAATATGCCGTTGGGGAAATCTGAACGTTTATGCCCCCTTGTCGCAACATCAATCCCCTGACAAAAGAACGCTATGAGCACTGGACATATTACAATCGACCTCGACGCCATTATCGCAAACTGGCGTGCGCTGGATAAAATGAGCAAATCCGAAACCGCAGCGGTGGTGAAGGCGGACGGCTACGGCCTTGGCGCGGGCCGCGTGGCCAAAGCGCTGGCCAAAGCGGGTGCGCGCAAGTTCTTTGTCGCCCTTGCCGAGGAAGGTGCCGCCATTCGCCAAGCGATTGGTCAGGGACCCGAAGTCTACGTGCTGTCCGGCCATATGAGCGGCGATACTGATATGATCGGCGATCTGGGTCTCACGCCAATGCTCAACTCCATTGACCAGATCTCGCGCCATTTCGAGGCCCTGCCCGGTCATCCCTTTGGTATCCAGCTTGATACAGGCATGAACCGTCTGGGCATGGAATGGGACGAATGGGGCGCCATTGCCGAAATCGCACTCGCGCAGCACCCGCGCCTTGTGATGAGCCACCTTGCCTGCGCCGACGAGCCGGAGCATCCGATGAACGCCTATCAATTAGACGTTTTCCACCAAATGACCGATGGCATTTCCGCGCCCCGCTCGCTGGCGGCAACGGGCGGCATCCTGCTTGGCAAAGATTACCACTTTGATCTGACCCGTCCGGGCATCGGCCTTTACGGCGGTCTGCCTTTTGAGAAAGCGCGGAACGTCGTGCAAATGGACCTGCCCGTCATTCAAATTCGCAACCTCAACGCGGGCGAAGTTGTGGGCTACGGCAATGCGTGGCAGGCCGAGCGTCCATCGCGCATCGCCACCATTTCCGCAGGTTACGCTGACGGCTTGCTGCGGGCGATGTCGGATAAGGCGACGCTCTATTACGGCCATGAGCCCTGCCCGCTTGTTGGACGCGTCTCGATGGATCTCTTGACCGTGGATGTGACAGACCTTTCCGAGGACCCGCATGCACTTACCCTGCTTGGGGCCCATCAAACCGTTGACCAACTGGCCCACGTGGCTGGCACGATTGGCTATGAAATCCTTACCTCCTTGGGGAATCGCTACACCCGTCGCTCTAAGGGCGGCTAAGGCCTGAGATTAGGGGCATTTCGGGTCTCAACGCTTGCAAGTCCGAGCCAAACTGTGGTCGCCCTAAAAATAAATATGGCGACAGTGGCGACTCCGACGAAAAAGCCGCCCGCTCAAAGCAATTCTTGACCCAGCGCCAAGACGAGGCCGAGGCCCGGCAAGAGCGTATCATCGAAGCCCTGCAAGAAATCCGAACATGGGCGCAACAGGTTGATCTGGAAGACAGCGTCGTGGCCTCCCAGCTCGAACAGCTTGACGAGAAACTGCAAATGGCCTTGCCCGCCCTTGGCTATGTGATAAGCCGCATGAAAGAAAATGTGGTCACTTTGGCCAAGAAACCTGCTGCGGAATAGTCACTTTTGATGCGTAAACTCTTGATCGGCGCCAATCTGGCACTCCTCGTTGCCTTTCCCATCGCTTGGTTTGCGCCGCTGATGCGCGCGGGCCTGTTGCCCCTGTTTTCTCTTTCAGAAATCAGCGTGATCTCTGGTCTACAAAGCCTCTGGGGTTCTGATGTGTTCCTTGCCCTCATGGTCACGATCTTCGCGCTCTTTGCGCCCTATCTGAAAACGATGGGCCTTGCGCTGATCCACTTTAACCTGCTGAGCGACAGACTCCTGCCCGTGCTTTCTTGGATGGGCAAACTGGCGATGGCCGACATCTTCTTGATCGCGCTCTATATCGTCGTGGCCAAAGGCGTCGGGATCGGCAAGCTGGAGACCGCATGGGGCCTCTACCTCTTTTCGGTCTGCATCATCGCCTCCATTACGATTTCCGCGCTGACCCCACGCATCATGTCCCCCGCAAAACAGGGTTAACGTTTCCCCATTGCCAGAACGCGGTGAATGGGGCAAAACGTGAACATGGCTAAACAAAACATCTTCACCTGCAATGAATGCGGCGCATCCCACACCAAATGGTCGGGGCAATGCGACGCTTGCAACGCTTGGAATTCCATCCAAGAGGACAGACCGCTGAGCACGGGCCCCGCCAAGAAAACCCTTGGCGGCATGCGCGGCAAAACGATTCCGCTGACCGATCTCGCATCCAAAGAGCCCCCGCCGCCCCGCACCATGTCAGGCGTCGAAGAACTCGACCGTGTGCTGGGTGGTGGCTTGGTCAAGGCCTCCGCCCTGCTTGTCGGCGGTGATCCGGGTATTGGGAAATCAACGCTCTTGCTGCAGGCCGCCGCCCGCTTTGCCCGCAACGGCCTCAAGGTCATTTACATCTCTGGCGAGGAATCCGCAGGCCAAATCCAGATGCGCGCCGAACGTCTGGGCCTCACCAAAAGCCCTGTGCGCCTCGCTTCCGAGACAAACCTGCGCGACATCCTCACCACGCTAGAGGCGGAAAAACCCGACCTCGCGATCATCGATTCCATCCAAACCATGTGGGCCGATAACGTCGATAGCGCCCCCGGCTCCGTCTCCCAAGTGCGCTCCTCTGCCCATGAACTCACCTCATTCGCCAAAACCAACGGCATGTCGGTCATCATGGTTGGCCACGTGACCAAAGACGGCTCCATCGCAGGGCCGCGCGTTGTCGAACATATGGTTGATACTGTTCTCTACTTTGAGGGCGAGCGCGGCCACCAATTCCGCATCCTCCGCTCAGTCAAAAACCGCTTTGGCCCCGCTGACGAGATCGGCGTGTTTGAAATGACGGGCAAGGGCCTCGCCGAGGTCAAGAACCCCTCTGCCCTGTTCCTGTCGGATCGCGGCAAACCCGCACCCGGCTCCGTGGTATTCGCAGGCATCGAAGGCACCCGCCCTGTGTTGACCGAGATCCAAGCCCTCGTCGCCCCCTCCCCCCATAGCCAGCCGAAACGGTCCGTCGTAGGGCTTGATAGTGGCAGGCTGGGCATGATCCTCGCTGTACTCGAATCGCGTTGCGGCGTGCCGTTCACAGGGCTTGATGTCTATCTCAACGTTGCTGGGGGCATGAAGATCAACGATCCCGCCGCCGACCTCGCTGTTGCCGCAGCCCTCGTTTCCGCGCGTGAAGACGCCGCATTACCCCATGATGTGGTGCTTTTTGGTGAAATAAGTCTCTCTGGAGCCCTTCGTCCGGTCGTTCAGACCGAAAATAGATTGAAAGAAGCGCAAAAACTTGGTTTTACGTCCGCAATCACACCGCAACAGACCAAGAAGGTCGCGGTGGCGGGGTTAAGCTTGCGGTATGCGCAAGACTTGGCCACGTTTGTGGCTGAAACATTTGGGGATCGTGGCCCTGAAAAGTAAAAGAGTGAGAAACGCGCATGGAAGGTTTTACAATAGTCGACGGGATCGTCGCAATTGTGATCGTTGTATCGGCGCTGCTGGCATATAGCCGTGGCCTCGTGCGCGAGGCGATGGCAATTGCGGGCTGGATCGGTGCGACTATCCTTGCGTTCATCTTTGCAGATAGCGTTCAGCCGATTATTCGCGGCCTGCCCGTCATTGGCGATTTCATCGGTGATAGCTGTGAACTTTCCATTATCGCCTCCTTTGCTGCGGTATTTGCAGTCGCGCTTGTCGTCGTCTCGATCTTCACACCGTTGTTCTCCAGCCTTGTGCAACGCTCCGCCCTTGGCGGCCTCGACCAAGGCTTTGGTTTCCTCTTTGGCGTCCTGCGTGGTATCCTCTTGGTGGCTGTGGCGTTCTTTGTTTATCAAACCGTGCTCTCGACCCAGAAAATCGACATGGTCGAAAACAGCCGCTCTGCAAAAGTATTCAGCCGCATGACAGGCCAGATCGAGGAACGTGACCCGGAAGCCGCTTTGGGCTGGATCACAACCCAATATGAGCAACTTGTCGGCACTTGCGGCGAAGCGGCATCACAATAAGGGCGCAGATGGGTTGAAATCCATCTTACGTCATAGAACTTTTACAATAGGTCTTTCGCTGGGTGACACTCGGCGCGAGACCCCTTAAGAGGGGGTCAAATGACACCCCTCGGATTCGGAGCTGCCCGCCTTGTCCCATCAGATGCCCCCCGCCCATCCTTTTGACGATGATAAACTGCGGGAGGAGTGTGGCGTGTTTGGCGTCGTTAATGTTCCTGACGCATCCAACTTTGTGGCCCTCGGCCTGCACGCGCTGCAACACCGCGGCCAAGAGGCTGGCGGCATCGTCACCCATGACGAGGTCAACGGCTTTAACCAACAACGCCGCATGGGCCTTGTCCGCGATAACTTCACATCGCCCCGCATGATCGCCTCCCTGCCAGGGACAATCGGCATCGGCCACGTGCGTTACTCGACCGCTGGTTCCAAAGGGCAAACCGCCCTACGTGATGTGCAGCCCTTCTTTGGCGAATTCTCCATGGGCGGTGCGGCGATTGCCCATAACGGCAACCTGACCAACGCCGACGCCCTGCGCCGCGAACTCATCGAGCGCGGCTCGATCTTCCAGTCATCCTCCGACAGTGAATGCATCATCCACCTGATGGCGCGCTCCATGGGCCAATCGATTCCTGATCGCATGGAAGAAGCCCTGCGCAAAGTCGAAGGCGCCTTCTCCATCGTCGCCATGACCGACAACAAACTGATCGGCTGCCGCGATCCGTTGGGCGTGCGCCCACTGGTCCTTGGCAAAATCGGCGACGGCTGGGCGCTAGCCTCCGAGACTTGTGCGCTGGACATCATCGGCGCGGAATTCGTACGCGAAATCAAAGCGGGCGAAATGGTCGTCATCACCGATAAAGGCGTAGAGAGCCACTTCCCCTTCCGCCCCGCAAAATCCCGCTTCTGCATCTTCGAGAACGTGTATTTCTCACGCCCCGACAGCATCATCGGCGGCAAATCCGTCTATGAAATCA
>Ga0181556_1002591_pt1 | contig 16414 bp, 12 predicted proteins | sample 011ome_14_FD_148651 | JGI IMG/M metagenome (GOLD analysis project Ga0181556, IMG submission 148651) | Coastal salt marsh microbial communities from the Groves Creek Marsh, Skidaway Island, Georgia - 011505AT metaG (spades assembly) | ecosystem: Environmental > Aquatic > Marine > Intertidal zone... | reverse complement strand
CGCGCGGCCATTGCCGAGGGCTACCGTCATCTCGACAGTGCGGCTGACTATGGCAATGAAGCTGAGGTGGGCGAGGGGTTACAAGCGGCTTTATCTGAGGGCCTCGTGAGCCGTGACGAGCTCTGGGTCACCTCAAAGCTCTGGAATACCTATCACCGGCCCGAGCATGTGCGTGCGGCCTGCGAGCGCACCTTGAAGGATCTTCGCCTGAGTGAACTGGATCTGTATCTCATTCATTTTCCGATTGCGCTCCAGTACGTCGACTTCGACACTCGTTATCCTCCGGAGTGGATTGCCGACCCCGCTGCCGAGAACCCTGTGATGGTGCCCGACGCGGTGCCGCTCTCTGAGACCTGGGGCGCGATGGAAGAGCTGGTGCGTGCGGGGCTGGTCAAGGAGATCGGGGTTTGTAATTACAACACCGGGCTGCTCCATGACCTGATGGCGTACTCGCAGATCAAACCGGCCATGCTGCAGATCGAATCTCACCCCTATCTGACTCAAGAGCGACTGCTGCGTGCCGCGGCGCAATACGATATCGCGGTGACTGCTTTCTCGCCTTTGGGCGCGCTGTCCTATCTGGAGCTCGACATGGCTGATGCCGGTGAGTCGGTGCTCGAGCAAGCCGCGGTAAAAGAGGCCGCCGCGCGCGTCGGTCGGACGCCTGCGCAGGTGGTGTTGCGTTGGGGCATCCAGCGGGGCACGGCGGTCATCCCGAAGACCAGCCGGTTGGAGCGGCTGAGAGAGAACCAGCAGCTGTTTGATTTTGAGTTGAATGACGCGGAGATGACGGCGATCTCTGCCCTAAACCGTAACCGGCGATTTAATGATCCGGGCCACTTTTGCAAGGAAGCCTTTGGCACTTTCTTCCCCATCTATGACTGAAGCGGCTGCAGAGTTTGCGGGCACGGGGGCCGGCGTGGGTGCGAGAAACGGCAGGGGCGAGGAAGGCAGCGCGGACATGGGCATAGGCGCGAGCAGCAGCAAGGACAGTGTGATGGCCTTCAGCACGGTTACACAGCCTGCGGCGCCCCGAGCGTGGTCAGCATCATGAGGTTTGATCCGCAGGCTGTTACCGGCCAGCAGCGCCACGGCGATTCGACATTCCCGCTGGTGTTGGTCGCTGAGGAACCGTTGTCGACGCAGGATCTCCACGCCCAGTCGGCGACGCTCATGCAACAACTGGCGACTCACGGCGCCATCCTGTTTCGCGGCTGTGGGGTGATGGATGCGCAGGCCTTCGATGACTTCGTCGCTGGTTTTGACCTCCCGAACTTTCCCTACGACGCGTCGCTGTCGAACGCGGTGCGCCACAACCGCACGCCGCGGGTCTTTACCGCCAACGAGGCGCCGCCGGATGTCGAGATTTTTCTGCACCACGAGATGGCGCAGACCCCGTATTTTCCGAGTCATCTGTTTTTCTTCTGTGAGCAGGCTGCTGTGTCGGGTGGCGCCACGCCGATCTGCCGCTCAGATGTGCTACTCGAGAGACTGACACAGCACTTACCCGAATTTGTGGCTCGTTGCAGAGCGCACGGTGCGCGCTATTCCCTCACCATGCCCGCCGAGGCCGACGCCACCTCGGGGCAGGGAAGAAGTTGGCGCCAGACGCTCAACGTGGACTCCAAAGAGGCGGCGGAGGCGCGATTGGCAGCGCTGGAGTATGACTGGCAGTGGCTGCCAGATGATGCGATCCGCACCACCACGCCGGCCCTGTCGCTAATCCGCCACGCGCCCTCGGGCAACGAGGTCTTCTTTAACCAGCTCATCGCCGCGTTTTGTGGCTGGCAAGACCAGCGCAACGAGGGCACCCGCTCGGTGACCTATGGCGATGGCTCAGCTTTTGATGACGCCGACGTGCAATCGGCGGTCGAGATTGCCTACGACCTCGTCTTCGATCTCCCCTGGGAGTCCGGCGATGTGGCGTTGATCGATAACTATCAGGTCATGCACGGCCGGCGGCCTTTCTCGGGCCGGCGAAGCGTGCTGGCCTCCCTGTGCCTGGATTCAGCGCCCGCTTAACGCTTACAGGTTGACCGTGAGCGTGACGCGCACCTGACGGGGCTCAAAGCGGTGAAAGTGCCGGTCCTCGACGCCCTCCAGTGGCTCACCCTCAAGTCTTGATGGGTAGAAGTATTCGATATCCCGGTCATCGGAGTCGAACAGGTTCAGCACATCGGCGCGCAGTGCGTATCGCTGACCCGCCCACCCGAGCGACAGGTGAGCGAGTGTGGCGCTGTGTGCGGTGACGGAGCCGTTCTCGATCAGCGGTGCGCCATCGACATAACGCACTCGCAGAGCACCAAACCACCCAGCGGGGGTTTGGGCCGAGAGGGTGGCGCTGGCCACCGTTTCCAGCGCTCCTGGAATATGACGCCCCTCGGCCGCATCATCGCTAAAGCGTGCGTCGGTCCAGGCGATATCCGCTTCGAGTGACCACACCTCGTCGATCATCCAGAAGTTGTTGAGCTCGATGCCCCACCGCTCGCTGGGCCGGGTGGCCTCGGTGGTGCCGGCATCCCCAACAAATAACAGCTCTGAATCCAGCTCGAGGTACCACAGCGCAGCCGCGAGATTCCAGCGCTGTTGCCATTGGGTTTTCACCCCGAGCTCCGCGCCACTTGAGCTCACAAGCGGATCCACTGGCGCCACCGCTTCCCCGGTAATGGGATCAACCTGCTGGGTCATGCCCCGCGCGTCGTTGGAGTGAAAGCCCTTCCCAGCGCTCGCGTACCACTCGGTCGCAGGGCTCGCGCGGTAAATCAGGCTCGCTTTCGGGCTGATCAGGGTGTCTTGCTCGGTACCTGAGTTGCGCGGGTCCTCCGCGTCCACATCAAAGCGGAAGCGATCTGCCCGGGCACCCAGCACGGCCCGCCATCCCGGGCTGAGCGACCAGATGGCCTCGTAGTGCGCGCCGAGACTGGTCTCTTTGACAGCGTCTTGCCTTACTGTGCCGGTGCGTTCTCTCGCTACCGTGCGGTACAAGCCGACTGTGCCGACATCGTCATGCTGCACCGCAAGGCCCCACCGATGCTGCAGTGTGTCGCTGGGGTTCCAGTGATGGTGGTAGCCACCACCTAAAATGCGCCGATCGTCGACCTGCTGAAATTGATCGCCTCGTGTTGGGTTATCGAGTCGATAGGTGAAGTTGGAGTACAGGTTCATCTCGTAGTCAACGAGATAAGCGGTCCAACGTGTGGTGTGATCACCCCGCGTGCGCTGATATTCGCCAGAGACACTGGAGCGTCGGGTATCGCCCCCCAGCGTCGTATCAATCGAGCCCAGCGGCGAGATCACACCCGCAGCCACGGCGCGCTCGGGTATCTGATCCGCGGCGTTCCAGTCGTTGTCATAGTGCATCAGGATGGCTTGCCACTGTGTCGCGTCGTCACCGCCGCCCAGCTTCAGCAGGCCGTTCAGTTTTTTCACGTCCTCATCAACGTCAGTCCAGGCGCCGTCATAGCGCTGTACCTCCAGGGCACCGGACAGCAGCGTGCTGTCATTCGCAAAACTGCCCATGGCGAGCCCACGATGAAACCCGTTTTCGCCTGCCGTCCAGGCCAGCTGATTATCGAAGACATCTGCGGTCTCAATCTCAGCGCCACCTGCTGAAGAAAAATCACCGAGCTCGGCGTGGTAGGGGCCCTTCACAAAGTTGATGCGCGCGACGGTTTCTGGGATCACAAAATTAATATCCGTATAGCCCTGCCCGTGGCCATGGCTGCGCAGATTGATGGGCATCCCGTCGATAACCGTGGAGAAGTCCGTCCCGTGATCCAAATTGAATCCGCGCAGGAACATCTGGTTCGATTTTCCAGAGCCGCTGTGTTGCGTGACGATCAGGCCGGGCACGGCCTCTAACACGTCGCCTGGTCGCAGTAGCGGCCTGATAGCAAGGTCCATCTTCCCAACGACCCCTTCGGATGCACTGCGCGCCTCGCCCGCGAGATGTTCTCGTCGGCCGATGACCACGAGCTCTTCGAGTGTTTCTTCAACGGGGTGTGCGCTGATATCGCCGGGCAGGCACAGCACACACAATAGGGCCAGTAGGGACTAAGCGCATTGGGGTTCGAGCTAATCGGTAAGGGGCGGAGTATAGACTTTGAGTGAGGATTCTCTAGCTTGCGCCGTCGTCGTCTTGCTAGTTCGCGAAAGCGCCAACCGGCTCACAAGAGCTGGCCTGTGTATACTCATCCGCGAGGGCAGCACGCCACAGAATAAAAAGCGCGGTACTTTTGGCTCAACAAATCGATAGGGTGAATTTTGGGCTCTCGGTCTCGGTGCTGCTGGGTCTGACGCTGCCGCTGTTGGTATTCCCAAGTGAAACCGCCGCCGTCCTTGCGGTCATCTATGCCTGGATCGCTAACACCTTCGGCTGGTTCTACATTCTCACGGGTGCCGCCACCTTAGCGGTAGTGCTGTACATCGCTTTCAGCCGTTATGGCGTCATCCGCTTGGGGTCAGAAGAGCCGGAATTTCCCACGCTCAGCTGGGTGGGCATGTTGTTTGCTGCGGGTATTGGCTCCGGCATGCTTTACTGGAGTGCGATTGAGTGGGCCTACTACGTACAGGCACCGCCCTTTGCTGCCGAGCCCTTCTCTGATAAGGCCTATGACTGGGCGGCCTCTTATGGACTGCATCATTGGGGCTTTGTCGCCTGGGCCTTCTACAGCTTGCCGACGCTGGCTATTGCCTATCCCTTTTACGTGCGCAAGGTGCCGCAACTTAAATACAGTAACTCTGCGCAGTACTGGCTAAAGGGTAGGGAAAATTCCTGGCCCGCACGGCTGATGGACAGCTTCTTCATGATCGCTTTGATTGGCGGCGCGGGGAGTTCACTGGGTATTTCAACGCCGCTGATTTCCGCCTTGATTGCACGTCTAACGGGCATCCCTGACGGGTTCGCGTTGGAGATTGTTGTGGTGACCCTCTGTGTGGCGCTGTTTTCTCTGAGTGTCTGGTTGGGCCTGAGTCGAGGTATCCGTCGCCTGAGTGACATTAATCTGCTCATGGCATTTCTGTTTCTGCTCTTTGTGCTGTTTGCTGGGGATACGCTCTTTATCCTGCGCATGGCGGTGAACTCGGTTGGGCATCTGCTTCAGAACACGCTAGCGATGACGTTCTGGACAGACCCCATTGCCAATACCGGCTTTGTCGGGGACTGGACGGTCTTTTACTGGGCCTGGTGGATCGCCTATGCGCCCTTCATCGGGATTTTTGTCACGCGTATCTCACGGGGCCGCACTCTGCGCGAGGTGGTGTTCGGCATGCTCGGCCTGGGCTCCCTTGGCGTCTGGCTGTTCTTCTTTGTGCTGGGTAACCACTCTCTCGGGCTGCAGCTCAGCGGCGAGGTCGACGTGATCGGCGTGATGAACGCCGAAAGCGGCAATGCCGCGATTGTGGCAGGCCTTGATGCGCTCCCTCTTGCAGCCATCGCGATCGGTCTGTTCTGTGTGGTCGCCGTCATCTTTGTCGCCACGACTTACGACAGCGCGTCCTATACGCTGGCGGCAACCGCTTCGACCGAACTGGCCGAATCCCAAGACCCCGCGCGCTGGCACCGGGTGTTCTGGGCGATTGCCATCGCCATCTTGCCCATCGGCTTGATGTACGCCGGCGGTGTGCGTGAGGCCCAAACCGCGACATTGGTGGTGTCGTTACCCCTGACCTTCACTTTCTGGCTGACCGGCATTGCCCTGCTGAAATCGTTGCGCGCCGACCACCCTCCGCGATAAAACAGCATCTCTTGCACGCCGCGGTGCCGCTTTGATACCCGCACTGAGGAGCACCGCCCTGAAACGGCGGTCGGCGCTTAGCCTGAAAGGAAGGAGGTGCCTCGCACCATGACAGACCAACCCGTTGCGTTGATATCGGCTGGTGCCTCAGGCATCGGGCTGACCTGCGCGCGAGCGCTGGCCGAGGCGGGTTATCGGGTGCTGACGCTCGACATTGATGCAGAGGCGATCGCGCGATTTCAGAGTGAATTTGGCGAGGGCAGTGCGGTGGTGTGCGATGTGGCGGATGCCGCGCAGGTGGAATCTGCCTTTCGTTCATTGGTTAATCCTCATCAGCGCGTTGATCTGTTGTTCAATAACGCGGGCATTGCGGGCCCGCAGCAGCCGGTGGAAGACATCGGGGTGGCGGCGTGGCAGTCGACGATCGACACCGACCTCAACAGCGTCTTCTATCTGACGCGTCTGGTGATCCCGCTGATGAAGTCTCAGCGTAGCGGCCTCATTCTCAATATGTCCTCCAGTGCCGGGCGATACGGCTGCCCAATGCGCTCCCCTTATGTGGCAGCCAAATGGGCGACGATCGGACTCGCCCAGACCTGGGCAATGGAGTTGGGCCCCTGGAATATCAGGGTCAATGCGCTGTGTCCGGGCAGTGTGGGCGGCGAGCGGATTGACCGCGTGATTGACCGCGATGCCGCCGAGCGCGGCGTGACGCCGGATGAGATCCGCAAGGTCTACCAACGCCAAAGTTCACTCAGAGACTTTGTGAGCCCCGAGGACATCGCCGCGATGGTGTGTTTTCTCGCGGGGCCCGGCGGTCGGATGATATCTGGCCAAACCCTCGGTATTGACGGCCATACCGAGAGTCTCGCCAATTGGCTGGACCCATAAGGATCGATCGATGAAAGCGTGCTGGTTTGCGGTATTCGGTTCGGCGCAGGGCGTGCTGCAGCAGGGTGACTGGTCCACGCCTGAGCCTGGCCCCGGTGAGGTACTGGTGCAACTTCATACTACCGGGGTGAACCCCTCCGATGTGAAAAAACGCGCCGGGGCGTTTCCCGACTTGTTGGAAGCCGGGCCGGTGATTCCCCATAGCGATGGCGCGGGCGTGGTCACGGCGGTGGGTGAGGGTGTGTCGCCCTCCCGCGTCGGTGAGCGGGTGTTCGTGTATCAGGCTCAATACGGCCGCCAGCTCGGTACCGCGGCGGAATTTGTTGCGCTCGACAGTGCGCGCGCGCCAGTGCTACCCGACAACACTTCGTTTGAGGTGGGAGCGTGTATCGGCATTCCCATCATGACCGCCCACCGCTGCGTATTCGCGGATGGCCCTGTTGCTGATCAGCTAGTGCTGGTCACGGGGGGCGCCGGCCGCGTCGGTCACTACGCCATCCAGTGGGCGCATCGCGCCGGCGCGCGCGTGATCGCGACGGCGAGTAACGACCAAGATGCCGAGGCCTGCCGGGAGGCCGGTGCCGAGGCGGTGGTCAATCATCGCAAGCCCGAGTGGGGGCAGGCGGTGCTGGATCTCACCGAGGGCCAAAAGGTGGATCGGGTGATCGATGTGGAGTTCGGTGCCAACCTGCCCGAGCTGCTTCACTGCGTAAGGATCGGCGCCACCATTGCTACGTACTCCAGTACCGTGGTGCCCGAACCAGCATTACCTTTCAGAACCATGATGTTTATGGACCTCACGGTCCGCATGGTCATCGTGTACGCCATGCCGGAAGAGGCTAAAGCGCAGGCGGTGGCGGATACCCAAGTCGCTCTCACTGAGGGCGGCCTGCAGCATCGCATTGCCGAGGCGCTGCCATTCGATCAGATGGCAAAGGCCCATCAAATCATTGAAGAAGGGAGTGTGCGCGGATGCGTCGTCGTGACGATTTAATCGGCTCCATACTGCGCAGCGTGCTCGCCACGCTATTTTTTATCGTCAGTCCTCTGGCAAGCGCAGTGTCGGTCGTCGACTGGCTTTCAGAGACGCATGACGGCGTGTTCCACGAGGCTGATTTGGGCGAGTGTCTACTCGAAAACGGAGAGGTGATTGAGGCGTGCCGGCTGACCTTCCGCACATACGGCCGACTAGCTCCTGATCTCGGCAACATTGTGCTCATGCCCACTTGGTTGAACGGCAGCGCCAAGGCTTTAGCCAGCTCTAACTATCTCGGCCCCGCCGGCATTGTCGATACTGACGACTACTTCGTGATCGCCGTGAATGCGCTGGGCAATGGCATATCCTCATCCCCCTCTAACAGCGCGCAACAGCCTTTCCCCGCGTTCACCATTCGGGATCAGGTCAGTTTGCAGCATCGGCTGCTGGCAGAGCATCTGGATATTGAGCATCTCCACGCCGTGGTCGGCGCCTCGATGGGCGGTTACCAGACCTACGAGTGGCTCATGATGTATCCAGAGTTCGCCACGCACTTTGTGCCCATTGAAGGCACGCCCTGGTACACGTTTTACGACCGGGTGAAGGGCCGCGCGTGGCAGGAAGTGCTGGCACTGCCGGAGGATTCCCCCGAGGCGATACAGCGCAAGGCCCATTTGTTGGCGTTAATCGATGGCATGGTGTTCTGGACACCCGAGTATCTGAATCGTGAGCGTTCACTCGAGCACTTCGACGAGTGGCTGGCCGGTATGGCGCGGTTTGATAACTCGGCGGCTATTGCCGATCGTGCCAGTCAGAACGCGTCTACCGCGCAACACGACATTCGGCGGGGTCGTCCGGATTTTGAAGCGCGATTAGAGGCGATGGGAAGACCCAGTGTGCTGGCCGTGGTGTTTACGCGGGATATGACTGTGAACCCTGAACCCAACAAGGAGTTCGCCGAACAGTTGGGTTTTGAGGTGCTAGAGATTGCCGGCGATTGCGGTCACTTTGGCCCCAACCCAGAGTGTTATCAGCGACAGGTGATCGAGCGCGTCGCGGACTTTTTGCGGGGTCAGGCCCCGGAGTGATCGGCTATTCAGCACTGGCCAGCTGACGCACCATCTCTCGCCAGAAACGCAACGACTCACCCACAGCTGCTTTGGGTACCCGTTCATTTAATCCATGGGCAAAGCTGTCTTTAGGGTTGATGAAGATGCCGGTCAGGCTGTAGCTCGGTATGCCCGCCGCACGCCAATAGGCGCCGTCGGTGGTACCCGAACCCATTTTCGGCACGATCGGTAGTTCTCCGTGGATCGGCACCAATGATGCGGCAATCGCGTCCATCACTTCTGTATTGAAAGGTGAGGCGGGGCTGGCGACTGGTACCCCCACAACACGCCATTCGAGATCGGGGTTATCGCTAACGCGCTGAAGCTCTCGCATGATTTCTGCAGGTGTATGGCCCGGGAAAATGCGGCAGTTCACCACCGCGGTGACGGCACGGGGCAGCGCGTTTTCTGCGTGCCCTCCAGAGAGCATGGTTGGGATACACGTGGTGCCAAGCGTCCCCACATATGCGGGCTGTGCACGCAGCAAAGCAATCGCTTCTTCATCGCCCGTGTCAGCAACCAGTGCTGCCATGGCATCACCTACCTCGTTATTGAGAAGTGGCGCGGTGCGGGCAAAGTAGGTCAGCGTGATCTCATTGGTCTCAACCGGAAAGTTATAAGCCTCGAGGCGCTGAATGGCGCGCGCGAGGTCATAGATGGCGTTGTCTGCCCGCGGCATCGAACTGTGCCCACCCGGGTTCTTCGCAGTCATGGAAAAGGTCGCGTAGGTTTTTTCCGCAAAGCCCACCTGAAACTGAATGGCTTCTCCTGCGTCATTCAGTACGCCGCCCCCGCCATCAACGACCAGCGCATACTCGGCGTTGATCAGGTCGCGGTAGTCGCGAGCCAGCTGTTGCACGGTTTCTTGAAAGGACTCTTCGTCACCGGTGAAGGCGATGACTAGATCGCGGTTCGGGACGAAACCGGATTCCTTCAGCCACACAAATAAGGTGGTGAGGAGGGTGACATCGAACTTGTTATCCAGCACCCCCCGGCCGTAAAAGAACGTCTCATCTTCTTGCAGCTCAAATGGGTGCCGCAGCCAACTTTCAGGGTCGGCGGGCACCACGTCCATATGGGAGGAAAAAAGTATCGGTCTGCGGCCGCTGCTGCCGTCGCCCTCGTAGCGCACCACCAGTGAAGCCGTTTCGCCATAGGGCACGATGGTCAGCACTTCGGGTGAGAAGCCGGCGTCAAGAAATACCTGCCTCAGAGACTCGGCATAGGCCGGCACCAGCCCCTGTCCGTAGGCGGTCTCGCGACTGATTGCATCGCGCAGGAGTTCAACAGCGCGGTCGCTGTAGTGTGCGATTGCATCGTTTTGATCAGAGACGCTGTGCGCTGTTGCTGTTGTAACGAGGGCACAGGAAAAAATGAGAACGCGGCAGAGATTTTTCATGAGGCTGTCCTGTGTGCCGATCGGTCGCGAGCGGCAGAGTCGTGATGCAGAGGCCCAGAGGGTTTGATTGAGCACTTTTAACATCCTTGAGAGGCGTCGCAATATAGCATCGTTAGCCGCCATTACTGCGCATTGGGGTGTCGCGCCAACATGTTCTCAGCGCAGTCCTCTTGCGCGTCAATTGTTCTTCCCACTATCAGCGGCTTCGGTTACATTTCCGCCCATTACGGAGCCATGGATTTTGAGAATCCACCTCGGATCCGACACGAGAACGCGCCAGGCCAGGCACCGCGGAAGACGCGGCCATCGCAGTGGTTTGGCGAGGGAGATGTGCATCGTGATGACGCAACGCGACCTTTCCTCGGAGTTACTGGCACCCGACTTTTATCATTACGCAGGCGCGCCGATTGCCGCTGTCACTGCGGGTGATGATGCACTCGTCGTCAGTTGGCCTGACGGACGTCAATTAAGCTGCCATCGTTTCTGGCTTCGGGAAAACACGCTGGGTCACGGCGGCATCGACCCCGCTACCCGCGAAGGCATCATGGATCCCGCTGAGTTATCCGACGCGATGCAGATAGCGGCCTTTGAGCTGACCGCATTGGGCGATCTAAGCGTGACCTGGGCGCCGGAGGGTGCCGATGAAAGTGTGGTGAGCACCTATCACTCGGGCTGGCTCCGGCACATCGCCGAGGGTCAGCATTTACCCGAGAGCTGGGTGCCTGCCCCCGAGGCCTGGAACGCTTCAACGTTATCGGCACCGCCGCGGCGTCAAGCCGACGCAGTGCTCAAAGATGACGACGCGCTCTGCGACATGCTTAACGATCTGTTACGCCTGGGCGTGTGCGTGCTGGAGAAGGCGCCCACTGAACCGGGATTTCTCAATGAACTTGCTGCACGTATCGGCCCGGTGCGTGACAGTAACTTTGGCTCGCTGTGGGACGTTAAAGCTGACGTGAACCTGGCAGGGGACGCCAAAACCAACACCACGGCGAATACGGGATTCCGGCTGGGTCCGCACACCGACCTTCCCACAAGGGAAATCCCGCCGGGCTTCCAGTTTTTGCACTGCCTGATCAACGAAGCCGATGGTGGGGAATCGACCCTGACGGACGGCGCCGCACTGATCGAGGAACTTAAGGCAACCAGGCCTGATGACTATGAGATTCTCAGCACCCGGCGCTGGGTATTTTTCAATCGCGGCCCGGGTATTGATCACCGCTTCTCGGCACCCATTATCGACACCTTAGGCGGCGAGGGTGTGCCGACGATTCGGGCGTTCTACCCGGTGCGGGCTTTCCCCGATATGCCCGATGCCGATGTGAGTGAGGCCTACGCCGCGCTGCGGCGCTTTCATGCCTTGGCGGATAATCCCCGATTTGAACTAACCTTCCGGCTCGGTCCCGGCGACATCATGTGCTTCGACAATCGACGCGTGATGCACGGTCGCAAGGCGTTTTCAGGCTCGGGTCAGCGCCACCTGCAGGGGGTGTATATTGATCGTGACGAGATCCTGTCGACGGCGCGAGCGGTCAATCGGGCCCGGGCGGCGGGTCAAACACCCTAAGCCATTAACCGTTACCCAGTACCTATACCCATAACGACACATCAGGGGACACACTATGCCACTGGCCATGCGAGACAAAGTTTTTATTACCGCGGCGTTGACCGGCTCCGGCAGCACACAGGACCGCAGCGACAAGGTGCCGCGCAGCCCTGAGCAGATTGCGAGCGCGGCGATCGATGCAGCCAAAGCGGGCGCGGCAGTGGTGCATTGCCATGTGCGCGACCCGGAGACCGGCGCCCCGGATCGGGCCGTACACCTGTACCGCGAGGTGGTGGAGCGCATTCGGGAGTCTGATACGGATGTGGTGATCAATCTCACTGCCGGCATGGGAGGCGACATTGTTTTCGGCCCCACTGACGCACCTTTACCCTTGAGCGAGCAGGGCACCGACATGGTCTCGGCGGCGGAGCGGGTCGCGCACCTCGAGGCCTGCCTGCCTGAAATCGCCACGCTCGACTGTGGCACCATGAATTTCGCCGAGGCCGATTATGTGATGACCAATACGCCGGGCATGCTACGGGATATGGCAAGCCGCATGGCAAATCTCGGTATTCGTATTGAGATTGAGGCCTTTGATACCGGTCATCTGTGGCTCGCCCAGCAGCTGGTGAGCGAGGGGCTGATCCCGGCGCCGGTGGTGGTGCAGCTCTGTATGGGGATTCCCTGGGGTGCGCCCGATGACCTCACCACCTTTATGGCGATGGTGAATAACGTGCCCTCGGACTGGATTCACTCTGCCTTCTCGATCGGCCGGCACCAGATGGCCTACGTTGCCGCGGCGGTGTTGTCGGGGGGCAATGTGCGCGTGGGGCTCGAGGACAACCTGTGGCTGGAAAAAGGGCATCTCGCTACCAACGCTGAACTCGTCGCGCGGGCGGTGACCATTGTTGAGGCCATGGGTGTGCAGGTGATGACGCCGGACGAGGTCCGCGCCGAGCTACAGCTGACCAAGCGCGCGCTACCCTGATGCCATCGGCCGCAATCATTGGGGGTGGGGTGATTGGCTCTGCCTGGGCGTCGCGGTTTTTGTTGAACGGCTGGGAGGTGCACTTTCACGATCCGGCACCCAATGCCGAAGCGGTGCTCAACAAAGTGTTGGATAAAGCCCGCCGTTGGGTCCCGGAAGTCTACGATCAACTGCCGCCAGAGGGTGCGCTGACACTCTGCGCCAGCATTGCCGATGCGGTGAGTGCCGCCGACTGGGTGCAGGAGTCAACCCCCGAGCGACTTGAGATCAAACAGTCGGTGCTGGCTGAGATTCAGGCCAACTGCAGTCCGGAAGCAATTGTTGCGTCATCGACCTCCGGCTTTATGCCCTCGGAATTGCAGGCAGGTAGCGCCCGGCCCGAGCAGATTCTGGTTGCCCACCCTTATAACCCGGTTTACCTGCTGCCGATCGTCGAAGTGGTTCCCTCAGCGGTAGTGCCCGAGGGAACGGTGCAACGAGCGGAATCGCTGTTAAGTGGTATTGGTATGAAGCCGATTACCCTTCGCGCAGAAATCCCTGCTCACGTCGGGGATCGACTGCTGGAGGCAGTGTGGCGCGAGGCGCTGTGGCTCATTAAAGATGGCGTCGCCACCACCGAGCAGATCGATGACCTCATGACCCATGGCTTCGGTCTGCGTTGGGCACAGAAGGGCTTATTTGAAACCTACCGCACGGCAGGCGGTGAGGCCGGCATGAAGCACTTCCTTGAGCAATTTGGTCCTTGTCTGCAGTGGCCGTGGACCAAGCTGACCGACGTACCCGACCTCGACGACGAATTGATCGATCGCATCGTAGAACAGTCTGATGCCCAAGCGGCGGGGCGCTCGGTCAGCGAGCTCGAGGAGGAGCGCGACGCCAATCTGGTGGCCATGCTCAAAGCGTTAAGGCAGGAAGACACCGCCGCCGGTGCGTTTCTGAATCGCCTCGGGACTCCCAGTGCCTGATGTGATGACCTGCCGTCATAAGCGCTGAGCACCGATATGCCTGAGGCGGTGTTCTCAAAAGATCAGATTTGCGCCCACCGCGGCGCCAGCGGAAGCTATCCCGAGAATACCCGTGCAGCCTTCGATGCCGCGGCCTCTGCTGGTGCGGGTTGGATTGAGACCGACATTCAATGTCTGGCCGACGGCGAGCTGCTGATCTTTCATGACGCTCATTTGGGGCGCACGGCGATGGGGTCAGCCCGGGTCACCTTACTGCGCTGGACGGATGTGGCCGAGCTGGATGTCGGCAGCTGGAAGAGTGATACTTTTTCCTCCCAGCGTCCCCTGCGCTGTGAGGATCTGATCGCGTGGCAGCGTGAGGCACCAGGCCGGCCGGGCATTGTGTGGGAAGTGAAGTGCGAGAATGATGTTGCGGCGGTAGATGCCGCTGCGACGGCCGTCATCCAGCGACTCGCAAACATCAGCGATCATCGGTGTATTGTCTCGAGCTTCAGTCGTGATGTATTAGTTGCCCTCAGGCCCCAGTTGCCCGCAATCCCCATGGCGCTGATTGCCGAGGCGTTGCCCGGCGATGGCGTTGCCTTTTGTCAGGAGCATGGGCTGGAAGGGATTCATCTCGACGGCCATCAGGTCACTCACGACTCGGCGCGCACAGTGCTAGAGGCCAACCTAGCGCTACGCTGTTACACCATCAATGACGTTGAAGAGGCCCAGCGACTCGTTGCGCTCGGTGCATCGATGGTCATGACCGATTTCCCCGAGCGATTTTTAGCCCGGGATTGACCGTTCAGTCGGGCAACGTACCCAAATCAAAGCCGGTGTCTTCGGGCACGGCTTCGGGCCAGTTGGTCCGCCATACCTCGCGGGACACCGGCCCGACCGGGACCGGGGCGCGCTCAAACCCGGGCTGGCAGTCGATCAAAGGCGCCACCACTACGTCGTGTCGCGGCACGATAAAAAACGGAAAGCTATAGCGCTCCTTACCTGAGACATTCACTACCTTGTGGGGGGTGGAGGTAAAGTAACCGCCGGACCACAGCTCCAGCAGATCGCCGATATTGACGACCATGGTATTGGGCGGCGCCTCAACCTCGAGCCACTCGGCTTGATCATGGGGCCGCAACCACAAACCGCCCACCGCGTCTGGGAACAGTAATGTGAGGGCATCGGTGTCCTTGTGCGGATGAATGCCAAAGCCATCGTTCGGATCGCTAGGCGGATAGTGCAGCAGCGTCATGTTGGTCAGAGGCTGATTAAAGTGCGCCAGGAAATCAGCAACGTTCACCTTCATGATCTCTGCAATCAGAGCAAGTAGCCGTTGACCGGTGGCCTCGCAGGCCTGCCAAAAGGCCTCGGTGGTTTCCCGCAGACCCGCCGGCTCGCCTGGCCAACGGTTGGGACCATAAAGGTCACAGGCTGCGCACAGTGGATCGTCGGCCGCGACCTCGGCGTGGAGCTTGTAACCCTCGTACCGGTCGGGCGCGACGCCCTCGGTGTTGGGTGAGAAGAAGCCCAAAGGGATATAGCCCCGGTAGTTGTCCGGCGTGATGCGTTCATTCAGTTTGTCGGCTAATGGGCGGTCGAAGTAGTCGACTAGATGCTGCCGCAGATCGCTCACCAATTCACCGGGCACGTCATGCCCCTTAACCAGTACAAAGCCGATATCGCAGAGCGCGCGTTCCAGCGTGGGCAGAATCTCCCAATCCTCTCGTTTGAGATCAATCGTCGGGATGGCGAGCGATGCGGGCATTCGGCTGGGTTTCCATGGCGATCTCAGAGCGGGTAGCGGCGCACAGACTGTTGTGTGCCTGCGGCGAATCTTCGACGAGCGAGGGTGGGGCTGTAAAGCGGCTGATTCGCCGGCGGATTAGCGCTAAGTTCGGGCTTCCCTCCCATCTCAATCAGTCGGCATAATCTTGCCCAAATTGGGCACGGGTAAACCGCCATGCTGAACCTCCGGCGCTACAGGGCTGCACTGATCTGCCTTTCGCTGTTATTGCTTCATGGCTCGGCGCAGGCCGAACCCGCGCCGAGCCCCAAAGTGGTGTTCGTGATTGTCGATGGTATTCCGGCGGACGTGATTGAGCGGGTGCCCACGCCGGCGATTGATGCCATTGCCGAGGGAGGTGGGTACAGCCGCGCTACCGTGGGTGGCCCGGTAGGCACATCGGGTGAAACGCCCACGATCTCAGCGCCGGGCTACATGAGCCTAGTGACGGGCACTTGGGCGAATAAGCACAATGTTTACGACAACTACGGCATCAGCCCAGATTATGACTATTGGAATCTCTTTCGGCTTGCGCGTGATCGAAAGCCCGAGCTGCGGTTGGGCATTTTTTCTACTTGGACTGACAACCGCACAGTGCTCTTAGGGGAGGGGTTGGCCGAGGCGGGCAACTGGCGATTTGATGTGGTTGTGGATGGTCTCGAAGAGGATGAGACACGATTTCCGCCCCAGCCGCTGGATGCACAGATTGCCGATGTTGATGACGCAGTGAGCCGCGAGGCAGCCCGACTCATTGAGTCGGAGGGCCCCGATGTGTCATGGGTGTATCTGCAATACACCGACGACGTGGCCCATGAACATGGTGATAGCCCGGAGCTCGATCAGGCGGTAGTCGATATGGATGCGCGGGTGGGCTTGATCTGGTCTGGCGTGAGGGCCCGGCAAAAGGCGTTCGATGAAGATTGGTTGATGATCATCACCACGGATCACGGGCGCGATGCAGAAACCGGCCGTGACCATGGAGGACAGACGGAGCGCGAGCGCACCATTTGGATCGCCACCAATAGTCAGCGACTCAC
>Ga0181556_1002578_pt1 | contig 16468 bp, 14 predicted proteins | sample 011ome_14_FD_148651 | JGI IMG/M metagenome (GOLD analysis project Ga0181556, IMG submission 148651) | Coastal salt marsh microbial communities from the Groves Creek Marsh, Skidaway Island, Georgia - 011505AT metaG (spades assembly) | ecosystem: Environmental > Aquatic > Marine > Intertidal zone... | reverse complement strand
ACGGGTGATATTTCGGCCAACCAAATTGCAGATACAGGCGCCACATATGTCATCATTGGCCATTCCGAACGCAGAACGGATCACGGTGAAACAAGCGACATGATCAAAGCCAAGGCACAAGCCGCACATAAAGCCGGGTTGATCGCAATTGTGTGTATCGGTGAAACCCTTGCCGAGAGAGAGGCAGGCGAAACGTTAAATGTTCTGGGCCAACAGATGTCAGGATCTATTCCTGATGTGGCTACATCACAAAACACTGTGATCGCCTATGAACCCATCTGGGCGATTGGAACGGGTCTTGTTCCAACACTTGACCAGATTGACGAAGCGCATCGTTTCATGCGTGCTGAACTGCTGACCACACTTGGTGCAGATGCACAAAACATCAGCTTGCTTTATGGCGGTTCGGTGAAGGGATCAAACGCCGACGACATCTTTTCCGTGGCAGACGTGGACGGCGCACTGGTGGGTGGCGCAAGCCTAAGCGCGCATGATTTCGTACCAATCATCAAGGCGCTGTCGCGCGCATAACGGATAAAAGCAGAACGGTGTCAATCATGCACATATTCAGCCAATCTCCAACTTATCCTGCGTTTGTGCAAAATCCATATCCAGTTTATGATAAAATCCGCGAGGGTTGGGTATATTGGCAAGACTATGAAATGCCTGCTATATTTTCTTATTCTGAAATTGATAAGCTGTTTAAAAATAAATTGTTAGGCCGTGAAGCTATTAATTCAGGTGAAGACAATATTCCTAAACGCCTTCAGCCATTTTACGCTATTGAAGCGCATTCGATGCTGGAACTGGAACCACCACGCCACACGCATTTACGCAAGATGGTTTTACATGCATTCACCTCACGGCGTATCGCGGCACTGGGCCCCGAAATTGAAAATCTGTGCCACAGATTGATCGACAATTTCCCGAATGACCCCTTTGACATTCTATCGACCTACGCGACGCAGGTGCCTGTGATTGTCATTGCAAGATTGCTGGGTGTGCCCGAAAGCATGACATCCCAATTGCTGCGCTGGTCGAACGACATGGTCATGATGTATCAGGCCCGCCGCACGCCAGAACTTGAAGATCAGGCGGTGACATCCGCAATTGAATTTTCATCCTTCATGGCAACCTATATTGAGGAGCGCCGAAACAAACCTGCGGACGATTTGATTTCCAATCTGATCGCCGCGGAAGAGGACGGCGCGCGCCTGAGCAAGGATGAGGTTATCACAACCTGCATTCTGTTGTTAAACGCAGGCCACGAGGCAACGGTGCATACATTGGGGAACGGAATTAAGGCTCTGATCGAACACGGCGCAGATCCCGCATGGTTAACCCCCGACGCAATCGCAGGCACAGTCGAAGAAGTCCTGCGCTATGATCCACCCCTGCATATGTTTACACGCTATGTTTATGACGATGTCAAAATTGGAGATCACACATTAACGTGTGGGGATCAGGTTGCGCTGATGATTGGCGCCTCTGGGCGTGATCCCAGTCGATGGAACGATCCAAACAGGTTTGATCCCGCGCGCAGGGTGCAGAAAAATCATGCGTTTGGCGCGGGCATCCACTTTTGCCTTGGTGCGCCGCTGGCCCGTATGGAAATGCAAATCGCATTAAAAGCGCTGTTTGATCGTCACCCAAACCTGCGTATCACGGCAGCACCCAAATATGCAAATGTGTACCATTTTCACGGGTTAGAGGCGCTTTGGGTCCAAACCTAAAGCGGCAGTTGCGTCGTGCTTTTGATTTCTTCCATTGATAGCAGTGCAGTGACATTGTGCACCTTCACCTCTGAAATCAGGGCCTGATAGAAATTGTCATAGGCCCGCGCATTTTTCACACGTACCTTCAGGATATAGTCGATATCGCCCGCCAATCGGTGCGCCTCTTGCACTTCAGGTCGATCATTTAACGCCTGCAAAAACGCGGCTTGCCAACTGGCCTCGTGTTCACTGGTGCGGATTAACACGAAAAAGCACGCCTCAAACCCCAAGGCTTCTGCATCCAATAGCGTAGTACTTTGTTTGATAATCCCCGCATCGCGCATTTTGCGAATCCGGTTCCAAACTGGGGTCTTGGAACTGTTCGCTTTCTTGGCGATTTCCTCCAATGATTGGCTTGCGTCGCTTTGCAGCTCAAGCAAAATTTTCCGATCTGTTTCATCCAAACGAACCATTTTTTCGCACTCCATCTCGTTTTTGGCCCAGCAATCCTTGAATCCCCAATTACTAGAACAATGTTTCTTATTTTACGTAATATATTTCATTTTTTGGGAATTTTTCCTAATCATTGAGAAAAGTCAACCAAGGAATATGAAAGCATGGAACATTACCCTGTCTATCTGTCGCTGCGTGATAAACGTGTTTTAGTTGTGGGTACGGGGGAATGCGCCTTGGCCAAACTGCGGCTTTTGATGAAAACGCCCGCGCGGATTGAAGTTTATGGATTTGATCCGATTGACGATCTGATCGCATTGTCCGCGGCGGATCATATTCATCTGATGCACCGTAAACTTGACGCCAATGATCTAAAAAGTGCCCAATTGGTTTATGCCGCGCAAGAGGATGATGCTTTAGATCATGCAGTGGCCCAATTGGCCCGCAAACACGGTGTTTTGGTGAATATTGTCGACAACCTGCGTCACAGTGACTTTATCACACCTGCAATCGTTGATCGTTCACCCGTAACGATTGCCATCGGAACCGAAGGCGGGGCCCCCATATTGGCCCGTCAGATAAAGGCACATCTAGAGGAATTCCTGCCGCAGTCACTTGGCCATTTGACACACATTGCCCAGAAGTTCCGCCCCAAAGCGGCGAGACTGCCCTATGGACGGCCGCGTCGGGCATTTTGGTCCGACTATTTCCTGAAAAAGGGACCACAAGCCTATGATCAAGGTGGTGAAGCGGGAGCGCAGGACGCCCTTGATACTCTTTTACATGAACATTTGAATCGCGAACGCGGAGAGGGATACGTGTCATTTGTCGGTGCAGGCCCTGGCGACCCAGAGCTTTTGACGCTAAAGGCGCGTAACCTTCTGCATCAGGCCGATGTGGTGATCTATGACCGTCTGGTCGGGTCAGGCATCCTTGAATTGGCCCGCCGAGAGGCGCAATTGATTGATGTGGGCAAAACGGGCTTTGGCCCCTCTACCCCTCAGGACCATATCAATCACCTGATCGTGGAACACGCCCGTGCGGGCGCCCATGTTGTGCGGCTAAAGGGCGGCGATTGCACAGTTTTTGGCCGTCTGGATGAGGAAATTGACGCGCTGGATACACATGGACTGACCTGGCATATCACGCCTGGGATAACGGCGGCCTCGGTCGCTGTTGCGGCCTTGGGGCAGTCTATGACAAAGCGCGGACGCAATGCCTCAGTCAGGTTTTTAACGGGCCACGATATGAAGGGATTTGCCGATCACGATTGGGAAAGTCTTTCAAAACCAGATGAGGTTGCCGCCATCTACATGGGCAAAAAATCGGCACGTTTTGTTCAGGGGCGCTTGTTGATGTTTGGCGCGTCTCCACAAACGCAAATCAGCATCGTTGAAAATGCATCCCGTTCAGACATGCGGATTTTGGAAACGAACCTTGGCGATTTGGTCGAAACACTGCATTCAAACAATGTAACGGGCCCTGCAGTGATATTTTACGGACTGTCCCCGCGACAGGCCCAATCCATTTCACACCCACAAAAGATGGAATTTGCATAATGCCCCGCCCAATTTTTGATCAGATCATCACCGCAAACGCCCTATTAGCAGGGGACGTGGTTTATTTCACCGCTGCAGACACATGGACGCGCGATATGCAAAAGGCCGAAGTGTTCAGTGATGAGGCCATCGCCCAAGTTCGCCTGATCGAGGCCATGGCACAGGCAAACGTCATTGTAGGCGCATATTTGATGCCCATTCAGCACACCAAGGATGGACACGCACCAACTCATTTCCGCGAGGAATTCCGCACCAAGGGGCCCTCAAATTATGCTCACGGCAAACAGGAACAGAGCCATGTATAAATATAACGATTTCGACCACGCCTTTGTCACATCGCGCAATGCGCAATTTCGCGAACAGGTGAACCGCCGTATCTCAGGCGCGCTAAGTGAGGATGAATTCAAACCCCTGCGCTTGATGAATGGTTTATACCTGCAATTACATGCCTATATGCTGCGCGTGGCGATCCCTTATGGCACCTTAAACAGTGCGCAAATGCGGCAACTGGCAATGATCGCCGATCGTTGGGACAAGGGATATGGCCATTTCACAACCCGCCAGAACATTCAGTTCAACTGGACAAAATTGCAGGATGTGCCCGATATCCTTGATGCCTTGGCTGAGGTTGAAATGCACGCGATCCAAACCAGCGGCAACACAATCCGAAATGTCACGGCCGATCATTTTGCGGGGGCTGCAGCGGATGAAATCGTAGACCCCCGCATTTACGCGGAATTGATCCGTCAGTGGTCCACCGATCATCCAGAATTTCAGTTCCTGCCCCGCAAATTCAAGGTGGCTGTGACAGGCGCAAAACAAGACCGCGCGGTTATTCACGCCCATGATATCGGTCTGCAAATTATCGAACAAGATTGCATATTGGGCATGCGGGTAATTATCGGCGGTGGCTTGGGCCGCACGCCTATGATTGGCAAGGTGATCCGAGAATTTGTGGCGATGGATGACATCCTGCCTTATCTTGAATCCGTGGTCAGTGTTTGGAACCTGTTGGGCCGTCGCGACAACAAGTATAAGGCGCGGATTAAGATTACGATCCATGAAAACGGTATTGACGAATTTTCGCGCCTTGTCGATGAACGCTTTGCCCTGATCCGACCCAGTTTTCAGGGATTTGATCAGACACTTTTGTCAGAATTTTCTGACGCTTTTATCGCACCCAAATTTCAACGTTTCGACCTGTCGGCTTTTGATGCGCGTTACCAAGGGGATCCAAACTTCCGCTCTTGGGTGGATACAAATATCACGGCACATAAGCAGGCCGATTATGCAATAGCCACGATTTCATTGAAATCCCATGGTGAAACGCCGGGCGATGCCAGCAGCGCACAAATGCGCCGCATTGCAGATTTGGCTGAAACCTATTCATATGACGAGTTGCGCATCAGCCATGAACAAAATATCGTCATGCCCCATGTGCAAAAAGCGCATTTGCCCGACGTTTATGATGCACTGCGCGCCATCGGGCTGGCCACCGGAAATATTGGATTGATTTCTGATATTATCGCCTGCCCTGGTATGGATTATTGCGCATTGGCGACGGCGCGTTCCATCCCCATCGCACAGAACATCGCAACGCATTTTGATGCCCTAAAATTGGAACACGACATTGGTCCGCTAAAAATCAAAATTTCAGGCTGCATCAATGCCTGTGGACACCATCACGTTGGGCACATTGGAATTTTGGGATTGGATCGCGCGGGCATCGAAAATTACCAAATTATGCTTGGGGGGGACGGGACAGAAACGCCCGCTATTGGCGAACGTACGGGCCCTGGCTTTGGCGCGGATGAGGTGATCCCCGCAATCGAACGGTTGATCCATTTCTACCTAAACGAACGCCTTGCCCCAAGCGAAACATTTTTAGAATGCTATCGCCGACTTGGCCTTGGTCCATTCAAAACCGCCCTATACGAAACCGAGCAATCAAAGGCGCGTGCCAATGCTGCCTAGTGAAAAACAGCTGCTGGTGAATGACCTGAACAACCAGTTCCGTCATCATGGGGCGACCCATGTGATTGACGCGGTGTTAAAGCACCGCGTGTTGGGGCAGGTTGCGATGGTTTCAAGCTTTGGCGCGGAAAGTGCGGCCTTGCTGCACTTAATCGCAATTACACAGCCAGACACGCCCGTTTTATTCATTGATACGAACATGTTATTTGTGGAAACGCTGATCTATCAATCAGATTTGGCAGAACAGCTGGGCCTGAAAAACCTGCGCATTTTGCGGGCGGACCCCGCCACAATTGCAGAACATGATCCGGACAACACATTACATAAGGATACGCCTGACACCTGCTGTCATTTGCGCAAAACATCCGTGTTGAAAAATGCACTTGTCCCATATGACGGTTGGATCACTGGGCGCAAACGGTATCAGGGAAACCAACGCGTCAAGCTTGAGTTTTTCGAATACGACGCACCAAACGATAAATTCAAAATCAACCCACTGGCACATTGGCGCGCCGAAGATGTGGCCGATTATGTTGCCGCAAATAATTTGCCGCCCCACCCCCTTTTTGCCAAAGGCTATTCATCTATTGGATGCAAGCTCTGCACAGTTCCAGTTGGAATAAACGACGATGTGCGGTCAGGCCGTTGGCAAGGGCGCGCGAAAACTAAATGCGGAATACAATTCGAAACAAAATCACTGACACCTGCGGAGGATATGACATGACCGTGATCATCAATGATGAGGGGCTTTCAACCCCAGAGAAAGAAATCACATATGAACGTGCGGATACCTTAAATAAGGCGACGTGCGCGCTTGATATATCCGCGGATCAAGATTTGAACGCGCTCAGTGACTATTTGGAGACCCTAACGCTTATTCGCATCGAATTTGCGTCCTTTGCGGATGGTCGGGGATTTAGCCTTGCGCGGATTTTACGCCTGATGGGATTTTCGGGGCATTTGCGTGCCTATGGTCACGTAATTTCTGACCAATATGCAATGGCGCGGCGCAGCGGATTTGACGATGTTGAGGTGTCCAAGGCCCTTGCAACGCGCCAACCAGAGGCAGAGTGGCTTTTTCGATCAAACTGGTCCGCGCATGATTATCAAACACGTCTGCGCAAAAGCGCCTAGCAAATTCCAACAAAACCGCGTAAAAGCAAAGTGACAACTAAACATGACAGAGTATACCCCCGTGACAACCACGACTGCCACCAAAGTTCCAACCCTGCCAGATGCACAAACGGTGCTAGACGTAAAACACTGGACAGATCGTCTCTTTTCCTTCCGTGTCAGCCGTCCACAATCCCTGCGTTTCAGATCGGGTGAATTTGTGATGATCGGCCTGTTGAAGGATGATGGAAAACCGCTTTTGCGCGCCTATTCCATCGCCTCACCCGCGTGGGATGATGAATTAGAATTTTACTCGATCAAAGTCCAGGATGGCCCTTTGACCAGCCGTTTACAGCATATCAAATCAGGCGATCAGATCATTTTGCGTCCCAAACCTGTGGGCACATTGGTGCATGATGCGCTGCTGCCTGGGAAACGTTTGTGGTTTTTCGCCACGGGTACGGGAATTGCGCCCTTTGCCTCGCTTATTCGTGAACCACAAACCTATGAAGATTATGATCAGATCATCCTAACACATACCTGCCGCGAAGTTGCGGAATTGGAATATGGGCGCCAACTGGTGGATCAAGTCAAAAACGATGAACTGATGGCCGAGTTGGTGGGTGCAGAAAACCTGCAAAAGTTGGTCTATTATCCAACCACAACCCGGGAAGACAGCCCCACGATGGGGCGGATCACGACATTGATCAAGGATGGGACACTGTTTGGCGATTTGGATGTGACCGATTTCGGCCCTGTCAAAGACCGCGCGATGGTTTGCGGATCAATTGGATTGAACACCGATATCAAAGAGATCCTTGAGGGCTATGGTCTACGCGAGGGCGCGAATTCGGAACCTGCGGAATATGTGGTTGAAAAGGCATTTGTTGGGTGAAACCCCTGAAAACTGTGGCCCCTTTGTCGCCCTGCATGAAAAAAGCCGCACTTTGGTGTGGCTTTTGCGGTATTAACGCTTGAAAACAAAGGACTCCGTGGTTAAGTTGCCCACGCAATTTTGATTGAACAAGGAACAAAACAATAGCCCGTAAGCCTCACAACGCGCCTCCGTCGCGCGAAACCGGTCCACGCGTAAATGACCGTATCAAAGCACTCGAAATTCGCCTAATCGGCGCAGAAGGCGAAAATGTCGGTGTAGTTTCCCCAGCAAAAGCAATGGATTTGGCCGATCAAGCCGGATTGGATTTGGTTGAAATTTCACCAAATGCGACGCCGCCCGTGTGTAAAATAATGGACTTCGGCAAGTACAAATACGAACAACAAAAACGCGAATCTGAGGCGCGCAAAAAGCAAAAGATCATCGAAGTCAAAGAAGTGAAGTTCCGTCCTGGCACCGACACCCACGACTATGACGTGAAGATGCGCTCTGTGCTAAAGTTCCTTGAAAAAGGCGACAAGGTGAAAATCACCCTGCGCTTCCGTGGTCGTGAAATGGCGCACCAGGATTTGGGACGTGATTTGTTGCACCGCGTTGCAGAGGACGTGAAAGACCATGGCAAGGTAGAAAACATGCCAAAAATGGAAGGTCGTCAAATGACTATGATGATTGGCCCATTGGCTGCCAAATAACCACAAGCCTAATTTTATGATTTTGCGCGGCTCTATTCAGGGCCGCGTTTTATTTTGTGTGGGATTTTGGACGGCGTGGTTGTGGCCGCGTTGGAATTTCCTTTAGCAATCCGCCAATGGCCATCCGCGAGAAATCCGCATCCGTTACATCCAATCCACAGACCACACGCGATAAAACCCAATCCGCGCCGTTCAATGCAGGAGATCGGGCGCACCCTGGCAAACCAATTACGGGTTTTGCTCCGATGCGACCAAGGAACAATAAATTCCCGGGGTCCACGGGCATGCCAAACCGATGCACGTTACCACCCGCCTGCGAAACGGCGGTCGGGGCCACGTCCGCCCAATCTGATGTGGCCGACCCCGATAGAATCATAACCAGATCCGCCTGTGATGTTGTGATAGCGGCCGCAATACTTTCGGCGTCATGGCGTACCGTTTGGACGCTGTTCAATGTGACACCCAGCATGTCCAACCGCGCTGCAATTGCCTCTTTGCCTTTGTCGCCTGCCCCCCCATCCATATCCGATATGATCAGGTCGGCAGAACGCAAGTTTGGTACAGACATGCGAATACTGTCGCGGGCCAAATCACAGGCCTGATCCAGTTTCACTTGCGGCACGCCATAGCTGATGATTTTGATCGTTGCGACCAAACCGCCAGTCGTCATTTGTTGAAATTCAGGAACCGTTGCGACCGAAATCATTGGATCAACCGAATTTGCCGCAATCAGCCGCGCGGCGTCCAGTTGCACCACACCGGACCCATCCGCGATAATATTCACGCGCCCTGTAAATGGCGCGGTCAGGGATAGGCCAACCGCCTGTGGATCAGGGCAAATCGCCTGTGCAAAGTGTTGGGCTGCATCATTTTCATGCACATCACCATGCTCCAAAACTGCCGCTGTCACCGATGTGATCCCTGCAGATTTCAGCGCGGCTATGTCATCCGCGCCGATTACGATGCCCTTGCGCATACGACCGTTGGGCGTCTGTATTGAATGCGCCAATATTGCGCCCGCGGCAGCGTCGACGTCGAATTCTCCAAACTTCATTTTGAGACCCGCAGTTCGGACAAAACCTCGGCCATGATCGCAACGGCGATCTCGGCAGGGGTTGCCGCGCCGATATTCAACCCAACGGGCCCATGGATGCGCCCGATTTGATAATCCGTAAACCCCAGCGCGCTTAAACGGTCCACACGTTTCGCATGCGTGCGTGATGATCCCAGCGCACCGATGTAAAATAAATCGGATTTTAGCCCGATTTCCAATGCAGGATCGTCCAACTTGGGATCATGCGTCAACAACACCAAGGCCGTGCGTGCATCGGCCCCTAATTTCTCCATCGCCTCATCGGGCCAATCATCCAAAATTGGGGTATCGGGGAAACGTACGGATGATCCAAAACTTTCGCGCGGATCAATCAGATAGGGATCAAATCCCGCAATTCGCGCCATTGGAACCAAGGCTTGTGCAATATGCACCGCCCCCACAATCACTATACGAAGCGGGGGATTGTGGATGCCAACAAATGTCTCCTGATCTTCTTCAAATCCAGAACGATCCATTCGGAAACGCGCATCATACCCGTCGGACACAAGCGCGCGCGCGCCCGTTTTCACATTCACGACATAAGCAACTGGACGGCGGGTGGCGCGTGCCTCAACCAGTTGTTCTAGCAGGGATACGGGCATGACATCGCCAATGGGTTCCACCAAAATGCGAATGGTCCCCCCACAGGCCAGCCCAACGGCAAAGGCATCCCCATCGCTGACCCCATATTCCAACAGCATGTGAGTACATTTCTCCAGCGCCTCAATCGCCTCTAGAACAACGGCGCCTTCGACACATCCACCCGAAACTGATCCCTCCATTTCGCCCCGGCGGTTGATTACCAATTGCCCACCAACGCGGCGTGGAGCAGATCCCCATGTTTCAACCACGGTGGCCAAAACCGCGCCCTTGCCCTCTTGGTGCCAGCGCAACGCAGTTTCAGGAATGTTTTCAAATCGATCCATTGTGTCCATCCTTTGTCACGCAGCCGCCCGCATCTCTGCCAGCATCCGCGCCAATTCACCACGATCATCGGGCGCCGAAATAACATTTGCCAAATCTTCCAAAGATGCAACCGAATGCGACGCGCGAAAGCTATCAACATATGGGAGCATTGCCGTAATTCCACCAGCCCTTGGCGCAAATCCATCCCAGCGCAACAGCGGATTTAACCAAATCAAGCGTTTTGCCGAAAGCTGTAGGCGTTGCATTTCACGGGATAAATCATATTCATCATCACGGTCCAACCCGTCAGTAATCAACAACACAACGGCACCCTGCCCCATCACGCGGCGCGACCAGTCACGGTTGAAATCATGAAGGCAGGCTGCAATGCGCGTTCCACCCTCCCAATCTTGGGCCTCACTTCCTGCGGCGGCAAGGGCTGCATCGACATCCTTGTTTGCCAAATGACGTGAAATATTTGTCAAGCGCGTGCCAAAGGTAAAGGCATGCACCTTGGACCATCCTGCGCCCTTTTGATTGGCAACCGCGTGAAGAAAGTGCAAAACCATGCGGCTATATTGGCTCATCGAGCCTGAAATATCACATAGGACGATCAAATTGGGCCATCTGATCCGTTGTTTTTTAAACCGCAACCCATCAAATTCACCGCCCTGTCGCATCGCCGCGCGCAGGGTTCGCGCAGGATCAACGCGCGCCATCAGATGGCTGGCTTTGGTACGGCGCGATGCAATGGGTTTCACGGGCAAGGTTAGGCGCGACAGCATGCGTTTCGCGGCGGCGACTTCTGCCGTGCTCATCTGTTCAAAATCCAGCGTTTTTAACCGTTCCTTCGTTGATGCGGTAAAGGACGCATCAACTTCGACCAAGGTTTCTTCGTTTTTTTCGTCCTCTTCTGGCTTTGGCATATCGGGTTGCATGCCATCTAACAACGCCTCTGCCGCGCGTTTTTCGGCCGCTTGGGCCGCGCGTTCCTCTTGAACGCCGCGCACCGCAGGCAGCATCATGGACATCATATGTTCCAAATACCGTGGATCACGCCAATAAAGCCTGAAGATCTGTGCAAACACAGCGCGATGTTCGGGTCGGTTCACAAAACAGGCATGCAGCGTCCAATAAAAATCCTGCTGATTGGTAAACCCCGCGGCCTTGACCGCATCGATCGCGTCAATCACGCGCCCCGGTCCAATTGGTAATCCCGCACGACGCAGCGCACGCCCAAAATGAATAATATTTTGGGCAAGCTTTGGGTTCTCTGGAATTTCCAGCGGGACGTATTCGGCCATTTACGCAGATGCCTCTGCTAACCCTGATTTCGCCTCGTCTAAAATTCGTTTTGCCTCAGAACCTTGGATTTTGGCAATGTCGTCTTGGTATTTTAAAACGGCCCCAAGCGTATCTGAAATCACCTCAGGACTCAGGGATACGACATCAAGCGCCAGCAAACATTTCGCCCAATCAATGCTTTCGGCGACGCCAGGTTTTTTGAACAAATCCTCTGTGCGCAACGCTTGGACAAAGGCAATCACCTCTTCACTTAGGGCTTGGGACACTTTGGGGGCGCGGGCGTTCAAAATACTGACCTCGCGTTCAAAGTTTGGATAATCGACCCAGTGATACAGACAGCGCCGTTTCAGGGCATCATGAACTTCGCGGGTCCGGTTTGAGGTTAGGATGACAATTGGGGGTTCAGGTGCCTTGATTGTTCCCAATTCTGGGATTGTCACCTGAAAATCCGACAGCGCTTCTAGTAAGAAGGCCTCAAAGGGTTCATCAGTCCGGTCCAATTCATCAATCAATAGAATCGGAGCACCGTTTTCATCGGGTTGCATCGCCTCAAGCAAGGGACGTTTGATGAGGTATTGATCGCTGAACAATTCCGTTTGCAAGGCATCTTTGTTTGATCCCCCCGCGGCCTCGGCCGTACGGATTGCTACCATTTGCGCAGGAAAGTTCCATTCGTACACCGCCGAAGATGCATCAAGCCCTTCGTAACATTGCAAACGGATCAGCTTGCGCCCCAAAACAGCGGCCATCGCTTTCGCGATTTCGGTTTTGCCAACTCCCGCTTCGCCTTCGAGAAAGAGTGGGCGCCCAAGTTTCAGCGACAAAAATACCACGGTGGCAAGCGCACGAGAACACACATACCCCTGTTCAGACAATTTGTTCTGCACATCATCGATTGAAGCAAATACGCTCATTCCATCTCCTCGCTCTTTCTATCCCCATGCTGCACTTTGTTTTCTTGGGGTCAAGCGCCGAGGTATTGCAAAAAAGTCGTATCGGCACCACAAGATAGGATGATTTGCATACTATCCCAGCATTGAAATTGTAAAATTTAAGATTGGTGTTTAGGGTGACACCAAAATATAATTGAGGTGCTGGGTGAAAATCATGGCTGTCACAACGCAAAAGAATGAGGGCGCGTTCCTATTAGAATAGATCGCCTATCATAAAATAATTTGGTTTACGGATATCGTGATTTTATCCAATGATTGCGAGGATGGCAGTGATGAGATGCTGTATCATCTGTCAAAGTCAGGGGAAATTATCACCTGCGCAATATCGTGAAATCAGTCGATCCAGCTGAATTTTTCAGGCGACGCGGTTTTTGCCCGCGATTGCAGCCCTGACATCGGACGACCCTGCAACAGAGTTCTATAAATTGCAGCGTGGGCGGCGCGACGTGTTACGCCAATTGCGCGCGCCCTTTTGGGGCATGCCCAGGCACGTCCTGGTCCGTTGCTGACAAAGTTGGTGTGCCAACATACGCTGCGCCTGCATCCAAACGCCCCAAATTTGTTGCAGCAATGCAGCAGGTGGAACAAACGGCGGCAGAATAATTCCGTCAAACTGGACTAGAAACCTGCGCGTATTTTGTGTAACGGCAGGGGCATGAGCACAACAATCACTCTGCCCCGCCCCGATGATTGGCATTTGCACCTGCGCGATGGTGCCATGCTGAACACTGTTTTGCCCCACACAACACGTCATTTTGATCGCGCGATCATCATGCCGAATTTGGTGCCTCCTGTCGTGCGCGCAGATCATGCGCGCGCCTACAGGGATAGAATTCTGGCAGCAATGCCCGCGGACGCCACGTTCACGCCCCTGATGACGCTGTATCTGACCGAGGATACAAATCCCGAGGATTTGGCCGCGGCCTATACATCGGGTTTGATTACCGCAGTAAAACTTTACCCCGCAGGTGCCACAACAAACTCAGCCTCAGGCGTGCGCGATTTCGAAAAGGTTCGGCACGTTCTGGAGAAAATGGCCGAAATTGGATGCCCCCTTTGCGTGCATGGTGAAGTCACGCATGACGATGTCGACATTTTTGATCGCGAGGCTGCGTTTATTGAGACGGTTCTGGACCCATTGCGACGTGCAATCTCAGAGTTGCGCGTGGTCATGGAACATATCACCACAAAGAATGGTGTGGATTATGCCCTTGCAGGTGGAGATAATCTGGCCGCGACTATCACCACCCATCACCTGATCATCAACCGCAACCACATCTTGGTCGGTGGGATCAAGCCGCATTACTACTGCCTACCCGTTGCCAAGCGTGAAGAACACCGTCAGGCATTGGTTGAGGCCGCAACCAGCGGCGATGCACGCTTTTTCCTTGGGACTGACAGCGCCCCGCATTTGGACCAAGATAAAGAAAGCGCCTGCGGCTGTGCAGGTTGCTTCACCGCACCAAATACCATGTCCCTACTAGCCCATGTGTTCGAGGATGCAGGCGCACTTGATCAGTTGCGCGCCTTTGCCTGTGAAAACGGTCCCGCGTTCTATGGCCTACCTGCGAACACTGGCACCCTGACGCTGAAGAAACAGGACACACCCGTAAAATTCCCATCCAAAATCGAAACACCCGAGGGTCAAATAACCGTTTTTGACCCTGGTTTTGATGTTTTTTGGTCCGCTGAGTAAAAGGAAATTCTCATGATCCCCAGTTCTTATCCCGACGCTTCTGAAATCGCCCGTCTGTCGGCGCGTATGCTTCTTGAAATCAAGGCAGTGCATTTCAATGCCGAGGATCCGTTTACACTGGCCTCTGGCCTGCCCAGCCCAACATATGTGGATTGCCGCAAATTGATCAGCTATCCGCGCATCCGGTCAACCTTGATGGATTTCATGACCGTGACCGTCATGCGCAATGCAGGGCTTGAGGCGTTTGACAACATTGCAGGCGGCGAAACAGCGGGCATTCCGTTTTCTGCACTGGTTGCAGAACGCATGGCGCTGCCCATGACGTATGTGCGCAAGAAACCCAAAGGATACGGTCGCAATGCCCGAATCGAAGGCGCGATGAGCGAAGGTCAGCGGGTTTTGTTGGTTGAAGACCTGACAACCGATGGCGGTTCAAAACTGTCCTTTGTGGATGCGATCCGTGAAACAGGCGCAAGCTGTGCACATACAGCCGTGATTTTTTATTACGACATCTTCCCCGAAACGATCAAAACCCTATCAGATCATGGTGTTAGCTTGCATTATCTATGCACATGGTGGGATGTTTTGGCTGAAGCCAAGGCACAAAATGCATATGATACTGGCACCTTGGGAGAGGTCGAAAAATTCCTAAACAACCCGCGTGAATGGCAGGAAACGCGGATGGGAAATAAAGGATAGTTCCCGAAAAATCCGTCAACACACGGTCTATATTTAGCGTTTATGTGGATTTATACCCCAAGATATGCTAATTCACAGGTTATCCACAGAAATATACAATTTGCCCCTATCACGGGGACAGATTAAAACCTTCCGCACGACGAGAGGGAAAACATGAACAAAGTTGCAGAGATCAATCCAACAGGCGCAGAAATCCAACTGCCCGACACGATGCCCCATTCCATTGAGGCAGAGCAGCAATTGCTGGGCGCGATCCTGACCAACAACGAAATTTATGACCGCGTCGCCTCAATCATCAAATCACAGCATTTTTATGAACCTGTGCATGCCCGCATTTTCGAAGTGGCCGCTGCACGGATTACAAAAAACAATCTTGCCTCGCCTGTCACCTTGGATGCCTTTTTGTCCGATGACGTGGGTCTGCGCGAACTGGGCGGATCAGCCTATTTGACGCGTTTGGCGGGTGCCGCGATTGCGGGTTTTGCGGTGCGCGATTACGCACAACTGATTTATGATCTGGCCATGCGGCGCGAATTGATCCGAGTGGGCGATGATATTTCCGCCCGTGCGCGACGCGCAGATGTGGATCAAGATCCAAAAAAACAGATTGTTGAGGCCGAACAATCACTTTATGCCCTCGCGGAAGAGGGGCAATCAGACAGCGGTTTTAAATCCTTCCTCTCGGCCGTAACAGGTGCCGTTGATATGGCGAACCTGGCCTATCAACGTGATGGCGGTTTGGCGGGCATTTCAACAGGATTGATTGATCTGGATAAAAAGATGGGAGGTTTGCACCCTTCGGATTTGATCATCCTTGCGGGACGTCCCTCGATGGGGAAAACATCGCTTGCAACCAACGTAGCCTTTAACATTGCCAAAGCCTATCGGCGGGGCATGAAACCCAATGGGGAAGAGGGCACCTTGGACGGCGGTGTGGTTGGTTTCTATTCACTGGAAATGAGCGCCGAACAATTGGCCGCGCGTATTTTGTCAGAGGCCGCTGAAATCCCATCGGAGCAAATCCGCAAGGGCGACATGACCGAGGGTGAATTCCGCCAATTCGTGGAGGCGGCTAAATCATTGGAAAGCTGTCCGCTTTATATCGATGACACACCTGCCCTGCCAATTTCACAGCTGGCGGCGCGGGCGCGTCGGTTGAAACGCACGCATGGTTTAGATGTATTGATCATCGACTACCTGCAACTGGTCCGCCCCGCCTCTGCCAAAGATAGCCGTGTAAACGAAGTTTCCGAAATCACCCAAGGGATGAAGGCAATTGCTAAGGAACTGGATATCCCTGTGATTGCCCTGTCCCAGTTGTCGCGTCAGGTGGAAAATCGCGATGATAAACGCCCACAGCTGTCTGACCTGCGGGAATCTGGTTCGATTGAACAGGACGCGGATGTGGTGATGTT
>Ga0181556_1002577_pt1 | contig 16474 bp, 32 predicted proteins | sample 011ome_14_FD_148651 | JGI IMG/M metagenome (GOLD analysis project Ga0181556, IMG submission 148651) | Coastal salt marsh microbial communities from the Groves Creek Marsh, Skidaway Island, Georgia - 011505AT metaG (spades assembly) | ecosystem: Environmental > Aquatic > Marine > Intertidal zone... | reverse complement strand
GGAACCACCCGTAATGTCCACGAGATTGCGCCAATTTACCGCAATACTGAGGGCTAACGTGTATGCCTCTTCGTCTGCTATTACTTCTGGCTTACCGTCGCACCAATAGCTGAAATGGCACTGATTTCGTAGAGGATGCCCTGCCCAGTACCTGCCCTGCTTTACAACCTCACAGGGCGTGTCTGGAAAGTAAGGGCTCTCAACCCTGTTAATAATGGTGTTGGCCACCGCTACCTGGCCGTCTAAGGGCTCTGATCGAGCCTCGAAGTAGATAGCCATTGCAATGCATGCAATCGCTGAGGCGCTCATTTGCAGGCCCTCTCGTAAGTGCCCTTGTAATCTGGCCAGCCCAGGGTCTCGTCCTCCAGGTGGAGAGAGACCATCTCGCAGTATAGGGCTTGCTCTTTAGCCTGGACCTGGAGCTCGCTGTCCATGTCCGCTACTATGTAAGCCATCAGCATAAGAGTAGAGCACAAAGCGATGGTTTTAATTATACCCACAATCCACCTCCACTAGCTTAGAATCAGCAATAGCCTGCTCTTCGTATCTACGAGCCCGGTGTTCTGGACTAGCGAAGTTGTCCCAGACGTGGTCTTGATGAATAAACCAATCCTCGCCAAACGTGTCCTCTGCGTACTTGTCCGCGACGTCGTAATCGCCAGAAACTGTCGCCATTGCTGCCCAGTGCAGAACTATTTCTTGCTTAATATCACTCATTACCACACCCCCAAATCTTCTTTAACTGCAAGATCATTAACAAAAGTCTTGAGCGCATCAAACATGGCTCCATAAAGCATATTATGGATATTAACTATATCTTCTAAGTTGCCACGAAACGCAACCTTGAAAAGAGCCTCAGCCATCTCAGAGGCATCAACCTCAGTAAATAAAGCCTGATCCATATGCTCAGCGGCATCAAAGTGCATGTAAAAATCAACAAGAAGACCTCTAACATCGTCGTCAGAGACTAGATCCCAATCAATAAATTTTTCTTCTTCTAGCATTGGAACGGCAACACGTCTAATCCAATTATAAATGTCGACCCTGTGGCCGAAGTCAGTAATTTTCAGCATAATTTTCTCCAGTTTCGGTCGGCCCCGTGCCTCCCATGTGTCTAATTTACTAAATACTACCCCTGCTGTCAAACATTTATTTGACTGATCATAGATAAAAAAGGGGCAGCTAAATGCCACCCCTCCTGGTTACTACTTAGTGCGCCAGACTCGATAGGCGTCCCAAGTCTTACCATCTTCGGTTTGATTTATCTTACGCTGAGAAGCATTGCCTCCAGCCTTGCGTATAGCCTGGTACAACGTGCGAGCCTGCTTGTCGTCCTTCAACAGAACAGAATCGCCAACGGTCATGGCCAGAGCTAGGGAGGTCCACTTGCCGCCTCTTTTCTTTCCAAAAGAAGCCTCAGGGATTGGTACATTTCTTTCGATTATAAAGGTCATATTTTCTCCAGTGTGTGAGGGCAATGATTAGTTATGGTCGGCCCCACTCCTTCCATAAATAAATGCTAAACCCATAAAAACATTCTGTCTAGTATTTTTTAGCTTAAGTGAGTTTCTCTCCCAATAGCCTTATCTATCGCGTTACAAACCTTGCACCACCAGCATACACGATAAGCAACATAGGTATCGTCCGTAGAGCGGTGATTATGTCCTATGACTTCCTCCATAGTCCCGCCGCACTTACAGGGTTTTGTAGTCAGATCTTGCATTTATTTTCCTCCAGACACAGAAAATCTTTTGATGGTTAGGGACACCACCAGTTGGGTTTATCTTTTGAGCATGGTCCAACAGATCTCATTTGCCAGAACGATTCAGCAATCCTTGCTTGGCTCGTCGAGCCCCCACCTGTGTCCGCTTACCTGGTTTGTGCCTCGCACTCTGCTGCTTGAGGCCGGTCCCATCACGCCCGGAGATCTATTGCTATCCCAGGATCAGCTCCTGGTGGCGTCTCGTGATTAAAGTCCCGGTCGGACATGATCCCTGAGTAGGTCGGGATTTACCTCACCGTCTACGTATCTACGTATCCGTTTATCTTAAAACGAAATAGTGTATACTGTTCACTTCGCTGGGTTCCTGTCTCTTCCCCTCCCCCGTGTCAGGGACGGGATTTGGGGTTACTCTCCAGGGCCCACCAGCGACCTATATCCTAGACTCCTTGAGAAAGACTTGCAAGCCCCTCATGTCGTGAGACACAGGGGCTTTTTCTCTTGCAATAATTATTATAATGCAAGATAATGATTCTGCTTTTCGGTAAGGAATGTTTTGGCTAGTGTTGAAGACAGAGTTATCTATCTTGACCACGTTATTGTCGAATTTGTCGCCAAGTCCGCTGATTAGTGTTTTTAGAAGTACCTTCGATTGAGCGTCATTTGGAAGTGAATTCAATCGATAGTAGAGAATGCGGAAGGATTCTGACCAATCCTTTCAGATAGCCACTTCCCAGGCTGTCAAATAAGAAAGCCCCTTTACTGGGGCTTTTTTAATGCACCTGAGAGGGAATCTCCAGCCACTCCTCAAACAATGCGTTAGCCTCTGGGCTATCCTCGAGGAACTGCTCAAAGTCGCTCACGTAAGAGCATAAGGTCATCACCGCGTTGATCTCGTCTTGCTCTAGCTGCGGGGCTTCTTTAGCCACCCAATCACCCAGCTCCTCGACGCTCAACATTCTAAATTTAACTTCCACCAAGTCTCTGCTCCTGCTGCTTAATTTGCTCTTTGAGCTCCGCCAGGATCTCTTCGTAGTCCGCCTTGTACATCTTAACAGGTTCGGATTTCGTGCGGATCATCTCGTCCACAAAGTCCTGTCCGACTTGGTCTATCATGAATAAGGTATAAGCCTGGGCTGCTGTTCCGCCAGATTTCATACCCCATAGGTTACAGTAGGGGCACTGGGTCCACACGTTCCTCTGGTCTAAACACCACTTGGTATGACCACGGGGAATGAAGTGCCCGCCCTGCATATTCTTGTAATGGTCCTTCTTGCCGCAGGTGACGCACTGCGCGATCCCGTTATCGTCCGCAGCCTTCATCCTGGTTAGGAGCTGAAGGGCTGTTAGGCATTTAGCCTTGAGCGCTTTCGATGACAACCTGAAGATCCTCGAGTTTCTGGATAATGGATTGGACCTCAATCTGTAGGTCGTTGATTATTTCCACGGCCTCAACGAGATCCTCGTGATCTAGCTCGATGGTGATTTTCATTTCCAGGGGATTCCTTTGTTCAAGGCTATGATGGTTTTCTGCGCCCGGCGATAATCTTCAGGACGCATATTCCCCATGCGGTGCATAAGCAATTGGATACTGAAAGCCTTCTTGGTAACTGGCCAGAGACGCTTCATCAAGATTATATCGTGAGGAATTATGTAATGCTCGGCAGACGAGCCAGCTCTGCTCTCTTCGTCGCTTGTTTCGTGCGCCATGTCTCGAACCTCGTATCCATAACCTTGATCTGGTGTCTTAGTTTAGCAGATTCGTAAACCGCCGCCTTAATTCCTTGCAGGAGCTCGAGATAATCCTTGTGAGAGTAAGCGAACCTCTCCTGCTTCTGTAGAGCCATGCCCGGAGCATCTGCCTCTGCCTGGGTCATCAGGATAGCTTTAAGGCTCTTCCGATATTCCAGCAAATAGATCCTGTTGGCTTCCGCCTCCGCGTACTGCTCTCCCAGGGCTTCGATCTCTGTGAAGTTTTCTGCGCTCATATGTTATCTCCACGTGCTTTTTGACTAAATCCCTATACTCTTCAGGGACCTTGGATAATGCTAATATCCGCCCCTCTCTCGTCGATATAGCCGCAATTTCGGCAGCGTACTGCCGGGGCCAACGGATTAAATACTTCAAGGGCGACCTCGTCTTTGATTTGATCTTTAGGGAAAACGGTAAACTTACCGTCCTCCCAAGCCATTACATGCGGAACCTTGTAGGTATCGGCAAGCCAGACAGCCTCTTCCATCGCAGAATCGACATCTGTGAAAGAGCTCTTATCCATCCTTCATGCCCTCCCGTATAAATGTCACATAACTGACACCCAACGCATCGCAATACTCTATGAGTGTGCTAATTTTGACATCGCTCCTAGACGCAGTGTAGCTCACCATCTGCTTAGAGACCCCGAGACGCTTAGCCAGATCTACTGCCTTCACGCCTCGCTGATCCTGGAGCTTTCGTAATGTTTTACCAAAGTCCATAGGTTACCTACCAGGGGATATCATCTTCAAAGGTTTCTACCACGTCCGGGCTCTTTGGAGCCGGTACATTTACCACGCCATCCTTCGCTTGAAGAGAGAGAGACACCAATGGCTTCTTACCACCCTCGCTAGAGGTCCACGCCGATGTCCAGTAATCCGTCGCTGCATTACACTTCGGGCAGACTACGTTAGTGCTGCCTTTAAGCTGCGGATGAGTTTCTTTTTCGCGTCGATCATTTTTCCAAAGGGCCCCACGGTTGCTGTTGTCGTACTGCATGTCGTTCTCCATAGTTTGTTTTTAAGTTTTTCTCGTTCGATGCAAGCATCGCAAATAGATAATCTTTTCCGCCTGTCTACTGCTTCTAGGCAGATTTCACAGGGGACAACATTAACCATCGCCATTAGCCTCTCTGAACTCTTTAGACTTCATGATTTCTCTCTCCTTAGTGGTAAATGGTCCACCCTTGCTCGGAGCCTTCCACAAAGTCGCTTTGTCTTCATCGCTCAGGCTGAACCACTCTTCCGCAGCGGTAGAGTAATCGTCCAGAGCAATACCCGCCTTGATAGCTAAGATTGACTCAGCGTATCTAAGCATAGTCTGAGTGTTCTCAATTAAGAGCTCGTTGATCTCTTTCTCTGACGGCCCGCTGTTCTGCTGTGTGATAGCGTTAGCCACCTCGTCCGCAGTAGCATACTCAGTACCGCCCAGACCGAATGCCGCCAGACATCTACCAATCGCACTCGTCTCACAGTTCTCGACGTGTGACGTTCGGTTGATGTTAGTAGAGCCCCTGACCTCGTGTGCTAGGCCGGTAGCCAGTAGCTTGCCGTTATCGCTAATCGACGCCTTAACTACCACGTCGTCACCTTCCCATCGGACAATATCTGTCTCAATGGTTAGTTCAGGATAAGATTCACGGAACGCATGGACGCGCTCAGCAACGGTGTGATATTCCTTGCCGTGGATGTTTACTGGCATTTTAACCCCCTAATCATGCTGTCTAAATCACCTAAAGGATCGCCAAACATACTGTTTAGCTGAGCCCTAGAGTCCTCAGAATCTTTAACGTAGAGCTCGTAGATCTTCTGATCGAACTCAGCGCGCTCGGCGCTACCAGTGGGATAGGGGTTTGGTGCAAAGTGCCCGTCGGTCTTAAAGACATGCTCGGCCAGGGCAGAGGGAGTTATAATATCCATAGTCAGTCTCCAGTGAATGAGACTAGAATTCTACGGATTCATAGGTATGTTGTCAAAGCTTTTTAATACTTACCTGTCCTAATAATGTCTGACAATTCTTTGGCTCTCTGGCCTACCTGGAAAGCGTATTTACTATCCAGAAGCTCGTCCGCAGCGCGCTCGTAGTCTCGGTCCTCAAACGCTTTGATCATACGTTTGAACTGACGGAACCGGGTAAGACCAAGATTAAACACCAGGTTTATACAGGCGTCCCTTCTGGCTTCGTCCATCATCCTGAACCACGAATACCTATTCAGCTCGGTCTCTGACCTGGCTATATCGTTCCTAAGCAGGTACATGATCTCGTCATCAGTCAGAGGGTTGTCCTCGAGGTTTCTGCCTACGCCCACCGAGATTTTCCCCGCACTGCACTCATAGGGTAGACTTCTCTTTCCCTCGTGCCTTATTAGCATTTCCTCGAGCCTACTGATCATCTTCGTATAGCTCCAAATCTAAAAGAAACTGCGCTTGGGCGTGTAACAGCCCCACGATTGTATGAACATCCAAACCAAGATCAAGAGCCTTGGTGCTGAGATTAGTTAACTCTAGGTCGTATGCATGCATAACGCCGAAGTAATCATCTAAGCCCGAGTCTTTAGGGAACTGCACCACATTATCTGTCATGAGCCTATCCTGCACGGATCGATTAAAGTTATTCCGGTCGTTAGTAGAACCGCAGTTCTCGCGCCGGCGCGCACATATGTCATTGGGAAACTGCAATACCATTTCAAGTCCTCCGCTACTCCTCTGGTTATATCGCCCAGTTGGTAGCCATCCTTGAGGTTATTGCTAACCGCGCAGCTCATCAATGCGAAGGAAATCATTAACCACCAGGTCCCGGTAGTTATCCATCGAGTGATCCGAGACGCTATCCCCAAGTCCCCAATCTTCCTTAACATAGTCACGCTCCGGGTTAATAATCGTGCGCCCGTCATTATCAAAGTAAACCATCGTCTGATTATCATCTGGCCGATAGCACATTTTGGGTATTCTGGTAACAACATCGGACCCGCAGACAAATGAGATCTGCTGCTGCAAGTGCGTCATCTTCTGTTTAGAGCCAGCAACGAACACGTTGGGCTTACCAAAGCACACTAGGGAGAGATCTGTGAAGTCTTGCGCGCAGTGAGCTGAGAGTTCAGCTAAGGCAGCACCGAGAGAATGGCCGCAGAATACAGTTCTTTTGTACGGGTCTAATAACCGACGGATGCGCTTCCAGACCGACTTGTGAGCCATCACAAAGCCCGCGTGAGCCCATCTACGGTTATACCGATAGGGTAGAGCGGATGCGTTGAAAAGCCAATCCTGGACCTGCTGTGTGCCCCTGAAGACGACGTAGTTTACGTTCTCTCCGATAACAACATAGGCAGTCGTGGAGGTCCACCAGGATTCAATCCTAATGCTATTTGGGATGCCTTTATAGGCTTGTAGAGCGTAGTTCGCAGCCCGCTCTATATGGGTCCTATTCGCCGCAGGTAATTTCAATGCGGTTCGGGGCCACTGCGACAGCCACCGCCTCACGATTAGCGGCACGAGACTCAGCCGGGAGCTCACAATATCTTGAGACAGCATCCGCGACGATCTGAGTCTGACTGCAAGAAGCCAGGAACAGCATAGGGATTATCAGTAGATTTCTCATAATTTCACCTAGAAGTAGTTAGATAGAGCTGCTGCGATAGTAGCGAATAGAATCCAGAATATCCTCTCGGCGTATCTTCCGCTCATGCTCAGTGACAGATTATGCACCTCAGTCTCGATCCGGTCTACCTTACGATCTATATCAGACTGACGATTAAATACCGTGACGATCCTCTCCTCTACCCTGGCAAGCTTGATCACCGCGTCCTGGAGTAAATCTATTTTGTCCTCTAGTCTGCTGAGCCTGTCTTCCATCTACATCACCACATTCGCTTGGTCATACTCTCGAGGGATCTCGTAGGTGCAAGTCATGAGCTTGCCCCCCTCAGCCTTGTAAACTATTAGGTCCATCGTGTGCGCTGAATTAAACCCCATACTTGAGTGCCAGCGGTCTGGTGGAGCCAAGCACCCGTGCTTAGACACGGTGCACCCTTCAAATTCCTGCACTGAGGCATGATGGAAATGTCCCACCAAAAACTGCCTGTGAGTCGTCTCGCCCCAATCCTTCGGCATATCCCTGGGCATGATCTGGGCTAATTTAGCCGCCTTTATCTTATCGCCGTGATGGATGCCCAAAAGCCACTTATTCCATCTCACGTAATGCACGTACTGGGAGGATTTTAACACATTTACTCTTGGCTCATTTCGGAAGTAGGTCTCCAGAATAACCTGGACCGCGAGGCTAGTGTGGTCGTCGTGATTACCCCTAGCGACCACTAACGTCACGTTATCAACCTTGGTCAGCATTTGCTCGACGCCGTTCATCATGACCTGGGCACAAGCCCTGAGTTGATCCTCGTAAGAGCATGACATATCGACCAGGGTGCCCTTCGTGGTACTCGCCGGGTTGCCTCTATCAGAATGCGCCAGGTCTCCCAGGCTCACTAGGAGCCCGTTCCTGGCCTCTGGCATCTGGTCCACCAGCGCGCATATCGCCTCATCCACCTCTCGGGTTGCCTTGCCTACATTGAAGTCTCTATCACCCGTGTCCTTACGGAACGCGAGGGCGCCGATGTGCGCATCACCGATTATGATCGTAGGCATGAGGTCATCCTTTCGGACCTTCTTGCCCTTGGGCTTTCTTTTAACCGGGATAACGCCCTGGCAGAGCTGATCAACAAATGCGTTGAATGCGTCGGCCTTTTCTGCCTCTGAGGCGGTCCTTTTCGTTTTTAACCAGGTCTTGTTCCCGTCGGGATCGGCGGTGTATACACTGCGACCCACCACGCTCTCTCCTGGCCCTACTAGGTGAATGCTGTTCCAGTGCTCTGTGTAGCCGGCAGCGGATGCCCTAGCCTTTACGCCGTGAATGATGTTTCGTACCGTCGCCGGGGTAACATCAAGAGATATTGCAGCTCGTGATGCGTTCCTTTCACTGTTTTCCCACGCCTCTACTACTTCGCGCTGCCGGTCGGTCTTGGCGTAATCTATTAGACTCATACACTTTCCTAGTTATAAACTGCGTAGGCTTTTTCCCAAAGCACAAAATCTTGAGCGTATTTTAATTCTATCATTTGTAACACCTCTGGGGACAATAGAGCTTGGTAGTCCACAGGCTTTGGGTTTGTTTTTCGTATGTGTATCCTATTATCTACTCTACCGCCTAAAGCTGTTATATCCGTTACCGCGTGTTCGTGTAAGTTTTCTATGTTCCATAACTTTGCGTGATCTGGAACATATAAACATTGCAACTGTTTCGCATAGCTGGGGTCTGTTTCTTCACCGGCGATACACGCAGAGTAGCAAAATTCGTTTATATCCTTATTAACCGCAGCACTGCCCGTAACCTCTTTTTGTTTCTTAGTATAAAAATAAATAGAACACAAACGATCTATGGGGTTTCTAACTACTGAGTAACACGGCGTTTGTTTATCTATCTTTTTGTGTTTAACCAGTTCTGAGTAAGAGGCGTGAACCTGTCTGTTTACTCCAACCAAACCCAAAGAAGGAATTTGTGCCGCCCTCTCCAAATAATCCTCGGGATAATCTACAAAACATTCTTGCATCTGTTTCCACGAATAAAAATTACCCTCAAGAGCCACCGTATCGGTGCTAGGTTCGTAAAGCCCTGAGTTTAAAAAATAAAACAAGGCCGAAGTAGAACCGGTTTTAGGTATTCGTATAAAAACAAAATTGTTAGAGCGAGAGATAAACACTAATTATAAACAGCGTACGCCGCCTCCCAAGCCGCTAGGTCTTTTGCGTATATATCTAAAGCGCGTTGTTTACGGTCGGAGGATAAATTTTCTAAGTAGTAAGTAGGATCATTGTCGCTTTTACGAACTTCTATTCGTTCTGTTACTATACCGCCTTTAGCCGTTATAAACGCGGTTGCATGCTCATGTATATTTTCAATATTAAATAGTTGCACATGCTCCGGGTAGTAGCTAGTTTGGGCCTTTAAGCTATCCTGAACTTCTTGTGTGGTCCACACTTCGTCAAAAACATAATCAAACGACGGGTCTGGTTCTGACACTTTTTGCGCCATTTCCAAATCATAAGCAGTATAGTGTCCGTATTTTTTTAAATGTTCTGCGGCTGTGATTTTTCTTCTCACGTTTGCGTAATAATACAACGATGCAAGCCAGTGCAGGGGGTGGCGTATAGTACCAATCCAAGGCATGTCTGCGGGAGCTTGTCCATCCGCTACTATTTCAGGATAAGTTTTTTGTGCTTCTTTGAGATAATCGTACCCGTATAAATCTCTAGGTAATTCAGAATACTTAAGGTTATCGTGTGCCTCGCTGTACGCTTTGAACTCTTCCCAGTTGGCAAAGCCGCCCTCAAGGGTGTAAATATCGTTAGCTGTGTCTACAAGGCCCGACTCTAAGAAGTACATTTCCAGTGATGCACCGCCCGTTTTTTGAGCACGAGTTACGGCAAAGTTGTTTGAATTGCATATAATCATCTTATTACCACCGTATCTGTATCTTCAAAAAATAGCATATTGCCCTCACACACTATGTTCCAGTCTGGGCCTTCTTGCTCGCTTCTAGACGGGACCTCTATTATAACGTGCCTAGCCAACCACTCTGTATTGCCTTGAAGTACACGCCATACATGCTCTTCCGTGCCGCGTCCCGGTTGCCCTCTTGACTTGTTAAACCTTATTCGATACTTCACTCAGGTCTTGTCGGCCACACTATGCTTTCAGGAAAACCCGATTGAGACCGGATGTTGCGCAGCTCTCTACGATAAATAATCCACTTTTGGCGAGTTTCATTATACATAGGCACGTCGGACAAAACGGACCAGTCCGATTCACGAAGCAAAACCTTTGCTTTTTCCCAAGCAAGCTCTGCGGGGCTAGACTGTTTTATTTCGGTTGACGCCGTGTCTACCTGCACCCAGCCTTGGTCGGCATAGGCTTCACCAAGCCACGAAAGATCGCCAAGTTTGTCCTGGACTCCTGCCATGCCAAAAATAGGGCCCCAATTATTTGGAAGCGGCCCGGCTTCGCTTAGTGCTTCTTTTGTTGACAGCCTTATTAGTTGCCACATTTTCTTTCTCCTCAATACCAAGTTTGGTATTTTCTTTAGATTCTATACCTTTAATGCCTTGCTGCATTTGTTCGTAAGTAAGATGGTCCTGGAAAGGAGGAAAACCATTTAAGTGCAGCTTCTCTTCTGCTGTTATTTCTCTCCATTCTCTCCAGCTTGCAAAATCATTTCTAGGCCTTACGGCTATATGACACCCTATACTAGCGGAGAGTTGGTTTATTAGTTCTACCACTTCTACTGGCTGATAAACATTCCACAAAAATACGCCGTCCATTCCGCGCATTGATATTTCAGTTGTCCCGCCACCTGCATTTCCTATGCATATAGATTGCGCTCGACTAGAATTAGAGTCCAAACTTCTTAACTGATTAAGTTTTTGTTTCTTATCTATTTCTTCTTGCAGCTCTTCGTTTGTCATTACTGAGTATTCCACGAAATATTAATACTTCCGTTACCTACAACCGTAACAGGGTAACAGCCAGCAGAAACAGAAACGCAGTTAACTGTAGAAGGGGTAGCTGCTGACCCGGGGTTTCCAGGGCTTCCTGGATTCCCAGCCCCGCCATATCCACCGCCACCACCACCACCGCCATGGTAAAGCGTGTTTCCGAACTTGCCGGCACCACCGCCACCGCCGCCACCGCCAGTCCTAGCTGTAACGCCGGCAGCACCAGGATTACCAAAAACACATACTGCATCACTAAAAGCAGCTATTTTTCCTGCATTCCCTCCTGCTCCACCAGAGCCTGAAGTGCCTCCTGCTTGGTTTTTTATATTTTCAGAAGTGTAATTACTTTGCGTTCCAGGGCCACCGCCACCGCCGCCACCGCCGCCCTGTATACATTGAATTGGAATCGGGCAAGAATTGTTTTTAAAAGCATTCCCCGCGGCTCCAAATCCAGCGGTAGGGCATCCTCTTATGCCGCCTGGAGAAAATTGTTGCGGTGAACTATCTGGCGTAAATTTGCTAGTACCAGTGCCACCGTTAACACCAGCTGTCCCGTTATTTCCAGCTGCTCCCCCGTTGCCGCCAGCGCCTCCAGTAAAGTTTAATCCAAAAACAGAAGCGCAAGCTCCTACTGTACCGGGATTACCGGCAGTTCCTGGTGTACCCGCCGCTGCACCTATTCCTCCTGGGCTGTTAGGAGCATAAGCAGCGTTACATGGATTAAATGGAGCGGGAGAATTTACAGGGCCTGCACCACCTAATCCTCCAGTGCCACCAGCTCCGTTGCCTCCAGGATTTCCAGCGTTTCCAGGATTTCCTTGATCTCCTGCCCCACAAACAGAGACTAACTCCAGGCCATCCGGAACCGTAAAAATTCCAGGTGCATTAAAAGTCTCGCAACCCGCTAAAACTATTGGCTTTCCACCAAACAAGCCTACTTTGCTAGTTCCTATAGGCATAATTTAACTCCTGTTCTCAGGGGCTATTGACCCCAAAGAATCTCGCTTATCAAATTTGTAATCGGCATAAGGGCCATTTTTAGCAACATAATGCAGCATAAATTGCACGTTTATCTGACCCTCGGGAAGCTTTCTCCGCCAATGCGTTACTTCGCAGCCTTTATATATAACAGCGTCCCCAGGTTCTAACATGCACTTTACTGGATCTATGTCTTTGTATTGCATCCAGATTGGCCATATATCGCCAGTGCATGCTACATTGATCGTGGCGCTTACCTCACAAGACGGTCTATCTGTGTGAGGCAGAAGTTCTTCTCCCCCCTGATAAACCCTGCTGTAAGAGTAAGTCGGCTCTAGCAATAGCCCGCAATGCTGCTCTATAGCATACAAGCAAGATTGCAACAAAACTTCAATTAAAGGATCTGCGTAATATCCAAGCTTGCTAGAATTGGTTGTATTTTCCTTTGGCTCCCACTCACCGCGTCGTATTTTATTTTCAAAATACTGGGAAACAGTTTTTATAGTTTGATCATCAATCAAACCTTCCACTTTTTTATACCCTGCGCTTTGAAAACTACTCATTATAAAACCAGCCAGTAATTATGTACTTGGAATTATCTCCGTATACAGGATTGCCTCTATGGGCATGCGTAAAAGCAGCGGGCCAAAGAACCATGGTATTTTCAGATGGATTTATTCTTCGCTGTTGATATAAAAACTCCGTTTCTCCATTCGCTTCGGCTGGCATAGAATTTAAATAAAGCATGTAAACCAGACTACGGTTAGCCTGATCCCTGTTACCCTGCTCGCAGTGCCAGACGTGATAACCTCCCCCAGTAGAGGTTTTTTGCATTTTTATATTATTGCATTTGAGCTTAATGTCTTTTATAACGGAGAACTCGTTTCCATAAGCATCAAAACAAAGCTGCAAACCATGAAAAAATATATCAAGAGTATTTTTACCGTTGAAATCGTGGAAATTAATATTTTTCCCGTTGCAGCCTATTTGGTAATCATTTTTAACGTGATTATCCGCTCCCTCTGAAAGTCTTCTATCAGATCCCGCGCCTAAGTTTTTATTTCTTTCAAACTCGGATATTAAGTGCTCGCAAAACCCTTCTGGGTAAACTTCCGAAAAAACACCTATAAAATCTTTATATTCTGTTTTCATCTAAATCCAGGCCCCGAAATCCATGCTACCAATGTCTGTCTTGTCCCCTTTACAACGGGTGTTACTTGATGCAATGTCCAGGCAGGAAAAACGGTTATAAGGCCTCGCTTTTTCTGCACTGATATAGGATTTGAGTTTGTCATTATTTGCAGCTCGCCCCCTTCATACTCGCTCGGATCTGAAAGCTGCAATACCATTGATAGCTTTCTTGATGCTCCCCAAGCTCCAAAATCTTGATGCCAGGCATAATTCCCCTGTTTAGATTCATGGTAGTTTGTTAGCTGTATAGCCTCCTCAAATCCTATTAAATCAAATCCAAAGTAATCAGCGTTAAGTCTTGAAGCTACGTCAGACAATCCCTCAAAAACCCACGAGCATTCGGGTGTTTTAAATAACCAATTAAGCTCCGATCTTCTTATGCTGGAATTGACTTCACCGCCATTTGCCCCGCCGACCCTTGCGTTTTGAGTTGACTCCTTTGCTTTTTTTTGAAGCCAGTCTAGTTGATCTCTGTTAAATGCGTCATCCCACCATGCAAATGATTCTATTTTTTTTGCGCTCGGCGTTAATAAATGCTGCATTAAATAAACCTTTTGTTTTGCGACAAAATAAAATGCACAAACTTTGTCGGGCTTTCGGATTGGTTCGGTGTAATCATATGCGGCATCCAAGAGTTAAATAATATCATTGTTCCTGCCTGCACGTTGTTAAAGTGTATTTGCGGAGTAGCCATTGTTACTTGTTCGCTTGGCGCTGCCCACAAATCGGCCATACGCTTACCCGGCCTTGGGTCGTCGAATATGGGATAAGACCCGCCTTCGGGTACTTCTAAAAAATAAAACCCCGATATTTGGCTATTCCCATGTACGTGCATAATATTGCTTCCCGTACAGGCAAACTCCTGACCCCACATCCCAGACACGTAAAACTCGTACTCATCTGTTAAATAACCCTGATCCCTTAGTATGCTAACCCCCTTATCTCGAAAGTAGGACGCTAAGTACTTAAGGTCAGGGTCATTCGCCATATGCCCAGTCTGCTTAACCACCGATGGCTGCACCTGGTCATAGTGTTTTTGAGTATTCTTTAGCGTTTCTTCTACCCACTCTGGCCGCTCTTCGCGGTATATGGGAGACAAGAAGTAAGCGTAAGATTCCACTATCCGTTTACAAAGGCCGCTAGATCTGCTGCCATCGACGTTATATCTGTGACTGCCACCGTTTCCCCTGCCTGTGAGACCTTGTGGTTCTCCATTACGATCTCTTTAGCCATTCGCAGCGCTTCAAGTTTGGCTCGCTTAGCTTCCTGAGCGGCTATGTTTGCTGAGCGAACGTTATCTATTTGAGTCTGATAATCGACTTGGTTCTGTAGCTCTTCTGGTAATGCCATTTCTATTCTCCTAATTAAGTAGACAGATTCTTCGCCGGGATTGTTACGTACCAGGTTGTTCCCCCATCCGGCGAGAAGAAGAACCAAATATCTGTTGCGTTAGCGTCCTCGGTTCGGCTAATTGTGCCACCAGGATACTTAAATGTCCCGCCAGATAAAACCACCGTTCTGGATGCCGTGCCATCATTCGTGAGGATCAGGGTAAACGAGGTTGCCCTGTTCGAGTCAGAGTTAGGCGTAGCCAGTGTAAACGTGCAGTTACCTGTTAGGGTCGCAGTATACACCGTTCCAGTATTACAGTTAATTGTCTGGGCCGTGCCGGTATTTCCTATTGCTACGACCTTATCAGAGAACGCACCAGCAAAATACTGATTAGAATCAAACGAAATTACCTCGGCCGAGGTCCCGTCCTGCTTTAAGAAGCTGTCCAGATTTGCATCAAGGTCGCTTATCTGAGCCACTGTAACGCTTGTGGCTGTTGGTGCTACATTCTGCCAGGCTGCGCCGTCGTAGACCCTCATTAAATCAGACGTGGTGTTGAAGTAGATCGCACCTGTCAGTAGTGGGTTGCCGTCGTTATCCGTAGAAGGATCAGACGCCTTGTCTCCCAAATAGCGGTCATCGAACTGGTCGTATGTGTCCGCCGCGTCAGATGCTGAGCTTGCCGCTGCTGTGGCAGATCCCGCTGCCGCTGTAGCACTTCCTGCTGCCGCTGTGGCTGAACTCGCTGCATTCGTCTCACTGGTAGATGCGTTAGAAGCGCTTGTAGAGGCTGCTGAAGCACTAGAGGCTGCATTAGTCTCACTGGTTGCTGCTGCGCTCTCTGAGGCCGCTGCTGCCGTCTCAGATGCTGCCGCTGCTGTCTCTGAAGCTGCTGCATTGGTCTCAGACGTAGATGCCGCACTAGCACTAGCTGCCGCGTTAGTTTCAGAAGTTGAGGCTGCCGTAGCTGACCCTGCTGCTGCCGTAGCACTAGAGGCTGCGTTGGTTTCAGAGGTGGATGCTGCTGAGGCGCTTGAGGCTGCCGCTGTGGCGCTTGAGGCCGCGTTAGTCTCTGAAGTAGCCGCTGCGCTTTCACTAGCTGCTGCCGCTGTTTCAGAGGCTGCTGCTGCGGTCTCGCTTGCTGCCGCTGCTGTTTCACTGGCCGCCGCCGCTGACTCACTAGCAGCCGCTGCCGCTGCGCTTGTCGCTGCATCTGCTGACGTGCCTACCCACCATGTAGGACGGTTGCCTGCATCTGTAGGATCGTTGCCAGTGTTAGCCGCCTGCTGTGAGGTATATAAAACGCCATCTGTACCCACGACGTTTTGGTTATCAGCATAGGTCGCAGTAGAGATCCAGGCAAAGTTTAACGGAACCCACCAAGAAGTCTGAGACGCTGGATTCTTATTCAGGTTTGCAGTCTGGAGAGATTGGTACTGCTGGTTGTCATAAGAGACCACCGCACCGATGTCATACGTGATGCCAGAGTTCCACTCTACAGAATACAGGAGCGTCCAGAAGCCGCTTGTGGTAACCGGGTTGTTGTTTTGGTTGCCTGAAGTAATCGAGCGGTAGAACACGCCGTCAGAGCCCAGGACCACATCGTTTGTGTTGTAGATCTTAGTAGCGACCCACTGATCACCGAAGTCAGTAGCAGTCTCACCTACCGGGTCCCGTACCAGAATCTGGACATCTGAGTTGCTTACCAGGACCGCCTTAGCAACGCCATCAAAGAAGATGTTAGGCTGACGACCGGCCGCAGTAAGGATCACCGGGTTGGTGTTAGGGATAGATTGGTTGATGTCGGCGAACGTACCCTTGAGAGTAGTCGTGCCACTCTCATAGAAGTAGATCTTGCCGTTGACTAAGGGATCGCCAGCGTCATCAAAGTATTGTGTATCTAAATCGCCAAATCGAGCCATTATTCATTATCTCCAATAAATCCGTCCTCGAACAA
>Ga0181556_1002568_pt1 | contig 16504 bp, 17 predicted proteins | sample 011ome_14_FD_148651 | JGI IMG/M metagenome (GOLD analysis project Ga0181556, IMG submission 148651) | Coastal salt marsh microbial communities from the Groves Creek Marsh, Skidaway Island, Georgia - 011505AT metaG (spades assembly) | ecosystem: Environmental > Aquatic > Marine > Intertidal zone... | reverse complement strand
AAATTTTCAACGATTTGAAGAAGGCCCGCGTCGTGGGACAGAAGCTGGACATCAGTCGTGAGGGGGGTGACAAACCCATGGCGAGCAAAAAGCGCAAACCCAGAAAAAAGAAGAAGCCAAAGCCTGCCTGAAATTACCTATAAATAGATATAAGACCCATCCGGCCTCTCATACGGTTCACCCTGGTACAGCCCTTCTGTTCTGGCTTCATCAATTTCACTGATCAGGTTTACCCGGTCTTCGTGGAATGACGCACCGATGCCGGGACGATCATTGGGCCACAGTTTCCCGTCCTCTAACGTGTAACTTTCATTCATGTAGTCGGGTAGACCACCACGATTCATCTCGTTGATGATCGGACCACTGGTGGCAAAGAGACAATGGCTGACAGCGGCGGTGGCCATGGGCGCGGTGAAGTGGGGTACCACACCGACATGGTGAGCATTGCAAAGCGCTGCGATTTTCATGAAGGGGGTGATGCCACCGACGTTAGGCATGGAGGCGCGCATCCAGTCCACAAGATTGGTTTCTACTAATGGTCGAATACCATCCATGATGTCACCGAATTGTTCACCGGCCGCCAATGGTACTGTGGTCTGGTTGCGCAGGCGTTCAAACTGGGTGGTATCAGTGATGCTACGTACGGGGTCTTCCACGAAAAAGGGATTCAGAGGCTCCAGCAGTTTGCAGAGGCGCGTGATGTCTGAAAGATTGAAGCGTGTGTGGGCATCCAGGATCCAGTCGCCGTCATCGCCAACACCCATACGCATCTGTTCGGCAACCCGGTAGGTCTGGTCCACCGCCTGGCGCGCATTGAATTTGCCATTCTCATCGTAATCCACCCCGTGATAACGCACGGCGCGAAAGCCGGCATCCATAACGGAGCGGGCACTGTCGCGGGCATTGTCGACGTTGAGGGTACCGAAGGACTGGTAGCACTCCACGTGATCGCGGGTCCGTCCGCCGAGTAATTCATATACCGGCACATCCAGCGCCTTGGCTTTCAGATCCCAGAGTGCACAGTCCAGTGCGCCCATGGCGTGCAGTTTTTCACGGCCGGGCGGATAGAATTTGTTGCGGTAGAGTTTGCTCCACAGGTATTCGATACGGAAGGGGTCTTCACCAATGAGCAGACCGGCAATGTCTTCATGCAGATCGCGAGTCCCACCCTGGCCAACACCCACTAATCCCGAATCGGTTTCGATGGTCACCAGGATTTCACTGAGATTGATCCAGTCCGACAGACCGTTGGTGCCGGTGGGATTCCAGATGCGAATGCGCGAGATCCGGGTGTCACTTAATGCCCCTCTTGCTTTTTGTGCCAGACCGGCATTCATGATGGGCCCGGCCACCAGGCCCAGGGCAATGGATTGACAAAGATTACGACGACGCATGGTGATTCTCCCCAGTAGTGTTGGATTGAGCATAGCGCAGTTGGCAGGGCAGACCAATATGGCGAAAGACGGGTTCCGGTACTAGTTTGTGAAGAGGATGTATATGGTCAATAGTATGGCTAAATGTATGGCTATATAGCCATATCTTTGATAAGGTGAGAAAACGTACTCATGGAAGAGTCGACATTTGAATGGGATGAAGAAAAGGATCGGCAGAATCAGATAAAACATGGAGTTTCTTTTGCTGAAGCCGAGGCGGCTTTTAAAGATCCGGCTCGAAAGATAATTCTGGACCTGAAACATAGTCAGTTTGAATTGAGGCATTACTGTTTTGGGCTGGATGCCAGAAAGAAAAGGGTCCTGACCGTTAGGTTTACATATCGGTCAGATAAAATTCGAATAATTGGTGCCGGTTACTGGCGCCAGGGACGTAAGTTTTATGGCAAAAAAACCTGAATATACGAAAGGGCCCATCGATGATATCCCTGATGAATATCTTGTTGAGGTGCCCGATTTCTTGCCTCCGCCGGAAGTGCTGGCTAAAGCGCAGACGAACGTAAAAATTACGATTAAATTGTCTTTTGAAACCATCGAGTTTTTTAAAGAGGTTGCAGAAAAACACAACACGCAATATCAGCCCCTGATCAGAAAAGTGCTGGATGAGTATGTTGCTGCTCACAGGAAACCCAAGGCTGAAAAATAATTTTCAGTTTTTTTAATTCTTGGGTTAATGTCCCTTCTTTATTAATGTGTTGAGTATCTCAGCACCAATTCCGAAACTCTTCACCCGGTCTTCATGACTGTAACAATGGCAGGTGAGGATTAATTCATCTGCATTGGTTCTTTCCTGGAATTGCTCAATAAAGGCCTGCGCGCTTTCTTTTGAACCGGTTGCCGATTCTCGCATCACGCTTTCCGACATGGCGATTTCCTGCGGTGAGGCGAATTGGGTGAGGTCGGGCACCGGTGGCTGCAGCGGGCCGGGCTGTCCGCGGCGCAGGAGAATGAAACCCTGCATGGTACCGCGTTTGAGTGCTTCGCCTTCCTCGTCACTGTCGGCGGCAAAAATATTGATGGCGGCGCCGCAGTAAGGTTCCTTTAATTGTTCACCGGGTTTGAATTGTTCGCGGTAGATCGCAAGGGCATCGTCGAGAGCATCGGGTGCAAAGTGAGAAGCGAAAAAATAGGGCAGACCCAGAGCGGCGGCGAGCTGGGCGCCGAATAAACTTGAACCCAGAATCCACAGTGGCACCTTTAATCCATGGCCGGGTACAGCCTTGATGCCGTTGAAGCCTTCATCAAAATACTGCTGCAGTACCTGCACATCCTGCGGGAAGGTGTCATCGGCGCGCATGTTTTCCCGGCGCAGGGCGTAAGCGGTTTTACCGTCAGTACCCGGAGCTCTGCCCAGGCCCAGGTTGATGCGTCCGGGATACAGCGATTCCAGCGTGCCGTAGTGTTCGGCGATCACCAGAGGGGAATGGTTGGGCAACATGACCCCGGCGGCGCCCACTTCAATAGTCTCGGTGCCTTCTGCAACAAAACCAATGGCAACGGAAGTGGCGGCACTGGCAATACCCGTGGAGTTGTGATGCTCGGCCATCCAGAAACGCTTGTAGCCCATAGACTCAGCCTGGCGGGCGAGATCGCGGGAGTTGTGAAGTGCCTGTCGGGCAGTGCCCCCTTCAATGATGGGGGCAAGGTCGAGAAGGGAATAATGTTTCAGTGACGGCAATTTATTCTCTTTTATTGAATAATTTTGAGATTCAGTACTTTAATTAGATAGAGGCAAGAAGAAAGAGGCAAGAGAAAATGCAACCTGAAACACATCGGATGCTGAGTATCCAGGCAACGGCGTCCGGGGTCAGTCTGAACAGGTTGGTCAGTAGTAAAATTCAATAAGCTGTTTCAGGTAATGCTCACTTCTATTTCACCAAGGCCTTCAACGCCACACCGGATGATATCGCCGGGCTCAACCAGGTCCACACCCTCTGGAGTGCCGGTCATAATAATATCGCCTGCTTTTAGTTCGTAATGACTCGACAGGATGTTGATGGCTTCCTGTACTGACCAGCGCATAAGAGCCAGATCAGAATCCTGTTTGATCTGGCCATTCACACTCAGCCAGATGCGCCCATCGAGGCGATGACCATGCTCGGAGACCGGATAAAGCGGTCCGCAGGGAGCGGAGCGATCGAAGGATTTGCTGATGGCCCAGGGACGTGACAGGTCCTGGGCGATGTGTTGAAGATCTTCCCTTGTCATATCCAGTCCAATTCCGTAACCAAAGACATGGTTCAGTGCATCCGCCTGTTCAATATTGGTACCACCACTATGCAGAGCAACAACCATTTCACCTTCATACCGCAAAGCTTGAGTCACGAGCGGGTAGGGGAAAGGCTCACGGCTATCGACTACAGCGTCACGCGGTTTGATAAAAAAGAATGGAGGGTTTACATCGGGATCATCGCCGGATTCAAACGCATGGGCCCGGTAATTACGGCCAAGACAGAATACGCGACGTACTGGAAAACGTTCATCACTGCCGGCAATGGCCATGGACGTTGTCGATGGTGGTTCAAAAATAAAACCATCTTCCGTTGATGCCCCAAGAGATACGGTGGCGCTTATGGAGCCGACACTGGTGACAGCTATTCCTGTCAGCAATTTTCGTCTGGTATGGTCCGGGTTCTGCATGGCATTCCCTCTTTTTCTACCCAAAAAAAAGAGGGTATCGCGATTTAGATAAGGACTCCAGACAGGAAGTGGTGTGAATTACCAGCTATACCCAAACTCGATTTCAAACTGATGCATTTTCAACTCGATTGTTTGTGTCGGGTCGAACGGGCTCGGGCCTGATATCTTTTCCTCGGGTGCGTACATCACGCCGACACTGTATTCCCTGCCGCTGCTCACGGTATGCGTGAAGCCAAAGGTGAAGTGGTTTTCTATCACACCCGGCGCCATCATGTTGAACAGGACCTGGCTATCCTCGATGGGCTGGCTGCCCTGGCTCATGCCAGCTCGGAATACCCAGTTTTCCAGGGAGGGGTTGCGCCACTGATAACCGATCTTGTGGGTGGTCATGTCATCCCAGCCAAAGCCGGCGCCATGGCTGGCGCCGAGGCAGGAATTCAGACTGGTGCCACCGGCACCTGCGGTTGGGCAGCGGAACAGGTTTTCAATCGGGTTGCCCACTGAACCTACAGAACTGAAAGCAGTATGTTCAATGTCGTAATAAACACTGGATAACTCGCTGACCTTGTAAGCAATACCGCCACGGAAACTTTCGGGAATATCGAAGCCGCCCTGTTCGGCGAAGAGGTCACTGTAGTCATCAAATTCACTCATCTTGATCTGGCTCTGGAAGCTCAGGCTCACACTGAAACGCTCTGATGCCTGCCAGATAAAGCCCAGTTTGAAGCCGGCGCCATAGGCATAGTCATGGGAGTTGTTGGTCAGTGATGCGGGGAATGCTGTTCCGCCAGATGCTGCAAAGGTTTCAGTGTAGGGGGCAAAACTGCCGAAGCCATTGCCACGGAAAGCCTGTGCGGCCAGTACTGCGGCCACGCCCCAGCTCAAGTTACCGTTTTGCCTTGAATAGGAAATATCACTGAAGGCCTGCATCAGGTTAACCCCGGCATTGCCAGCGCCGTAGGGTCCGGGCAGTGTCATGACCGGCGCAGGACCAGGTCCGTCCGGATCGAAAACTGCGCTGCCGCCGCGATAATCAGTGTTCATCCCGCCGCGTCCATAAATGGAAAGGCCCCAGGCGGACTCATCATCGATGACCCAGGTTTTGGCTATATATGGAATCGGGAAAAATTCGCTGTCGCTGTCTACTTCTCCCTGGCCAATGGTGAATGCGCCGCCCTGGCCGTTGGCAAAACTGGAAGAGGCTGTATAGGAACGACGGGGAGAGAAAATAGCCAGCCCGGTTTCAAATCGTTCGCCAACGATGACTGCAGCTGCCGGGTTAATCGAGGTAGCTATCGCTTCCTGGGGATCTGCAGTGCCTGCACCTGCCAGTGCTTTGTTTTTGACACCAAGACCATGTGTGAAATACCCGTTGGTGGCCAGAGCCAGCGGTGACGAGGCGACCAGGGAAATCGTGATACCTGCTCTAAGAAGTGATCTGGTGTTCATTGTGGCTTTATTCCTGTGGTTATAGGCAATGGCGCAAAAGGGCGCAATTTTAACAATAATTATCCAGACAGCAAGAAAAACCATAATTCTTACAGGTGTTTAGAGCGTTTTTCGGTGGCGTATTTGTGTATTATTGCCGGGATGAAAACCCGGAATCTCAATTCATGAATCCCTGGCAACGCTGGCTTCAGGCCCCCCATACTTCTTTGTTACGGCGCATCCTCTTCCAGGTACACCTGTGGTTTGCGCTTGGATGCGCGCTCTACATCCTGATGATTTCATTGACCGGAACAGCTTTGCTGCTGAAATCGCCTTTTTATTCCTGGTTCGAACCGAAATTTATTGAGCCGATGGCAGTGGAACCCCTTACCGGCGCTGATCTCAAGGAGCGCATGGCAGAAGTCTATGAAGGATACCAATTGGGCTTTACCGTGGAGGGTTACAAGGAAGACGAAGCCACCTACATTGTGTTGCAGAAAGAGGGCGAGTTTATTCCGCATTATTTCAATCAGTACACCGGCGAAGACCTGGGGCCTGCACGGCCATGGCCAATCCAGGGCGTAGAATGGGTGGCCGGTTTTCACTACGAGCTTGGCTTGCCAAGAGAACAGGGCAGACGAATTAATGGCGCACTGGCTCTGGTGTTTGTTTTCCTGGCAGTGTCTGGGCTGGTTATCTGGTGGCAGGGCAAGCGTCGCTGGTGGGAGGGATTGATCATTGTGCCGGGAAGTTCACGCTCCATGCTCTGGCAACTGCACAGCTTTCTGGGATTCTGGTTCCTTATCCTGATTCTGTCCTATGGCATCAGCGGATATCAATTGGGCTTTCCCCGCGAAATGGGTACCTTCCTGGAATTCCTTGGTGTGGAGCCGGGAAATTTCCGCAATGGTGTCATGGGGTTCTTCCGCGATGTCCATTTTGCCAATCCCGGCGGTCAGAATCCCTTTGCCCGCTGGGCCTGGATTTTTGCCACCACCATTCCGGCTTTCATGATCATCAGCGGTGCCTACCTCTGGTGGAAGCGTGTCCTGAAACCGCGGATAGAGCGGAACTAGCTTTAAGCCACTAGCAGCTAGTGGCTAGCGGCTGGAGACTTGTTATACTGCGCCCTTTTTTGTGAATACATACAGAATCCCGAAAGGGAAAAGCTTTAGGAGAGAATGACCCATGGCAGATCAACCTGCTGAAATGGTAAAGGGACCAGTATCCCTTACTTCATCAGCCCACGCTGGCGTACGCGTCAAGGATATTGGCAACGCCAATCATATTGCGGCAAGTCATTTTGCCAAGATCTATACACCTGAGTTCAGCAAGGCCGGTGTAGATTACCCGATCATTTTCGTGAAGGACCCTGATTCCGGTGATTTTTTTGCTGCTGGCATGTGGGGTATGGAACCTGGTGAAAACCTCTTTGTAGAAAACGGCACATGGCAGGGTGGATATTTCCCTGCCTCCGTTCGCTGCTATCCATTTGCAGTTCAGCAGGATCCGGAAAATAAAGAGCGCCTGTTCATCGGAATTTACGAAGAAGCCGAAATCGTGAATAAAGAAGAGGGCAACCTCATCTTCAATGAAGATGGTACCGAAACAGAATGGATGGTAAACGTAAAAGAGTTTGTGGTCCGTGTTTTCCAGCAGGAAGAAGTGACCAAGCAGTTCGTCAAGTCGCTTAATGACCTGGAGCTGTTGGGACAGCAAAGCCTCTCTGTCACCAATTCTGAAACTGGCGAGAAACATGACATCAGTGGTTTCTATGTGGTGGATCGCGAAAAACTGGCAAACCTGCCGGATGATAAATTCCTGGAGCTGCGCAAAAGCGGCGCCCTTGAATGCATCCAGAACCACGTCATGTCACTGGAGTCCCTGGACAAGCTGCTACGCAAGAAAAATATACGTCCCTCCGCGCAGACTGTGGCATCAAAAATCAAGGAAGGTAAGGCAGATGCGGCCGACGCATCGGCTACTGATGCACCAACCGATTAAGCGCATCACCTACAACGAAAAAGCCGGTGTGATACCGGCTTTTTTTTTGCATTTAATTTATTCAGATAGGTTACTGCTGGAGTTTTACTTCCACCATCACCTCGTTACGTCGAAGAAAAGGCAAGGCGAAAGGAGAATTGTACGCAGCAAATTCTATATCCCCGATAATAATCTGGTTGTCCTCGTCAAGAAAGCTCAACAATTCCTCTTTGTGGCGCTCAACATTTTTCTCTGACCAGCGTCCGGAAAACTGAATTACTGCCATGGTGCGTGGTGCAATTTCACGTAATTGAATTCTTGAATCCTCAGGTATGGGCGCTGTCTCCATGGTGTAGTGCAAAGGCAACACAAACGCTACAAGCCAGCCTTCCTCTGTTTCAGTTTGCTGAACAGGTGCGGTCATGTCGATTTTTTCACCCTGGCTTTTGCCGTCGGCCTGGATGACCGGAGCAGTCATTTCAATTTTTTCCTGCGTAATATTTTCACCACTGATATAGCCAAACAGGCGCATGAATCCGGCATTGCTTGCAGCACTGCGACTGCGTGCTTCTTTTACCAGGGTTTGAGCAATGATATATGGCTGATAGCGTCGGAACTCGATGTCACCCTCAGTTTCAATGAGATCAAATGCCGGTTCTTCAATTGCCATGGCTAATGCTCCAGGAAAAACCAGCCCCAGTGAAAGCAGGGTTCTTGCCAGGGCTATACTGGTGAGTTTTGAAAGTTGTTTGATTGTTTCCATATCTGTCTATACGTCGGAAAAACGTCAACGGATGATTACTATTCAGTCAGACAGAATGAATATTGTAAGGCCAGTTTAATTAATACCCGGGCCTGTCTCGCGTGTGATCTGTTCCGGGTTGGAGAAGCGTTACTCCAGTATACGGAAGTGGGTCAACATGTGATCCTGCTTTGTCAGAATGCTATTGATTCAGCATCAGCCATGATCAGATCGTGGTAGACAGGCAATGACCATCCTGCAGCTTCCTGCTCGTCAAGATTTTCCTCAAACTGGCGCAGGAAGTTTTCCTTGCTGCCGTACATTTCACGCATTTTGGCAGCGGTGAAAGGCACTTCGTATACAGACAGGCGGCAAACTACAGACAAGGCAGGATCCTGGCCTGCAGCCAGCTCGTTACCTGCTATATAAGTGGCAAAGGGGACGTCAACGTAGGGGTTGCGAATGCCGCCTTCAGGGTTGCCATGCTGGTCGAGAATCATCAGCGAGCCGTCGTTATCCATATTGCGATCAAGATGAATGCGGTCGCCACGAGGGGGTTCAATACCTTTATCCACCCATTCAAAAAGATGATGCAATGCAACAGAGAAATACAGCTCAAGTGGATATTCGGTGGGCTTGTTGACGCATAGCTCGGAAGTTATGCGCGGATTGTGCCGCGCCATCAGGTGGCCGATTCCGGCAAATTCATAGACACGAATCTGGTTGCCAGCCTCATCACCATCCTGAACTGCAGTGGCAACATTCATGAATTCATGTTGAGTTGGCATCTGGATCATGGGCTCATCCACCGGCAGGATTCGGCTGCCATTGGAAGTTGGCATGAAGCCATCATAGATATTACTGCCGTCGGCGAGTTTGAAAACGGGATAGGCCTGGGCAAGATAATCAGTCAGCATTCGAGAGGTGGCCGAGGTGCCGAACAGGATAACCTTGCGCATGCCGTTGTCGGCAATGGGGCTGGTGTCACTTTTTAGCAAGGCGCCCATTTGCGCCAGCAGCTCGCTAATCTGGTTATTGCTGACATGATGGTCGGCATAGCGCTCAGGGTTATGAGAGGTCGCATGTTCCAGCCCCATGCCAATGACTTCAACGGCAATATGCCCGGCATTCATAATATAGACACTGCTGTGTTCAAAGCCATGAGCAAAACCGGCCGGGTGCATCGGCTCTGCCAGGACCAGGCCGCTAAATCGGGACATATCGCTCGGACGCCGCACATTCAGACGCGTGGTAAAGGGTTCTCCATCGGCCATGCCTGAAATAATGTACTCATCAGCCACGTAGTCGAAGTGGGCCATGTCATATCCTGGCCACTGGCCAAGGGCTGAATTGTAGGGTGTACCGGGTCCATTGTTAGGCCTGATGGATGGGACGCTTACGGTAGTGGGTTCAGTGGGTGCGTTTTTTGGCGTCATGTACCCGCGTTGGGCGTAAACAGAGGTAGTAAAGGCCAGGCAGAGAGTTGCCAGCAGTAGTATTTTTTTCATCGATATCCCCTCGTGAAATCTGTCATGCAGAACAGGAAAGATAAAGGGGAAAAGGATTGAAGTCCAATCCTTGTGTCAGGCTAAAGATCAGCTTAAGAGCGTTTGTACTGCAATGATCAGGAGAGGCGTAATCACGGCAAAGGCTGTCATGATGTAGGCATATTTCAACAGCTTGTATTTCTGTTTCAGAACCAGGCCAATCTGGTAAATATCAACAATCAGTAATTCACGTGCGCGGTGTGCTTCAAATTGGTCCTGCATGAAATCAACGTATTCCTGTTCCTGGAATCGTGTAAAAAAACCAAAGAAAAACAAGTTGGGTACCTGGTCCAGGGTTTCGGTTGTAACGCCGCGAAGACCTTTAGGAATGATGACCCCAAGTCCTGTAACAAATGAAATTGTTACGAGTACCAGAAATGTCACCAGTGCAGGTATCAGGTTCATAGGCATATCTGGCAGGGTGTAAAGTCGCGAGAGCAGGATAGTTAGAATGACGACATGAATCCCAAGCAGGATGTTGGCTTTCTGGTCAGCCATCAGGTTGATCTGGGTTTGGTTCTGGTGAATGGTTCTCAGGGCGTATATGGCGTCATGGGAACTGCCTCTGCCCTGCACTGAAGTGTTTTCTGAACGTTCCGCCGAATTTTCTGTTACTGCCATTTAATTCCGTTTTTATGATTTTGCCGAAGGAGTTCGCCTTCATAAAAACAAGGATTATGCGCAACTAATGTTAAGAACAATTAAAGCAGTGCTATTTCTTCCAGGAAGCGGTTGGACTCGGCGATAGAGGATTCCATGTCACTGATCAGCAGCGAGATGTCATCTTCAATGCTGGTCAGTTCAGAGCGCAGCGAGGATATCGCCCTGGAATTCAGGTTATGCTTGAGAAACAGCACCTGGTCACGAAACGCATTGAGCACCGGGTTCATTTTTGTTTCAGCCGAATGCATGGCCGTGATCAGCTGTTCATAGCGAACGCGGGTTTCTCTCAGGGTGCTTTCACTGGAACGTCGCAGCTCCTGATTGGTATAAAGTGCCAGCTCTTCAGTCCATTCATCGAACAGGTCTTCGGATACCGATTCAACAGCACGGATACGATCGCTGACACGGGAAGCTCTATCTTCGCTTTCTTCAAACTCTGCTTCCAGTGTGTTGTACGTGCGTTGCAGATCACCACCATCAAAATTCAGTAAAGCGGTGAACTGTTCCAGCGCAGAACTGAACTGCTCCTTGGCTTCTTCCTGGGAGTCTCTGGCTTCCTCGACACGGTCCACGAGGATGTCGCGCTTGTGCACACCCAACTGCTCCATGGCTGAGTAGTAGGCACTGCTACATCCCGCGGTAATGAAAAGCGTTGCAAGCAAAGGAAGTACTGCAATTGTTCGTTTCATGTGTCAGTCCTGCTTAGTCTCTTTTACAGCCTTGATCAGCTCTTTATTCCGCTTGTCGGCCAGGTGGCTGTGTACAACAAACAGGGCGTGGATAACGCCGGGGATCCAGAACGCCAGGGTTAGGAAAATACTGAGTATGGCCTGGACAGGCTTGCCACATAGAAAAACGGCCAGGGGCGGCAGGAGAATGGCCAGTAAATAACGCATGTAAATATCCCTCTGATTATTGTTATCAGGAGATTCTAGCAAAGTATTCTGAAGGAGAGTGAGAACCTGGGGTCAAAAACGAAATGTATATCGGAACTTGATGCTGATATCCCGTGTCAGCGAGGTGAAGTCATTGTCCTTGTCGGCATCTTCCATGTTGTAGTTCAGCACGATGAAGGCTTCCTGTCCTGCCTCGGGAATCCATTGCAGACGGGTGTTGATACCCAGCACTTCCGAGACATTGTCATATTGTAAAAGGCTCACCCAGTAGAGATTGCTGGTAAAGGCATACTGCGTATTAAGTGTAACAAGCCGGGTCATGAAATCCCCTTGTGGCAGGGAGATGTCATTGACCTCGTAGCTGCCCTGGATGATGAATTTGCGACCCTGCCAGCGTAGGTTGGTACTGACCTGGTTGCGATCACCGTTAAAATAACCGCCGATACCAAAGCCCAGAAATGCCGAGATTGGACGCTGGTTTGCTGTCTGGAAGCGCATCCCGCCACGGTTGAATTTATAGTCTCCAGGCTGGATGACAATTTCTCGGCCAGGTTCTCGGTAAACAGTGAAGGGCTGACGTACAACTTGTCGATCAGTGGCAACGCGTACCCGCATGCTGTCGCGATACTGGTTGTTTGCTTCGAACAGGGTCCATCGGATTTTCTGATTCTGCAGGCCGCCGTCGAGGAAGTTGACACGCTGGGCATCAACGCTGAACTGGATCTGTTGCAGGTAACTGTCTGGTCTGAACATGCTGTAGCCAATATCAGCCCGGTAATCGCGAACACCAGAGTTGTTCACAAATCCCATGGCGGGATTGAAGTTTTCCTGAACTTCTTTCATACCAACACCGCCACGCCATCCCTGGTTGTTGGGTGAGCGAATACCAATGCCCCATGAAGCATCATTGCCATCGAGTCCTGGTGTGTCCGACTGCATATACCAGACGTCACCTTCAAGGGCCATGCCGCTGGACAGGCGTGTGTTCAGGTAACGAAAATCGAGGCCATAAACCGAGTTGTCGACATTTGAAGTCGGATCACCATCAGTAATGATCATGCCCAGATTGGATTCGGAAAGCACATTGGCTGAAATCCTGCTGATAAAAAGAGTGGAAGGATCAATATCACCAAAGCCATCCTGCTCAATAGCCAGGGTGCCGATATTCCAGCGTCCAACTCGGCCACTGATACGACCACCGTATTCAATATCGACCGGGGTACCACCGGGACCTATTCCTATCTTTCTGGAGAAATAAGGCCTGGCATTCTGTTCCGCAGCATCATTACTGGCAGCATTACCGAAGCTGCCAATATTGCCGAACTGGAAAAGGTCAGCGTCATTGTTGAAAAAGGCACGACGTTCCGGGAAAAAAAGATTGAAGCGGTCAAGATTCACCTGCCTGTTATCCACTTCTACCGCAGAGAAATCTGTATTTATAGTCATTGCGGCATTGAGTGAAGGGGTAAGACGATAAAAGACATCCAGAGAAGGGTTGGTCTGGTCGTTGGCAGAACCGGTGGGATAATTCTTGCTGTCCACCAATGCCAGGGAAGGAACAATCTCAAGACCGATGCCCTGATCCATATCCCGCATTCCTGTCAATGTGCCTGCAATACTCGGATTGAACTGTCGGTTAAAGGACACCCAGGCCATTTCCTCATTGCGTCGGCGAATTCCCCGGCCAAAATTGAAGCCCCAATCTTCTGTGTTCGGGTCCATTGGTAATGACTTGAACGGAATTTCTATTTCCGCAATCCAGCCGTTTTCATAGGTGCTGGTCTGAACGTCCCAGATAGTGTCCCAGTTGGCGTCGAAAGAACTGACGCTGGTGTAAAGGGCATCATGCCTAACTCCGTTGAGGTTGGTTTCAAAACGATAACCTGTACGCCGCGTATTGAATGGATCAAGTATCACGATAAGACGATCATCGGGACCTAAACCCTGGCCATGGCGAAGAGTTGGCGTAGCGATCAGTTCTGGATTGCTATCATCCATTCTTGCCGCAATGTAGATGGCATCGGAGGTATAGATAACACGCACCTCGGTGGGCTCGGATGTGGGCGTGCCATCGCCGGGGCGAATCTGATGAAAATCAGTGATGCGTTCAGCCTGGTCCCAGACCGCCTCATCGAGGATGCCGTCAATGACAGGGGCAGACTCGACGCGGACGCCGCGTATGCGTTTATCTTCAACACCGGCATTGTTTTGGGCAAGCGCTGCTATTGGCATCAAGGTGCTGATGGCGGAAAGGATAATTGTGAGGGATAAGGATACTGCTTTGTTCATCCTGAAGGTGGTCTCACTCACTACTCAATAAGAGTATTTCAAAAAACTAAAAGTCATACCAATTTGAATCGTGACAATATAATGAATACATCAGAGGATGATTTTGATTGCCTGTCAGTCAATCAAGGTTATCTATCTTATCATCTCTGTATTGTTTCGTGATCTGCCACTGCCGTTTAATATTGGCGTCAGATAAATCTTTTTCAGGCAGGAATCTCTTTCCCGTCCCATGCAAAACATTTTCCAGAATGACTCTTGTCCAGGCTTTCCAGAACATGTGCCAGGTGCAATGCGGCCTGATCAGCACTGAATAATTGTTTTTCCGGCACCCTGGCCTGAAATGGTTTGGAAAGCGCGCTATCTACTGTACCTGGGTGTAAGCCAACAATGACGGCCTGTTTATTCACGCGGGCATATTCAATAGCTGCTGTTTTGATAAGCATGTTCAGGGCAGCTTTTGACGCGCGGTAACTGTACCAGCCGCCCAGTTGATTATCACTGATACTGCCGACACGAGCACTCAAGGCTGCAAATACCGACTTTCCATCTCGCTTTAACAGGGGAAGAAAATATTTTAACACTAGCGCGGGTCCAATTGTGTTGATGGCAAAAACTTTCTCCATAAAGGCTGCATCCAGTTGCTTCATGGTTTTTTCGGGTTGTAGGGACAGCGCATCACTGGAATGCAGAATGCCCGTCGCTGCTATGATGAGATCAAGACTGTGAGGTTCGATGGCCTCTGCAGATTTTCCAATGCTATCTGGATCAAGCAGGTCCAGGCTTATGGATATTACCCTGGGATCTGAGTGCAAAAGTGGCTTGCGTGAAAAGGCATGGATTGTATTTGTAGTCTCCAGCGCCAGGTAATGTGAAAGCAGCGCATTGCCGATAGCACCAGTAGCACCAATGATTGCTATGTGTTTCATCAGGATGAAGTGGCTGACAGGATCAGGCTGGCAATAGCGACTGCGGTGATAACCGCGCGTGATCGTAAATAATGAAAACCGATTACGTTGTTCTGTTTTAGCTTGAAATCAATAAACAGCAGTATGGTCATGGGAATGGTGAGCATAACCATAAATAATCGGGGTGAAAGAAATAGCCAGAGCAACCATACGGAGACTGCAATGATATTGCTGCTGACGAATAAACCCGGTGCGGCCTGCCCAAGTGAGAGTTGCTGACCCCAGTGAATCCCTGTTAGAAAAACAGTTATTACCAGGCCATAGGTTGCGGTGGCTGCAACGACTGATCCAAGCAACGGTAGAGAATTGATCCCTGATAGTAACAGGACTGCTCCGGTTACAAATGGCAATACTCCTGCAATGATCAGTGCGTGAGGCAGGGGATTGCTGGTAAAAGACCGAGTCGTCATTGAATAGGTTCTTTGAATTGCTATGACTAATCTTGTTTATACTGTTTATCAGGTATGTCAGATCACAGTCCTGTTTTCCAGGTCTTTCATTGACCGCACGCTTTTGCATGGTTTTATCTTATTTCTCTGGTGTTTTTGGAAAAATCTGTGGGTAGAATCTTCAATAATGAACGATCAGGGGGATCATTTGTGAAACGTCTCTGGCACTTATTCATACTGATATATGCCGCCATCCTGGCGCATCCGACATTCGCCCAGACCAGTGTGCCCAGACCGGACAGCAATGAACCCAATACCAGGCCTGCACCAAGAGATGCCCAGGGGCGTATCATTCTTGGGACACCTCCCGGTGAGGAGATGGGTGCGTGGGATGGATTTGGAACCCGCCCCATGATCATTGATTACGATATTGTGCCTGAGGGGTCCATCGTCGCCAGTAATCCATACGATTCATACGCGAACAATCCTGATCGTCCCTTCGACAAGATAGATCTCACTGATGTCCCGTTCATGCCCTGGGCCTGGCATCTCTATCAACAGCGTACGCGAACGCGTTTTGAACCTTACACACGATGCAAACCCTCGGCGGGGCCGAGATCAGTAACAACGGCTTACGGAACGCAGTTTGTGGAATTCCCCGAGATGCAGCGCATTTACATGTTTCCTGTTGGCGGACCACGGCACAAGCGCGTGATTTACATGGACGGTCGTGAGCATCCTGGCAATCTCAAGCCGACATACCACGGACACTCAATCGGGCACTGGGATGGCGATACCCTGGTTGTGGATACAGTGGGTTTCAATGAAAAAATGTGGATTGATGCCGAAGGCACCCCGCACACTGATCAGCTTCACATGGTGGAGCGATTTACACGTGAAACCTATAACACACTGAAATATGAAGTCACGATTGATGATCCCGGTGCCTACACTGAAACCTGGAGCAGTGGTTTCGTGATGCCCTGGCGACCCGGTGAAGCCTTCGAATTTGTCTGCCAGGATGCCAATATGGCTTTTGAACTAATGCTGGGTACCGAGTACGAGAGCATTGATCGCAGTCATCTCATTTTTCCCTGATGTTATTTTTCAATGTTGATATGAAAAGTCTTGCTTCTTATATAGCTATAGCTGTTGTTTTTCTGATGCTTGGTCAGTCTGTGCTGGCCCATCATGGTAAGTCTGTTAAATTCGATACTGATCAGCAGGTACAGATGCAGGGGCGTATCACTAAAGTGGACTGGGCCAATCCGCACGTGCATTTGTTCCTGATTGAGAGTGATTCAGGTGACGAATGGTACGTGGAACTGGAAAGCCCGGTCATCCTGGAGTGGAATGGCTGGGATGAGTCATCTGTTACACCGGGTGACCTTGTCCAGGTGACAGGTTATCCAGCCCGTGATGGCAGCCCGCAGGTGTGGGGCAAAAATGTAGTCCTTTCCGGGGAGGAGGTATTTACTGGTGATGTCTCGGCATTGAGCCTGGCACTGGCA
>Ga0181556_1002566_pt1 | contig 16510 bp, 19 predicted proteins | sample 011ome_14_FD_148651 | JGI IMG/M metagenome (GOLD analysis project Ga0181556, IMG submission 148651) | Coastal salt marsh microbial communities from the Groves Creek Marsh, Skidaway Island, Georgia - 011505AT metaG (spades assembly) | ecosystem: Environmental > Aquatic > Marine > Intertidal zone... | reverse complement strand
CGCGGGGTTGTTGTTGACGTATGAATCGCCCTGGGAAATGTGGAGGCTCTTTACCTTGGAAACGAGGATGGAGTCATGCCGAAGGAACAATCGCCGGGTAAGCCGACGACACGCCGCTACAGCGCGGAGGAGAAGGCCGCCGCGGTGCGGATGGTCCGGACCTTGCGCGCGGAGTTGGGCAGCGAGCACGGGACGATCCAGCGGGTTGCCGGCCAGCTGGGGTACGGAGTCGAGTCGGTGCGGTCCTGGGTGCGCCAGGCCGACGTCGACGAGGGCTACAGTCCCGGGGTGTCGAGTACGGAATCCCGCAGGATCAAGGAACTCGAGCAGGAGAACCGAGAACTCAAGCGCGCCAACGAGATTCTGAAACGAGCGGCGAGTTTCTTCGGGGCGGAGCTCGACCGCCAACACAAGAAGTAGTCGCCTTCATCGAGGCCAACCGTGAGGAATTCGGGGTCGAGCCCATCTGCACCGTGCTGTCATCGGCAGGGTTGCAGATGGCCCCGAGTACCTACTACGCGGCCCGGTCTCGCCCGGCCTCGGCGCGGGCAGTGCGAGACCTGGCTTTGATCACGGTCCTGGTCGGTCTGTGGACGGCCAACTACCGGGTCTACGGCGCACGGAAGCTGTGGAAAGCCGCACGTCGGGCAGGTCATGACGTGGGCCGTGATCAGGTCGCCCGACTGATGCGCGTGGCTGGCATCCACGGGGTGCGCCGCGGCAAACGGGTCCGCACCACCACGCCCGACCCCGCTGCCGCCCGCCACCCGGATCTGGTGGGCCGGGACTTCACCGCGACCGCACCCAACCAGCTATGGGTTACCGACCTGACCTTCGTGCCGACCTGGGCCGGGGTGGCCTACGTGTGCTTCATCGTCGATGCCTTCAGCCGCATGATCGTCGGCTGGCGGGTGGCCGGTCACATGCGTACCACCATGGTCCTCGACGCCCTGGAGATGGCCCGCTGGTCACGAGGAATTGCGTTGCCGGGCTTGACATGTCACTCCGATGCCGGATCGCAATTCACCTCTATACGGTACGGCGAACGCCTGGCCGAAATCGGTGCCGTCCCCTCGATCGGGACCGTCGGGGACAGCTACGACAACGCTCTGGCCGAAACGGTCAACGGCTACTACAAAGCCGAGTTGATCTACGGACCCTCCCAGGCCGGGCCCTGGAAGACCGTCGCCGACGTCGAGCTCGCCACCCTGGGCTGGGTCCACTGGCACAACACCAGCCGCCTGCACGGCTACCTCGGCGACCTACCGCCCGCAGAGTTCGAAGCCACCTTCTACGCTACAAACCGGACCGACCAAACCCTGGTCGAAATCCAATAGCCCGAGCCTCCATCAAACCCAGGGCGATTCAGTTGTGCCTGCCAATGCACGTTAAGTGCGACTGTGCACGGGCCGTAACTCTCCCTGAATCCAGGCGCCCACTTGACCGTTGGTCAAGGTGGTCAAGGCAAAGCAGCGTCGCTCGGGGGCCTGCTCAACTGCGTTTGGGAACCGCGAAATGCGGCTCGATTTCAACACGAACATGGATGCCGAGTTTCGAAGCGATCTCCACCAGTGCGTCGAGCGAAAACTTCGAAATCTTGCCTCGGTAGAGGTCGGACAGGCGGGGCTGGGTAATGTCCAGGTTCTGGGCGGCGGCGGTCTGTGACCATCCGATCTCATCGACCCGGGAACGGATAGCGCGGATCAGGGCGGCCCTGAGTTTGAGGTTCTCGGCTTCACTGGCGTCGTCGGCGATGTCATCCCACACGCTCATCCCGGCGCTCTCCTTTCTTGTTGATATTGCTGCTTTGCTTCCGAATACCTCTGCGTGCCAATCGTTATGTCTCGTTGGGCCGTCTTCTGCGACTTCTTAGTGAAACAGTGCAGGACGAACACCGAGTCGCCAAACTTCGTCACGTAGAACACCCGAAAGGCTCCATCGGCGGTCCGGATCCTGATTTCCCGACAGCCCGCGCCGACAGCAGGCATGGGCTTCCAGTCATCTGGCTCCAGACCCAGTTGCACCTGTTCGAGCTGGAAGCCGGCATCATGGCGGGCGTCCTTCGGAAAATCCCGAAGGTCGTCGAGCGAGGTGCCGATCCAGACGACTTTCTTCTCGCCAGGCACCGCTCAATTATATATCAGTAACGATATAGAGTACGTCCTTCGCCGATGTATGGGGGTAAAAGTGAGCGGGGGAGCCGCGCAGGTCATCGATAAAGAATCCGCGGCGAAGCTTGCCGCCATTCGCGGACACGTGTGGCACTGCTTCGGGAGCTCGGGCATGACGGACTGGCTCAGCGCCGTCTCCGTGTTCTTCTGCACCGAGGGTCCGGCGATCACCGTCTCGGGCTGGACGGATTACTTCGACTTCGAAGGCGAAGACGAGACTTACTCGCTCTTGAAGATCGACGGTGGCGCTGAAGATTTCGAGGAAGCGAAAAAGTCCGGCCGTCTCTTTTGGTCCCAGTCCGGACAGCAAGTAACGGATGTACTGGTCGTGCGTGAGACGGTGGTCGAGACTCGTGGCGGGCACGTGTCTTGGCGGTACGTCACTGACGTCGCGATTGTTTTCCAGTTGTCCGAGAGCGTAGTTGCGGTTGAGAAAGTCAGTCATCACTCCGAGCTACTCGGCATTGCAACGGCCGCGGCCATGGACGAGCTCCCTAACGAGGAGATGAGCAATCGTTGGAGGGATGGACCCGGAGTTACATATGCGTTGGATCGCAGGGTGATTCGGATTGAGGATCTGCTAGGCCAATGAGGCGTTCATAAGCGCCTCGGGCCTGCCGAAATCGTGGGACCACTTTGGGACCACACGTTCGGCGCACTCCTGAACGACCTGCACGTTCATGCACGATCCGGGGGCGATGAATAGCGCGCATACCGTGCGTGAGCAGGCGCAACGTGCTAACCCTATTTGCTGGGGGTCAAGTGGTCGCAGGTTCAAATCCTGTCAGCCCGACGCAGGTCAGAGGGGATTTCCGGTCACGTGGAGGTCGCGTTTCTCTGCCTATCCGCAACAATGAGATTGACTCGCAGCCTGATTGTGGTGACTGTGCGCGGATGGTCGGCAGTGACCGTCGGTGGATCGGTGCGCTGTGGAAATGCGGCAGGACCTCGACCACAAGTCGGCTGGGGGGAGTCGCGAAGGTGAATCACCCGACTCGGCTCAACTGGCCCCCGCATCCGTGATAGGTCTCGCAGGACAGTTCGAAAGCATCGCCGCATCCGGCACAGTGAAAGCGGTACAGGATGTAGTCGTCCGGCCACCCGCTGTCCGGGTTCCAGTCCTCGAATCGGGTGCCGCCGACGGAGTCGGGAGCGCTCGTCATGCGCCCGGCGGAGATTTCCGCGCGGATCCACGCGACCGCTTCCCAGAACTCCTTCGGCGTGGTGATCGACACCGCCGACGGGAGCGAATCGGCGCACCTCTCGCAGGACATCAGGCGACTCGATCAGAGCAGAACCGAGACGGACACCAGACGGTAATCGGGGCCGGGCCCGAAACCGAAGGACAGGATCTGGCCGTCGACGGGATACCTCAGCGCGATGGCCTTTCCGGTCTGGGCCGGAGGGACGGCGACGTCATCCGCCTTGCCGAACTCCTCGGTGACGCTGGCCATCGAATGGCAGCCGTCGGGGTGCATCGTTACCACCAGCGCGGCAAGCCTGTCCTGTTGCGGAACCACCCGTACGTCGACGCTCTCGATCAGCGTCGCGTAGGCGCTGCCGGGCACTGGCCGGCCTTGGTACTCCTCAACGGCGGCGGGGCCGTCGTCGCCCACCGGTTCCATCGCGACCCCCAGGCCTTCCTCCACCTGGCTCGGTGACCCGGAAGCCGCGGCGGCAAGCGCATGGGTGAAGTCCGCCAAGGAGCCGGATCCGCACTGCGGACTCTTCGTCAACACGACGTCATGGTCCGAAAAGGCAAGGCCCAGAACGCCTCCAACGAGGCCGCCGATGGCGAGCAGCGATCCGAGCAGGATCGGCAACAGTCCCGTGAACAGCCACGTCATCGAATTGCGGCGTGCGTCCCGCACCTGCAGGAGACAGTGGGCGGGGTCGGCTTTGGGCCAGGATGTCGACGCCGCAGCGCGTCCGAGCATTCTCTCGAACGGCGCCACCAGGCCGCTGACCCCTGCGGGCCGCGCGGCACCGGCAGCGGGAACCAGCCCGAGGATGTAGGGACCGCGCGCCGCGACGAAGGTCGCTACCTTCATCGTGACGAACGAGCCGCGCATCATGTTGGTGCGGAAGAGGGATCCGGTGAGTCTCACCGGTGGCCCGCCACTCGCGGCCCTGATCTCCGGCACCTGGTCGGACAGGGCGGTCACTTGGAATCGCGGCGCCTTGATCCAGATGTCGTAGGTCCCATCGGCGGGAACGGTGAACGGTCGGGGGCCATCGAGAAAGGAGGATTCGAAAATCGGCGAGGAGTCCAACGCCGCCATCCCGCGCCGAAGGTTGCGGACGCCGTACACGATCAACATCGCTCCTGCCACGACGGCGACGCCGATGGCTATCCCGATCCACGTGGTGGTGGCCACTCAACCCGCATCCCGCGGCGCCGGACCCGAACCCACCTCGGCCGAAGGGTCATGCGAAGGCGGCGCCGGACCCGAACCCACTGCGGCCGGCGGGGTATCCAGGCGCGTCACGTCGTCCAGCATCCAGTCGCCGATCGGCGGCGTGGGCGGTACAGGGCCTGAGCCCACCGCGACCGGGCACTGCCACCGCTGCCCGCCCAGTGCCGCGGCGTCGGGCACCAGCGCCAACGGGGCGGGGCAGTACGGCAACGTCTCCCGCAGTTGGTCGGGCCAATTGGACCCGTTAATGCAGTACCAACTCTCGCCACCGACGGCCGCAATGTCCGTCAGCAAAATGTAGGCCCCCTCGGGGCAGTAGGGCAGCCCGGGCAGCGGCACCAGATCCCCCTCGGGGGTCCTGCCCATCGCGGGACAGGGCGCGACGACGGGCTCGAACCCCGGTGCCGGCGGGTCGGGGTCGCAGACGGGGCTACCGCCCGGGTCCGCACCGGCTGTCGGCGGCGCGCCCAGAAACGCGAGGCTGCTGACCACGACGACGGTCGGAAAGAATTTCATCATCGCTCCCCACATCGGGCCGACGGGTTCGCAGCGCTGCCCCGAATGTGAGCCTTGCATACCCGCAGGTCTCGCACTCGCGATTTCCAGCAACGATCAGAGCCTCACCTTGCCCAGGCAGTCAACGGCGGTGCGGGACCACGCCGATCTCAACCCAGCGTTCCACCCAGCACCTGTTGCAGTTGCTGACGGATCGCCGCGTTGACGTCTTCCAGGCGGCTTGTGCACGGCAGCCCGTTCTCGGGCAGCACACAACCCTGCGGAGCCGGGGTACAGGGCGACCCGTCCGGGTAGACGCACGCCGCCGGGTCGGCGTGGGCCGGAGAGCTGACGGAAAGCCACAGCCCGGCGAATGCCACGGCGAAGAGCAAGCGGATCACGATAGGCAACATTTGGTCCCCCCAAGTTGTTGACGTCAGCGATGAGGGTATCGCCCGCCGCCGACGATTTCCGGGCGATCATGGATCGAACCGTCGAAGTCCCTCCGTGTGTGCGTTCCCCACGTCTCACAGACCTCGTTCTGGAAACATGACGGCTGAGGAGACGTGCGTCGGGCGCGCAGCGCCCACGGATCGTCGGCGACGGAATGTGGGGACCAGATGAGTGCAGTGTTGATGACCGGATTCCCGGGTTTCCTCGGGTCGGCCCTACTTCCCGGGATCCTCGCCAAGCGCGACGGCGCGGAAGTCATCTGCGTCGTGCAGGCGCGGCACATGGACACCGCGAAGTCCAAGCTGGCCGAGATCCAGGCCGCCCATCCGCACACCGCGGGCCGCGTCCACCTCGTCGAGGGCGACATCACCGTGCCCGGACTCGGGCTGGCCGACTCGGTCCCGGTGGACGACGTCACCGAGGTCTGGCACCTTGCGGCCGTCTACGACCTCGCCGTACCGGAGGACATCGCCAAGCTGGTCAACATCACCGGAACCGAGAACGTCCTGCAGTTCTGCCGGGAGCGGTCGAATTTCCGCCGGCTGCAGTACGTGAGCACCTGCTACGTGTCCGGCGCCTACGACGGCGAGTTCACCGAGGAGATGCTGGAGGAGGGCCAGTCCTTCCAAAACCATTACGAGGAAACCAAATACGAGGCCGAGCGACTGGTACGCGCAGCGATGGCCGACGGGCTGCCGGCGACCATCTACCGCCCCGGCATCGTGGTGGGGGATTCCCGCACCGGCGAAACCCAGAAGTACGACGGGCCCTACTTCGTGGCCGACTACATGAAGCGTCTGCCGGGTGCGACGTTCCTGCCCAATGTCGACAAGTCCGTGATGGCATCGCTGGTTCCGCGGGACTACGTCATCGCGGCGATGGACGCCCTGAGCGTCCTGGACCGCTCCGAGGGCAAGACCTACCAGTTGACCGATCCCGATCCGCCGACCGCCCGCGAGGTCGCCGAGATCTTCGGCAAGCACCTCGGCAAGAGGCTGGTCTGGCTGCCGATCCCGGTGTCGGTGGTGCGTGGCCTGCTCGACACGGTGCCCGGGATGGAACTGCTGACCGGACTCCCCGCGGAAACGCTGGACTACTTCGCGTTTCCCACCACCTACGGCACCACGCAGACCGTGGCCGACCTCGAGGGCACCGGGGTCTCCTGCCCCCGTTTCCGCGATTACGCCGATAAGCTGCTCGACTTCATGGCGGCGCACCCGGAGTTCGGCTCGCAGGCGATGATCTGAACCTATGACCGAGCCATCGTTGGTCGTCAACATCAGCCTGAGCGACCCCGCCCGCGACTACGACGAGTCCGTCGAGTTCCTCGGGAAGGCCTTCCGCATCGTCCGGGTCGGCACCGGCGGCAGCGTCAAGCGGGCGAAAGAGGAACTGCGCCGCTGGTCCGGTGCGGCCGCGGCCATCGCGATCAGCGGAATCCACGACGCCCAGGTGGCCGGAACCCTCAAGGGCGATCCCGGGAAGCTGCGGAAGGCCGTGGGGAAGGCCACGACGGTGGTCACCGACGGTCACCGGCTACGGAACGTCCTGCAGGAGTGGACCATTCGGCATGTTGCCGGCGAGATGCCGGGCTACTTCTCCAATGCGCGGGTGGTGGTGCTCGGCGGCGGAAACCATTACCGCTCCACCCGGGTGCTCTCGGAGTACACGCAGAACCTGCGCTTCGCCGACCCGGCGATGGAATACGGCCTGGACGGCATCCGGACTCCGTTCGAGGTGTTCGAGCGCGTCGTCTCCGCCTCGGGCTGGCTGCTCGACAGGCTCCCGTCGGCGGTGGTGGCCGCGGCCACCGCCCCGGCCCGGTCGGTCATCGACGCCCGGGTCCGCAAGGCCCTCCAGAACTGCGATGTCGTGGTGGCCACCTTCAAAGAACTCGACCAGTTCGAGTTGGACGACCTGAAGGGCAAGACCCTGGTCTCCACGTCCATCGGGCCCGAGCGGCTGAACAGCCTGCGGGAGCGCGGAATTGACCTGATCCTCGACGATGTCCCGCAACCGTTCGGCAATGTCGTGGTCAACGAGGCGACGCTCGAGGCGCTGATGCTGGTGGCCGGCGAAGCCGAGGAGGCACGGCTGTCCGACGACGACCTGCTCGACATGATCCAGGCCGCCGAGCTGGAGCCGAGGGTCCTCTACCCGAGCGGATTCAAACGCCGGTCGCGGTTCGCCTTCGTGATCCACCCGCTGTCCCAGGAGTACTTCCGCAACGTCAAAGCCCTCGACGCGGTCGCCGACGTGACGCCGGGAATCTTCATGGACGGCGTGGAGAAACTGATGGCGCACGCGCCCCCGTTCGTCTACAGCCATGTCACCGGCATCACGTCCCCGACGGGTGCCGAGGTCGAGGGCTGGCTGATCACCGTCGGCGGCACGCCGAAGGAACTGATGGCCCACGACCCGGAGTTCACCTACTCCCGGCTGCTCGCGGCGGCCGACATGGCCCAGAAGATGGGCGCCCAGATCATGGGCTTGGGCGCGTTCACCAAGGTCGTCGGCGACGCCGGGGTCACGGTGGCCAAGCGCGCACCGCTGCCGATCACCACCGGAAACTCCTACAGCGCCTCGGGCGCGCTGTGGGCCGCCCATGACGCGGTCCGCCGGCTCGGCATCGCCGAGGTGGACGCCAAGGGCCACATCAAGGGCAAGGCGATGGTGGTCGGTGCCACCGGCGCCATCGGCTCGGTGTGCGCGCGACTGCTGGCGATGGCGGCCGACGAGCTGTGGCTGGTCTCCATCGAACCGGCGAAGTTGTTGGCGCTCAAGGCCGATATCGAGCGGGAGAGCCCACGGGCGACGATCCACGTCGCGGCCGACGCCGACGAGCACATCGCCGACATGGACGTCATCGTCACGGCCACCTCCGGCGCCGGTAAGAAGGTGCTCGACATCATGAAGGTGAAACCGGGTGCGGTCATCACCGATGTCGCACGGCCGCTGGACCTTTCGGCCGAAGACGTCGCCAAGCGCCCCGATGTGCTGGTGATCGAGTCCGGGGAGATCGAGCTGCCCGGCGATCCGCAGATGAAGGGGATCGGCCTGCCCAAGGGTGTCGCCTACGCCTGTCTGGCCGAGACCATCGTGCTGGCGCTGGAGGGCCGCTACGAGACCTTCACCATCGGACGCAACATCGAGTGGGAGAAGGTCAAGGAGATCTACCGGCTCGGGCTCAAGCACGGCATGAAGCTGGCGGCGATCTCCGGGGTCAACGGGGTGTACACCGACGAGGATCTCGCCAGGATCCGGGAGTTGGCGCTGGCCAAACGGGCGAAGATGCTCGACGCCTGAGGCGTGTTCGCTCAACGCAGGAACTCACCCGCAGGGCATTCCGCCGCTTCTGTTGATCCACGGGTCGTGGCACATCTGCCAACCGGCGTCGGGCCCCGGCCCGGGTCCGGTGGCATTGATCTGGCCCACGCAGTTGCCCACCTGACCGGGGACGCACGGGCTTCCATCGGAGGTGTAGAACGCGCTTCCGGAGCCGGCTTGCGACCAGCAGATCCGGGTGTTCGGATCCTCGAGTTGTCCTGCGGGGCAGACCGCGTGCGCTGGGCTTGCCGCGACCGACTGCGCGGCCGTCAGCAGGGCTCCGGCGAGGACGGTCGTCAGGGTGCGAGTCACTGTGTTGGGCATGTCATCTCCGTCAGGGCGGGGTGATTCGGGTGTCGGTGGTGATCCGCTTCACCGCGTCGATGACCACCTGTTCCTCGCCCGGTGGGGCGACCGCGTTGAGTTGGTAGACGAACACCTCCCCGGGGCCACCCGGGACCGCGATGGTGACCTGGCCGATGGACTTGGTCTCGCCGCCGCCGAGGAACGTTCCGACGTAGTCCACGGCCTGGTGCCCGCCGAGTGAACTCGTCGTCGGCTTGCCGCGGGCGGCGAAGTCGGGCAGGCCGTTCAGTTGTCCGGGCGCGTACTCGAGCACCTTCGCGACGTCGATATCGCCGGTGAGCTTGGAGGCGATCGCGATCATGTAGGGCGGGTCGGCCGAATTCTTCGGCGCGTCGTAGATGATCGCCCCGTAGGCCCAGTCCGGGGTGCGGTTGCCGGCATTACGCCAGCCGGGCGGGGCGGCGAACTTCACCGTGGGAGTGCCCGGGTCGCCGCGCCGCACCGGGGTCTCCGCGATTCCGTTGTCGGCGACGTACTGGTGCAGGGTGACCGCGACGGCCTCCGCAGGCGGCGGTGATTCGGTCTCGGTGCGCGGTGCGCAGCCGGCCAGAGTCAGGTGCACGGACAGCACGCCGACCGCCAGAATCCGGCCCGCCCAGATCGTCCCCACGGCGCAAGCGTAAATGGCTTCAGCGAATTCGGTTGTTGAAAGGGTCTCTCTCGGTGAGAATCGCCGGATGATTGCTCAGGGTGCGTTCGCCGGAAAGCGGGCAAAGCTCGTGGTCCTGGTTCTGCTTGCGGTGTCGTGCGGATCGGCATGCGGCACCGACAGTCGGCAACCACCGACCGAGACGTACACGACGTCGCTGCCGGCCTCGACCGCGCCATCTTCCCCGACCGCGTCGATGAGTCCGACGGAGAAGAAGGTCACGCCCGGCACCAGCAATTCCTTCAGCCCCACCGTGAAAGCCCCGACCCCCTACAGCCCCACCCCGTGCCTTCCGTTCTGCGACTGACCTTCTCGACTGCTACTTCCACCCACCGCCGTCGGGCAGATACCCGTGCTCGCTCCACAGCCACAGCGTCGACTGGGTGGTGAACCCGCAGTCCAGTCGCTCGACGCGGCCGCTGCCGTCGGCCAGGACATAGGCGTAGGACTTCACCCCGCCCCCACCGCCTCTGGGGGTCACGTCGATCGGTTCGGGAAGCAGTGAGCGCGGCACCCAGGTGTGCCCGCCGCGCCCGGCGATCAGCAGGCCCTGCAGACCCAGCACGTGCAGACCCTGGCGGTAGCGGTCCAGCTTCACCTCGGTGCGCTCCCCGATGCCGAGGATGAGTCGGTGCGCGCTGATCACGGCGAAGAACAGGCAGATCGCGGCCAGCGCGCCGTAGATGGCTGCGCCCGCCGGATCCGGCCACGCCGCGATCGTCTCTCGGACGCTGGCGAACCCGACGACCAGCAGGGGGCCCAGCCACGCCAACGGAATCCAGACCGGGTAGGTGCGCCGCACCAGGAACCGGGAGTCCGCCGGGCGCGGAATTTCGGGGTCGAGTAGCGCCTGCGCGCAGGGCGGCAGGTCGGCGGCGCTCACCCGGATGAGCAGCCTCGGCTCGGACACCTGGGGGAGCACGACGACCTTGCTCAGACGGCGGCGTCGATGCCCGTGATGGCGATGTCGAATGGGCCCTCTTGCTTGTCGAGGATGTACACCGCGACCTGGCTGATGGTCGACGGGTCCAAGGTCTGTGGGGCGTCGGGCGCGGGGTCGAGGCGCATGCCCACCGGCTGGAAGCCGCCGACCGGCAGTGCGTAGACCCGCTGGACGCCGGCCTCGGTGGCGAAACGCTGGATGTAGGACCACGGCTGTCCGGGTGCGCCCACCTTCAGCACGTAGGTCTTGCCGTCACCCCGGGCGCGGATCAGCAGCGACGTCGCGCCGGCCGCCCGCTGCCCGATACCGGGATCGTTCGGGCCGCGGGCCGAGGCGAACCCGCCGTTGTTCTCCAGCGAGAGGATGCCGGAGAACACCAGGCCGGGATCGCCGAAGGTGACCTGCGAGGTGGACCGACCGCCCATGACGGGGTCGTTGACCGTCGTCCAGGCCTGCACTGCGGCGGCGTCGTCGAGATTGACCAGGACGACGGCCGGTTGCGGCGGGGCCGTCGTCTCGTCGGCGTTGGCGGTACGCCCCGCGCAGGACGCGACGAACAGTGCCAGGCAGGCGCACCAGGCTGCGACGAGCCGCCGCCGTGGCCGGCGGCCGGTGATCGCACGGGACCGGTTCACTGCGTGCGGGCCAGTTCGACGTTGAGGACCTGGGACTCGCCCTTCTTGACCTCGACGTACTGGCCCAGAACCTTCCCGTCGACCAGTCTCCCGACGAAGAACCCGTCCTCATCGGCGATCCGGATGTCGCCGTCGACCCCGACCGCGCCGTTGACGAGTTCCTTCTGCGGATCCCCACCCGCGTTCTGGTACTCCTTGAACCCGGTGAAGCCCTGCCCTTCGGCGGACTCGATCACCAGGGTCTGGTCTTGCCACGTGACGGGTTTGCCCTCCTCGAAGCCGGCGCCGGTCTGGGCCCAGGTTCCGATCAGGTCTTTGGCAGCCGGAACTTTCGCCGCGGTGTCCGCCGAGCATCCAGTGACGGCGCCGGCGGTGAGCAGAACGGCCAGTGCAGTGGGGATCGACAGCTTCATCGGCGTTCCTCGGGGGCAGGCGACGGGGAGTCAAACCGCAAGCGTAGCCACCGCAGCCCGCGGTGCCCGACGAATGCGGCGGCTCACTCCGCCGGGACGACACCGCCCGCCGCGCTCTTCACCGTCGCCTTGGCGCGGCCCTCGGCCCGCACCCTCCTGCCGTTGCGGGCGAACCCGGTGGGGGAGACGGTGACCGACAGCAGGGCGTCCTCGCCGGCGACGAAGGGGTGGAACCCGACCCCGCCGCCGCCGCGGCCCTTCACCGGAATGTCGGTGCAGGAGGTCACTTTCCAGCCTTTCTCCGACACCGACAGGATCGCCTCGGTGTCCGCCCCGGTCAGTGGCAGCGCGGCGATCACCTCGTCGCCGTCGGGGGCCAACCGCACGCCGGCCACCCCGTTGCCGGCGGCGCCCTGCGGGTTGATCACCGACGGGTCGATCCGCAGCACCTTGCCGCGGCGGGTCACCAGAGCCAGCTGCGATCCCTCCGGCAGCACCCCGGAGCACAGCAGCCCGGTGATGTCGGGGGCCACCGGAACGTCACGGATGCGGGTCGGCAGCCCGGCACCGGTGGTGAACTTCACCCGGCCGTCGGTCCAGACCGCCCAGCCCAGGCCGCCGGTGAGCAGGTCGCCGTGGCTGTCGGACAGGATGCCCTGGTGGTCCAGGCGCCAGGCCGGGTTGGGCTTGCGCTCCCGGGCGCCGTCGTCGCCGCCCGCCCCGCCGACCGGGGTGGCGTCGAAGTCCAGGACGGTGCGGCGGTCGAACTCCGCGCCGTCGAACAGCTTCGCGGTCTGCTTGAGTTCGGCGTCGATCAGTTTCTTGCGGGCCTTGGGGGATTCGAGCAGTTCGGTCAGCTGCGCGAACTCCGCATCGAGTTTCTCGGCCTCGGTGCGCAACGCGATCACGTCGAGGCGGGTGAGCCGGCGCAACTGCATGGCAAGCACGTAGTCGGCCTGCACGTCGTCGATGTCGAACCGGGCGCACAGCCCGGCCCGGGCCTCGTCGACGGTGTCCGACCCGCGGATCACCGCGACCGCGGCGTCGATGTCGATGTGCACCAGCAGCAGGCCCGACACCAGATGCCTACGGGCGGTGACCTTCTCCAACCGGTGCTCGCTGCGCCGGACCACCACCGAGTCGCGCAACGTCAAAAACGCGGTGATCAGTTCCCGTACCGACCACCACCGCGGGATCCGGTCGGCATCCAGGGCGACGAGGCTGGCGGCGAACGTCGACTCCAGCGGGGTGAGCGCCAGCAGGGAGGTGACCAACTGGTGCGGGTCGTGGCCGCGTTTGGGGGTGACCACGATCCGCAGCCCATTGCGCCGGTCGGTGAGGTCGGTCATGTCCGCCACACCCGGCAGGTCGCCGCCGGTGATCAGCGAGCGAATCCGTTCCTGCACCGTCGAACTGGCCACCCCGGGCGGCAGTTCGGTGATCACGACGTTGCGCCCGTCCACCTCGACCTTGCCGCGCACGGTGAACGAGCCCTTGCCGGTGGTGATGTAGTCGCGCAGACCGTCGGAGCCGACCACCGATCCGCCGCAGCCCCAGTCCGGTCCGGGCAGCAGTTCGATCAGTTCGTCGTCGGACAGCTTGGGCTTGTTCAGCAGCGCCCGGCAGGCCGCCATCACCTGGCGCGGGTTGTGGGCGGGCACCTTGGTGGCCCAGCCCTCGGCGATGCCGATGGCGCCGTTGACCAGCAGCACCGGGAACCGGGCGGGCAGCACGGTCGGCTCGGTCCACTCGCCGTCGAAGGTGTCGACCATCGGCACGGCGTTGTCGGCCAGTTCGGCGGTCAGTGCCGCCCCGGCCGCCGACAGCCGCATCTCGGTGTAGCGGTCCGCGGCGGGGATGTCACCCTGGATGCGGGGAAACGCGCCCTGGCCGTCGATGATCTTGACCCGCTGGAAGTCCGCGGCCAGCAGGGCGGCGGCGCCGTACATCGCCGCCCCGCCGTGCGGGTGCAGGTTGCCGGTGACCGCCGAGCACACCTTCGAGCTCTTCTGAGGTTTGTTGCCGGGCAACAGATTCGACGAATACATCTGGTAGAGCAGTCGCCGCTGTCCGGGCTTGAGCCCGTCGTAGGCGCTGGGGATCGCCCGGTCGGACACCGAGTACAGCGCGAACACCAACTGGTAGCGGTTCCAGTAGTCGTCCGCGGAGACCTCGTGGACCAGGTCGGGATTCTGTTCGATGACAGTCACGGTTCAGGCGCTCCTAGTCGAGGTCCAGCGTGGCGGTGTCGATCCGGGCGGCCGCGGCGGCCATCCAGTCGCGACGGCCCTCCGGCGGCCCGCCGAACAGGACGTGATGCAGGTTGGCGGCCTTGTCGTCCGGCCGGATCAGGTACACGGTGCGCTGCACCGGGTCGAGCACGGTGTTCCAGAAGTCGTCGGCGTTCATCTCGCCGAGGCCCTTGTTGCGCTGCACCTCGACCTTCTTCTTCGAGGTCTTCTTCAGCCGGGCCACGGCCTCGTCGCGCTCGCCCTCGTCCTGGCAGTAGATCCGGGTGTCGGGGTCGTAGACCACGAACAGCGGCGGCAACGTCACGTAGACCATCTCGGCCTCGACCAGGGGCCGGTAGAAGTCGAGGAACATCGAGATCAGGCTGGAGTTGATGTTGGCGCCGTCCGGGTCGGCGTCGGAGGCGAACAGGATCCGGTCGTACCGGCACTTCTCCGGGTCGCAGTGATCGCGCACCCCGCAGCCCAGGATGCGTTCGATCGCGTCGAACTCGTCCTTGGTGCGGGCTTTGGCCGCCGTCCAGCCGAACGTGTTGGGCGGCTTGCCTTTCAGCGGGAACGCCGCCTGGAAGGAGGCGTCGCGGGCGGCGCGGATGGTGCCGAGTGCGGAGTCGCCCTCGCAGATGAACAACTCCGCCCCGCTGCCGCGTCCGCTCTCCCGGCTGGGCAGTAGCTTGGGCGGCAGGGACAGGTTGGTGCCCAGACCCTTGGCTTTGGAGGCGGCCCGGGAGCGTTCCTTGGCGCCCTCGGCGCTGCGCCGGGCCCGGGCGGACTCCAGGGCCAGCTTCGCCCAGGTGCTGATCGCCGGGGCGTTGGCGGGGTTGGCCGCCCACACGGTGACCGCGCGGGCCACCTCCGGGGTCATCGCCAGGTTCAGCGAGCGCGACGACACCGAGGTCTTGGCCTGGGAGTCCCACGACACGTCGGGGGCGCGGGTGTCGACGGCCAGCGCGGTGACCGCGGCGAAGTCCTGCGGTTCGGGGCCGTCCTCACCCTTGGCCAGGCCGAGATCGCGCATCCGGCTGGTCTTCTCGGCCAGCGCCTCGGTCAGGCCGCGCACCGCGGCGGTCAGGTGCGAGCCGCCGTTGGCGGTGCGGACGGTGTTGCAGAACGCGGCCACGGTGGCCGGCTCGGCCGGCCCGGCGGCCACCGACCAGCGCATCGGGGTGGGACCGCGGCCGGTGGTGTAGGAGCCGGTCCCTTCGACGGTCAGTGTCAGTTCGGGTTTCGGGGTGTCCGCCGCGGCGCACATCAGATCCAGTAGCGCGCCGGTGCCCCACGGACCGTCGAACGGCGCCAGCAGCAGTTCCGGGATCTGGCCGAGCGGCCAGCCCTCGTCGACGACCCGCAGATGCACGCCGGGGCACATCCGCACCGAGGCCTGCGCCCGCAGCAGCACCTCGGCGATGTCGATCGTGCAGTCCGGGGCGACCGTGGGGTCGAACAGGATCCGCACCGAGGTGCCGTGCAGGCCGGGTTTGCGGTTGGCCGCGCCGCGCAGCTTCTGGGTGTCGTCGCGGACGAACTCGGCGTCGGGATCGAAGTCGGTGCCGCTGAAGGTGCCGGGGTAGCCCTTGCCGAAGCTCTGCCGGTAGGTCTTGCCGTCGCGGAACACCGTGACGTCGGTGCGCGCGGAGATGAACACCGCCGCGGCCGCACCGATCCCGTTGAGCCCGGCGCCGGTGGCGGCGGCGTCGGCGTGCTCGACGAATTTGTTGCCGGCGCGGGCGGTGCCGAGGGTCTTGACGATGCCGTTCTTCTTGGTGGTCGGGTCGGAATCGACCGGCAGGCCGCGGCCGTCGTCGGTCACGGTCACCGAGGTGTCGGCGTGCAGGGTGATGGTCACGGTCGATCCGCCGTGGCTGGGGACGGCCACCTCCTCCACGGCGTTGTCGACCAGCTCACGCAGCGCGGTGAGCAGGACGTCCTGGCCGAGGTTCACCGCGGGACGCAGCCGGGTGTGCTGGACGTCGTCGAGCTCGGTGATGTCGGCGGCGGTGTAGCTCACGCGGGTCGTTCCCTCTCGGCTTTCTCGGTGGATGTTCTCGGTGGATGTTCGCGGTGGATGGCTGTCGTGGGTGGTGCTACGAGGAAAACACCCTGGCGGGGGCGGTCGTCGGTTGCGCTTCTCCGACACGCCGGGCGGTGTGATCTTCTCGTGGCAGACCGGGGTGGGACGGAATGGTACCCCCAGTTTATCGAACGCCTGTTCTACGCACGGTATCCGGCCGGTCCGACACGCAGGAGGTGGGAATTCCTCCCACCGGGGCGCCGACAGACTGCCAGACTGACGGCATGGAGGAGAAAACCCGGCCCCGCTCGGCCGCCGAACGGCTCCGGACGCTCGCCCAGGCGGCGCTGAACGCCGACGAGACCGTCGACCAGATGGACC
>Ga0181556_1002565_pt1 | contig 16525 bp, 10 predicted proteins | sample 011ome_14_FD_148651 | JGI IMG/M metagenome (GOLD analysis project Ga0181556, IMG submission 148651) | Coastal salt marsh microbial communities from the Groves Creek Marsh, Skidaway Island, Georgia - 011505AT metaG (spades assembly) | ecosystem: Environmental > Aquatic > Marine > Intertidal zone... | reverse complement strand
TTCCTCAGCTTGAGTGGCTATGAATTCCATTTGGCCTACTACCCGACGGGGGGGCATTACGCCAAACATTTGGACCAATTCCGAAGCCGAAACAACCGGATGATTTCATGTGTGCTCTACTTAAACCAACACTGGAAAGAAGGCGATGGAGGCGAATTGCAACTCTATGATGCCACCGGGGAAGTGGAAACCCTTCGCATTGCGCCCTACATGAACCGCATGGTCTTTTTCCGAAGTGACGTGGTGTGGCACGCGGTCCGGCCAGCGAAGGCTCCGCGCAAAAGTCTAACAGGATGGCTTCTCTATCAGCCCAGTGATGTGGGAGCCGTTTTGGGAGCTTAAGGGATGCGTTGCCCGCTAGAATCGCCCGAGCGGGTGCGATCAGGTGCCACCTCTCGGCTTGAAACGGCCTGAAAGCGTCCGATTTGCGCCCACCGCTCGAGGGTATGCCCCCGCGCCTTGAGGCGTTTCATTTGCTTGGGACGCAAGGCGCCCTCTTCAAAGTATAGCACATCTGGAAGCCCTTGAGCATGAAGCTTCTTGTGGTCCACCGATTCCTGCAAACTTTCGCCATATCGGACGTGATGCAGGATCACTTGGAAGACATTAGTGATAATCGTACTCCCGCCAGGCGTCCCCAACACGGTTTTCGATCCATCAGGCCCGATGAGGATGGTCGGGGTCATGCTGCTCAGCATACGCTTCCCTGGAGCCACTGCATTCACCTCAAAACCAATGAGTCCAAATTGGTTTGGTACGCCCGGCTGGGTCGCGAAATCATCCATTTCATTGTTCATGAAATAGCCATCCACCCATTCTCCGCTGCCAAACAAACCGTTGAGCGTGGTCGTTACGGCGACGGCATGCCCCATGGAATCGAGTATGCTGAAATGTGTCGTCTCATGCGACTCCAAGTTTTCATAGGTCGCTTCCCAGTTCAGGGGTTCATGTAGGCCCTTGGAGAGGTGTCCAAAACGGCTGGCAACATAGGCCGAATCCACCAAGAGCTCCGTCGGAACCGTCATGTAGGCCGGATCGCCAAGGTACCTCGAGCGGTCGTGGTAAGCGACTTGAGCCACCTCCACAAAACCATGCATACTGGCGACATTCCACGTTGAACCAAACCCACTATTCGCTTGCTCGGATGCCTGGAGCATTTGCAATAAGGCCACCCCACCACTCGAAGGAGGCGGCATGGTAAAGACCTCATGCCCACGGTAGGTGTGCTGCAGAGGGCTACGCCATATGGCGTGGTAGGTTCCCAAATCTTCAGGTGAAAACCAACCTTGTGACCATTCAAGTAAGCGGGCTGCATGCAGCCCTTGATAGAAGGCATCTGGGCCAAACATGGCAATATCCCGCAAGGTTTCGGCCAAGGCTTTTTGCACCAGCCGCTCCCCTGCCACCCAGGGTTCCGGGTGAAAAAAGGGACTTTCGGGATGGGGTGCGAAGTCCGGCCCAAATCGATTCAAGAGTTCTGCTAAAAAGGGCGTGATCGCAAATCCCGTATCCGCCAAAAAGATCGCGGGTTGAAGGAGTTCGGGCCAACTCAGCGATGTGGAACCGAAGCGGGCGTAAAGCTGCCACATCCCATCCACGGATCCCGGCACACCCGATGCGGCGACGCCACGCAATGAGGATCGAGTTGCATACGAAGGCAAGTAGGTGTCGCGGGATGCCGCGGCAGGAGCTGTTTCCCGGAAATCTAGACTGACGGCCTCCCCGCCCGCCGTGTGCACCATGGCAAATCCCCCACCCCCGAGGTTCCCCGCACGAGGCAAAACAACGGCCAAGGCAAAATGGGTGGCTACCGCCGCATCGAAGGCATTGCCTCCTTGGGCCAAGGTGGACATAGCCACATCCGTTGCAATGGGGTGCGCCGTGGCCACCCCCGCTCCCGACTGGGCAACCATGCTTAGGCTTCCCAACCCAGCCATCCAAAGTAAAACGTGCTTCATGGTAGGGCAAGGATAGGAAGAATTTCTTCCCGCGGGGCATAGCCCTCGATCTCTGGATAGATTACGCGAAGGACAAAGGCGCCTTGCGTACCCAACGGAGGCTCCCAGCAACTATCTCCAGGCCCTTCATATTCGAGCCCACCCCAGCGATTGTAGACCGCAAAACGCAAGGCGCCGCCGTACGAAGAAGACAGGCAGTAGCGATCGTTTTTTCCGTCCCCGTTGGGTGTAAAAGCCGTCGGAAACCAGCGCTGATCCCGTCCTGTGCAGAAATAGGGCAATTGGGCCTCCACGGTATCCACTTGGCCACAAAGATCTTCCACCACCGCATAGATGGAATACACTCCATCAAAGGGGTAGGTCACCGATACGGAATCCAGGGCCTGTGGCACCTCATGAATCAGAAAAGTCTGAACCAAGGAAACATCTTGCAGCCACACCCACGCTTGGGGGCAGTCCACTTCCTGGAGAATCAACGGGGGCGGATTCAACTTGAGCTCCACCAGCTCGTAGGTCAGGCATCCGTTGGCATCAAACTTCTCCAAAATGTACTCACCCGGGCGATCCCAGGCCATGGAAAACCCGCCCGTGGGCGATGAAACCGCCACGCCTCGAGTGCTATCGGGACCGCGCCAGGCCATACTATCCACCCCCGTGAATTCTCCGATTTCGGCCACATAACTCGAATCACAGACCAAAATAGTTCGGGGCAAAACCCGTGGCAAGGGATCCGCCGATACGACCCATACAGTATCCGTGTAGGCACAGGAATCGGAGGTGGCATATAGCACCAAGGGACCATATCCCCCAAACGCGACGGTCTGCGTCGTGGCCCCGGTGGACCAGAGGTATTGATCCATCCCAAAGGGTGCCGTGATGGAGGCGGGCTCGTTCGGACAGCCCTGAACCGTATCCGGTAAGAGGTCCGCCCCTTCGGGATAGTACGGAAAGCGCATTAAGACCGAATCCATGGAGCCGCTGGCGTCGCGCGCCACAAGCCGGACCCAGATCTCCCCGGCAAAGCCCAATGCAGGCTGCACGGTGAGAAGGGTATCCCAGGGGTTGATGTCGCTTACTGTGGCCAGCCCACTCACCACTTTCGTTCGAACCACCTCCACCGGTCGGTTGCAGCTTTGGATACTAAAAAAGCCTGGCAAAGGCGTGCTACAGCGAACGGGAAAATTGAGAATGCTCGATCCCAAGTTCAAATAGGGGTCCAAGAGGTCCAAGTCCGAATCAAAGCCCGAATAAAACCCCGATAAGCCTGTTCCGGCCCCTTCCCCAGCAATGACTTCGACATGGAATTGTTTTTGGCAGGTCAAGGACCATGTGCCCGTTACCTGGTTGTCCGGAATGTATATGGACTTCCACAGCCCGTTGGCGCTTGTTTTTGTACTCGCGGTCAGTGGGGCACCGTTGTACTTCAGGCTCGGCACACCGGATGTAGGGACAATGACCAGCAAGTGCGTATTGAGTCCACTCATGCGGGTGGCGTACACGGCCCGACTGCCTGTGCACCCAATAGGTGGCACGAGTGACATACCCAATTCAGGCTGAAACTGATTGGAGCCTGTCGTAATGTGAAAGCAATAGACGGGAGCACTGGCCTCGAGTTGGGCCAAATCCCCCACATTCGATTGGTTGCCCGCAAAGGTGATTGTAGCGGGCGAGGCCCGATCCCAATATCCTTGGACCACCCCATTTATTTTGATCTCGGTGCTGTCTACCGTGGGGATGACCACGAGGTAGTCCAAACCCGTAGGGGCGATTCCCCGGGCAATCATGTATTCCGATCCAAGTAAATCTTCGGGTACCAGCTGATCAAAGCCTCCATCTTGGGAGGGTGCCCCAGAATTTTGCTTGTAGTGGTTGCCGCCGGTGGTCACGGCAATGGGCTTGTCGGCGACAATGCTCGCCCCAGCAAATTGAAAATTTTCAGCAATTGTCGTGGTATACGATTGCCAGGCTTGCAGCGCAACCGTCATTTGGTTGGTGCCGGCCGTATTCAATATTCCGGGAGGAAGCGTGATCACTACCGTGGTATTGGGCTCTGTAGCGACCACGGAAATAAAGCCCATCGCGGCTTCTGGTGCCGGATTGGCGGCGACAATTTTCGTTTGGTTCCCCGCCAAGAAGGCGGTTCCTAGGGCGCGCGTCCCTTTTCCCGTGACCAGGTCTTGGTTGAACACATGATTCACCCGCTGCGTGACCATAATGTCCCGATTGCTGCGCACAAAGAGGGCCGTTCGGCTCATCGGTTGATGTGCTTTCGTGAGCGAAATGGCGCCGTAGGTGCTCCAGAGATTCGTGATTTGGCTTGAAAGCGCGAGCGTCTGGGGAACCCCTTGGAGCAGGTTGACCGTTTGAAAGTAGCTACTGTCCGAATTGAAGACCACCACCTCCGCATCCGGAAAGGGGGTACTCAGGGTGATTTCTTGATTTTGGTCGAGCCACTCCGGGATGGGCGGCAAGTAAAATGCCGTGTCTAGCTGCCCATATAAAGTAGAATGCGCCCAAAGACAGTATAGAAAAAAGAGGGCACGACGCACCCCTTAAAGTTAAGAATACTATTTCTATGAACCGCCCTTATACAAAAGGGTTTGTCCGCGGGGACAAACGGCGAATTTCGAGGGCTTCCGAATCGACCCCCAAGACGGCTGGAATGGTCCGGCTACAATGGCGGGACCAAAGTGCATAGGCGTTGGATCCGGTGTTCAGCATAAGCAGTCCATCCCCCTCTTCCAATTGCGGCAACAGCAACGCTTTCTGCAGGTAATCTCCAGCGAAACACAAAGGCCCCGCTATATCGGTCCGCACGATTGGACGGTCTGCGGCGTCTCCGAGTGGAATGAATTCCATTCCACGGGGTTTCACGTAGGCATCCCGCAGCAAAAAGTCCGCCCCCACGTGCACATAGGCCACCCGTGTGGCCCCGCGCTGGACGGCATATTCCACATCGCTATACGCATAGCCTGTATAGAAATAGGACCATTGTCCAAATTCAGTGATCAGCTGGTAGCTCCACAATTCCGGACAGGTGCGGCGAAGCGCTTGCGCATAAGCCATCATTGCCGAAGGGGAATCGGTGAGGATTTCGGGCATCAAGCCGCCGCCAATGTCCAAGGTATCAATACGTCGCTCCAGGCCCGCATTCGCCAACAGCCCATTTGCCTCCTCGGCCAAATCCAACACGGAACGGATGGCTGTTACGGCCGATTCCGTCTGAGCCATGGAGCTCCCCGAATGCACATGAAGTTGGGTCACGGGAAAAGCTAAAATGGCCTCCAGAATGGCCGACTTCTGTGCGATGGGCACCCCAAACTTGGATTCGTCGTGGCTCACATGGTAGACCGACGGGGCGCCTGTTTCCACCATGGGATTGATGCGAATTCCCACGGGGAAATGGGGCTTGGAAGGAAGTCGATTTAACTCTTCTAACGTGTTGACATTAAATCGAATACCATGCAAATCTTCTTGACATTGTTCAATCTCTCGCCGGGTCTTTACGGGCGAATCGAAGACGATGCGTTCGGGCGGACAGCCCGCTTTCCGAGCCAGGTGAACCTCTTCCATGGAAGCGGCCTCCAAGCCATAGCCCCATCCTACCACACGGCGCAAAATCTCCATGTGAGGTTGAGTTTTAATCGCTACCGCATGGAGTACACGAGGGTGCGAAAAAGCGGCGGTTAAATGGTCGAGGTAGCGCTTTTGCTGGGCCCATGAATGAAAGAGAACGGCGGTATCCCCCTCGCCGATCCACCCTTCATGGCGTGCCGCCTCTACGGCCCAGATCGCTTCCTCGCGCAGGGTTTTCATGCCTCAAAAAGGTGTTTAACCGCCCGCTCAATGAGGGCGATGATCTGGAGATCATTGGTGGGATCAAACTGCTTCTTGGCCAATTGCTTTCGAACACTGTAGGAGCCGATAGCCAACCGAATAAAGCTCTTCTCGCCATACTGGACGGGTTGCCCCAGGAAAATGCGGTCGTAATCCCGCAAACCCTCGTGACGACTGAGGACCAAATAATCGAAAAGTTTTTTGAGCTCCGCATTGTTCAAGGCACGTCCTTGGACCAAAACCATGAAGCTCACAATGCTGTCATTCGTCAACTCGATGTTAGGCATCAGGCGGAAGAAATCGCTTTGTGCCAAACGGCCCGTTACAACCTGGCTCCACCGGCGAATCAATCCATTGGCCTCATCCTGAGAAAAAGCCATGTAGGCTTCCATTTCGCGAAGGGCGATCTCCCAACGCAGGCGCAAACCGACATTTTTAAAGGCAGGCAACTGTTCCCGGACCGCAGGCAAGGCAGTAGGAAAGTCATAGGCGGTGAACAAGTGCTCAAAACCCTTAGCTACCTGGGCAGGCTTGGTAGCCAACATCGCAGTCCATTGTTTGGGAACCAATAAGGCCCCGCAAAACGGCGGCGCTTGATAGAATTTGGATCCTGTGACCATGATCATCACCCCTTTTCCAATCAGATCATGAATAAGGGTGCGGTCGGTCCGAAATTGGCACATGTCCACAACCCACATCACGCCCTCCCGGAATTCATCAATAATCGCCAAATCATCCTTGATGCCCGACTTGCTACCAAAGACCAAATTTCCGACCAAGGGCTGGCCGGGATGTTTGGCAATAAGGTCGCGAATCGCTTGTTTTCGGTCCACAATGTGGCCACTTTCTGCGCGGGCGTCCAGGAAGTGCACACGGGCCTGAATCTCCTCCGAAACCTGCTCTCCCATCGGAATGCGCGCGCCAAATTGGTTCCATTCCGCATAGTACGCATTCTCGGCGGCGGCTTTGGAGCCCGACCCTAACTCTTCGGGACAGGAAACAATGTTGATGATTTCTTGTCCTGGGTGCAGCATGGCCTGGAACAGCAAGGGCAGATACATCATGTCGCTGCCACTTGGTCCAAAGTAGACGTGGAATTGGTCTTCCTCCGAAGCCCGAAGCAAGGCCTGGAGCCGCTTTGCTTGGTCTTTGACCATGGCATCGTGGGTGGCATCGCTGTACGTGGCCAAAAAGTCCCGTGCTGTCTCATGCCCTGACGGGGTAAGTGTGCCGCAGGTACAGGACCCCCGATGAAAGAGGCCTTCGTACTTTAAAGGGTTCAGGTGATACTTGTTGGCGTCCGTTTCTGGACGTAGAAAAATGCGCTCATCACACCCTGAAGTCAGGATTTTTAGGAGCGTAGCATCATCCGAAGACATGGATGTCATGGTTTAAAGGATTCGGCGACAGCGTAGCCGCTCATTGGTCGTATGCATGGCCAACGTTAGCCATGCAAAGTGGGTGTCGTGCACCAAACGGGCCTCGCCTCGGCGGTAAGCTTCCGACCAGTCGGGATCGCAGTGGTAGTCGGCGGTGAATTCCACGATGCCCTCCAAGGTGATTCGGCTCATTTGAAGACGATCATTCGCAACAACGCGAACATCATGCCAGGCACCTTCACCGATGCCCCCAAGGTAAACTGCCCCTTCAGGCAAGCTCTCTGGCTGTTCATCGGGTTCGTGGAGCTGTCCCACCCGCGTATCCGGTGGTAAGTGGATGGCCTTGCTACGTCGAAAGGCATAGGTGATCTTTTCAAGAATGTCCCGGAGGGCATGTCCCACAGGGCGTTGATGCCATTCGCCGCGGCCTTCGCTCCATATCATAAACTGGCCAGAGCTTGCCCCAGCAATGACATTGAAGTACGGGGAGGGCGCCAAGGTCACGGGGTAGCGAAAGCGTCGGTATGGCCTCGTGCCCGGTTCCAAGGAGGCTAGAATGGTGGTAGCGACAAAGCGAGCGCAGTTGGATTGCCTGCGGTCCAAGCCATTGTAGCCCATGAATCCTTTTTCCTGCATTTGATGCGCAAATGCGAGGGCTTTTGCGACATCCCCCCCATAGAAAATGGAGGCGAACATGCGGCCATCTCCATGGGTTGCCGCCTTTTTATCCTCCAATTCTTGCAGCAAAGCCTTGAAGTTGGTCAGGTGCCCTCGCTCATCCCATTCTGGTCGGGTTGTCAGAGCCAACTTTGGATCGGTTTCTTGGCTGCGTGGGCGTCCCATTATACGTGGGGTGAGATAGCGCCCAAAGTCGAAATAGCGGAATTGATCATGTTCTACGATGACCATGCCTGCGTGGCCAACCATCAGGTTGACGTTGCGAATGAGGCCCAGTTTACGCAGATATGTCCAGATTTTCTCTGAACCTCGAGCCGTCATCTCAGGCCATGCTAAGGGGATAATCGCGGAGTGACGCAGGACAGCATGGGACATGGTGCAAAGATGCGCGATAGCCGGAAGCCACGCAAGAAATCGCCCCAGCTCTTTGGATGAATGCCTCCAGCGTGACGCAAGTCACCTCGGTAGGGCGATGATTCAATCATCTTTGTAACGAAAACTAGATCATCCTATGCTCATTCTTGCCTACATAGCATCCCTATTTATTGGTCTTTCCCTCGGAATTCTAGGGGGAGGCGGGTCGATTTTAACACTTCCCGTGCTGGTATACCTCTTCGGGATTGATGCCACTTTGGCCACCGCGTATTCACTCTTTATTGTCGGGTTTACGAGCCTGGCATCCATTGTTCCCAAGGCGCGCCAGGGAGAAGTGGATTTTGGGACGGCCCTATACTTTGGGGCGCCCGCAGTGGTAGCCGTCTACCTGACCCGTGCGCACCTCGTACCCCTGATTCCAGATATCATCCTGGAAACCGCATCCTTCACCCTCACCCGAAGCACCTTCTTAATGCTCCTGTTTGCGGTCTTGATGCTCTTGGCCGCCCGAGGTATGATTGTCGGAAAGAAAGCAACGAGTCCTACTACCCCCTTGCCAACGTGGAAGAAAATCGCTGTCATCCTCACGGAGGGCCTCGCGGTAGGTGTTCTGACCGGCCTCGTAGGGGCTGGGGGCGGCTTCCTGATCATACCGGTCTTAGTCTTGGTCACTGGCCTGGATATGAAAACCGCAGTGGGCACAAGTTTGACCATCATTGCCTTCAAGTCACTCCTCGGATTTACAGGAGATTTGGGCCAACACACTATGGACTGGACCCTCCTCACTTTGGTGACTTTAGTCGCTATCGTTGGCATGGTCATCGGTACCTTTGTCAGTAAGAAAATCGATTCCAAGCCGCTCCAGAAAGCTTTTGGCTGGTTTGTCCTGATCATGGGACTCTTTATTGTCGGCAAAGAATTGCTTTAAGATTTAACACCTAAACCGCACACGTTATGCATATCCATCCCAACGTCGAACAGATTTATACGGGCTGCTTGGCCCAAGGTGCTTACTTCATCCACTCCAATGGAGAAGCGGTGGTCATTGACCCCTTGCGCGAGTCTGCTCCCTATTTGGAGCGCGCCGAAAAATTGGGCGTCACGATCAAGTTTGTCTTAGAAACCCATTTTCACGCGGACTTTGTTTCCGGACACGTGGCCTTGGCCGAGAAGACGGGAGCGAAAATCGTCTACGGGCCGAATGCCAATCCTGCTTTTGAATTCCATAGCGCCAAGGATGGCGAAATCTTGGAAGTGGGCGATTTAAAAATTAAAGTGTTGCACACCCCTGGACACACCATGGAATCTACCTGCTACTTGCTCATCGATGAGGAAGGAACTGACCGCGCCTTGTTCTCCGGCGACACGCTTTTCTTAGGCGACGTGGGTCGTCCTGACTTGGCACAGAAAGCGGCCAGCATGACCCAGGAAGATTTGGCCAGCACGCTCTTTGATTCGCTTCGCACGAAAATTATGACCTTGAGTCCTGATGTGGTGGTCTACCCTGGTCATGGTGCGGGTTCGGCCTGTGGCAAGAACATGAGCAAGGAAACGGTCGGAACCCTGGGCGAGCAGCTAGAGACCAACTACGCCCTGCGCGCCAACATGTCACGGGAAGAGTTTATCGCCGAAGTCACCGATGGCCTGCTTCCTCCCCCGGCATATTTCCCTGAAAACGTAGCGCTCAATAAGAAGGCTATTCCTGGATTTGAAGAAATTCTCGCCGAGGCAGGCAAAGCCTTTGATCCTGTCGCCTTCGAGGCCATGGCGAATGAAATGGAAGCCCTCGTTCTGGACACGCGCAAGCCCCAGAGTTTTGCGGCGGGGCACATCCCCAACTCTATCAACATCGGGATCGACGGCGGATTTGCCCCTTGGGTGGGCGCCTTGATTCCCGACATCAAACAGAACATCCTCTTGGTCACCGACTTGGGCCGGGAAGAAGAAGTCATCAAACGCATGGCGCGTGTCGGCTACGACCGCGTCTTAGGCTACCTCGAAGGTGGTTTTGAAGCTTGGTCTGCCGCTGGCAAGGAAACCGACTCGGTCGAGAGCATCCCGACCTCTGAATTTGCCCAGCGCCTAGCCGCGGATCCCGCTGCCGTGGTATTGGACGTTCGCAAGGTCGGCGAATACACCGCGGAGCGCATGACGACCTCCATCAACCTTCCCTTGGACGACCTCAATGCCCGCTTTAACGAGTTGCCCTCAGGAAATCCCGTGTACATCCATTGTGCGGGGGGCTACCGCTCCATGATTTACAGCTCCATTCTAAAGAGCCGTGGCGTCCACAACATCGTGGATATCCAAGGCGGATTTGGGGCCATCAAGAACCAAGAGGGGATTGAGGTGACCAACTATGTATGCCCAAACAGCGGTGTAGCCATGGCTCCACCCGCTGCAGAGACCGTTACGGAAGAATCCAGCGGTATGACGTTCCTGCAACGACTCCTAGGCCGTTTTGGACGTTAGAGTAGACACTAACGGGCTGGGTAAAAGGATTCCCGTTGGCGTTTTGATACTGATCTAATGATCGCTCGTAAAAGAAGGTGGCCTCGTCCACCTTCTTTAGTTTAAAGAGGATTTCCATGCCTAACTGATCCCATTGGTACACGCGGATTTTCATGGTGTGCGATTGACCTAGGAAGAATTCATTGGATATGTCGATGCGCTCGTCCCAGTTGTTTTGACCGAAGCCACTTCCGGTCACCAAGGGATCATCCGTTTCAAGAGTAATGGGATATTCTGGAATGGTCACACTACCGCGCAAGCGTTCATAGGCTTCAATCATGTAGTATCCTGGATCGCCATCGTCCAGAATTTCAAAGGAATACTCTTTGTAAGGCCGGTTTCCGATACCCGGGCCTCCACCGTTAAACGCATTGACCGAATCCACAGCCCCCTCCGCGGGAATGGCCGGGATAGTGGCCTGGCCAAAGACCGATGGCAAAGTGGAATGCATCGCTTTTATGGTATAGGATTGACCCGCTTCTCCGGTGACGTTGGGCGATCGGTATTGACCAAAACCAATAAAGACTAGGGTGTCAAGCACTTGCCCGTTGCTGTCTTCGGCCCAGACTTTTGCATTCTCCAACAAGATGGGTTCCCCCTGGTCTAAGATGCCCACAGAGCGCGATACAAATGCTTCCAAGGGCGCATCCGGCTCTAGGCTGCTGTACAAGGTGATGAGGGGTTGATCGTCCTCCGCGGTAAACGGAATAATGCGCTCACAGGACCAGAAAACAAGAGTCAATGCGGTGGCGGTAACTAGGATGGATTTCATCGCTTAAAATTTAAACGCGTAAGAAATGGAAGGAATCATGGGAAAGAGGCCGTAGCCTTTTAGCACGCGGTTATCGAAGTCGTCGTACCCAAAGTCCATGAAGAAGATGTTGATGCGGTTGTACGCATTGTAGATACCAAACTGCCAGCTCTGTTCACCCCATTGGGTTGGCTTGGTGTGTGTGACCGAAAGGTCCAATCGGTGGTAGGCCGGTTCACGGAAATTGTTGCGGCCTTGCACCTGCTCAATGGTGTAGTACCAGGGCTCCCAAGAGAAGGTCTCAGGGCGGGCATAGTACTTGCGTGTGGGCAATGTGGTGGCACGACCCGTTCCATAGACCCAGACCAATCCACCAGACCAACCCTCATTGAACTGATGGGTCATCGTCAGACTGACATCATGGCGTCGATCGTAGGTGTAGGGATAGGGATCGCCAAAGTTGATTTCATCAAATTGGCGCATGGTCTTGGCCCAGGTGTAGCCCAGCCAGCCCGTTGTCTTGCCGGTCTTTTTCTCTAAAAGGAATTCGGCTCCGTAGGCCCAACCCCGGCCCACAGTGACTTTTTGCTGCCAATCCTCAAAGCCAAATAGGAAAGAAGCACCGTCCTTGTATTCGATAAGGTTTTGCATGTCCTTGTAATAGCCTTCCAGCGTCAATTCCCAGCCTTGGCCTAAGTTATGGGCATAGCCTATGGCCGTTTGCCAGGCTTCTTGGGGCCGAATAGAAGCCGTCACGGGCACCCATAAATCCGTGGGCAAACCAATTGTTTGGTTCGCCAAAAGATGCATGTACTGCACCATCTGCACATAGCTCCACTTTAAGGAACTCTTCTCACTCAGGAGGTAACGCGCAGACAAACGCGGCTGAAGGCTGCTGTAGTTTACCTCCTCTACCTGAAAGCCATTGAAGTGGATGCCCGCATTCACACGCAATCGGTCCCCAATCTTCCAATCGTCTTGTAGGTAGGCCACGTAATCGTTGGCCATTTGCGAGAAGGAACCAAAGTTGGTGTCAAGCGAGTTGCCTCCAGACGAAAACGTAATGCTATTCACACCCGGATCATAGGCGTGTTGGGTAAATGAGGCGCCAAACTTGATGGCATGATTGGGCGAAGGGGCATAGTCGAAGTCCCATTTTGCGCCCTTGTCCTCAATTTGCGAAAGGTAGGTGATGGCAAATCGATCCACATTGGATTGACCCGTAGCCAAATCCGTCTGCGTATCCTCCAAATTCAAGTCGGTGATAAAGCGGTACCGACTGTAGGTGGCGGTCACGTTACTAAACAGCTGAGGCGTTATGATCCAGTTCCATCGGGCCGTGGCAATTCGGTTCCCCCAATTCAAACTATTGTCCGATTTGACGACCGAACGAAAACCTTGATTCTCCCACGTTTCATTGTATCGGATATAGGCCTCGTCTTTGCCATCGTAGAAGCTGAGATAAAGCTGGTTGTTGCGGTTAATTCTGTGGTTAATCTTGGCATTCAAATCATAGAAATAGTAGCCCCCTGTCCCATTGGGGTTGTTGGCGAGGATGATGGGTTGTGTCAAGACATCCAGATAGGTGCGACGGCCTGAAACCAACATGGAGGTTCGATCCTTCCACAAGGGGCCTTCTACCGTTAATTTGGAGGAAATAACCCCTACCGCGCCTTCTGCCTTCCATTCTTTCATGTTGCCTTCCTTCATGCGTACATCCAAGACCGAGGAGAGTCGACCGCCGTATTCCGCGGGGAAACCACCTTTGATCAGTTGGACATTGTTGATGGCATCGGCATTGAAGACCGAAAAGAAGCCAAAGAGGTGGGACACGTTGTACACCGGCACTCCGTCGATGAGGATGAGGTTCTGATCCGGCCCACCGCCGCGCACGTAGAAACCAGAGGTCCCTTCCGTCCCACTCTGAACGCCCGGAAGAAGTTGGATCACTTTGAGCAAATCCGTCTCTCCAAGCAAGACAGGCAGGTTTTTCACCGTCTTGATGTCCAAATTGACCGAACTCATTTGGGTGCGTTCCTGAACTTCGCCGGCACGAACACCTACCACTTCCACTTCTTCCAATAAAATGTCATCCGGAACGAGCATAACGTCCATTTCCGTTACTCCGCGTCTATTGAGGAAGCTACCTTGGAGGTAGGGGCGGTAGCCGATAAAGCTCACCTGAAGTGCCACACTGTCCTTAGGTAAGGTCATGGAGAAGAAGCCATAGGCATTGGTCGTGGTGCCTTGCTGAGATACTTGATCAAAGACATAGGCCGAAATGAGTTTCTCCCCGGTTTGGCTGTCGGTGACAAAGCCATTCACGGTGTAGGAACCCTTGGATTGGGCGTTGGCGGTATAGGATAATAGCCCCATGCAGGCCAAAAAGAGTACGGAAATTTGCTTCATGCGCAGGAAATGTTCTACAAAGATGCCAAAAAGCATGCCGTGGGTTGCACTGGGATGAGTGAATGCTCTTAAATCCTTTACTTTTAGTGAACACAAATCACTTCCATTATGAAACGCAGTTGGTTGTTTACCCTAACCATCGTCTTTACCGCTCAATTTCTCTGGGCCCAGGTTCTCACGCAGACCGTCCGCGGAACAGTTGTTGACGTGGATTCTAAGTATCCCCTCATGGGCGCAACCGTCTCGATTGGCGACCTAAAGGTGGTCACTGATGAATCGGGTCAATTCACCTTGACGGGGATTCCTGTGGGCCGTCAAACCGTTCTCGTTGGGCTCTTCGGCTACGCGAACCAATCGCAGGCCATTGAACTGAACTCGGCAAAAGAGGCGGTTTTGAGTGTCGGACTCCAAGAAATGGCGACCCAATTAGGCGAAGTCGACGTGGTAGCCGTTCAATCTGGTCAAGCGAAAAACGAAATGGCCACCGTCTCTTCCCGCCAGTTTTCGGTGGAGGAAACGAATCTGTACGCAGGTTCGCGCGGAGAACCGGCCCGGATGGCGACCAACTTTGCAGGCGTACAAGGTTCGGATGATCAGCGCAACGATCTCGTAATCCGCGGCAACACCCCCGCAGGCGTCCTCTACCGAATGGAGGGAATCAACATTCCCAACCCCAACCACTTTTCCATCCCGGGCACGGGCGGCGGACCGGTTACCATCTTGAACAACAAGTTCTTGGCCAACTCCGACTTCTTCACCGGGGCATGGCCCGCCGAATACGGAAATGCCATCGCCGGCGTCTTCGACCTACAAATGCGCGATGGAAATAACCAAAAATTTGAAGGCTCGGCACAACTTGGCCTACTCGGTACGGAGTTGATGCTTGAAGGGCCTCTTGGAAAAGGCCCCAAGGCCCCGTCTTTCTTGGGGGTCTACCGCTACAGCACCCTGAGTATGTTCCAAGCTTTGAACATCAACCTAGGCACCAATGCCATCCCAAAATACCAAGATGGCGCAGCACGCCTCACCTTCCCCCTCAAGAATGGAGGAAAATTGGCCTTGTGGACCATGTTTGGCATCTCGGACATTGAGATCCTGATCAGCAATCAAACGGATACAAGCGGTTTCGAGAGCTATGGCTCCACCGATCGAGACCAATACTTCGGGAGCGACATGATTGTTGGCGGTGTCAATTACACGCGCCCTATCAGCAAACGGGCCTTCATGAAGGCGGGCATCGCTGCCTCATCTGCCCGAATTACCGCGGTCAACACCAAACTACAGCGTGAAATCGGACCGGTAGACGGTGGCGGATTTGGCTGGGTGGTTACCGCGAATGACACCATGCTGAATTATACTTTTTCCGAAAACAAAATCCATGGCTTCATCTCCTACAACCAAAAAGTGGGATTACGTGGAACCCTTCAATACGGGGTCAATGTGGACCTTTACATGTTGAATTACCAAGATTCGGTCCGGCAATTTGATGGGGTAACCGGCACACTGCCCCCATGGCGTGTGCAATGGGCCACCAAAACGGCTTGGCCGGTCGTGCAACCCTACATTTCATACAAATCTCGACTCACCGAGAAAACCACGTTGACGGCTGGAGCCACTTCCTTGTATGCAGGGGTGAACAAAATTTCTTTCATGCCTTTGGAGCCCCGTGTGGGAATTAGCTACCAGGCCACCGCCCACGACCGCTTCTTTGCAGGAAGTGGATTGCATGCCCAAATGCAAGCCCCCTACTTGTATTACTATGCGGTCACTACTGTCGGCCACGATCCCCAAGAGCACAATCCAGACCGGATTGGCTTGATGAAGAGCCTCCAAGTGGCGGGCGGATGGGAACGCACCTACAAGGGTCTCCCCATCAAAACCAAGGTCGAGACGTACTACCAGTACCTCTTTGATGTACCCGTTGAGACGAAGCCCAGTAGCTTCTCTATGCTCAATGCAGGAACGGGCTTTGGTCGAATTTGGCCTGATACTTTGCAAAATACCGGTGTGGGCCGAAACTATGGCCTAGAACTCACCGTCGAGCGATTCTTTGCCGGTGGATTTTACTTCATGACCACGGCGTCCTTGTTTGATGCGAAGTACCAAGGCTCAGATGGAGAATGGCGAAATACCGTCTTCAACGGGCGCTATGCCTTCAACGTTCTGGCAGCAAAAGAAATCAAATTGGGCAAAAACAACCGCTTTAACGTGGGCATTAAGTACACGACTGTCGGGGGGCGCTGGTTTGGCGCTCAAGTTGATGAGACGGAAACACTCCGTACGGGGGAAATCGTCTTTGTTGACGAGACCAACAACACCGTCCAATACCGTGCCTACGAGCGTTTTGACTTAAAGTTGGGATACAAGTGGAACAACCCCAACACGGCGTGGGAATTTGGTCTAGACTTGTCCAATTTGACCAGCAACAAGAACATTTTGACGCTAACCTATGTACCGGGATTGGATGATCCCAATACCGCCGTCAATGAGTCTGTACGCGAGGAGTACCAATTGGGCCTCTTCCCTGTCTTCTACTTCCGCTGCGATTTCTAAGTGATTCGCACCTAGCCAAAAAAAAAGGCCGCTCCGATGGGAGCGGCCTTTTTCGTTTCTAAAGCTGAAGGATT
>Ga0181556_1002563_pt1 | contig 16534 bp, 28 predicted proteins | sample 011ome_14_FD_148651 | JGI IMG/M metagenome (GOLD analysis project Ga0181556, IMG submission 148651) | Coastal salt marsh microbial communities from the Groves Creek Marsh, Skidaway Island, Georgia - 011505AT metaG (spades assembly) | ecosystem: Environmental > Aquatic > Marine > Intertidal zone... | reverse complement strand
CAGTAGTTGGGTTAAGACTTTCAATAAAATCTCTTTGATGTTCAAGAACATTAACGTCTTTTATCAACTAACTAACCTAATTCCAGTAATCTCTGAATTACTTTGTTCAACTTCATCACGAGAAACCTCACGCCAACCTGCTTGAGTTTTAAGGTAGAAAATAGCAGAAGCAGTATCACCCTCACGAGCTTTAGTTAACAAAGAACCAGCCACATCAACAATTGCTTTTGAACGACCTTTTTTATACATACCGAGTGCTTCAGCATCACGTTTAAATATCTGCTGAAGTGTTTCTTTGCCAATCATAAAGTAGTCAGCTAACTGTTGTTGGGTCAATACAGAACCAAGCGTTTCAAGTTCAGCTTTCTGTTCTTTAGTTAATTCAATCTTTTTGCTCATAACTCTCTAACCGTAATTATAACCTTGCCACCTTTTATAACCTCATCTCGACCAATTGTCAATATATCAATCTGACTATCATCTTCCCAGACTATACCAGTTAAAGAGTCCAATAATATCTTGTTATAATTATCAATATCACGTCTGCGTTTATCTGGCATAAACAATCTAATTGATACCATTAATCGCTTATCAGTTAGAAGTTTACTATTATCACTCAATAGTGTTTTGATGCGGTCTTTGTATGCTCTACCATCTTTGCTGATGATAACAGCACATATCTTACCTCTTGGAATTGCTCTGTAACAAGCATTTACGCTTGGTGGAAAAGGTAAGTCTAGTGTTTCTTTATACTTTCTCATCAATCACTAGATTAGATGGTTCACCGTAATAATTGCTAATGCCATATATCGCCCAATGAATAGTCGGCTTATCTTCTTTAATTCGATAATCCAAGCCTTGAACGCTAATACCCAATATAGCAGCAACTTTTTTATTGTTGAGTCCTAAGTCCTTGATTTCTTTCTTTATGTCGTAGTATTTTAAATGCATGTTTCAGATTATACCTAAATATTAAACAAATCTAGTTTGGAATTTTCCCATTTATTATTTGATAAATATTATCATTGCTGAATCTAGTATTTTTATTAAACCAATCACGAGCATAATCTCTAGCTGATGGTGCGGCTTTTCTATTTCGCATAAAGAATTGGAATTTACCTTTGTTGTCACATCTGTTAAACATACCAATCCAATCAACATGTTGTGTTTGCTGTGATTCTAGTTGCTTTATTTGTCTATGCTGATGGTCGTGTGTTAATCGTTTAAGTATCACAATAAATTGACCAACCAATGGCGGCTTTGTTTTATTGTCTGCATCCCATTCTTCCATAGCTTTTTTAATAACTTCTGGAGTTAATGCTGTTGCTGTAATTTTAGTTAGTTCTTGCGACCATAGATTAATCACTACTTCACGTGGATTGTTTTTAGCTGATGCCCAGTTATATCTTACTTCTAATTCACCGATAATACGAGTAGCTAGTTTCGTGTATATGTTATCCATTACAGAACCCTCATATTAGAAAGCTTATCACTTTCAAAAGTTCCATCATCTAACAAACCAATAAGCCTACCGTTTTCATCCCAAGGTGATTCAGATTCTGTTGCCATCTGTGCAAATGATTTAGAAATTTGCTCTTTAGGCTTAACCCAACCTTTACGAACATAATTACGAAATCCAGACTGTAAATCTTTAAATGGGTTTTTTCTGTTTGCTGCTTGGTCAATAAAATCAATAACCAAATCATCAATAGAACAATTAGGATAAATAGAATTAGCAGCATCGATAGAAGCTTCATTCGGAACGAATGTATTTATATCTTTAGATATATTACTCTTATTCTTACTCTTATTCTTATTCTTACTCTTATTATCTGCTACTTTTGCTACCTTTTGTTTTCTATTGCTAGCATTTGCTACCTTTTGCTTACCACCTTTAGCACCAGCTTCAGCTCTACGTTTACAAGTGTTTTCGTATTTAACATCATCTCTGTCGAACTGATGCTTGAACGGGTTGAATGCTATTTTGACAATAGCAGATAACTCATAAGTTTCTTTCTTTTGATATGACCACATTGCTTTGAGCAATTGACCAGCTTGTTCATCTGTTAAATCTTCTAGTACATCTAAACTATCTTTATGAATGATAAATGATTTTCTTTGGGTTCTATCCATTTTAAATTCTCCAATGTTATTAATTATCGTTACCTTTTTCGTTTGTTGAATGGTGAGCCGCTAAACCCACCGTGATAATCAACCAACAAAGGCATAGCCATTATATATTAAAAAACTTTTTAAAACAATATTAAATTAATTTTAAATAAAGTGTTGACAAGTGAAAGATTTGTTGTATAATGAACTCACTTTAAACAAAAACGGAGAAAAAAATGAGATATATGACAGAAAAAGATACTAGCAAATATTCTGATACACAATTATTCAGAATGTGGGAAAAGCAAAATCCAAATAAATCACTTGATGATGTTGGATTATCTTTTAAGAAAGATTGCGACAATTTTACAAAATTCAAATACGCACTTGAATGTTGCAAGATTAAAATCGTCAAACCTAAAGCCAAAGAATCAAACATTGAAGACATAATGTCATTAATAGGCATCGAGGTAGCGTAATGGATAACATGACTAATACAGATTATCAAATTCAAGATGATTATAACACTAGCTATATGGCTAATTATGAATATGCTTTAAGTGAATATATTCAAGCAATAGAACCAATTAAACAGCAGTTTGAGCATTACATAGATGAAACACCGCTTTGTGATGTTGATTTCAATATCTTAAAAACATTAACTGATGACGTTTTTACGATGGAAGCACTTGCTCTTTATGATTATGAAGATTATAAAGGTGAAATTATTGAATACGATTTCACTAATGAATTGAAAAAGATTTTATTAATAGATTACGGTTGGGAGATTTAAATGACTTTACAAGACAAACAGTTTCTAGCGGTTATCGGCACATTTGTTTTTATCTGCCTAACGATTGTTTCATTAATTAACGTTTACGGAGTTTAATATGTCAAGAATTACAGATTATGTTTTAGACCAAGAATCAAACGGTGAGTTAGAATATAGCGAATCTAACGCCATGTATTACCCAACTGATACCAACACCAAGGGTAAGCAAGAAAAGTCGCTAGAAGATACCCTAGCGTTCGCCAAAATGTACATGAAGTCGGACAAGTTCGCTACTGAATGGGATAATTTTGTAAGAAAGGGGTTTTTCTGATGTTTGATTTCTTACTAATGGCAATGATGGTTCTTTGGGGTTCGCTAATTATTTATTTAATATATAGTTCACTAGATTAAACATTTCATGTATAATTAAACTGATTTTTAAACAAAAGGAGAAATATATGCCAACTGGCACAAAACTAAAACCAAAGCAAAAAGCACAAATTAACAAGATGTTTGAACAAGGTTTCAGCGGTTATGAAATAGCCGATTTAATGAATCTGGGCAACTCAACTATTTACCGTGTTTTAAACAAAACTAAAAAACGTACTGATTTTTCGATTGGTGCTACTAAAAAAGATTACGATATTATTACTGCCTATGCTAATAAACACGGAATCAGTAAACGTAAGGCATTAACTGCTTTATTAAAAAACAACACTAAAAAACATTGGTGGAACTGGAGATAATTATGGCAAAGACTAATTTAAAAACAACTAATATCAAAGGTAAAGAATACGTTGAAGTTAATACTCGTATTCAATACTTTAGAGAAAATTACTCAGATGGTTCAATCATTACCGAAATGGTTAGCAATGAGAACGGTGTATGTATTTTCAAGGCTAATATTATCGTTGAAGGTAACGTTAGAGCAACTGGCTTTGCTTATGAGAAAGAAGGTTCAACCTTTATCAATAAAACTAGCTATATTGAAAACTGTGAAACATCAGCAATCGGTCGTGCCTTGGGAACATTCGGAATCGGCATTGATGGTTCTGTTGCTTCGGCTGAAGAAGTTCAGAACGCTATGGCTAACCAAGTAACTAAAGAAAAGATTGTAGATGCTTTACAAGCATTACAAAAAGCATTTGCTGAAAAAGACTTCGTAAAAGCTGATAAGATTAAAGCTTGGGCAGAAAAAAACAATGTAGCACAAGTGTATGACAAACACGTAATGTTATTTAAGCAAAAGTAATTGCTGGGTTAGTCGCCTTTATTGAGCAATCGGGGTTTTTGGCTATCTCCTCTCAAATGTAGCGTTTTTCCACACCTCGTTAGTTAAAGAAAAAAGACTCGCTTTGTCCACGTTACGGACTCTAAATTTAATAATAAAAAAGGAGTAAGAAATGGAATATGATAATAACAACAGCGGTATATTATTCAAGAACGATTATAAAGAAGCTGGTTCTAAACAGCCAGACTATAAAGGTTCATTTACTGATGCTGATGGTCAAGAAAAAGACTTGGCAGCTTGGATTAGAACAGCTAAATCTGGTAAGAGCTTTCTATCAGTCAAGGTATCAGATAAGTTTGTTAAACAAGATGCTGAACAAGGCAAACCGTTTAATGACCAAATCCCAGCAATGAGTAACGAAGATATCCCGTTCTAATGTCTATTAAAGCAAAAGAATACACGCTATCTGATGGTAGCGTATGGACAGCAAATAAACTTGCTAAGCGTTTAAATCTAACAGAAACAGCTTGTCGTTATCGACTTGAAAATTCGAGTGATTATGACTGGATTATGCGTTCTACTAACATTAGAAAGCCAAAGCGTAAATATGTTTGTAAGAAGTTTACGCTATCAGATGGCACTTCAATGGGAGCTGAAGAAATTGCTAAACGCTTTGATATTAATAAAAGCACTATGTACGCAAGACTACTGCGTGGTATTAGAGATGTCGATAAGTTAGCAAAGAAGCCAACTCAAGGTAGAAAAGGTGAGCCAAGTGGTTATATACGTCTTGAAAATCAACCAAAGGTTATTAAAGACTCTATGTTGGAACGTAACTTTTACGACCCAATGAGCAGGTTGTTTCTTAAAACTGCTTAATTAATAAAGATGGCGAACAAAGCTTCAGATATGTAAATACAATGTCATTCTAAATGATGAAAGCTGTTCAGCCATAATTACAGTTTATCAGAGTTTATCATCTTAATTGATGCTGTATTTCTACCAACTTCACCAAAATCTTTGTGTATTAATATTGAACACATTTCACGACCAGAGCGATAACCAGCTCCAGAATGCCAAGCATCTTTAGAAGCTAATGTACGGAAAGATTCCCATACACAACCGCTGAATTCAATAACATTGCGTGAGTGTATATGTCCAGTATACCAATATCTATAATCGCTGTTTCCCCATTCTGTTGGTTTATCAGCTGCCATAATCTCGGGTAATTTTGTGGGTTTAGCTGTATCACCATGAGTTGAGCCTATTAATACACGTCCAAATTGATAGTACCAGAATTTAGCTGGTGATTTATCAACCTTTACACGTGGTTCGTTAGCAAAGAATTTTTCTAATGCCATTCCAATAAAGATAGATGAGTGGTCATCGTGATTACCAATGATGTTTTTAACAATGACTTTCTCGTGTTTTTCTAACGCAGAAGTAACTAACTCGCACATTAAATCAATACCCGTTCTTAATACTTTAGCCCAGCGACCATCAACGTCCAGAGCATTCCCAGCACGAGCCGTTCTATTGTTAGAGTTATCAGAGTGAAAGAAATCACCAAGATTAAGAATTAGAGCAGTTTTAGCGTTTGGTGAACGGTCAACTAGATACTTGGTTGCCTTGCGTAAATCTTCACAAGCAATACCCAAATCAAAGTTATCACCAGTTTCTTCAGCCCAAGCATACATACCAATATGTGGGTCGCCCATTGGATAGACAGCTAACAAGTCATCATCTACGTGTTGTGGTTTAGCAACCTTTGAGCATTCAAAATCACCTAATGTTTCGGTAAATATCTCTGCTATTTCTTCTGGTGTATGACCAGCATTTTGAGTTTTAACCCATTGACCAGTAATGTTTCCATCTTTACCGTAATAAGTTGATACGCCTTTGACATTAAAACCCTCGGCTGATTGGTGAGTCATATCAGCTTCTGGTGCTATGCCTTTATTGGCTGCTCTTTTCTTGATTCCTCGTATCGTTCTTGATACGTTTTGGTGAGTTATTCCTAATTCATCTGCTACCTTTTGAACTGATTGGTGCTTGATGTATAGTTTTATCTTGTCTTTCTGTGATTCAGTATTACAATAATCGAACAATTCTTCCATAACTTCCCCAAGTTTGGTTGTTTTGTCGTAATTAACGACCTTTTAATCGCATAATAACACGATTATTGCGTTCAATCCACATTTTAGTTGAACAATTGATGTTTTTATCGAAAAACCATTTAGTTTTGTACAAATGATAGCAAGTACGTGTATCTACACATTTATAAACTTCATGACTACTCATACCATCATTTTTAATAATATGTAGTTCATCTGCTGATGCTTGAAACGATAGAGCCAATAGTACGATTAATAGTTTATTCATCTTTAAAATCCTCTTGTTTATGCGTTAATTCTCTATCGAACTCACGTCTTAAGTTATCTATCTTAATTGTATTCTCGCCCACCTTTTGAGATGGTACGATTTCCATTTGTGGTGTTACTAACATATGCATCTTAGTTTCCAGAACAATAATCTTGTTCATATTATCATCACTTAACTTGCGAATCCAAGCATCATCATACGCTTGTTCATTAGAAACTTGTTTCTCTAATGTTTCAAATCTTGTAAATACTTCACTAGCTGTCCAGATAGAACCGCCTATCATTGAAACTACAATTGCTATTACTGATATTGGTAATTTAGTTTCTTTGTCTATCATAATTTCATATCTGATTTAAATGAAACTTCTTTATATTTCTTTTTAGCTTTGTTATACCCGCTACGCCTAATAAACGGAACAGCTATCAAAGTAATGACCATATAAGCGATAAAAGCATATAGAGCGTTCATAAATAATGATTCAGCAACGTATGCGACCGCTTGTTCTTCAGTTTCTATCTGGTCAATAGATGGCTGGTCTGGAATTATTTCATCGTAAGCCATAGCAGTAGCAAGAGTGGCAACACCAGCAACGGGATTAATAGCGTAAGCAACACCCGCAGAAGCCCCAGATTTGCCCAAATTTCGTAGTTCTAAGCTAGAGCAACCCGTTAGTAGGGTTATAGATAAAACAAGTGCTAAGGCTTTCATTTTATTTACTGACTAATTTATCAATCTTGTCGTATATCTTATCTAACTTCTTCTCAATCTTATCTTGATGATGCTCGTAATCTACCTTTAAAACATAATCTTTAGGTAAGTCAATCTGACAATTGTTAATATTTTCTTCCAGCTTCTCGATATCTTTAGTAACTGATTTAACAACACCACCAATAATAGCAGTTAGTATTCCAACAAGCGTTAAGATGATGTCTGAAAGTTCCATTTTATACCTCTAATAAAGATTCAACTTCACCAGCATTAGCATATCCAAGTCTGTAAAGCTCACCATTAGTATCTTCCATTAGTTCGTACTGATAGCGTTCAGTTACTACATCATCTTGGTCTGTTACTTCTTCAACCTTATGAGTATCATCAGTAGTACCAGCATCTCCCTCTTCAAGTTTAGATGTCATTAACCATTGGTCTTTATTGTCTAAGATGTTTTGTAAGTAAGCTTTAGTCTCAACTGGGTACTCATCTATTAAGTGTGTAATATCATTCTTGTTATTGATTGTTTTTGGAAATCCGTTCATTCTTATGCTCCTGCAAGTTTTAAATTAAGCTTTAAATTGTAAGTATTTGCCCATTGCAGCCAGCCTTTGGTAGATGCAATAGATGACTTATATTGGTCAAATGTTATTTCGCCTAACATTAGCAGCTTTGGTAACGCCTTGATTCTTTTAGCTACACGTTTAGCAGTTGTTTTTCTTAATAATATTTTATTAGGAAAGTGTCTATATCCTAGAAAATCTACACCTTGAGTAACCTTAAATACAGACCATTTTGAAAAAGTTAAATCTAGCTTATATTTTAAAAACTTCTCAATATGTTTTTGCAATCTATTAAGCTCTTTTTTAGAATTACTAAACATAACAAAGTCATCGCAATACCTAATTAAAGTTTTAACACCTTGTTGTTGTTTAAGATTAATATCAAGCTCATTCATATAAAGATTGCCAAACCATTGAGATGTGTAATTACCAATTGGTGTATTTTTACCACCACCAAACGAACAAACAATATCATCAAGCAAGGCTAATGTCGGTTTGCATTTAATTTTATGCTCAATAATATTCATCAAAATGTTGTGGTCAATTGATGGGTAGAACTTACTAATATCGCACTTCAAACAATATTTATAATTATGAACGTGTCGCATTGTCTTACGACTAGCTTCGTGCATTCCTTTGCCCTCTCGACAAGCATATGAGTCGTGAATCATTAGGTTATTCCAAATAGGTGCTACAACTTGTAATAATGCGTGTTGAGCAATTCTATCTGGATAAAAAGGCAAGATATAAATCTCACGTTCTTTAGGTTCGTAGATTTTTTTAGAGCGATATTTTGATGTAGTGAATTCGCCTTTACAAAGCATTTTCTGAAGCTTTAACAAGTTGCCTTCAACATCTTTCTCAAACTCTAAAATACCACTTTGCCAAGCCTTACCTTTACGAGCTTTTCTATAAGCTTTATATAGGTTTTCTGGGTCTGTTATTTTATCCCAGAGATTACCGTGTCGTTTCATAATAGGTCTCCTGCAAGGACGTTCGGTTTCCCTACTAGCCCCAGAGGAGCGGTCGCTGTGTATTTTGCTGTCATCTCTTTCAAGAATCGCAACAAGGTAAAGGAATCAGCCAACAGACCGTTTAGCCCCGCAACAAGAGGTATATTTTTATTGTCTGCTGTAGCCGTGACACTCCGACTCGATTTGTTCGAATTCAGATTAAGTGGGGAATTATTCCATTTCGAACTGCGTGAACTGCATTTCGAACTGTTATTCCAATTACCGCCTAGTTTCGCACGAAAATACCCCTTTACCATATTCATCATAACAATGAATCCTTTATAATCTATTGGCGGCAGGCTCCGCGACACCCCGACCCGATCTGAACGAATTCAGATAAAGCGGGGAATCATTCCATATCGAACCGCGCGAACCGCACCACGAACCGGAATCCCAACCACCGCCCAGCGTCGCACGATACGGAGCGTTATAGTGTTGTCCTGCCACATCTGAGTCATTGCCATCGTAAGCATTAACCCAAGATGCTCCAGTACTATAAACACCACCAGGGTCTCTTGACCATTGCCACATAACACCAGCCATATCTTCACAGCCAATATTACTAATCATTCTACGACCAGCAGTATCTGTATGACCAGTAGTTGTGCCTGGGTCGCTTGAACCAGAAATATTAGTGCCTTGGTTAGCACCAATTGATGCTGTAACAAATTCAGTTTGACGAATTAATTTCTTGCCGATATTACCAAACCATTGTTCAAATTTATATCCGTGCCAACCGTTAGAGCCATCAGCAATCGTTCCACCATTAACTGATTTAAGCAATGTTCCAGAATAACTAGGTAAATAAATATCAACCCACATACCATCATTACTTAACACCATTCCCTCTGGAGCAGACATAGGTCGATTAAATCTATCCCATACTGAACGAGGTAAAATATCACCTTGAGCATAACCACTAAGGCTATGACCAGATATAGTGCCTACTGCTACGCATAAGCAATGAAAACCTGCAATCTTACGAGAGTTGCTGGAAGTGTAACCAGTTGGTACACTTGAGTTATTGCTAAGAATAACACCACCTGCACTTAAAAGATAAACATAGAAGTCTTTACCTGCTCTATTAGATGCTGTGGCATAAGAACTATCGTCCCAATTACCAGCTGTGTTTAATGCTTTAGTAGTTTCCGCTACTTCAACTAGCGTACCATCTACAACACCACCTAAATCGGGGATATGTAGTGTATTTGCTGAAGCTCTACTAAATAAAGTGCCTTGGTCTAAGAAAGTTGATGATGTGAAGCCACCACTAGCAGGATTTTGCCAAGTAGGTGTAGTACCAGTACCATTAGATGTTAATATTTGACCTGATGTAGATGCTGATGCAGACATATCTAGTACATCAATCTCCGAATCTGTTGCCGAAACACTTAAATCAGCTAAACTTTCAATTTTGCTTGTATTTAAATTAGTAAAGTTGGCGTCCATCTCCGTGTGTGTTAATGCCGAGCCTTTACCTGCTCTTGTTACTATTGTTGCCATAATTACCTCTTAAATTATATAAGTTCCAGTATTGTCTTTATAATGAGTTTCTGCATATTCTCTAGCATTAACTTGAATTATTCCACTCTGGTCAGTTTCTAAAGATAGTATCATAAACTTGCGGTTTCTGTCTAGTAAATCGTGATTAAGTGTAATAATATCCCCCACTTCTAAATCAGCGTGTTTCATTGTTGTAGCAAAACTACAAATTAAAGGTGTTTGTTTAATTCGTGTTCCAGAGTCATCTTCTGTATATCTACTTGTGTTTAATGTTATTTCAGCTAATTCTTCAGCTTGAGTTGTATTAGTTACTGCTTTAATATCTAATATCTTCTCAATAATTTGCCCCTCTAAATCTTGCAAATCAGTATCTTCAATCATAACTTGAGATGCTAACCATTCATCTGTTGGGTTAATATATTTTAATCTAACCTTATTAAAAATGTCTTTAGAGCCACGCATTGTAATGTTCAGCGTGTTATTAAGAATGTCATCAGTAGTTAAAGTGGCAACTGAAGTTTGTGATTTAGCATCTACTTTTAATTTCCAGCTATCTTCTGAATGAATAATCTGTCCACGAAATGTCGATAATAATTCTTCAATAATTGACTGAACATTTGATTGTTGAATTAGTGCTAGATTGGCATTCCAACCATAAGTATCACATTTAGTTTTAACATCATAAAAAGAAGCAATATCAATCTTACTATCTGGAACAGCTAAACTTTCACCTAATATGTCTAAAATAATCTCTGCTGGATTGTTAGAATAAGATGTTGATGTTGATATAGTTGAAGCATCAGTAATTGTTCTAATCTTTTTGCCCTCTATATCAACTGTAATAGTAGTTATTTGAGTGTTTTTATTCTGTTGACCATTAAATACTTGGTGTACAGCTAAAAAAGCAACGTTTGCTGGAATTTCGGCATCTGCTAAAGCTAATGAGCTTCCAGTTTGAGTTGTGCCAGTATCATTTACAACAAAATCAACGTCTTGAATATTAGTTACTGTTGAAGAAGCGTCATACCATTTAACGTGTCTATACGTATCTGTGTATTTATTAGAACCTAAAGAAGTTAATAAATCTAAATCAGAGTGCATTGAAGTTATATCTTCAATCTCATGACCAGCTAATGTAATGATAGACCAATAATCTCTGTTATATCCTTTAGCAGTATCATCTGAAGTATATTCATTATTAGCAGCTTGATAAATAATATTACCAGCTAATCTATGAAAGCCATAAACAACGGGAACAGTTCCAGTATTGTTTTTAGTTGCTTGAATCTTTTGTCCAGCATATTGGTCAGAACCAGATAAATCACCTAAATCTGGTATATCTGGAGAGAATGCTGAACCAGCTAATGAAGAACCAACTAAAGTGATAGCTCCAGTTGCTATTGCTAAAGCAGTAGCCGTAGCACCAGCACCTACAATCATTGGTGCTAAAGCTGGAGCAAATATAACAGCAGCTAATCCAACAACAGCTTTAACTTTACTACCCATTATTAATCCTCATGATTAAACAATCCTTATTTAAAGTTTTATGCTCTACGCGTTCCAAATCTTCGTTATAAACCCAGTAAGTGAATCTATTAATAGCAACACCAACTGAAGTCTTTGTAAGCACTATATCGTCCTTTTTAGCATCTTTCACTTTTGAGCAAAAACTTCTAAAGAAACCGATATGTTCTTTCTTAGCTAAAAACCTTTTTTCATTTTTAACAAATAAATCTAGATTTTCAGTAGTATAACCATTCCATTCTTTTGGAATTACATAACGCAAATTCAAATATTTATAAACAGTAGTGAAACAATTATTCATTATGTATCTTGTCTGCCCCAGTAAATAATTTCAGTCATAGCACCCACAACAGTTGTAAACTCATTCTGATTATAAGTTCTGGTTGGATAAGGTTTTGACCAATTATTAAACTCAGTTGTTAATGTAGCATTTAAAACGCTTTCAGTCGCACTAAACGTATCAATAATCCCGCCAAATAAAGTCCAGACATCTTTTTCAGAAATAGCATCTAAATCTAATTCTGGATAAGTATTTCCATTTAAATTATCGCCATAACCGTAATCATATATTTCATCAGCAATATTTTCACTTGGTGGCTGATATACAACTCTAAGTATTCTAGCTCTATTGTTTCGCCATTCAGATGCTAATGCTTCGTTAGATAAAGCACTATTAACATTATCAATCGTTACTGAAATAGAGTCAGCAGACATTGTAAAATCTTCTGTTAGCCTATCAAAAGTAATTGATAAAGGTGTGTAATCATTTGAATCATAATCAACAAATATATCGTGGTCTGTAAACCTAAGCGTTTCTTGAAATGTATTATTAAAGTCGTACATATCAAATTCAAACAGATGTAATATTGCTAACTGCCTATCACTTCTTGAATTATTAGTTATTGTCTTCAAAGTTTAACCTCGATAAAATCTGCTTGACATTGATAAAAACTATCAACACGTTTTTGATATTGGAATGAGTCCTGCATAAATCTTGAATTTGATAAGTTATCAGAACCAGACAAAACAACATAATCTTTTTGATTTTCTAAATAATCTTCATTCATATAAGGCAATAGAATGCCAATGTTTGTACCATAATCTGGGAATCCAAACTCACCCATAATTCCAGAGTTTTTTCTATAAAACTGTATTAATGATAAAAATTGACTTTCAGATATTAGCCAATACAAAGTCCAAGCACGTTTCAAACCACCTTTATTTCTTGCGTGTCTAACACTCTGTCCAATGTTAGAGAATATCGCGTTATTGATGTATTTTAAGTCAGCAGAATAAGGCTGAACATTATTTAATAGATTAACAAAAGATTGGTCTGAAGATTCAGAACGTGTGTAACTAGATGATTGGTTAAACTGATCTTGATATTCATCAAAATTAAAAAAGACAGAAGATACTAAAGTTATTCGTCCAGAGTAAAGTAATGTATTAGCATCAATTCTAAATTGAAAATCTTTAAATGCCCAAACAGCAGCATTAATTGTCATTAAGTCTGGTCGCATATCAATACGAGATTGCTCACCAAAAACATAATCTGTTTGATTCTCTAAATAATCATTAGCCATATATGGGTCTAAAGCAGTTTCATCGTTTAAATCAACAATAAAAGTATTAGAGTTATTATCTTCGTAAGCAGTTCTAATTAATTCGTAATCCGACCAACTTAATCCGTTATATGAGATAGTTAAATCAATTGCGGGAATAGATGAACTAACAACTCTTTGTTCAATTCCAGAATCAAAAGGCATGGCATTGCCTTGTTTGCCCCATTCTTCAATCTGATAATGATAATTATTAGTTAATAATGTTGATGTTAAATTATTCATAATTAAATAACTTGTTTAATGGTTCTTCTAACAGTTCCGTTAGTTTGCAGAGAACGATTAATAATGCCCTCGATTGTTTGTTTGTTGCCAATAAGATATTGATTAAAACTAGAAGAATCAATAGCAGTAACATTAAAATTAATCTCAGCAGTTGTTACACTACCACCGCCACCAACAGAATAACCAGAGTTCATAGCATCAATAGCATTTCTATTTTTAGCAGCACCAGCACGATTTATAACAGCTTCACCAACTTGTAATTTAGCTATTCGCTCATCACTTCTAACACCAGTATGGAATGATGGAATAGAAGCACTACCAATAGCACCACCAGTATGTTTAACCTCAGTAGTTCCAGTATGCATTGATAAACCAAGAGCATCACCCAATGGAGTTACTACCCTTTGCATAATTGCAATCTTTAATAATTGAGCAACGACCATCTTCGCCATATCTTCAAAAGAACTTTTAACGCCCATTACCATGTTTGTTAAATAATCACCAATAGCATTAGCGGCACTTGCACCAGCAGACTTCCATTGCTCAGTAGATGATTTAACTGTACCAGTAGCTTGTTTCCAACCAGCACCAAAAGATTCTAAATCAACACCTAAATCAATTATTTTTAATTTTAATTCAGATAAAAAATTACTAGTATCAGTACCACCAACAATATCTATTGTTAATTTATTGGTTTTTATTTTGCCTAATTCTTCATTGATTCCCATCAACTCTTTTTTGTACTTGAATATTTTCTTTTGGTTATCAGAACCGTATAACTTTTCATCTTGTTCTAAAACACTAATGCCTAGTTCTAACCATCTTGCTCTTTCTTCGTTTGTTTCATTAAAGATTCCAGACAATGTCAATACACCTAAATGTAAGCGTTTTAATAATAAATCAGAAGCACCAAGCAATTTATTAAACAATCCTAAAGCACCAGATTCAGTTGCTAAACTAATGATAGTTTCGCCAAGAGATGAAGCAGCATTGTCAATATTTCCAAGTGTTTGTTGATATTCTTTAAATGTAGAGTCATTCATTTGATTTTGCGACTCAGCAACAACATTATTAACAAGTTTTAATTTTTCTTCTAATGAAACAGCTTTTAAATCAATATTATCAAATTGAACACCCATTTTTGCGTATTGTTGCTCTAATATATCAACAACAAAGCCTTGAGCTTCACCAGTAGTATTAAGCATGACAAGGTTATCATGTAAAGTTTCAGCATCTTCATGTGGGAACGCATAGCCAAGAGCGATAGCATCTTTAGCTAATTTTTTCATTTGTTCATCTGCTAATCCAGCAGTTTGAGCAGACTTTAAGAACCCAGCTACTTGCTCGGCTTGAATATCGGTTGCTATTGCTGTTTGTTTAGCCCAATCTCTCTGTGCTCTAGTTAAACCAATTGCAGCACGTTCAAATGTAGCAGCTTTATTAACTGATAATGCCATTGCAGCACCAACAGCTATCCAACCTGCTCTCATCTTGGTCAACATACTATCAGTATCTTTTCCAGTCTGTTTGCTTGTAGTGCCTAAATCTTTGGTCTTTTTCTCAACACCTTTAATTGCTTTCTCGGCTGGTTTGCCTTTAGCAATAATCTCAATTTCAATCTTTTCAGTTGCCATTATCTACCTCTTTATTAGCATCAATTTTGTATGCTAGTAGTGTACCAATTTCTGACATTGGCAATGAGTTTATTTCAGATATGGTCTTATGAAGTTCAAAAGCTAATAAAGCCTTTGCCTTTAGCCATTCATCTTTTTTAATACTTCTTGCTGTTCTTCAATAATATCAGATACAGACTTCAAACCCATTATCGCAGCTAAATAGCTTGATGTTTCATAGGTGATATTATCTTTAATCCATTGTACTTTGGTTAAATTGTTAAAAACACGTTCACCCTCTTTATCGAGTAGTTGAAAGTAGATAATATGACAACGCAGTAAATCGTCATCATAGTAAGTTAAGTCAGTAGTTGAGCCATCAGCTTCCTTAATGGTTTTCGTCTTTTTAGATAGCTCTAACGCTCTTGCATGGTCATCACCAGACATAACACGGTAATATATTTGGTGAACTTCACCATTAACTACCATATCAGCAGAACGAATATCTGTACTTTCTTTTTCTAATGCTTTTAATAATTTATTCATAGTTATAAATAAAAAACGGGGAAGTTAATCCCCGTAAAATTATGCGATTGTTAATGCACCAGTACCTTCAAAATTGAAAGTAGCTTCGACAATACCATTCACATCATTTGTGATGCTTTGACCAGTAATATTAGCTTCCCCAGAATAAACATCATATGAGCCAGTACCACCGCCCAATTGTAATTCTAAAGTAACGCTTGAACCACCAGTTAATCCAGTCTGTAACGCACCCTCTGCCGTTCCAGAAGCATCAAAAATAACTGTAATAGAACCAGACCACGAATTTAAAGTCGCAGTAGATTCTTTCCAGCCAGATGAACCAAAGTTTGTAGTGTCGACTGTTTCTTGAGCAACATCTAATGACCATGCTTTCGCATTGCCAATAGCACCACTCTCAACAGTTACACTTCCCGAATGTCCAGTTATAGCCATTATGTAACTCCTATTTTAGTTGTTGTAAACGTAATTAAATAACCACGCTCTTGTTGTTCAACACTAACCAAGGCTTCTTCAATTCCCTCATCTCTTGTAGCATCAAGAATAGCTTTCATCTTTTTGTCAGTATATAACCTAGTGTCAAGAAATAACTCGTATTCCTCCAAATGGTCATACACTTGTTCAGCAAAAGTTGAACGTTCTTCATTAATGCTATAAGTTTTAAGAGATTCACGAAACTCACGGTTATTGAGCGTGTCATTCTTTGTTAATTTATAGCCTTTTGATTTA
>Ga0181556_1002552_pt1 | contig 16564 bp, 24 predicted proteins | sample 011ome_14_FD_148651 | JGI IMG/M metagenome (GOLD analysis project Ga0181556, IMG submission 148651) | Coastal salt marsh microbial communities from the Groves Creek Marsh, Skidaway Island, Georgia - 011505AT metaG (spades assembly) | ecosystem: Environmental > Aquatic > Marine > Intertidal zone... | reverse complement strand
GAGCAATCGCCTGTTGATGCTGTTCCCGGGCCATATCCGCCTTGAGGGCCGCCGCCCGCAGTTGCCACTCGTGTTCATTGAGTTGGCGCTGTTGCTGCTGGAAGGTGGCCAGGTCGATATCCCCGTTCTCATAGGACTCGACCAGCTTCTTCCTCGCTTCGACCAGTTGATGCGCCCGCTGCTCGAAATCGGCCGGTAACGGGGCGACATAGACCGGCTGGAACGGTTGCTGCGGGGGTTCTTCCGTGGGAGCTTGTGCCGATGGGGCAGGTTCCGCTGGGGCGGATTCCGGTTGGCTTGGTGCGACCGCTTCCGCCTCTTCTTCCTCGTCTTCCTCCTCCGCGATCTCGCGCAGCAGATCCTCCTCACCATCATCCGCGTTCAATGCTTCCCGCTCTTCCTCAGACAGCCAGGCCAGTCCGTCGCCGTCGTCATCCAACAAGGTGTTCGCCATCAGTCATCGTCCTCTTTTGCGTTGCCAGTCACTTGATTCAGTTGTGTCACCTGTTCCTTGGCCAGTTTCCGTACCGCCGCCATCCGTTTCTTGTCCTTCATCAGCTCCTTCGCCCGCATCAGCAGGCACAGATCATCTTCCGCTTGCCAGGCGGGATTGATCTTGATCGCTGTCATCTTCATGGGATTACCTCACACCGTCATTACGCATGGTCTTGATTCCGCGCCGGACACCCGTCAGGGACGAGGGATCTTCCGGCTGATCGGGCATAGGCACCTGGGCTCCTTGCGCCATCAGTTGCTCAGCCTGGGCCTGCTGTGCTGCCTGTTCCTGGGCCATCGCCGCCTGTTGCGCTTGGGCCTGCTGGATCGCCTGGGCCTGGGCCGCCCGTTGCATGGCCGCCTGCTGGATCATGGCTTTCTCTTCCTGCATCACCTGATCCTTGAAGCCAGCCCCGCGCATGATTTCATCCGCCATCACTGCCGCCCCCGGGGCTTGAGCCACCACCTGGGCCGCTTGCAGGGCACTGTACATGGCTTCAAGGCGCTTGTTGATGCTCTCGGCTTGCGCCTTCTCCTGATCCGCCCGCAGTTTGGTGACTTCCGCCTCCAGCTTCGCCACGGTTGCCTGCATCTGCGCCATCATCATCTGCTGTTGCGCCTCCTGCATGGCCGCCTGCTTGGCCATCTGCTGCTGTTCCTCGGGCGTTGGCTCGCTCTCGGGGTCGCGTTGGCCATTCATCTGCCGGATACGCGCCACCAGTTCATCCCGATTCGGGATGTCCGCCATCTCCACCACCAAATCAAGGAGATTCAGCGCCACCTCGGGGTTCATCTGCGCCAAGCGCCCGATGATTTCGAGCAGGCTCTCGAACATGGCAATGCGCAGAGAATCACGATAGTCCTGCATCGACACGACGAAATCCGCCTTACTGGCCGTGATGTCGTTCAGGATCTGCCCGGTCTGCGGGTCCACCTGGTTGACTTCCACGAAACTGGCCGTGCCACGTTCACCCACGATGCGGACGACCTTTTCCTCGGTCATGTATTGCTCGATCAGGCTTAGCTCGATCTCGCCCGCCCACTGCACCGCCCACCGCAAATTGTCATACAACTCGGTCGTGACAACGCTGCCCTGATCCTGCCGGGCCAGGATCGCCTTGCCGGAATCGGCATTCGTCTCCCGTCCCAGGTTTTCGGCTGTCACGCCCCCGCTGTTACGGATCGCCAGGGCATCCCGCTCCATCAGCTTGAGGTGCTGTTCCGCCAGTTGAATGTCCCGATCAATCGTCAGCTCCTTGCCGCGCTCCTTGACGATAATGGCATCGGGCCGGGCGGCCTCTTCGCGCAGTTCCTCCCAATCCTCCACCGCGCCCACTTCCGCGATAATTCGGTTGCTGGACAGAATCCAAAGGGCCTTGCTGCCGCGCTTGTTCAGGCTGTCCTGGCTGTCGCGCATGATCCTGGTGGGCGAATAGGGGGCATTGTCCCGCGCCCGCCGATAGCCCCAGACGGGTACGAACGGGAATCTGCCGTGCTGATACGGGGATTCGCTCTCCCACAACAGGCCCGCGTCACAGAACAGGGCCACTCGCACCTGCATCTGAATGGAGTCATGCACCGAGGCCCCATTCTCTATCGCCCACTGATGGGCTGGATTGGACGGGTCATAGGTCTCGCCCGCCAGGGGGCCAGAACGCAGCACCTGCCGCGCCATGGGCTCCCGATACCAGCACTCGACCAGTTTCACTCTGTCCCGCCGCGTCACGCCCATCGCCCCGGTGTCATAGGGCCGATACTTGCCGACGGTCGCGTAATCTTCCCCGGGCTCCGTCACCCGGGCGCCCATGTACCATGGATCGTCGTCGTCTTCCGCCTCCCCCTGTTCCGGGCCGGAGACTGTCGCCTGCCGAATGATGCTGGCCCGCTCCGGGAACATCGCCTCGGCCACGTCCTGATCGAGCCACTTCCAGCGGAACAGATAGCGGGCATCGGACAGGTCCGCTTCCAGGGCCTGACTGTCATGGAGAATGAAACGCCAGTCCTCGTTTCTGTAGAAAATCGGCTCGTCGGATTCATCCCCGCGGATGCCGATCTCCAGCCAACCCACGCCAGCTTTGACCGCCTTGGCAAATGCCTGGCTACGGTGCTGCGGTTCGCCATTCACGTCGCTCAGGTACTTGAGGAGCTTAGTCTTGACCTCGGCTAGTTCGCCTTCTTCCTTGCGTCTTGGTAGGACTTTATAGTCGATTCGCGTCCGCCGCTCGGTGCCCAACATCCAGTTAATCGTTGGCGCGATCTCGTTGTACACGAGGGGCGCCTGGCCCCGCTCCAACAGCACGTTGGCCTCTTCTTCCGACCACTGAAGGCTGTCGTAATAGTCCGCGTCGATGGCCATCTGATAGCGGTTGGCTGCCTGGCGTCGCTGTTCCTGTTCCAGCCACTCGCGCAGCCGGGACAACTTGGCCTCCATCGCCGGGCTATCTAACTTGGATTTCTTTCGGGCCGGGGCCTCGGGCTTTGGCTTGGTGCCGCCCATGCGGGCAGGATCATCAAACGGGCTCTCGCCGCGGCTGGGGCTGATTTCATCGCGTACCATGGTTCACCTCCCCCTCGTGGACGACATGCTCAACTACGGTGCGCTCGCCGTCCTTGATCGTCAGCTCGCCTACAACCGGGCCGGCCTGGGTGCGCTCGCGCTCCAGGTCCACCGGCTCTGGCGGCATGGCCACCAGGTCAGGTGCCGCTTCCACAATCGCGTCAATGATGCGATGCAGCACGGACATCTCCGGGGCCAATTGCAGGCACCGGGCCGCCTCTGTCGCGCCCTGGAGGGCACGCATGTAATGGGGATGCCCATCGGATCGCACATACTCATGCAGCACCGCCAGGGGGATGACAAAGGGCACCGCTCGCCGGGTCCCCGTCTGATGGACGGGGAACAAGACCATGGCTGGCTCCCCGTTGATCCAATGCAGGGCTACGGCGACATCGCCCTTGCGATACACCCGCCACGCCCGCTCGCCGCCTACGACAATACCCATTGATTGATCCTCTGCTGATAGATGCCGCATCTTCGCCTAGCGATTAGCATCCTGGGCGGGATGGAATAGGTCGGGTTGGCGCTTCCCCAGGCAATGGGGGCTGAACCATACGGTTTCGCGGTGACGGTTGGTACGGCCGGTTTTTTCACCCTGGGAGCCATAGCCCCCACAGGCCTTCCAGCGCAGCGCGGGCCAGGTATCCGGCATGTCATGCTCGCCGTCATAGCCACACAAGGCGATGCGCAGGCGGGGATCATCGCCATGGGCGATGGCCCATTCACGGACCTGGTGGGCAACCTGGGTGCTGTCGATAGCATAAAGGTCGTCTGAGCGGGTGGCGGTGTCGGCATATGGGAGCAATGGTCCTCTTGCCACCAAACCACGGGAATGGTGCTTGTAGAATTGACGGCTCACTCACACCGACCTCCACGTACCAGACCGCTTGGGCCTTCTATACCCATCTCCCCCCGGACGCCAGCCTTGCGCCCACTGCCGCAGGGCATCGGCGTAATTGCTGTACTGATCGTGGAGCGGGGTCGGCTTGAAGGCCTGGAGCTTCTCGCTCCATTCCTTCCTGTACCGCTCCAGTGCCGTCAGGCCCTCGTGACAGTTCACGGCGTCGAACCACACGGGGCCATTGAGTTTCAACCGGGTCTCGTCAATGCCTGTCAGGACATTCTCCACCCGCGGTACCACCTCAAATCGATGCCCTGGGAGTAGATCCCGCAACAGTTCAACGGTACTGCGCCCTGTCTGGAGCGATTTGTTCTCCGCGTCATGTGGCAGATAGTGCCTGTCATAGAGCCACCCGCGATCCATCAGATACCGGGCATAGTGCTCCAGCGATTCGCCCGCGTTCTGATATGACATTAGGAATCGCGTCTCGCCCGCGATGTACTGAAAAAACCAGATCGCCGTCGTGTCGTTGTACCCCAGGTCCCAGGCCGTAGAGACAGGGACGCCCGCTTGATAGGGGATGTCTTTCACCCGCCCCGCTTCCCGCAGGCCAATGATCTGATCGGCGTAATAGGCCCCTTCCGCCGTTCGTAGGGGCTCACCGAGCCAGATGTTGCGATACTCCGCGGGCGGCCTGGTCTTTTCGCAATGCGCCCGTTCGGCTTCCAGGACGTCGCTAAACCAGGGATTGTCGTGATAGTTGACTTGGCATACCCAAGTATCCGGCGGGGGAGAGACGACAAATCGCACATAAGTCTCCCCGGTAATCAGATCCGGGTTCATGGTCACCCAAATCTGAGAGCCAGCTTTGCGGATGGTGGGGGTCAGAATGTCCCAACTGCGTTTCGAGACTGTCTGTCCTTCCTCCACCCACACCCGGTCATAGCCCTCATACGATTTCACGGATTCAGTGGTATGCGAAGCCAGGCCCGCGAAAGCGAATTTCGCCCCGTTGGCTCCCCGGATCTCGGTATCCAGCACTCGATAAAAGCCACCCAGCCCTAATGACTGAATCTGATCCGCTAAGAGCTGGTGAACGGACTCCTTGATGCTGCGCTGGATCTCCCGACAGCACAGGACGCGCATACCGCCAGGCGTCTGGGAGGCTTGGATCAATAGAGCCCTTGCCGCCGCCCATGACTTGCCCGAGCCGCGGCCACCGTGCAAGATTTTGTAACGCCAATTCTCGAACAGACCCGCCAGCTTGGCCCCGAATTGAACATCGACCTTGGGCTGCTCCTGGCTCATACCCAGCGCCTCGATAACCACGAGGCAGCTAAAGCCGCTACATCTTGCTCAGCAACCGCTCGCCGCTCTGACTCATCACGCGCCACGCGACGGATGACCTTACGCCCCGTCCATCTATACAGTTTCGCCCGATAGGCCCTGCCGCCGCGATCCCGGCGCCAGTGTTCGCCCGCTTGTTCCACCAAACCGCCCAAAGCCAACCAACTCACAGCGGCACGCACCCGGCACTCCCGCGCACAAGCCAACCAGGCCAGCCCCAGGGTGCTGATCGCCACGCCCTCGGGTAGCTCGCGGAAGGCGTCCAGGACCTTCTGCCGGTCGATGGTCTTGTCAGTCATCGCCTTGGCCCTGGGGATGCACAAAACTAACTTGAATCACTGGCAAAGGGGTTCCACCAGGGCCGCTTATCTCTGCACGATCTTTGAAGATGCCAAGTGACCGGCCCTGCATCTCCAATACCTTGGCCAGGGCCTGGAGGTTTGACTCGTGGTATTCCTCCACATCGAGCACCCGGGATTCAATCTCGACATCCTCATCGACGATCTTGCGCTTGCGCTTACCCGTGTCCACGGTTCGGACTTGAGGCAGCTCACCGGCGGCAATCGCCAGTAGCCGTTCCAATTTTGCCTCCCAGGCCCGAATAGGCTCTTTCAGTCGAGTCTCGATTGCTACTGAGCGTTCATAGTCAATTTGTGCCTGAACGGCCGGAATCAAATTCCAGTTCCGCGCCGTCGCAGTCGCGGCGTTAATCTCACGCTGGGTAAACCGATCAATCTCTTCGTCAGTGAGCCCATCTGCCATACATTTGCAGCGCCAATCCGCGCAAGTCGATGGCATTCGCCCGCGCATCGTCGCATAGGCAAACTGCCGCTTAGTGATGCGCAACGGCTGGGCAACTAAGTCATTCATAGGCAGAATCTATCGTCAACAACCTCAAGATAGGCTAAATCTATCAATACCGCAAATCCACCTGAATCTGAGTTTTTATATTACAAAGACTTAACTTTTTTTCATCAAAAAGCTTGACACACTAGCGTTAGTGTGTAGACTTTAAGTCAAGAGGAAGGCGCAAGGGGCGCTGACCAAGAGGGGAGAAGAAGAGATGAAACTTATCACCGCAATCACTGAAGCCAGCCGCCTAGCCTACGAAGAAGACGAAAACCAAGTCGTCGGCCAAATTCCCGGCGACGGCTGGGCCATCGCAACCAAGGAAGATGTCGGCCGCCAGTGCCGGATGACCAAAGAACCTGTCTTCATCGTCACCGGAACAGGGCTTAGTGCCGCTGAAGTCATGGACACAATGGAGCGGGCCGGTATTGACGGAGATCAAGACTGGCAAAACGAAACCACAACCTACGTCTTCGATGAATGCGTCTTCAAAGTAAACGGGCCATCGGTCGAAGTAGACGAGATCGCATTCTGAACTATAACCACCCCAGCCACGGACGGCCCATGAGGAGAAAGATCATGAACTACTCCGCTTATGCCGCCACCCAAGCCAAGGCAACCCGCAAATCCTGGAACCGTCAATATCAGCAAGCCACTTTAGCCAAACGAGTTTTTCAGAATGGCGATCAGACGTTTAACCTGATCTGTTTGAAAGACTGGATACGGGAAGGGCTTTACACGGTGACCTGCGGAACGACCCGCTACGCAAAAATCGGGCCACTTTCGCGGGCGAGGACCATTTGCAAGAAGCAGAGGACAGGGCTACGCAGTGTGCCGCGCTGATCGAAAGCGGCGCTGACGAGACCGAAGTCAACAACTTCATCGCTGACTACAACTAACCCGAGGAGAGCAATCATGAACAAAACCGCCGCCATCAGTGCCGCCCGCAAATCCGTTTACGTCGCCCCCCGGGGGAAAGGCTATGTCGTCGTCGGTCCCTGGCGCGATAAAGACATCAATGGTCCCATCACTGAACAGCCGGCAAATGACTGGTGGGATGCCAAGCGCAAGCGCACCGAATGGGCCGCCCGCGTTGCCCTGACCCTGATGGGCTGGGATAACATAGAGGCTTACTCGATGAGTTATGACCAGGATGGGAGTGTGGATGAAATCGTGAACCGCGCCCTGATGGCCAGGGGCTAGAAGAATCACCCCATGCCCACAGTCACCATAAAGCCCTACACCCTCGGGGGCGCACTATCCAGGATGCGCCCCTATGAGATGTACACCTGCGCCGTGTGCAAGCGCACATTCATCGCCCGTGACAAAAGGGCAAAATTTTGCAGCAACCGTTGCCGGCAGGCTGACAAGTACAAAAGAGTGAAAGCCGCCATGAAAGAACTGGAAACCAAAGTTAAAGCGGCCAAAAAAGTCTTTCTCTCAAAAACAGCCACCGACGAGCAAAAAGACGAGGCCCTGCATTTCCTGAGCACCGTCCTGGACGAAGACGAGTTTTGTCAAATCGCCGTCAAGGGTGGACTCAACAATTTCCGCTAGGCTATAATCCGCCCAACACGGCCCCTCTCGCCGCCTAGCTGTAACTGGCGGTGCTGAGGGGTTTTTATCCCAGTCCCCGGGCGAGTACCCGCCGCACCGTATCATCCGAGCACCCCACCACTTCCCCGATCTTCCTGGGGCTAAGCCCCCGCGCCACTGCCTGCCGGATTGAGTCCATCCGCTCGATTGGATCTACCGCACGCACATAGACCGATCCCCCTCCCCAACGTACACGCTGACCTCGTATCACACGTCTGACTATCGACTCGTCCAACCCGGATGAAATAAGGGCCTGGCACGTGTCGCTCAGAACATCCATGGTTAAATCAGCCGGCCAAAATAGGCGATCAGCGAAGCATCCGCCCGTCCCACATCTGTTTTACGCAAGAAATCCCTAGCACGCTCTGGCCAAAGCCTAAGTGCAAGTTGTCGCGCCTCGTCTTTCTCTTGTCCTATCAACTTGGCCGCCCGTTTCCAGGATGCCGGATGCACTAGCCTATGCCGTACCCCAAGGGCTGCCAGTACACCCAGCACGACGCCAAAGCTCTGGCCGAAATTGAACATACTCGTCACCCCCTGGCCAGGCATAGCGTTCACTCGCTCGATAATACCCTCTAGCCGTTCTCCTGCCTCGTCGCTGGCCGAAATGTATTCACGGATGATATTCGCCAGCAGTGAAGCATCTACTGCCCGCTTGCCATTTCCACCAATCGTAGTAGGCATATCCGCCAGATTGACGATACGCTCGCCATCATGCGATAGCAGCACCATGGCCCCGCTTAGTCCTGGATCTATGCCGAGAATCATGCAACCACCCTCGCGTCCCGCAATTCAGCATCCTGCACCAGTCTCCACAATCCAGCCGATTCCAGTTCTGCCCGATGATGCTCGATATAGGAGCGGCGATCCGCCTGGCTAATCGTTCCGACGGGAGATTCAGTCTTCACCGGATCATCAACCGGGAGTAGGCGTTTGAGCAATGCTAGATCGGACAATACACGCTCACGGCTCACTGGTTGAGACGGTGGGCTAGGAAGATACAGGGCATGTATTCCTCTTCTACCAGCACCTTCATCGCTCTCCAAGGCCAGCTTACGAAAAGCCCGCGGTCCAGGCGGCCAGGCATCCTGTCCGACAGACATAGATTCCAAGGCACGACGTATCTGATCATTGCTCAAGTCGTGCACCTTGGCCCACCACTCGATTTTGACTCCTGCCATGGCTTCTGGCGTCTTGAATTGGGATGACCATCGCGGCCCGTACTCGGTCTGCATCGTCCGAAACAGTTTCGCCAGTAACGGTTCGTTCAGCGGGGGAAGATGCGTATCCGATGAGGTCTGCGATGGGTGTGTTGTTGAGCCGCTCGAAACACTCGGCAGCAGATTCCCGACGGATTGCATTTTTGTTACCTCCCGAAGATTGTTCTCTTCTAACCCAATTGCGCCACGTCGCTCGCCAATCAGTTTTTAGCCCCATGGCTCCCGGCTTGGCGATCCAGTAATCTCGGAACAATGCCCATACCCAATCCGGGTCTAAGTCGGGCCTTTCCTTCAGCGCCCACCCCCTCCAGTCGTCTGGTAGCTTAGCGAGCGTCAGGCGCGCACCGCGCGCGTCACCCCCCCCTGCACCCCCCCTACTACTCTCACTGTATGTACTACTACTATCCTTTCCTTTCCATTCCCTTCCCTTCCTTTCCCGCGTGAGTGCTCCATGAGCAATCAGTGAGTCCTCAGTGAGTGACGTATTTGGTGTGTCTTGGCTGAATATTTGTCCGGTTTCAGGCGCCACAGCCGGCGAACGCGCCGGTCCTCGTGTGGCCTCGCCAGCCGGCGAACGCACCGGTCCTCGTGGCGAATGGTCCTCTTTCTGGCCTGCCCCGGAATTCGGCGGCTCGCCCATGGGCGAGGGTGGCGGCTTGGGGTACTTCGAGACCGAGGGCCGGTTGATGACCTGATTACGTGTCCAGCCGGTGACATACCACCAGGACGCATCCTCGGATGAGTATTCAATGAGCAATCCCTGAGTGATCAACTCACGGATCAGTCCATCCACCTGAGCCACGGTAATGTCATCCGCAGGAAACACCCTTGCCTTAAGCACTCGTGCCGAGGCTGGGTGAACACCGTTGTCGTCGCAGAAATTCCATAAGCCGATGAAGAGCAGGCGGGCCGGTAAGGATAGGTCCAAAATTTGCTCAGAGGTCCAGAACTCTGGCTTGATGGTTCTTATCCTGGCCATGAAGTTAATCCTTGATATTCTTCTACGGTTGGTTGCTGTTCATGAAATGCGTTATAGACATCAATCACTTGTTCAACGTCTGCCAGTTTTTTTAATTTATTTGCTGACCAATACACCATCCCCGATTTCCCATGTCCAATACATCCATTTCTATCACGATCAAGCGCCGGCGATCGGTGGTTTTCAACGGCAACCAGCTCAAACAGTTCTCCACCGAATAATCCGGTAGGACATTTTACTGGACATCCGTTATCAATATCCGATTTGCTTGGCGTACTATTGCGATGGAAAAACAATAACCAAACAGGAAGTAGAGTTTGTTTTGAAACATGAAGATAATCCTTGTAATGCCTCAAGTCTATCCCTGTCGTCCATTGTTGTGTCAGTCTGTGCCACGTAAACACGGATTTATGTTTAGATTCTATCCATTGAACTTTTCCATGATTAAAAACCAGCAAATCAGGTGCAACCAATGATTGCTCTGCCGTGAAAAGTTGAGGCCCTTTTCCGCTATTGATTTCAACTTCATACGCTGGCATAACAGCATTACCTCTGGCTTTAAGCCAGGTTGCAATCAATCCCTCGGCGGTTTTTCCAAAATTTAGATTTTCATCAAATCCCATCAAAGCACCTCAACTATAAAACCTATACGTGCAAATTCACGGGAAAAACAGGCCACATCCTTGCCAAAATAAAAAAAAGCCTGTCCTTGCGTCGGTGACGCCTTTTTCCCTTCAGGGCTTAAAAAGCCAATACGTCCCCTGGTAAAGCAAATGGCTGAACAAGCATTAGCCATGCGATGAAACCAGCCAGTATCGGTATAGTTATGAGTCAGGGCAATGGCTGCTTCCAGGTTGCCACTCTCCCACTCACTGGTTAGTTTTTCGGAAAATTGGGCAATAGCTGGCTGCGAATACGGTGGGTTTAAGTAGACACGCCCTACCCACTTACGAGACAGACCATCATCGTCAATGGTAAAAATCTTTTCAGCGCAAACCATTTCATTGGCTAACGGCGATGAAGCAGGATCTAAATCAATCGTACCCAGCACCGCACGAGCAGCTTCAATATATTCCGCTGGGGTATACCACTCATTCTCCCCGGTTCCTTTCGCCCGGTGATTGTGGGCGATGGCAGGTGCTTCCTTAGGATTCTCGGCGGCATATTGCTGGGTTTCCGGTGGCGCGGTGACCAGCTTGGCGGCGGTGCTGATGGCGATGTCGCCTTTGTCCATCGCCTCGATTAGTTCTGGGATGGCTTCCTCAGTGACTTTGCGGGCTTGGCGGTAGGTTTCTGGATTGCCGAATCCAGCTTTTTCAGCGGCGATCTCTCGGCTCTTCCGGCCCTCTAATTGTGCAAGATTTTGCACATTTTCAGCCTCAATCAGCTCCCCCTGTCCTATATCCGCCTTTGGCCTGCCACGCCGCTCTATGGCCTTAAGTTCCTCCTCAATGGCCTTGGCAATCGCCACGCGCTCACTGGGGGTGAAGTCTTTGCGGATCTCGTTTTCCGCGTGCTCCGCCTGAAGCAGGGAATCCACATGGACGATACGCGCTGGGATGGTTTCTCTTCCCAGCAATTCAAAAGCCCGATAGCGCCGCTCACCAAAGACCAGACGATAGTTCTGATCAATGCCGATGGGCTGTAGCAGGCCAATCTGTTTAATGCTATCCGCCAGCAGGTCGATGGCTCCCAGGTCCTTCCTGGCCCGATCTTTAATCTTGATGAGATTGAGCCTGACATCCATAATGTGTGTCGTCATGATCGTTCTCCTACGCAATTATAGTTATGGCTGAGTTACAGTCATTATGGCTTACCTCCACCAGCCGGAAATCCACCTCCGCCTCCCGTATCGTCCAGGCATGCTCGGCTAGGATGACAGATCCGGCAGGGGCTTCCTGGCCCGGGAGGATGACCCAGCAATCCCGCTCTTCCCATTCGTTCGCTGGCCTGGCCCATAGGCGCCTACCGGCCAGATGGGCGTACCAGTAACCGGGCGGACAGCCGGGGTCAATTTCGATGAGGGTTGCAAGCATGGTTATGCGGCCTCTAGCTCAATCTTTGCTTGATACGGGCCTATTCCAGACGCATGGCTTTTGATCGCATCAACCACCTCACGGAGCATATGGTCGTACCGGCTGATTCCTGACCCATCGATTGAGTCCGCTAGTTCCATCCAATTGTTCAGGCGATTTACTTCATTGATGCGCCCGACATGAATCCACTTGCCAAGCATTCGCGCACACTTCGCTGCTTGGAAGGCTTCCGGGGCGATCTTAAATTTATCGGTCCCACCGATGAATACAGCATCAATCTTATCCCACGGGATTTCGACATCCCCAATCCCATCCTGCAATACTAGCGCACGCGGCAATCCATTCGTATGCCTCTCAAATAAGTTGAATAGATCCATAGTCCGCCGGGCTGATCCAACCACATCCGGCAGACAGACAAAGACCGGGCGCACCGTTTCCGCCTCATTGAGGAGTCGATTCCAGTTTTTTGGCAGATCGCCACTGAAACAGCCATTATCCAGGGCATACGGGAATACGCCCTCAATCGCATAACTGGTAAGCGGAGTTCTAAGTTGCCAAAAGTTGAAATCGAAACGCTGGCGTTTCTCCCTGATCATCGCCGGGCTATTGTCCAGCATGATCTCAACGGCATTGGTACTACGATCCCTCTGCCGCCAAGGAAAAACAGACTTATCTACCACGGGCATTCTCCCGCGCCACTCGCCGCGCTTCCTTCGCTACCCGGAACACGCACTCGACATGCCGTTTCACAGCATCGCGCCATTCCGCCTGGCATTCCTTGAGCCGTGCTGCGCGGATCTCCCGGGTGTTCCCGCGTTCGACGTAAGCCGTCCAGTCCCAGCAGCACCATTTTTCAACCTCCAGTCTGTATTCCGGTTCTTCCGCCATGCCATAACCGATATTGCCGATGTAACCACATGGCAGCGATAGCCCCAATGGCGCCACCCGTGCCAATCCAGGGCCAGCTATCCCAGCCATTGAGCACGATGGCCCCGATGATAGCGATCTCACCAGCGGCGATCAGGTAGGACGTAATGGCCGCGGCGAAATAGTGTCCATGAATGACATTCTGGCTTTGAATCGCCCTCCCGAAGACCAGGAGGGCGGTAGCCGTTAGGGCGATGAATTGGCTAGTCATGTATTCAGTGCATCGAATATCGACATCTGCTGGCCATCATTGGCGGCAGCGGCAATATGCTGGCAAGCGGACTGATAATAGGATGCGTTCAGTTCACTGCCAATAAACTTGCGTCCTAGCTTGATGGCAGATACCCCCTCTGAACCAATACCGGCAAATGGACTCCACACCACTTCACCCTGATTCGTCCAGAGTGCAATGGCACGGGATGAGATATTGAGCGGCATTGGGCAAAGATGCTTTTCCGCGTTTTCATCCCGGGCCTGGCGGACATTTAACACATCCGTTGCGCGTAGATCGGCATCGCCACCCCCGGACCTTCCGCCTTCCGTTTTTGCGTAATAGTCGCCGTTGGTATCAACAATCTCAATTGGTCCCGCGTAATTCCATACTGCCGCGGATGCCGGCCAAACCGGCGATGCCAATTCCTGCCATACCGGCAATGGAAAGCTAGATTGAGGATGGATGATATTGATCTCTAATGATTTCTCCTCATCATTCCGTGGCCACTTGCGGAAAACAAGGAGATATTCCGGCATGCCAACGCGGCAAATACTGGCATTACCACGGAAGGATTTATATAGCAGACCATGCGCATTCGTTTTTGACCGTTCCAGGACGGGATCACGCCAGATGGTTATTCGGCATTGCAGTTTCCATTTTTCTTCCAGGTGCAGACGAATAACCTCATCGGAAAATGGACGGATTCCGCTTGAGCCATCCTCCGAGCTTCCCTGGTAATACACCAAGTCCTTGACATGCACGGCGGACAGACGGCCAGGCCTGGTTACCCTAAATTTCTCAGCGATCAGGAAACGGTATTGCTCAAAAAAGTGGCCATCGCCATCTGTATTACCCATATCGGCCTCTGAATCATTATAGAGATACAGATTAGAGTAGGGCGGGCTATAGCAAGAGAAATCTACTGAATTATCAGGAAATTCTGAAGCCAAGGCTACACAGTCGGCATGATAGATGGCATAGCGGTCAGCGATTAACTGAGCCATTACTTTTTTATTCATCATGCCGCCCTCTTCGCCTTAACCCAGGACGGAAGCCTGACCGCTTGCGTCGGGTTATAGGCCAGTTTGGTTTCATACGCTTGTACGGCCCGGCGCATGGCGGAATTCATCGCGGATTTCATCGCCTCGTGGTCTCGCGCCTTGCGTTGAATGGTATTCCATACCACGCTCTCGGTATCCGCCATGACGACATGGACGTTTACCGGGCGCTTTTGCCCAAATCGCCAAAAACGGCGCACGGCCTGATAAAAAGACTCGTAAGAATATGAAATCCCGACAAAGGCACAACGGGCGCAGTGCTGGAGATTTAGTCCAAATCCAGCGATAGACGGCTTAGTTATCAAGACCCGTTCATTCCCGCTGACAAACGCATTAAGCCGATCCTCCTTCATGTCAAGTGACATCGACCCGCGGACTTCGACGCCTTGTGGAATTCGTTTCGTCAGCTCATCCGCTTCATAATCCGTATCGCACCAGATGACCCATGGCTCATTTGGTTCATTCGATACAATCTCAGCGATCCGTTCCGCGCGGTACGAAACCGTCCGACGTTTCTCGGCATGAATCTTGGTTGATGAGGTATCGACATAGCGGAACAATTCGCCTGGCTTAGTGCCATCCGTAATATCGACCCCGACATAGTGCATTTCGTAATTCAGCTTGGGGAGAATAAACCCATCATCGGAATAACCCAAGTCCGATGGGTGGGACGCCATCCGCGCCCATGAAGCCACCCAGGACCAAAAGTCATCCACTCCATATTTCTTCAAGCGGTAGCGGCCCATCTCGGATTGATCCGCGATGAACCAGCGGGCCAACATCTCATTGGATGGCATCGCCCCGAGAAAAGCACTATGTTGACCCAGTTCCATGTGGTCATTTGGCGCTGGCGTTGCGGTTTCTGCCAGCCGATATTTTATCTTTTCCCCGAATTCTATTAGGCTGCGCGATGTTTTCCCGGTGAATGCTTTTAACAGGCTCGATTCATCCAGGACCAGCCCGCCGAGATTATCGGGGGAAAACAGGTGCAACCGTTCGTAATTCGTAATCCAGATTCCAGTCCCGGTCATCGCGTCAGGATGCCGAATGTACTTCGCTTCCAGACCGAATCGCTTCGCTTCGCGCTCGTGCTGTTGGCCAACCGCCAGAGGGGCCAGGATCAGGACGGATTTTCCGGTATGCTCACGAATAACACGCGCCCATTCCAGGCCGATGAATGCCTTGCCAAGGCCGGTATCAAGAAATGCCGCGCCACAGCCGGCTCGCAAGAGGAAATCCGTTACATCCGCCTGAAACGGAAACAGGTCGGGATGCAACTCTGAAACCCTCGATAGCCCCCGCGTTTTGACCGTCCGCTTTTTCTCCCGTAGGAATTGGTAATACTTCGCCAATTCGGGAGGATCTTGTATGATAGATAGCGTCATGACATGCACTCCTCATCAGTGCGGTTGTGATAGCCGGGGCGGAACGTCACTTCCGCCCCGGCCCCTTAGAATTTCCGAGCATTTCTTGACCCGCGCCCATTCCTCCGCCGTCAGATAATCCACGGCCAGGTCCAGCAGGCGAAGTCCTTGGGAGAAATGCGGGTCCCATATCTCTCCTCTTTTCAGCCGATTGATGGTCTTCTCCGACATGCCGGCCTCGGCTCCAATGTGAGCCAACCGACGGTAGCTTTGCAGGATCGGGAGGAGGGTGGCCCAGTCCACTACGCGGGGATGATTCGGGCGCCCGTTCATGGCTTGCGGTAATAGACGTTGATCAAAACCATCACCAGGATAGCGATGCCGACGGCCCCGGCCACTTCCAAAAAGGCGCGTACCGCTTCCATTAGACGGACGATCCTCGCCGCCGCCTCAAATCCTGCACCGTTTTATAGGCCGGCTGAATCCGGTCTTCCGCCACATCCCCATTTGAAACGTGGAAAATGATCAGTTCCTCCTGACAATTGATCATCGCCAGGTTGAAATCTGTAACCGATTGTTCCGTCTTCCGTGGCTGCGTATCCGCCACTGGCCACCATTTATCGACAATCTCGATCGCTTGACGACTAGGCTGCATTCGGATATCCCCAGATATTTCGTTTCAGGCCCGGCGATACCGGGAGACTGGATAGCACCTCAAAGGCGTGTTTTGCCTCATTTTCCGCCACTGCCATTCCCTCACGGCAGAAAGGGCACCGCTTAACCTTTCCGTGTTTAATGTCGTTTAACCTTTCTCTGTCCACGATCTCCTCGCGCCCGCAGCATGTCCAGCGGATTAGATCCAGGGTCCCGTGCGCTCGCAAATAGATTGCCGCCCCCAATCTTGTATTCGGCGCATAGATCAATTTCCTACTCATCCCCGTCACTCCCAGAAATTCCCCGGCACCCCAGACGACGGGCGGCTACAGTCAAGACATGGGACCGCCCGAGGATGGTCTCCTCCAGGTAGCGAGCTGCCAGGACGGATATCGGGAGCTGTTCGACTTCTGCCAGCAGATGCAGC
>Ga0181556_1002544_pt1 | contig 16608 bp, 13 predicted proteins | sample 011ome_14_FD_148651 | JGI IMG/M metagenome (GOLD analysis project Ga0181556, IMG submission 148651) | Coastal salt marsh microbial communities from the Groves Creek Marsh, Skidaway Island, Georgia - 011505AT metaG (spades assembly) | ecosystem: Environmental > Aquatic > Marine > Intertidal zone... | reverse complement strand
CGTTCCGCCTGTGTCGTCAGGGCTTTCATGATGGGAGGCTGAATCATTGGTACCAGTGCCATATAGGAATAGGCTGCTACCGCAATGGCTCCCAGCAAGTCTGGTGCCAGACGGCTGGAAACAAAGATGGCGGTCGGACCGTCAGCGCCTCCGATAATGCCGATAGCCGCGGCATCTGCGAGGCTGAAATCCATCAATCCCATAGCGGACAAGCCTACAGCGCCAATCACTGTGGTAAATATACCGAACTGCGCTGCAGCACCAAGAAAGAGGGTTCGTGGATTGGCCAGCAAGGGACCAAAATCAGTCATGGCACCCACCCCCATGAAAATAATCAGAGGAAAAATGCCTGTGGAAATGCCGGCTTCATAGATGTAATAAAGAATGCCACCCGGTGATTCAAGATGACCGACTGCATCGTAGACGGGTTCAGCCAGAAAACCGGCGCCCGGGATATTCACCAGAATGGCGCCCATGCCAATGGGCAACAGCAACAATGGTTCAAAACCTTTTTTTATAGCCAGGTAAACCAGAAGTAGTCCAACCAGCAACATAACAAACTGGCCAGCTTCCAACTGGTAAATACCGGAATCCTGAAAAAGCTTGAGCAAGCTATCCATTAATCGGGTTTCCTTGAGCGCAGTAGGCGAATGGCTGCTTAACCAATGGTCAGCAACTCATCGCCAACGGATACCGCATTTCCTTCAGCCACTTTAATACTTTGAATGGTCCCGGTCCTGGATGCCTTGACCTCTGTTTCCATTTTCATGGCTTCAAGGATTATCAATACTTCCCCTTCAACCACCTTCTGGCCAACCGAGACACTAACCTTGAAAATATTCCCTGCCAGTGGCGCCAGCATAGGCTCACTGTTTTTAGCGGCAGCCTTGGTATCTGTCTTTGCGGACGCCTCGGTTCCGGCGGCAGGCTGGATATTACTTATATCACCCCCTTCGGATACCTGGACGACATAGGTCTGACCGTTAACGTTGACAGAGTAAACGCTGGCATCGCCGTTTTTAACCGGTGCCGCTGCAGCTTTGGGAGCGGCGTCTTCTTCGGTGGGTAGCGGTTCAAAGGCCTCTGGATTACCACGATTTTTCAGAAACTTGAGGCCAATCTGTGGAAACAGTGCATAGGTAAGCACATCATCAATTTCTCTTTCCCCGCTTTCCAGGGTAAACCCCTCTGCCTTGGCTTTCTCACGCAACTCCTGAGTGAGCACATCCAGCTCTGGCTCCAGCAGATCAGCAGGACGGCAGGTAATTGCTTCCTTGCCATCAAGCACTTTGGCCTGTAATTCCTTGTTCACCGCGGAAGCCGTGGCGCCATATTCTCCTTTCAGGATACCTGCGGTTTCCTTGGTAATATTCTTATAACGTTCACCCGACAAGACGTTGATGACAGCCTGAGTGCCGACGATCTGGGATGTCGGTGTTACCAGAGCAATATTGCCAAGGTCTTCACGCACCCGGGGGATCTCCTTAAGCACTTCCCCCAGCCGCTCTGATGCATTCTGTTCACGCAACTGCCCTTCCATATTGGTCAGCATACCGCCCGGCACCTGAGCCAGAAGAATTCGGGCATCCACCCCTTTCAGGGCGCCTTCAAACTTCGCATATTTTTTGCGCACTACGCGAAAATACTCAGCAATCTCGGCTAGCAAAGCCAGATCCAGACCCGGGTCTCCAGGCTGACCGTCAAAAATGGCATTGATTGTTTCAGTTGGCGTATGTCCATAAGTCATGCTCATGGAAGAGATCGCAGTATCCACCCTGTCAATATTGGCTTCTATGGCTTTAACCACAGTAGGTATGGACAGACCAGTGGTTGCATGGGCATGCAAGTGAATGGGTAATGAGGTTTCTTTTTTCAGCCGTTCGACCATCTCATAGGCATCATAGGGTTTTAGCAAACCGGCCATATCCTTGATGCAAATGGAATCAGAGCCCATGGATTCAAGTTGCTTGGCAAGTGTTAGCCAGGTGTCCAGGGTATGAACGGGGCTAACCGTATAAGATAAAGTCCCCTGCGCATGACCACCTACTTTTTTCACGCCCTTAATCGCCGTTTCCATATTACGCGGATCATTCATGGCATCAAAAACACGGAACACATCAACGCCATTGACATGGGCACGTTCACAAAACTTTTCCACCACATCGTCGGCATAGTGTCGATAGCCGAGGATATTCTGGGCCCGGAATAACATTTGATGAGGGGTATTGGGAATGGCTTTCTTGAGTTCCCTGATGCGGAACCAGGGATCTTCGCCCAGGTAACGAATACAGGAATCAAAAGTTGCCCCGCCCCAGGTCTCAACTGACCAGAAACCTACCTGATCAATTTTCTCTGCGATGGGCAGCATGTCGTCCAGACGCAACCGGGTGGCAAACAGCGACTGGTGTGCGTCTCTTAAAACCAGTTCTGTGATACCTACAGCATCTCTATCTTTAATCATTGGAATAACCCATTATCAATTTTCATATTCACATCAGCATTAGTGTCGCCTAACCACTTACGCACTATTTCCGCACTATGATTATCAATCCTGTTAAAAAAGATTGTGAAGTAAAACGATTCTTTATTACGACTATGGCAGCAGTTGCTGCAATGGCGACTAATGCCCCTACTGCTTCAGGCGATGAGCATGAATGGCAGCGGTGATGACAGCGAACAAGGCAGCTTCGTCAAGTTGCTCTGTTGCCCCGGGATTATTCGGGTCTGCGGGTTGAACAGCCCCATATTTCTGCACCAGTGTGGACATGATAGATGTCACAAACACCAGTATGGTGAGGAACACAAATACTGTGCCCATACCAAGTAACATCAGATTAATGCCTTCTGATATCAACTCTCCGGAATTCACTTAATATTTCCTCGTTTGATCTTCTACAGGTATTTCCGGCGGAAATTCCAGTGACCGCACTTTACATGAAACGAGCCAATTTTTCCAAGTAAACTGGGGGTTCACAGCGGAAATCCGGGATTACTTTAATTTTCCCTTCACAATTCGGGGAATCTCAACATGCATGAAGCAAGATGAGACAATTTGCGGTAAATTACGATTTCGGTGGTAAATCCACCTCAGTATCCACATAAACAGGGCGTTAACTCTTGCACGGCGAAACTTCAGAATTACTGACATCGGTCCTCCTGCTTCTGGGCACATCAACAGCTCTGATTGTGCTGTTATACCGTTTACATATTGCCTCCCTGCTGGCCTTTCTGATTACCGGGGCACTTTTTGGTCCAACCGGCCTTGGCGTAATCGATGACCCCGAAGAACTGACGGCCATCGCTGAACTCGGCTTAACCTTCCTGCTCTTTATTCTGGGACTCGAATTTTCATTACCAAGACTCATTGCCCTGCGTAATACGGTATTCAGACTGGGCAGTATGCAGATGCTGGTCTGCTCTTTTATATTTTTCCTGGTACTGCGGGTGGCAGGGCTGGACTGGCAAATTGCCCTTATTCTTGCTGGTGGCTTTTCCCTGTCCTCCACCGCCATTGTGTCAGGCGAACTTAGCAATCTTGGCTTGCTGAAAAAAAGACATGGAGAAATTGCGATTGGCATCCTGCTGTTTCAGGATCTTGCTGCAATTGTCCTTTTGGTAGCCGTACCACTGGTCAGCTCCCAATCCGAGGGATTTTCACTGGGCGGACTACTTTTCACCATCATTGAAGGACTGGTTCTTCTGGTAGCCTTTTTCTTTACCAGCCGTTACTTGCTGCCACACCTGCTACGCGAAATCGCCACTCAAAAGTCTGATCAGCTTCTGGTGCTGGCGGCCCTGGTGATTGTGCTGTTGTCAGCCATGCTGACATCCAGTATCGGATTAAGCATGGAGCTGGGCGCATTTCTGGCCGGCATGATGCTGGGGGATACCCGTTTTAAACATCAACTGGAAGCAGATATTCGGCCATTCCGCGATTTACTACTTGGTCTATTTTTCATCACTATAGGTATGCTCGTTGATCTTGGACAGATGGTCTCTTTTTGGCCATACCTGCTCCTGGGAGGCCTGTTACTGATGATCACCAAGGCCGTGCTGATCACCGGAGTCGTCAAACTACTGGGTGAATCCTGGCGCTCTGCCATACCAGCAGGGCTTACTCTGGCCCAGGGCAGTGAATTTCTGTTTGCCTTGCTGGCCCTGTCTGTGAGAAATCAGCTGGTTAACCAAAATGTTGCTTCAAATATAATCACTATTGTCATTGTCAGCATGGTGATGACGCCTGTACTCATCAAGCATGCGCCAAACCTTGTCGATAGGCTTATTGCCCGTATCGGTAAAAAAACGCTGCAATCCACAAACGAAGAAATATTCGATCAGGAAATAAAGAAAACCAATCACATCCTTATTCTCGGTTTTGGACGTGTTGGTCAAACTATTGCCCGCTTCCTGCGACCGTTGAATATAGATTATCTGGTACTGGAAACAGACGACATTCGCATCAAGGAAGCCAGCGCTGCTGATGAACCTATTTTTTATGGTGACAGCTCCCGTATTGATATTCTTAAAGCTGCCGGTGCTGGTAATGCATCAATCGTGGTGGTCACTTTTGATGATACTGATCTGGCTACCAAGATTATTGAAAACGTCAAAAATATAAATTCCTCCATACCGGTACTGGTCAGGACGCGGGACGACTCCCACCTAGAAGAACTTCTGGCTGCCGGCGCAGAGGAAGTTATTCCGGAAACCCATGAAGCAAGCCTGACCATGGTTTCCCATTTGTTATTGATGGTGGAATACCCGGACATCATGGTTCACAGCATTATCGATAAGGCGCGTCGCGATCGCTACCGCATGCTGAAGGGCTTTTACCACGGTGAACGACTGGGCTTCCTTGGAAAGAAAAGTCAGAGTTCGGCAATTATCCATGCGGTAAATTTGCCTGAGGGGGCATTTGTCTGCGGGAAAACTATTGCTGAACTTTCACTGCCCATGGATATCACAATCCTGGACATACATCGTGACAACCTCGTGATATCTGCAGAGCAAAACCAGGACCTGGTCCTGCAACATAGCGATGTCGTAGTATTGCGCGGACTGGTAGATCAGCTGGCCGCCGGTGAAAGTTATCTGCTTCAGGGATAATCATGCTTGAGGCACTGTTGCTACATCTGCTAGCCATCCCGGTATTTGGGCTGCAATTATTACGTGCCGTGCCTGCCGAAGGATGGCGTCATGCCTGGAAACGGATCCCGCTGTTTGGTCTGATATGGACCCTGTTTAGTCTGTTAAACCTGCTGCATATAATTGGTCACCTTGCAGATGAGGTGCTGTTCTCAAATTACAGACGCACGGCAATAAAAAAGCCGGTCTTTATTATTGGTATCCCGCGCAGCGGTACCACTTACCTGCAACGATTGCTTAGCCAGGAGCAAGAATTCACCACCTTCACTACCTGGGAAGCAGCTCTCGCACCGTCTATCACAGAAAAATATTTTTACCGTGCCCTTGGTTGGCTGACGCGACCTTTTGATATGTTATTGAGAAAAGTTCGTCAAAATATTTTCCGGCAGATGGACACTATCCATAAACTGGGTTTGCAGGAACCTGAAGAAGATTTTTTGTTACTGCTGCCGATACTGGGATGTTTCTTACCGGTATTCCTGTGTCCAGATTCAACGCACTATTGGAAGCTGGGCAATTTCGATCAAGATATCCCGGGCTGGCATAAAAAACTGATACTGGATTTTTATCGCCGTTGCCTGCAAAAACATATATTTTTCCATGGCAATGAGAGGCGGTTGTTAAGCAAAAATCCATCCTATACTTCGTGGTCAGAATCCTTGCTCAGTTATTTTCCAGACGCCCAACTTATTGTCTGTACACGCTCTCCGCAGGAGGCAGTCCCTTCACAGCTAAGCGCCTTGGGACCGGCAATGAACCTTCTGGCCTCCGGGTTATTATCTCAAAATACCCAGCATAAACTGATTGAGCTCCTGTATAATTACTACTTCCAGCTTGGCAATATTGAGCGGAAAAACCGCGTTTACATAGTTCCCATGACAGCTTTACAAATCGATCTGAAAGTTACCCTGTTAGACATCCTGAATTTTCTTGTATTCCAGCCTTCGAGTAATTTCATGCTGACCCTGGACCTGGCTGATGGAAATTCGCGCGCATATAAAAGCTCTCATCACTATCATCCGGGTTTGTTTTCACTCTCGGAAAACCTGCTTGCCGAAAAGTTTCATGACGTCTGGCCACTGTGTCATTCAGCATCAGGAAAAAGACAGCAGGAAACCTGAAAAAGTGCCCAACCTTCCATTATATAAAACACGCCTGCTGGCAATTTCCGATGCAGCCCCTTCGCGCAATGGTGCCGGGGCCTATTATCTCGATTTGCTTGAGCAGATGGATGGACGTCTGGAAAAAACACAGCTTTACTCTCCTACTATTGATGAGCATGGACAATGGCAGGCAGGACTCAGCCTTCCCCTTCCGGGTGATCAAACCCAGAAATTATGCTTTCCCAACCCTGTGGAATTAAGTCGCCTATTTGATAATCTGAATCCAGATATCGTCGTTATTGCCACACCCGGGGTCTATGGTATTACTGGGGCATGGATGGCGCGGCGCAGGAAAATTCCGTATCTCACAGGTATGCATACATCCTTTGAACAGCTCACCGAACTGTACTGGCCAAACTCTGTTAAGGGAAAAATTGTCGAACAGTATTTCAACTTTTCCAACGGCTTTCTCTTTAAACATACGGAAGCTGTGCTTGGAAATGCGGAGCCCATACTGAAACAGGCGCAGGACATGGGCGCCCCGAAAACCAGATTAATAGGAACACCAGTGGCTTCGGAATTTATCAATCCCGCTTATAAACCTCACCGTGGCTCTCTGGAAAGCTGCCTGTTTGCTGGACGTCTGGCACGGGAGAAAAATATTGAGGCATTACTGAAAGCGGTATCAGATTTTCCTGATATTAAATTCAGCATTGCCGGTGACGGGCCATTACGGGAAAAAATAATTGTAGCGGCACAAGAGCACAGTAATCTCGAATACCTGGGCTGGTTAAGCCGACATGCCCTGCGGAAAAAAGTTGATGAGCATGACGCCCTATTGCTTCCCTCTCATTTTGAAACGTTTGGGACCGTGGCACTTGAAGCGATGGCCAGGGAAAAACTGGTATTTGTTTCTCAAGGTTGCGGCATCACACACTGGAACAGACTGCTTCCGGGCTTGATCATCATTGACGAATCCGGGCTGTCACATGCCATCAAACATGTGTTACGCAAAAGCCTGGAAGAGCGAAAAGACATTGCCTGCATCGCCAATAGTCTCGCTCTGGAATGGAATACCGATGTGCTTAATCGATGGAACCAGATCATCACTGAAACCATAAGAAACTATGCTGACAAGCAACAGCAGAAGTAAAAACACCAACAACAGGGATGGCTCCTGACCCGCAATGCACGCACTGATTTCAATCCATGATGTTATGCCTTCGACCCTGGACAGGGTATCCCGGCTTACGCGTGAGTTAACTCATTTGCCATCCAGCAAGATAACCATGCTTGTAGTGCCTGGACATGCATGGTCGAAGAAACAGCTTGATGTTTTGCGTGAGTTTGAAAAGCAAGGTTACATTCTTTGCGGCCATGGCTGGCATCATTCCAGCAAAAATATTCGCGGCGTTTATCATCGCCTGCATTCATTGCTGGTCTCGAGAAATGTAGCAGAACACCTTGCGCTTGATGAAAAAGAAATACGGCAACTGATCGATGATTGTTACCAATGGTTTGAAAAAAATAATCTTGGCGCACCAGATCTTTATGTTCCCCCTGCCTGGGCCATGGGAAAAATCAGTCAGCAACACCTTGAGCAAACCCCCTTCCGATTTTTTGAAAATACCTCCGGCCTTTATGACAGCAGCACGGGACAACAGGTGTACCTTCCCCTCATCGGCTTCGAGGCTGATAATATTTTTAGCGCCGGAGTGCTTAAACTATGGAACGCTGCAAATATACGCGCAGGAAGTGAAAAGAAACCGGTACGAATTTCAATTCATCCCTCTGACAAGGAATTACGGCTTGGAGACTCATTAGCGTCCTCTTTACAGTCTGTGACTAATGCTGTGCATTACCACTCGCTGTTTTGAATCATGTAACAAGACAATCACAGCAGGAGTAATAGCACTTTTCCGCAACTACTCTTCAACCTCAAAGGCCAGCAACACGTTACCTGGACGCCCGACAAAGCCTGCCGAACCAGATAGCATGTACATCATGCCATCAACCACAACAGGGCCTGATCCATCAAAAGAACCTCCATTGGCTGGTATACCATTTACCGTTGTAAACGTATGGTTGGCATCAAATGTCCAGATCACTGCTCCACTGTCAGCATCATAGGCACGCATTCCTCCATCGGCAGAGCCGGAGAACACAGCTCCCGGAATGGCTGTAACCGCTGCTGATTGAGTGGCCGAGCAGCCGGGACCTTCAGCACACAATAAGTCCTGTGGCCCGGTATACCAGGCTCGCTCTCCGGTCTCTATATCAATGCCATGAATGCCGCCCCCTTGCGTAAAGATGTAACCACCTACTGCAACGTAAGCCAAACCATCACCCACGGCCGCGCCCCAAACGCCACCCACCGGGCTGCCCGGACCGGCGCGATACTGCCAAACCAGCTCCCCCTGGTTATTTGGATCAAGCCCGTAGGCAAAACCGGATTTCTGGGGAATAACAAGCATTTCACGGCCCGATGGTGTGCTGGTCAGAATTGGTGAGGCTGAAAAATCAAAGTCCGGGCCTACGTCTTCGGGACAGTTGGGATTATTTTCCCCATCACAGCCAAATATCCAGGCATCGCCTGGCGTTAACTGTGTAGCCCAGGCAATTTCACCATTGCTTATCTTGATAGCAACTACTGCATCCGAGGTTTCAGGTGCAGGATCGGCATAGGCATTACCCGTGGCTACATAAATCAGTCCCCTGTCATCATCAATAGTGGGCGCACTCCAGATACCCACGCCAGCGGGCCCATAAAGTAATACACCATTGCTGCTGGTACCGCGAGGCCGGGGCTCAGGAACCATATATGACTTCCAGATCAGATCACCATTTTGGGCATTAAACGCACTAACACTGCCGCGGAAAGTACAACAGGCATAGTCAGGGTTTGATGAGGTGGATTCTTCGCCGACGCCCGACATGGGTACATAAAGAACCCCCTTATGTAATGCCACTGCACCCGTGCCACGAACACTGGGATGATCATCTACTGTGCGCACCCACAGCACCTCACCAGTGTGTGCATTCACGGCATAGGCATTGGCTTTAATATCGACAAAATAAACCGCATAACCATCGCTGCCATCTTCAAACTGATAAGGCCCAACGGAGGCTGCGCTGCGAATTCCACTGCGTGGAAAAAAGCTCCAGTAAGTGCATCCGGACTGCGCATCCAGAGAGTAAAGTGCACCGGCACTGTTGCCGACAAATACCCTGCCATCTACAACAACGGGCTGCCCTCGGGCCTGCCCTTCTCCCGGCAAACCATAAGCCCACTTCAAACGCAGATTGGGTATGTCGGCGCGCTGAATTCCGCCCTGTCCGGCAAAACGGGTATTACGCGCATCAGGTCCCCAGCCATTCCATGAGGCAGCAAGAGCCGGATTTCCCATGGGAGGATTGTTTGCACAGAGGTTTTCAGTAATTTCAAGGGCCAGATCCGAGACTTCAGCACCGGTAATCCAGGCCGCCAGGCCCCTCATCTCAACATCGGACAAGCCCGTTGCCTGAATTTGCATAAGACCATCCGTCAGCGCCGCATAGACAGAATTCGGGGTAAAAGCCGCCATATTGGCCCGGGCCGGGGCATGGGTATTGGTTTCCGGATTCTCATGACAGGTAGCACAGCGTGTGTTGTAAAGAGCTTCACTTTCCTGCGCCTGAATATTTACAGACATCAAAACAGTAAAAATAATCAAGACTACGACTTTACCAAGTGACAACATCGTTCCCTTTCCCCTTTATTTGCTGGTATGTTCATACTTATTCGGCATTTCAATGGAATAATAGACGTTAAAGCCAATTGAAAACAGTGCAATTCAGCGAATCCGGAATGCCTGATATCAGTCTCAAGGATCTTCGCATTATCGAATTGATCAGTCATAATAGTGAAAAACACAATTATTAATAGCGGGGTAATAATCATGCAGCTAATCCAAAAGGGAAAAATTTTTATCGCACTGGCATTGTGTCTGCCATTTGTTTCCATCCAGGCTCATCACTCCATTGTTGGAGAATTTGATACTGCCATTGAGTTTCAATTGCAGGGAAGCATTACCGAAGTGGAATGGTTTAATCCGCACATCTGGTTATATATGGATGTCACCAGCGATAGTGGCGAAGTGGAAAACTGGCAATGTGAAATGGGATCCCCCAACCAGTTAATCCGTCTTGGTTGGGCCAAAGAAGACCTGCCCATTGGCACAGTCATCATAGCCCAGGCCAATCCTGCCCGTGATGGATCGAACACCTGCACGACTCGTGTTATCACCCTTGAAGATGGCACGCCTGTATTCTCAAGATCTGGCAACCGTTAAGACGGAGGCGATAATGAAAATAACGTTGCGCGTATTTTTTTCTCTGATCCCGTTACTTTTTTGCCAGACACTACTGGCCCAGGATGATATCCCGAGATTAGCCTGGGGCAAACCTGACTTCAATGGCGTCTGGGCTCGGCCTTATGTTCCTAATATGCTGGCAGCAGGCAATGGGAACAGCCAGATTGGTCCCGGGGAAGAGCCTTTTACTGCTGCAGGCCGCGAGAATTTCGACAATTACAATCCTACTGATGGCGATTACACCGGGTCATGCCTCCCTTTTGGCTTGTTACGTGCGATGAACTCACCAGACCCTATTCAGTTTATGCAAACTGAAAATCATTTCGCTTATCTTTACGAGCAGAACACCTGGTTCAAGACAGTAAACCTTGACGGACAGGATCATTCCGGTCGTTTGCCACCCGCCTGGTATGGACATTCAATAGCAAACTGGGACGGTGACACGCTAATCATCACCACCAGCAAACTAAATGGTAAAACCAGGCTAGATACCATCGGACATCCCCATAGTGACCAGCTGAAAGTCACCGAATCATTTACTTTATCTGACCCGAACACACTGGCTTACGAAGTGATCGTTGATGACCCGGTTTACTACACCAAACCCTGGAGCAACAAACGCATCTTTACCAGACAGACAGATTTTGAATTGATTGAGTATTCCTGCATGGAGAACAACAAGTCCTTATGGGAAGGACGAGTTGTGCCGCCAGATTATGACAACTGGCACACTTATGAGACTGACGATTAGGTTTTAAGCAGGAACGCTTTTATGTAGGCACTGCTTTTATGCAGGAACTGCTTTTATGCAGGCACTGCTTTTATGCAGGCACTGCTTTTATGCAGGAACTGCTTTTATGCAGGCACTGCTTTTATGCAGGAACTGCTTTTATGTATATGCAGGAACTGCGGGTTACTGTCCATCCATAAAATCAAAAATCTCACTGGCAAAGGTCAGATAAGCCGTGAGGTGCTCGCCATCCGGCACATCATAGTAATGTGCCTCCACTCCATGATCTGCCAGTTCCCGCGTCACGCGCAGGGATGCTTCTCTGGTATTCGCGGTATCTGCAGTGCCATGGATCATCAGCACCGCTACTTTATCCACCAGATTTTCAAAGGGATAGTCAGCAGTGACAATTGGGCCTGCACTGACAATGATGCCGGCGATTGCATCGGGGTATTTGGCCGCAAAATGAAAGGCTGAGGAACCGGACGGGTTTTGCCCATGGATAAATACCCGTGATGTATCGGCGTTATATTCCTGAGCCACAAGGTGCAAAACATTGACAATATCCTGTTCTGATCGGCTATTTTCTTCAGCCGTCCAGCCTGCACCTGGCACCGATGGCCCGGCGGGCCGGTCTACGGGATAAGGGCTGCCATAATAGGGCTGCGCATAACCCCGATAGCCCAGGGGGGAAATAACAATGTATCCCCGCTCCCTTGCCTGAACCACCAGATCATTATTGTTGCGATGGTTATTGTTGATACTGGGCCCTGCGCGCAGGGTTATTAACACCGGCAGTGATTGCTCTGGACTCCAGTTCTCAGGCACATACAGCCGGTATGGAATCGGTTCCCCGGTACCGGAAAATTCATAAGCCCGGTATTGCTCGCCGGTGTGCTGATACATCGGCGCGTTCGCATTTGGAACAAGTGAGTCACTTACCTGCATACCAGGAATTGAGATTGGCTGGGCAAGAGCCAGGGGCATCCACAAACAGGCCAAAAGAATAGATAAGGAGTTTCTCATAATCATCGTCCTGGAGCTGGGAAGGAATCTAAGTGCAACAATTGGATTTATCATCCAGCAATCTTCAATCAGCATCAAGATTAATATTCCAGAATATATAAGTATTGAGGAGCAAGCTCTATTTAATTGTCACGCCATGGAGACTTCTGCTAGTCTCTTTGGTCCGAATTGTTTCGGATAACGGGGGATTACAAATGCAAGCAATCAAAATCTTAAGCCTGGTTTTACTGACCAGCATGTTATGGGCCTGCTCTGACAACAATACCAGCGAGCAAAGCCAGTCCATGACTACCATGGCTCCTGCTGCTGAAGCTATGCCAGGTAATATTATCGAAGGGGTAGTGACCAGCGCTAATGGCGCAGAAGCGGGCGTTTGGGTAATTGCAGAAACCCATGACTTTGACACACGCTTTGCGCGCATCGTTGTCACTAATGATGAGGGCCGTTATCTGATTCCTGATCTGCCGGAAGCAACCTATGATATCTGGGTGCGTGGTTATGGCCTGATAGACTCTGAAAAGATTGCAGCGACACCAGGCTCCAGTCATGACCTTGATGCGGTGCTTGCTCCCGACGCCGCTTCAGCGGCTGAATATTATCCTGCAGGTTACTGGCTTTCACTGCTGGAAGTGCCAGATGCCAGCATGTTTCCCGGCACCGGCCCTACAGGTAATGGCATCAGTCCCCGAATTGAACATCAGGCTGACTATATCCGCATGATAACGTCTGGTGGCTGCGTGGTATGTCACCAATTGGGTAACAAGGCTACCCGTGAATTGCCTGCATTGTTTAATGGCTATGACACCAGCGCCGCAGCCTGGAACAGACGTATTCAATCCGGTCAGGCAGGCCCTTTCATGACCCGTAACTGGACAGGAATGGGACTTGATCACAGCTCGAAAATGTTTGGTGACTGGACTGATCGTATTGCGGCAGGCGAATTACCGCCGGTGCCAGAACGGCCACAAGGTGTGGAACGCAACGTGGTTATCACCCAATGGGACTGGGCAGACCCAACAGCCTATCTGCATGATGTGGTATCAACGGATCGCCGTGACCCGACTATCAATGGCTACGGCAAGCTTTATGGGGCGCTGGAGGAAAGTGCTGACTATCTACCGGTACTGGATCCGGTTAACAATTCCATAGACCGGGTTCCCTTGACTATGATGGATCCTGAAGCCGGACCGGTTTCCGGCCCAAATCTGGCAACTTCACCCAATTGGGGAGACGAAGCAATCTGGGATTCCAAAGCCAATGTGCATAACCCGATGATAGATCAGGATGGCCGGGTCTGGATTACCGCCAGAGTACGCGATAGAGAAAATCCGGATTTTTGTCAGGAAGGATCCTCCCACCCCTCTGCGCAGGCCTACCCGACACAGGCCAATGGCCGTCAGCTGGGTATGTATGATCCCCAGAGCGGTGAATATCACCATATCGATACCTGCTTCGGCACTCATCACCTGATGTTTGCTGAAGATGAAGACAATACACTGTGGACCAGTGGCGGCGGCCAGGTGATTGGCTGGCTCAATACCCGCGAATATCTGGAAACCGGGGATTATGAGGCCGCCCAGGGCTGGACGCCGTTTATTCTTGATACCAACGGCAATGGTGTGCGCGATGACTTCGTGGCCCCGAATGAAGAGCCTGATCCCACCAAAGACCTGCAGATATTTCCCGGCTTTGGCGTGTACTCCGTCAACCCGGCCCCGGACGGTTCCGTGTGGGGAACGATTCTTGGCTATCCAGGAGCAGTGGCCAGGATAGTCCCAGGCAACAATCCCAGTGAAACCGCCATTACTGAATATTATGAACTTCCGGTGGACGAAAACGGTGATGCAATTGAAGGCTTTTCACCACGCGGTGGTGATATCGACCGCAACGGTGTGATGTGGGTAGCGTTGGCCAGTGGCCATATGGCCAGTTTTGACAGGCGTTTGTGTAGCGGCCCGTTAAATGGCCCCGAAGCGACAGGACAGCATTGTCCGGAAGGCTGGTCATTTTATACGGAACCTCTTCCGCAGTTTAAAAATCTGGACAAACCGGGTAGCTCTGAGGGTTCCTACTTTACCTGGGTCGATCAGCACAACACGCTGGGGCTGGGAGAAAACACACCGATCAATACTGGCAACCAGAGTGGCGCATTATTGGTTCTGGACGATGGCCAATGGGTCAAAATGCGAGTGCCCTATCCGCTGGGTTTCTATACCAAGTGGATGGATGGTCGCATCGACGATCCGGATGCTGGCTGGAAAGGCCGCGGAGTATGGTCAACATTCAGTGGTCGAGCCCCCTTCCATATGGAAACCGGAAAAGGCACCAGCAGTATTGTTTATCATTTCCAGGTTAGGCCAGATCCGCTTTCCAGATAGCAGGGAAAGGGATTGTGGTTTTATTGCGGAGCCTGCAACCAGCGCTGCTCTATTTCGAGTGGCGCTTGCAGGGTTTTCAAAAACGCCTCCAGCTGACGCAACTCAAATGACAGCAAACCCAGCGGCTCTTCTGTTTCGTTATGCCCAATCATGGCAAAAGGGGCGTCATTGTAATGCTCCAGAGTTTCCTTAAGCGTTTTGATTTGTCCTTTGTGCATGTAAGGCGCGGTGTCTGAAAGATTACGCAAGGAAGGCGTTTTCAATGCACCGATCAATTCAATTCCTTCTCTGGCATGGATCAGCTCAAGGCATTTTTCGGGCTCCCTGTCGCTATATACACTCTGGCAGTTAAACGGATTGCTGCGTACATCACGCAAGCCGTCCACGCGACCGCGATCAGGAAGATCACCGGGATACGAGATTATGCCCGTATTGTGAAATTCAAAATTGGTGAATAAGGGGCCATTATGGCACTCCATGCAGCGCCCTTCTCCAATAAACAAACGCAGGCCCTTGACCTCATCATTGGAAAAGATGTCACCTGGCACTTGTTGGCCGTCAACAAGCGCATCTGCATAGTCATCAAACTTTGCAGGGGGCGGCACCAATAATCGTTCGTACGCTGCTATGGCCTTACCCACATTGGCAAATGTGATATTTACCAGTTGCTGATCCTCCCTGCTCATCGTCTCCCAGGCCGCATACCAGGCAGTTTTAAGTCCCGGCCCGGCATGTTCAGGAAAGCGGGAGCGATCAGAAAAATCAGGCACCTCACCAAATACTGACTGGTAAATTCCTCTGTACTCAGGATCTTGTGTAACAAATCGCGCTATATACATGCGGTTGCTGGCCTGCTCCTGAGGATCTTCCAGCGGAGATAAAGCCTGTGCCCAGAGCGAGTCTCGCCGTCCGTCCCAGTATAGCCAGGGACTGTAAGCCAGCCCTACAATACTCGGTGTGTTTCTGCGTGACTGACCAATGGCCTTTGCCTTGTCCAGGCCGTCGGTAAAACGAAGTTCGGGTTTATGACAGCTTGCACAGGAAACCTGATTATTGGCACTAAGGCGGACATCAAAAAACAAGGCATGTCCCAACTCCTGGGCAACAGGGTCAGCGGAGGCTCTATTACTGGGATCCAGAGGCAGTGGCGGCAGGGTCGAGAGTGATAGTGAAGCGATCAGACGTAATTCATTTTCCGCCCAGGCCGCAGGAGGTTTGTAGGCAAGAAAAAGCCAGCTCAGCAGGCCTGCGAGTAACAGCAAGCCAATGACTGATAAAGATCTGGAATAGCTGGACAAAAAAGACAGTTTCATAAATCCAGGACAACAAGCACCTTATCTTCAATACCACCGCTCGAAATACTAAGTTCGAGTTCCCAGTGTCCCATCATGTGGAAACGCAATCCCTGCAACTGATAATTACCGTTACCGATAGCCATAATGGAGGGCGCTGTCGCCAGCCCATGATTGTGCTGGGGCATGCCACCACCAACGCTGATTTCGGCATCACTAACAGCTTTGCCATCGGCATTGTCGACATGCAAAATCCAGCTATGCATCTGGTTAATCACAATGGGGTTAAGCTGACTTTCATAACTTAATCGGTAAAAACCTTGCTCGGATTCCAGCACAGAAGCCTCCTCTTCCTGGGCAACAACATTCCCTGCAAGCATTGGCAAAAGCAGCACTATTTTCAAAAGCATCAATTTCTTAAACACACTATTTTTCCTGTTCTATTTTTTACTTGTAACTTGTAACTTGTAACTTGTTTATTTACGTTTATTTTATATTTTCAGTTTTACTTTTTTTTATCTCGGTTCATCCACCAGTATCCCCCTTGCAAAGCCACAATTAACAAAACAAACAACGGGATGT
>Ga0181556_1002536_pt1 | contig 16631 bp, 34 predicted proteins | sample 011ome_14_FD_148651 | JGI IMG/M metagenome (GOLD analysis project Ga0181556, IMG submission 148651) | Coastal salt marsh microbial communities from the Groves Creek Marsh, Skidaway Island, Georgia - 011505AT metaG (spades assembly) | ecosystem: Environmental > Aquatic > Marine > Intertidal zone... | reverse complement strand
GCTCTCTTTCTCCTGAGAACGGAGATATCCGGCTTGGTGAAGGAGACCAAGGAGATGGAGAGGAGGGGTTGATGGGCTCTCATAACTGGCTTCGCCTGCATCCGCCGTGCGTCGCATTGCTCGGCCTGAGTGTGCCGACCAGCGCGGGGAGCGAGTAGATGAAAACCATCCTTGGCACGTGCAGCATTTGCGGTGGCCGCGTCACCGTCCCGACCGTCTATCACTCGATCTATCCGCCGACGCCAACATGCGACGGCTGCGGCGCGACGCCGAAAGGTGGACACGGGCCGCTCATCGAAATGGATCGTCCTAGCCGCCCTGATCACACGAGCGGTGGTCAAGGTCGGCGCGCCTCGCGATTTGGGGGCGATGACGCCGCATGACCTCATCCGTCCTCCCGCTCTCCGCCGAGCGCCCCCATCTCCGCAATCTCTCTGACGATGCGACGGGCGAGCGCGCCGACGGGAACCCAACGGTGGCCGCTCTCTTCGTCGCCAAGGACGGCTGCTACTTCGACCTGCCCGGCGTTGATCCCTGGGATATCGACCGGGACGCGAGGCTCTATGCCGGGCCGCACCCGGTTGTCGCTCATCCGCCCTGTCAGCGATGGGGACGGTTCTGGCACGGCAGCACGCGGAAGCCCCACCAGTTCAAGCTTGGCGCCGATGATGGCTGTTTCGCCGCTGCTCTCGTGGCTGTCCGTCGCTGGGGTGGCGTGATCGAGCATCCCGAGGGCAGCCACGCCTGGCGCCACTTCGGACTGAACGCTCCGCCGCGCGATGGTGGATGGATCAAGGCTGACGGCCTCGGCGGCTGGACCTGTTGTGTGGAGCAGGGTCACTACGGACATCTGGCTCGCAAGGCGACCTGGCTCTACGCCTTCGGAACCGAAATGCCGGAGCTTCGATGGGGGCGGGGGGCGCAGCGCATTCATCCGGTCGCTCTCGCCCGGCACGGCTACGCCAAGGCCCGCCGCATCGGCATGATGGCCATGGTCGGCGGCAAGCACAAGACGCGCATCCGTGAGGCAACGGCGCCCGAGTTCCGCGACGTCCTGCTCGCGATTGCCCGCACGGCTTACAGCAATCCGTCTCGCATCATCGGGAACGCCTCCCCCCTCGGCATCAGCCCCGATGACGGCCCGGAGGTGGCGACGCTCGCCCCTCCGGGTCATCTCCCCGCTGCGTTCTGCAGTCACAGCGGCAACGGCGCATCGATCTTTTCTGATTGCCTCCTTCACAAGGGCAAGCATGAAGAAGGAGGCGCGTGATGTCGTGCACTTCGGGGACTAGCTTTCTGTACCAGAGCGTGATGGAGAGGATGGCCGACCGGCTTCGTTCGGTTTCGGCCAAGCAGATACAGCGCGTCACCGGAACGGCGAAGGTGACGGCTCTCAAGGCGAAGGCGGGATTGATCCCGAAGACCGACGCATTTTTGTCGGTGCTGCGGTCGATGCCGCCCGGCGATAGGCTGGATGCAATCTCGCCGCTGTTCGATGATGTAGACGTGTTCGGCACCATCCGCCGGGTGGCAGCGATGGTCCCGACGTTGAAGGAGCTGGCAGGGCATGTCGAAGAAATCACCCGGGCAAATGCTGCTGGCAGGGACGGCCTTCGCGCTGTTCTTGGTTTCGGATCTGGTCAACTGGACCGGAGCGGCGCTGGCGCTTCCCGGGTTGGTGGTCTCGATGCTATCGCGGCCCATCACCAGAGCAGCGGAGAGGCTGGCGGCGATGGTCTCGCCCTCGTCGAAACCCGCCGCCTCGACGGAATCCCCGGAAGAGACGGCGAGGCGCTTAGACGGCACCTGACGGCCTTAGACAACGTCGTCTCGCTCGACGCTGCCCGCGCCCTTGTGAAGGGCGACAACTACGGTCGAACGGGGCTGGCGTACAAGCGACCGGGCGAGGACTGGACGGCCCTCGTAGCCCCTGAGAACCGGCTGTGGACGCCTTCTCCCGATCCGCGGCCGATCACCGAGTTCGCCGGCAACGTCGTTCAGCTTCGCCGCGATCTGGACGAGGCCGCGCGGTCAACCTCTCCGGTGTTCGTCTCCCATGCCGGCGCTCTCCTGCGTGACGGCGACCTGATCCCGTTCCATAGCAACGTGGTCCGCATACCCGGTAGGGCGAAGTGCGGGGCGGCGCTCGTTCTCACAGATTTTTGCCGCTTGGGTGCGCGGGCATGACCGCCAGACGCACAAAGCCGAACAAGATTCTTAAGGGTCTGCGAGAGGCTATTGACCATGTTCGCGGCAAGTCTGCGGGCGTGCGCGAGAGCGTCATATTCTGTGATGGACCGAACGGCCCGCGCATCTTACCCGCCTCCAAGATGCCCTCTGCCAAGCGTCCGTCACTCATTGTGAGCGGATGGGCGTGCGTCCCGAAGAGGGGGCTGGTGAGCATGGCCGATGTTTACATTTTCACCGGCCGCGACACGGCGCGCAACTACCGCAAGCCGAACGAGCGCGTCATCCGCGTGATCATGCGGGAGGTGCGCGGCCGATGACCCTGCCGCTCTCCTCCTGGCTCGAATGCCACTGGCGCCACGAGGCGTCCGCCAGAAACTGCCATGGCTACGGGACCGTCGCCGCTGCCGCCCGCAAACTCGATCAGGCGGTCTGGGACAAGCACAAGATCAAGCTCCTCTACTGCCCGGACCCCTGGCGCTTCCGCGATATCAGCACGGAGGAAGTGAAGCGGGCGCAGCGGGCGGACATGAGCTTGGGCGATGCCGACTTCCCGCAGCTCGGCACGCACGCGGACCCGACCTGCCGTCACCTGACGGCCGACAACTTCTACTCGCTGATCGGGACGAGGACGGACAGGCCGCTCCCGCTGATCACCATGAACACGGCGGCGCTGTATGAGGGCGAGGAAGAGACGACGCTCTTGCGCCTATTCAAGTCTCGGCGCCTTTGGTCGGATCATCCCGAGCGCGACTGTGCCGACCTGTCGGTCAGTTGCGACGATGTGAACGGATTCATGTTTTCAAAGCTCCCCGCCGTCTTCCTCGGCACCGCGTGGGTGCGCCAGGACCGCCGCCGGCAGGGGATCATGACCGACGTCTCCCAGCTTCACCGCATGGTGGCCTGGTTGCGCTACGGCCCCATCCCGCAGTTCGCGACCATCGCGCCCGACAGAAACCACGACCGGCTTTTCGACGGAACCGACATCGGCTGTGTGATCGAGAAGCGGCCGACGCACACCACGACATCGAGGGTTCTCTACTACTCGCCCGAGGCCATCCTTGCCGCGGCCGAGCGCGTCCTGTCGAGCGACAACGTGAACCGAACGCACGAATAGCTTCAGAGTCCACCGAGTGCCGCGCCTCGGGTTTGTGCGCGCGGCGACGCTCCTCCCTAACTAGCCCGCGTCAGACGAAGGCGCGGGCGCCTTTCCCGGAGACAGATGTGGCGGGCATCAGACGCAAGCAGCCGGAGCAGGAGTTCCACAAGACCGTGGCCCGGTTCCTCGACGCCGCGCTGCCCCCGTCGTGCTGGTGGACGACCTTTCCCTCTGGGGGAGGAGGAAAGGCGAGGGGCGGGAAGCTCAAGGCAATGGGGCTGAAACCGGGGGTCGCGGACATCCTGATCCTGGCGTCGCACGTCACCGACAATTCCATCGAGGTGATCTGGCTTGAGTTGAAGGTGCCCGAAGGTCGCACGTCACCTGCCCAGCAGGCGTTCACTACCGCCATGTTCAGCCTGCCTCGCGTCTACCCCTACGTCGTGCGGACGATGGAGGGCATCGAGGCGGTACTGATAGGCCACGGCATCCAGCTCCGCGCCCGCATCACGGCCGGCGGCGCTTGGGCCAAGGAGGCAGCATGAGCGAGTCCTGCGCCAACTGCATGTGGGCGCGTCCGTGGACGCCTGCGCCCGACCCGCTTCTGACGGACCCAACATTCTATCACAGCGGCACGATCAACGAGGCCATCCGCTGCGTGCGCTTTCCGCAGTCCGTGACGAACGCGCCTTCGTACTGGTGCGGCGAGTACCTGAAGAAGCGGGAGGCAGCATGACCCGCCCCTCCCGCGCGCACCTCCTATATCTCCAGCAGCGAGTGGACAGCGCGCATACCGCCCTGATCGTCGCGAAGGAACAACGCCTGGGCGCGACCGTCATCAAGCGCAGAGAGCGGAAATGGATCATGGCCGTGGCCAAGCTCGCCGCACATACGCCGGCACGGAGGGCGGCATGATGGAGTTGCTGTTTACGTGTGCGATCTGCCGGCGGGACGTCCACGACTATTCTTGCCGCAACGGTCGCGACCGCGCGCTGTCCCCGCTCTGCCGCTATTGCGAGGGCTACTACGGGGACACGAAGCCGGGAGACGGCGCCTTCATGGACCGGCGGGTTGCCGTGCAGATTTCGGCCCTGGCGAACGCCCTACGCAGCGAAGCTGGCATAAGAGAATGGAGCGCTCGGCATGGCTAAGCGCGACTACGAGAGCGCGCCCGAGTCCGAGGCGCTTGGGCTGGCTGGCGTCATCAATGGACTCGTGCGCGACCTTGAGTCTCTTCGCGCGGGCGAGATCAGTACGCACGATGCGATTGCACGGTCGATGCTTGCGAAGCAAATCTTCAACGGGTTCAGGCTGTATCTGAACGGCTCAAAAATGCTCGCCGGCAATGCAAAGCCGGTTGCGGAGCTGAGCACCGAGAAAACGGACGCGCCCGCATGACCCCTCGTCCCGACACGGACCCTCTCCACGCTCCCTCGGCAGCAGTTCAGCCGGTCAAAACGGAGCCTGACCCATGACCCTAAGCACGCTCCAAACACACGACGCCACCGATGGCGCCGGGGTTGCGCGATGGACGGAAGAGACGATTGCCGCCCTTATCGCCTACTGGCAGGCCGGCGCGAGTGCCGGGACGATCTCCAAGCGTCTGACGGCTCAAGGCACAATCGTCTCCCGCTCGGCCGTGCTCGGCCAGGTCTCCCGCTTGAGAGCGCAGGGCGTTCATATGGCGGTGCGTGCCGAAGCCCCGAAGCCCGGCAGGCCGAGGAAGCAACCGCTTGAGATAGAGGGCTGCCGCTGGCCGATCGGCGACCCCGGGGAGGAGTCGTTCCACTTCTGCTGCGCCAAGCCGGCACCGGGCCGGCCCTACTGCGAGAGCCATTGCGCTGTCGCCTATCGCCCGCGCGAGGAACTGGCGCCGAGAACAGGCGGCTTCGACATCAAACCAGTGAAGATGAGGGCCGCGTGACCAAGCCCTCAATCCCAGATTCCGAGCTGGCGAAGATGGTTTCCCCACTGAGGAAACAGGGTCTGTCGGATCGGCAGATCGCGAAGAAGCTCGGCGTCTCTTTCATGCGCGTGGCGAGGGTCTGACGGGGCTTATCCACATACTCACAGGCTGTGGAAAACAAAGCTGTGGGTCTGGACGATGAATGCGTTGCGAGGCCGGTGTTATCGGCTCATCTATGCAGGCGGCGGCGGTTACATGCGAAGGTCGGCTTCGCGATTGCTAACAGGGTGAAAGATGGGTGCTCAGGTCATCAGTCTTGCGGATCGCCGGCCTACGGATCAGGCCGAGGAAGCGCACGACCGGGCCATGCGCGCCTTCCACTTCGCCTGCCGGCATCCGTCCTTCCGCAACATGGCGGTGGCCGTGGACGCATGGCGGGAGTTCGAGCGGCTATTCCTTGGAAAGGCGATCACCTGATGGACGGCATGGCCCCGCTTCCCGCCGCTTGGCCGGCCGCGCCCGTGGCGGTGAATCTGCCTCACAGCTACGAGGCGGAGCAGAACCTTCTCGGCGCCGTCCTGACGAACAACAGGGCCCTGGAGCGCATCCCCTTGGACTTCCGGGCCCACCACTTCGCAGACCCTCTCCACGGTCGAATTTTCGACGTCCTGCGGGACACGATCGACAAAGGCCAGACCGCCAATCCGATCACGCTCAAGCGCATGTTTGAGGGCGAGGTTGTCGACGGCGCACTGACGGTCGGACAGTACCTGGTGAAGCTCGCAAGCTCCGTCGTCGCCATGGTCAATGCCGAGGATTGGGCGCGCACGATCATGGACCTGTGGGCCCGGCGCTCGGTCGTGCTTGCGTGCCAGGAGATCATCTCGGAGGCCATCGGCGCCGACCCTGAGCGAGAAGGCGTTCGGGTGATCGAGGACGCCGAAGCCAAGATCCACGCGCTCACCGATGGCGAGAAGGCCGGGAAGAGGGGGCTGACCCTTATCGGCGATGGTGTCGACGCCACGCTGCAGCAGATTGAGACCGCACGGCAGTCTGGCGGGGTGTCCGGGCTTTCGACCGGCTTAACGGATCTCGACCGGCGCACCGCGGGCCTTCACCCCGGATCGTTGATCATCATTGGTGCTCGCCCGGGCATGGGCAAGAGCGACAAGGCCCTGAACCTGAGTTTCAACGCGGCGAGCAAGGGAAAGCAGGTTGGCTTTTTCTCGCTCGAAATGAGCGCCGGGCTCCTGACCAACCGCATCCTCGCCCGCATGACCGGCATTCCGGCAAGCCTGCAGATCGGCGGCAACGTCCAGCCCGAGGACATGGGGACGCTGATGGCTGCCGCTCACAAGATCCGCAGCTTACCGCTCTGGATAGACGACGCCCCGGCTCCCTCGGTCGACGTCATCGCCAGCCGCGCCCGGAGGCTGCAGCGGCGCCACGGGCTCGACCTCGTGGTGGTGGACTACCTGCAGCTCATCGCCCCCGGCAACAACCGCCGGAACCGGCAGAGTAACCGTACCGAGGACGTCACCTTGATCAGCCAAGGTCTCAAGGCCCTGGCGAAGGATCTCAAGGTCCCGGTCGTCGCTCTCTGCCAGTTGTCTCGTGCCGTCGAGGCCCGCGAGGACAAGCGCCCGCAGCTGGCCGATCTCCGGGAGTCCGGGTCGATCGAGCAGGACGCCGACGTGGTGATTTTCCTCTATCGCGAGAGCTACTACCTCGAACGCGACACGCCCAAGCAGCGACCGAAAGAGACGGCCGAAGCCTTTGGCGAGCGCCGGGATCTGCATGAGCAGAACCTGTTCAAGTCCGCGAACATCTGCGAGGCCATCATCGCCAAGCAGCGCATGGGGCCTCCCGGTGCGGTTGACCTCTACTACAAGCCGGCTCACAGCCACTTCGGCGATCTCGACTCAAGGGTCCGCGAATGACCAAGCCCGACGACTGGTATCCGCACTACATCGCCGACTACGCCGCGGACACCATGCACCTGACGACGCTGCAGCACGGCGCCTATCGCCTTCTGATGGACGCCTATTGGCGCAACCAAGGGCCCTTGAACGACGACGACGAGGCCCTGGCGGCTATCACGCGGCTTCCGCTCAAGGACTGGCGGAAGATGCGCCCGACCATCGGCCGGTTCTTCCAGATCGACTTCGTGGCCGCGACGTGGACGCACAAGCGGATTGAGCGCGAACTGACGAGGGCTTGGACCAACAGCGAGAACCAGTCCAGGGCAGGAAGGGCGAGCGCGGAGGCCAGACGTCAACGGAAGCTCAACGGAGGGTCAACGCCCGTTGCAACGGAAGTGTCAACGGAACCGCAACGGAGCGGTCAACGGGAGGCTCAACAGAAGGCCAACGAAACGGCAACCCCTCACTCTTCACCTAACGCTACTCCTAGCGGAGTAGCTAGCGACGCCGTTCCCGACGACGTTCGCCAGCTTGCCAAGCGAGCGGTCGACGTGCTGCGGAAACTCCAGGAAATCTGCGGCGTGGACGAGAACCGGAAGCCCGCATGGGCCCGGGTCGATGCCGTGACGGGCTGGCTGCAGGCCGGTGCCGACCCGGATCTCGACGTGTTTCCGGCCGCAAGGGCGGTGATGGTGCGCGAGGCCGCGAAAGGCAACGGGCCGCCGGGAGCTGCGAGCTACCTGACGAACGCGGTGATGGACGCCATGCGGGCTCGGCTTGCCAGCGGCGCTCTGCCGCCCTCGCCATCCGCGCTCGTCACCGACCCGGAGCGAGAGGCCGCGGCTCAGCGGTTCAACGCTGCCATGGACGCCTGGATTGCCGGTGGCCGCGAAGGGCTTAAGCCAGTGCGGGCAAACTTCCTGCTGCCCGAAAATCCGCTCGCTGAAGCGTTGCGACTGGACGGTGGCTACCAGCCTAGCGCCTCACCCGTCAGCGCCCATCAGGCGACTCAAAAACCGGCCTCAGAGCCGACGCGGAGAACCGCATGACCGCTTCAGTCCTCGTGGTCTTCGTGTCTACAGCGGGCAGCAAGGCTGCCGGGAGAGGGTGATGATCGCCGCCGTCACCGGAACGCGCTTCGGCGCGACCATTGATCAGGTCGTCGCCCTCGAAGAGTGGCTGATGCGCGAGAAGATCGAAGTCCTGCACCATGGGGATTGTGTTGGGGTGGACGCGACCGCTGCGGCGAAGGCCAGGCTTCAAGGCTGCCGGATCATTTGCCATCCACCCGTGCAGACCAGTGATCGAGCCTACGTCGAGAGCGACGATACGCGGGGGCCCCTGACGTACCTCGCCCGCAACCGCGCCATGGCGGACGAGGCCAAGCGGCTGGTGGCCCTCCCCCGGGGCTTTGAGGAGGAGGAGCGCGGCGGCACTTGGTACACGATCCGCTACGCCCGCAAGCGCGGCTATCCGGTGACGGTGATTTGGCCGGATGGGCGGATCGAGCCCCCGGCGACCTTGGCATAGAGGAGGCGAGAGAGTGACGACCTGGCAACCAAAGCAAAACGCGACCGGGACGCATTGGATGCTGACACATCAGGTCCGGGATGAACCGGAGGTGCAGCGGATCGCAACCTCTCGCACAAAGAGATGGTGGTTTCTTGCGGGCATTCTCGTCGGGATTTGGCTTTCCGCAGCGATGATCTATGGCACCCGCGCGCTCATTAACGGAGGGCTTTGACATGCCTAAGCGCAAGCCGGTGAGTGTGAAGGCGAGTGAGCGGCGGGGCATACACGCCACGCGCGATGAACGGGCCGACGCCGGGTACATCTACCTAGCCGGCAAGATCAAGAAGGGCGAAGTGGCGCGATCCCGTGGTGCGTGGGGTAGCGACAACGACAGCGTGATCCTCGACTTCGCCGAGGACGGCCGCTTGATCGGCATCAAGCTGCTGAGCCTCAAGCTGATGCCGTGGAAGAAGCGGCGGCGCGTGTCAGTGAAGGAGATCAGGAAGTGAGCGAAGACAAGACGTTTAACGGGCGCGTCAAGAAGATGGCTCTGGATGAGGCTGCTGCGTCTCTAACTTCTCTCGATGGGCGCCCGGATACGGCGCGATTCGAACAAGCAATAGCAAGCACCATTCATGTTGCCGCTTTGATGATTGCGATAATGGGCGTTAAGCAGCCGGATGTTTTGCGTCGGTTAGTGGCGGACGCTGAAGTGTTGCTGAGCGAGGAGACGGCGAGGATCGCGAAATCCATGGAGCCATACGCGAATTAACGGTGCCCCTCTCGCCGACACGTAGTTCCGCAGAAGGCCAAGGCTCTCGTTCAGCCCCTCTGAATCTCCACGGAAACCCTGACCATGACCGACATAGCCAAGCTCAGAGACGACGTGATCAAGCATCAGCGTGACAGGCTAAAGGCAGCCGAAGCTCAGTTGTTGGCCTGGAAGGGCAAACTGGCGGATGAGGTGCTGGCAAGCGCCGTCGCGGGGCGGGGCAGCTTTAACGACTTCACCGCGAGCCTTGTCCGGGATGCGGAGAAGATCGTCGAGGGGGTTCGGCAAGAGTTGCGTGTCGCCGAAGAGGCAGCCAAGAAGCCGAGGCTGATGCCACCTGAGGTGTGCGCCTACCAATTATACGGCTCTGATGCGGTGCGCGCCCGCGACTCCGAATGGATGGCGGCCATCAGGAGGCTGCCGACCCGCAAGCGGGAGCATGGTCCATCCGAGGGCGATTGCTGGCCGCGGTCGAAGCCATCTTACGCAACGACCGTCGATCTGGCCGACATCGAAGCCCTGGCGGAGAGCGCGAAGTGACGACAGCAAGCGAACCAATCTCGACCATTTCTTCACAATCAACAGGAACCTTCAGCATGGCTCGTCGCCCCGGTCGTCATCGCAAGCCCGGCAACAGGGAACCGAACGGTCGTATCCAGCGGGAGCAGGCAGGCCCTGACCGCGGTCCATTGGAGCGCCAGGCGCAGATGCTCCGCATGATCGACGACGTGGGGCAGGTGGACCTCGACGACGCCCTCTCCGTGCTCGCCAGCCTCGGCCACATCACCAACGAGCAGGCGGCGGCAGGGACAGACTACGGACAGGCTCACAGGGCTCTCTACGGGCAGCCCTGGGCGAAGACGGGCGAGCGTGTCCAGGGTCGATCCTTGGACGGCAACGACGGCTCGGCCCTGGAGAAGAAGGTAGCCCGTGGGCTTGCGGCGATTTCGACGCAGGGGGGCAATGCCTTCACCATCTGCCGGACGGTCTGCATCGCGCGGATCGTTCCGGGATGGGTGATCGAGCGGCCGGTGGTTACGCCGATCTGGCACGAGGGGAAGTGGAAGATCCGAGGGGCGAGGGACCGTGACCGGCAGAAGCTGCGGGCGATGAAGCGGGAGCTTCCCGCCTTGAAGCGCGGACTGGATGCCCTGGTGCGGGCGCACTTCGGGGGCAAGCGCATGGAGATGGCGGCGTGACCTACCTGACCGAGGAAGAGGCGACTCAATCGCAATGTCTTGGGCCGCCAAATGTCGGAGAGTTCCGACATGATGCGCCGGTTAACATGCCACACTATCCACGCTTCTGCGAAGGCTCGCGCTGCAAGATGGCATGGCGATGGAAGGCTCGCGTCGTCTACCACGATCCAGAGAGGCATGATGAGCCGAAGGGCTACTGCGGCCTCGCCGGGAAGCCCGAGGAATGACCGACTCCTGCGCCACCTGCCGATGGGCTCGCCGGGCGCCGCCCCGTGTGCGAGAGGACCGAGAGCGCGCCGATTTCGGGATGTGGGATTGGGCCAGCAAGGGATCGCCGCCTGATTTCTACGCCGAGCGCAGTCGTTGCATCCGGTTCCCACAGGCGGTCGAGAACGATGCGACGTACTGGTGCGGCGAGTACGCGACGAAGGACAAGGAGGCTGCATGAAACCTGGACAGCGATACATGGAGGCGCGGGAGGCTGCCCAAATCGAGGATCTGCGCGAGCGGCGTCTGTTCCGACCGGAAGAATGGCCACCGGAATATATCCCTGCGCCCGGTTCAAACGACGACCGGGGGCAACGAAACCGCTTCGGCTATCTGAGCGACGGAATGTGGATGAACATGCCGAGCCCAGGAACGCATATCGAAGCGGGGATCAGCGAGTTCTTCCTGTCGCAGCAACCGCCGTCGAAATGCGGGGCCGACTTCTGCCGGTTTCGGGGTTGCCAGGGGTATTGCAAGATGCCCGCTCCGGTCCTTCATTCTATGCCCAAGGCGTCAAAGCCCAAGCGCCCCTGGTGGAGGTTCTGGTGACCGCAGGCCCCGTCTATCCCTACCGCGACCGGCGCTTCGATCATGAAGAATGGCCGAGTCTTGAGCGGTCGGAACTTCGCGCGGCGAACCACCACGTCCTTTATGGCGGGGCCATGGTGATCAGTGCCTATCCGTTCGTGATTACCGCCGATGTGGCGACCGATCTTTACTCTGACTTCGCCGCCACCGACCTTCGGGAGCGCGCCGCCAAGCGCAACGCCGAAAGCGGATGGCCTGGGCCGATGTATGGTGACTTCCACGAAGATGACAAGATCATTTGCCGGACCAAGCGCGTTGATGGGAGGGGCATATGACCGACAGCGGGATCACCTTAACCACGCGCGTGATACGCCGGGCAACGGCTGGCGATCTTTCCCGCCACGACCTTCACGAACGCTTCGGGCATACAGTGACCGCCGCGCGGGCCGGACAGATGGTCCGCGTCGCCAGAAGGGACACCAAGATTTACGTTCAAGAAGGCGACCCGTACCGCGATTGCGACGAGTGCTGTGCGCTTGAAGACCTGGAGCAGAACGCGCCAACATGGCTGGTGTCCCCATGACCGACCAAGAGAGCATCCTAAACGATCTGCGCCAGTTGCTGGCCGTGATCGAGCGCGGGACACCGCTCTTGATCCAAGCATCGGGCGGCCCGACCCTGACCATCCATGATCCAGCCGTAGCCGCGAAGGTCGTCGCTATCCTCATGGATCATCTACAGGAAAGCGCCTGATGACCGACAGCATGATCGAGACTGTGGCGCGGGCGGCTTACGAACGGATGATCGAGGGCATCAAGACGATGCACCCGATCCCGGGGCAAGAGTTCCCGGACGAGAAATGGGATGGCCTAGCTCCCGAACTTCAGCAGCACTGGCGCGACATAGCCCGCGCCGCCATCGCCGCCATGCGCGAGCCGACCGAGGCAATGCTGGAGGCTGGGACCACCCACGGCATAACCGCCTATCGCTGCACGATGACGCAGCTTAGGCACGGTGATGCAGAAGAAACGTGGTGGGCAATGATCGACGCCGCCCTCAAGGAGCCGTGAGATGGAGCGGGCCGGGCTTGCCTTTCTGATCTCGGCGACCGCCGTGCTGTTCGGCATCGTGCCCCTGCTCCGCGCTGGCGTGCCGGGCGGCCAGATAGCGACGTTCGCGGCCGTGTCCGTCGTCTTCGTCGCCGCGGTCGTCTGGCGCATGACGGCGCCGGCGATCAAACTGCCACGAGGCACGAGCCGACCGCTCACTACCGACGAAATCCGCAATATCGTGACGCCAATCATTCGGGAGCCGTGAGATGCCCGCTTGGGAAACGCTCAATCCCATCCCCGGCGACGTCTACCGCCCGCTCGGCACGCGATGGATGCCGGCTGATCTGCGCCGCGCCTATTTGCAGGATCAGCGCCGACTGCATTGGACCGTCCGCGCGGCAATCAACGAAGCGGTGCAGCGCGCACTAAACAGCGCTTTTGCACAGCCAACCGGCTACTACGGCGTCGGCTTGCGCGAATTGCTCGGCGTCGACGCGGCCGAGCCGATCATCATGCAGATAACCGGAAAGGACTAGCCATGCTTCTCTTCCCCCTCATCGTGATCCTCGGCGCCCCCGCCGCGTGGTGCATCATCGAGGCCGTGATACAGGCGAGCCAATGAGCGACGCACCGAAGCGCCTTGAGGACATGACGCTCGCCGAGCTTCATCGAGAGAACGTCCTGGCGCACCAGCGCTGGGTCGATGCCGAGGCGACCTACGCCCGGTATGCGCCTTGGCTGATCGCGATTGCTGGGGGCTGCTTCATCGTCGGCTTCTTGATGTGAGCAAATAGCCCTTGACGCCGCTCGGTTAAATGCGGTAGCGGTCTTATATTCATCGTCGACAAGCTCGCCCGGCCCGAACCTCCGCGCCGGGTTTTCGCGTTCTAGCGGCCGTTTGTGGCGACAGCCCGAGCCGCGCCCCCGGAAGGGTAACCATGCCCGATGGAACAGTTGTCGTTCCCGGGGGCAGGTTGCGGCTAACCGCACAACCCGATGCGCACCTTCGCTCCCCTGTCATCGTTGAAAGGCGACTGACGAGGGAAGAAAAGCGTCGGCAGAAGCGGCGGTTTCGCAAGTCTCGGCGCAAGAAGGCATCTAAGCCAAAGCGGGACGGATTCTATTCGACGCGGGAATGGCGAGCGGCGCGATATGAGGCGTTGGTCCGCCATGGCGCGCGTTGCCAGGCCTGCGGCGCCACTCCGGCGGACGGGGTGCGTATCAATGTGGATCATATCAAGCCGCTGAAGACCCACTGGGATCTCCGGCTCGACCCTGAAAACCTTCAAGTGCTCTGCGGTTCGTGTAACGCGGGGAAAGCAAGTCGCGATACGACGGACTGGCGTCCCGCAGGGACTTAGCGCGCACTGCTTCTGAGGTCCACCATGCCCATCCTCTCCGACCCCCGCCACGAACGGTTCGCTCAGAACCTCGCGGCAGGGATGGGGCAGCTGGAGAGCTACGAAGCGGCCGGGTACAAGCGCAGCGCACAGGGCGCCTCGACCCTCGCGAAGAAACCCGAAGTGAAGCGAAGAGTGGCGGAATTGCTACAGCCCAGCGCCGATGCGGTCCAAGAGGCCGTGTTCGATGCCGTGAAGATGCTGACCGATGCCGCCCGAGCGGGGTTGGCGGCGGCTACCACGAAAGCCGAGGGCGACTATCGCGGCTTGGTGGGCGGAGCCGTGGAAGCAATCAAGCTGGCCGAGGTTCTGTCCGGGGGCGTGAGCGACCGCACGGAGACGAGGTCCGAAGGCGTACTGGATGCAATCGAAGGCCGCCTTGCTCGCTTCAGTACCGAAGCCAGAGCGGGACAAAATCCTCCGAAGCCTCACTGACGAGCAGCTAGAAGAACTTCTGTGGGAATGGCGGTTCTGGGCTAGGCCCGAGCAGCTTGCTCCCTCAGACCACTGGCAGATGTGGGCAGTGATCGCCGGCCGAGGCTTTGGGAAGACCAGGACCGGCGCCGAGTGGGTCAGGCAGCAGGTCAAGGCGGGGCGTAGGCGTATCGCCCTTGTCGCTCCGACCGCCGCGGATGCTCGCGACGTCATGGTGGAGGGTGAGTCCGGGCTGCTCTCCGTCTGTTGGGACAAGGACCGCGACAGCAAGGGCATCCTGGTCGGGCGGCCGGTCTACGAGCCGTCCAAGCGCCGGGTGACGTGGGCGAACGGGGCTGTGGCTATCACCTACTCGGCTGATGAGCCTGAGCGCCTGAGAGGTCCCCAGCACGACGCAGGGTGGCTGGACGAGGTAGGTGCCTGGCGCTACCCGGCGGCCTGGGACATGTACAAGTTCGGTCTGCGCTTGGGGACGGCGCCGCAGACCATCGTCACGACGACGCCAAAGCCCACGCCGCTGATGATCCGCCTGCTCTCTCTGAGCGGGACGGTGAAGACGGGCGGTTCGACCTACGACAACGCGGCGAACCTCGCGCCTGAGTTCGTCGAGGACATCCGCAAGGCTTACGAGGGGACGCAGCTCGGCCGGCAGGAAATCCACGCCGAGCTGATCGACCCGTCCGAATACGGGCTGCTCAAGCGGCCGTGGTGGCGGAAGTGGGTACACCGGGAGATGCCCGAGTGCTCGGCCGTCATCCAGTCGTGGGATCTGTCCTACGGCGAGAAAGAGGAAAGCGGCAGTTTTTCCGCCTGCACCACTTGGGGGGTCTTCAAGCCCAAGAAGGATGCGCCGGAGTGCATGATCCTCCTGGATGCCTGGAGGGGCCGGGTTCCGTTCCCCGAGCTTCGGCGGAAGGCTCAGGATCTCTACGACGACCACAACCCGGACTTCGTGCTGGTCGAGAACAAGGCTAGCGGCTTGAGCCTCGTCCAGGAGCTTAGGAAGGCCGGGATTCCGGTCAGGAAGTTCGATCCGAACGCAGTCATCACCGGGATACGCGGCGGGCAAGGCTTCGATGCCAAGCGCGTGCGGGCTCATGCGTCGAGCGTGATCCTTGAGGGCGGCCGTGTCTATGCGCCGTGCCGGTTGAACGAGGATCGGAAGTCGCGCAACCCCGCCGAGTTCGTCGATTGGGCGGAGGCGGTCATCGCCGAGTGCGAGACGTTCCAGGGCGTTGCCGGCGAGGTCAACGACTACGTGGATACCTGTACCCAGGCGTGGCTGACGCTGCGTCGCGGGATGAATCTGGCGACGGTCGACGACGCTGAGCCGGCTAAGCCCACGAAGCAGCCCAAGCGCAAGGCGATGTACGGGTGATCTTCAACCGCTGATAGGCGGAAACGCCTGGCGGGAGACCAGACCCGACCGTTGGGCCCTCAACCGCAAGGCGATGGATAGGAGGCGAGGATGAGCGCGTACATTTGGTCATCCGTGGCGCAGATGGTCGTGATCCTGCTGATCATCCTTGGCGCGTTCGTGCTGCCCGAGCCCAAGTACACCGAAGTCATGCAGGCCGGGCCGTGGACGGCGGAGAAGAGCGCAGCGTCGCTGAACAACAAGATCATCTACGCGCGCCGGTTCATTCGCCGTGGCGTGACGGTCGGCCTGGGCTTCGGCCTTTGCGCAGCGCTTCTGACGTGGATCATCGGTTGATGACCGCCGCAATCGAAGCCGCCGCCGCCATCGAGGCGCCGATTGTGGTTGACGCCGATGTCGCAGCGCGCCGCCTCGAATGCCTCAAGCTCGCGGGCTCTCACATCGGCATGTTTCCGGGCGCAAAGAACGTCGAGGAAATCGCGCGCAGGTACGTCCGCTTCATCGAGCGCGGCAAGTTCGGCGACGAGTAGCTAGATGACCGGCTCGCTCCCCTTTCCCGACTTCGACCTGGAGCCGGAAGAGGTGGAGCTTGCCGAAGAGCAGGAGGAGGGAGGTGATCTTTCCGTCTCGCTGGACGAGGACGAGCCTGCCGAGGACGTCGATCATCACGAAAACCTCGCCGACCTGATCGACCAGAGCACCGTCGCCGCCATCGGCACGAAGATTGTCGAGGCGGTACAGCGGGACATCGAGAGCCGGTCGGAATGGGAGACCATCTACGCGGACGGCATCGCCTCTCTCGGCGTCGACCGCACGGCGGATGATCGGGACGAGCCGTGGCCCGGCGCCTCGGGGGCCGTCCATCCCGTGCTCGCCCAGGCATCGGTCGAGTTCGCCGCGCGTGCGATCAAGGAACTGTTTCCCGCAGGCGGCCCGGTCAAGACGGCGGTCCTGGGCAGGCCCACGACCGCCGT
>Ga0181556_1002514_pt1 | contig 16723 bp, 13 predicted proteins | sample 011ome_14_FD_148651 | JGI IMG/M metagenome (GOLD analysis project Ga0181556, IMG submission 148651) | Coastal salt marsh microbial communities from the Groves Creek Marsh, Skidaway Island, Georgia - 011505AT metaG (spades assembly) | ecosystem: Environmental > Aquatic > Marine > Intertidal zone... | reverse complement strand
CTGGGGGCAGGACTCGAGGTGCTGCGACTTGGACTTCGTAACTTTGGGCTGCCGCGGCTTGCGGATCAGCTGCTGGATCGTTGGCATTGGGTTTTGTTCCCTATCCTACACATGTGTAGCGGCCCCGTAGGTCCGCAGTTTCGATTTGCGTGCCCTGCGCGTCCGCAACAGCACAAAAAGCCCGCAGTCGATCCCTTACCGGAGGATCGGTGCGGTGGGTTCTCAGAGGATCAAGGCAGCATTAGCCCGGATCATGACCACGACGACTCTGATATCGGGCACAAGGGAATATCCCCGGACCCGGATGGGCGGCGTATAGGGGGAGTCGGGTGGGGTGTCAACAGCCGCGAATGCGGAACACCGTGATCACCTGCGCGGGGCTTCGCCGGTGGTCAATTCTGCCCATTTTCGCGCGGAATCCAGCCTATCAACGGCAAACCGCTCCCGAAGCAGCGCGGGGATGGCGTCGGGCGGCAGATTGAAATCCCCCGCATTGCCCAACCTGATCTGGCTGTCATTCGTATCGTGGCTTCCACGCAAGAACATCGGGCTGTCTTGGAAGGTCAAGGTCGGCATATGGAGCCACATCTTGTGATGCATGATGTCCATTACGCATTTTTCCGATTGGGACCGTTGAACCATAGCCAGCGCCGGGGCCCAACCCGGCACGACGACCGGCCGATAGCCGATATGGCCTTGGCCCAAGGTCATCAAAAGACCCTTTTGAAAATCAATGGCGGCGCGGCCATGCTCTTCGACAAGTGCCGCAAGAACCGGCTCGGCCATCCTCAGCCGCTCTACAAAATCGACCGAAAGGGCATCATCGTCGTCGATCCGGAACTCGGCCACCAAGCCTGCGGCTTTGTCCCGCTCGCCAAGAAATAGCTCGCGATAGAGATCGCGGTGATTGAGGCCGGGGGGGCGGAATACCGGTTTGATCTGAGGGACACCGGCGATGGCCTAAAGGATCCGCGAGCGCCACGGTTCAGGGAAATCCTCTCCCATCAGAAGAAGGAGCGTAAAGTCGGGATCGGTCTGGGCGCGGAGCCCCGGCAGAAGGATGTTTTCAAAAAGGAAGGTTCGGGCCTCAAGCCGATCATGCGCATAGAGCGCAGCCGTTCTTTCGGCCATGTCCTTATGGCGGGTTTGAAATGCATTGATATTGGCCGGATGGGAAAACCGGCACAGTCCGACAACCTGCATCCTGTCTCTCAAGCGCGAGCGGCGCGGGCGGCGGCCCGGCGCATCTTCCTCTCACGATAGAGCGTGAAGAGGCCCGTGGCCACCACTATGGCCGCGCCGACGAGTGTGATTTGGTCGGGCCAGTCGCCGAAAGCAAGGAACCCAACGATCAGAGCAACCAAGAGGCTCGCATAGCGGAACGGGGCCACAAAGCCGATCTCGCCCGTGCGCATTGCGGCGACGGAGGCAACATAGCCACCGACGACGAAGGTCATGGCGCCGGCGAGCTGCCAGCCGCTTTCGGCGCTGATGGGCTGCCATTCGACAGTCAGAGACCCGAGGCCAGCGAAAATCGTAACGCCGAAAGCCGCGGCAAGAGCGATCAAGACGCTAGGCACCTCGCGCGACATCCGCCGCGCCGAGAGATCGCGCACCACGACACCGGCGACCGACAGGAGCGCAAAGACCGAATAGTGGGTGAACCCCTCGCCGCCCGGCTGCACGATCAGCAAGACCCCGATGAAGCCGACAAAGATCGCTACAAACCGCCGCCAGCCGACCGCCTCTTTGAGAAACAGGGCCGAGGCGAGCGTCACAGCCAAGGGGAGCGACTGAAGGATCGCGCTCACGTTGGCGAGCGGCATATTGTAAAGCGCAGTGATGAAAAACCATGCCGCCATCGCTTCGGCGGCCGTCCTGAGGGCGATAAGACCCCAATCGCGCCGCGCGAGATTGAAGCGAAGATGGCCAAAATGGCGGCTGATGATAACCAGAAAGGTCGTCGTCCCGACCCCGCGCAGGAACAGCGCCTGGAACAGCGGAAGATCATCCGACAGGCCCTTCATGCAGGCGTCGTTCAGAGTGAACGCGGTCATCGAGATGACCATGAACAAAGCGCCGCGCAGGTTGTCGGAGAGGTTCTTCATGCGCGATCGCTATCAGCGGCTTCGCAAACGCACCAGAGGGATTCGGCGCCCAAATGAAAAGGGCCCCCGCGCTGGCAGGGGCCCCTGTTCTTTTGCCAGAGTGCGGGATTACTCCTCGCGGCTCTCCGGAGTGTCGACAATCAGCGAGTCGAAGTCGTCGCCGCCGACCATGTCGTCGATCAGCGGAGCGGCCAGAACGGCAGCCGCTTCGGCCTCTTCACGGCGCTCTTCGATCACCTTGTTGTCGCGCTCGGCGGCAATGCGGCGGACGCGGCTCGTGGCGCCACCGGTACCGGCCGGGATAAGGCGGCCGACGATGACGTTCTCCTTGAGGCCCACGAGCTTGTCGCGCTTGCCCTGAACGGCGGCTTCGGTGAGGACGCGGGTGGTCTCTTGGAACGAGGCCGCCGAGATGAACGAGCGGGTCTGGAGCGAAGCCTTGGTGATCCCCAAAAGGATCGGCTCGCCCTGAGCCGGACGGCCGCCACGGGCGATCGCTTTTTCGTTGGCTTCGTCAAACTCGGCCTTATCGACCGTTTCACCCTTAAGCAGAACGGTGTCGCCCGAGTCCTGGATTTCCCACTTCTGCAGCATCTGGCGAACGATCACTTCGATGTGCTTGTCGTTGATCTTCACGCCCTGCAGACGATAGACGTCCTGAACTTCGTCGATCATGTAGTCAGCCAGCGCTTCGACACCCATGATGGCAAGGATGTCATGCGGCGCGGGGTTGCCGTCCATGATGAAATCGCCCTTCTGGACGTAATCGCCTTCCTGAACCGGAATATGCTTCCCTTTGGGGATCATATATTCCTTCTTGTCGGCGTTTTCGTCCGTCGGTTCGATCGTGATACGACGCTTGTTCTTGTAGTCCTTGCCAAAGCGGACATAGCCGTCGATTTCGGCGATGATCGCGTGGTCCTTCGGGCGACGGGCTTCGAACAGTTCCGCCACGCGGGGAAGACCCCCGGTGATGTCCTTGGTCTTGGCGCCTTCGCGCGGGATACGGGCCACAACCTCACCGGCTTCGATCTGCTGGCCGTCTTCGACCGAGAGGATCGCGTCAACCGACATGGCGTAGGTGATCGGGTTGCCGGCCTCGTTACGGACCGGTTCGCCATCTTCACCAACGATGATGATCTCGGGCTTGAGATCGCTGCCGCGCGGGACCGAACGCCAATCGGACACGATCCGCTGGGTCATGCCGGTGGCATCGTCTGTCTCTTCGCGGACGGCGATACCGTTCACGAGGTCGACATAGCGGGCCATACCGCCCTTTTCCGCGATGATCGGCAAGGTGTAGGGATCCCACTCGAACAACTTGGCGCCGCGCTCGATCTTGGCGCCGTCGGCCACGAAGACCTTGGAGCCGTAACCGACCTTGTGCTGGGCGCGCTCTTCGCCGTTCTCGTCGATGATCGCCAGAACCATGTTACGGCCCATGACAACCTGTTCGCCCGCCGAGTTCTTGAGGAGCGTGGCGTTGCGGAACTCGACCTTGCCGGCCTGAGAGGCTTCGAGGAACGACTGCTGGCCACCCTGAGCAACGCCGCCGATGTGGAAGGTCCGCATCGTCAGCTGGGTTCCGGGCTCGCCGATCGACTGGGCGGCGATGATGCCGACAGCCTCACCGATGTTGACCATGGTGCCGCGAGCAAGGTCACGACCATAGCACATCGCACATACGCCATCTTCGGCCTCGCAGGTCAGCGGGCTGCGGATGCGCATCTTGCTGACGCCAGCTTCCTGGATTTCGTCGGCCTTGCGCTCGTCGATCAGCTCGCCAGCGGCAACCACCACCTCGTCGGTGCCGGGGCGCAGCACGTCATCGGCCGAAACACGGCCCAGAACGCGCTCGGCGAGCGAAGAGACAACCTCACCATCGTTCACCGCTGCTTCCGCAGTGATCGCACGATCGGTGCCGCAATCCTTCTGGCGAACGATGCAGTCCTGAGCGACGTCGACGAGACGACGGGTCAGGTAGCCCGAGTTCGCGGTCTTGAGCGCAGTATCCGACAGACCCTTACGGGCGCCGTGGGTCGAGTTGAAGTATTCAAGAACGGTCAGACCTTCCTTGAAGTTCGAGATGATCGGTGTCTCGATGATTTCGCCCGACGGCTTGGCCATAAGGCCGCGCATACCGCCAAGCTGCTTCATCTGGGTAACCGAGCCACGGGCACCGGAGTGGGCCATCATGTAGACCGAGTTCGGCTCTTTTTCAGCGCCGGTCTCGTCCTTCTTGCGGGCCGAGATGGTCGACATCATAGCCTCGGTGACCTTGTCGTTACACTTCGACCAGGCATCGACAACCTTGTTGTACTTCTCGCCCTGAGTGATCAGGCCGTCCATGTACTGCTGTTCGAAGTCCTTGACCTGATCGCGGGTCTCGTCGACCAGTTCCCACTTCTTGTCCGGAACGACCATGTCGTCCTTGCCGAAGGAGATACCGGCCTTGAAGGCTTCGCGGAAGCCCATGCCCATGATCTGGTCGCAGAAGATGACCGACTCTTTCTGGCCGCAGTAGCGGTAGACGGTGTCGATGACCTGCTGGACCTCTTTCTTGCGCAAAAGGCGGTTGACCAGCTCGAACGGAGCCTTGGCGTTCTTCGGCAAAAGCACACCGAGGCGCAGACGGCCCGGAGTGGTCTCGAAGCGCTCGATGACCTCGTTGCCCTCTTCGTCGATCTGCGGGAGGCGCGCGGTGATCTTGGCGTGCAGGTGAACTTCACCGGCGGCCAGAGCATGCTCGACCTCATCGACGCTGGAGAAGGCCATGCCTTCGCCCTTCATGCCTTCGCGCTCGATGGTCGTGTAGTAAAGACCAAGGATCATGTCCTGCGAAGGAACAATGATCGGCGCGCCGTTGGCCGGCGAGAGGACGTTGTTGGTCGACATCATCAGAACGCGCGCTTCCAGCTGGGCCTCAAGGCTCAGCGGGACGTGCACGGCCATCTGGTCACCGTCGAAGTCGGCGTTGAAGGCCGAGCAGACGAGCGGGTGCAGCTGGATCGCTTTGCCTTCGATCAGGATCGGTTCGAAAGCCTGAATGCCGAGGCGGTGCAGGGTCGGCGCGCGGTTCAGAAGAACCGGGTGCTCGCGGATAACCTCGTCGAGGATATCCCAAACCTCGGGACGCTCTTTCTCGACCAGCTTCTTGGCCTGCTTGACCGTCGACGACAGACCCTTGGCTTCAAGACGCGAGTAGATGAACGGCTTGAACAGCTCGAGCGCCATCTTCTTGGGCAGGCCGCACTGGTGCAGCTTGAGCTCGGGGCCGGTCACGATCACCGAACGACCCGAGAAGTCGACGCGCTTGCCCAGAAGGTTCTGGCGGAAGCGGCCCTGCTTGCCCTTGAGCATATCGGAGAGCGACTTGAGCGGACGCTTGTTGGCGCCCGTGATGACGCGGCCACGGCGACCGTTGTCAAACAGAGCGTCGACCGACTCTTGCAGCATCCGCTTTTCGTTGCGGACGATGATGTCGGGCGCGCGCAGCTCGATGAGGCGCTTGAGGCGGTTGTTGCGGTTGATCACGCGGCGATAAAGATCGTTGAGATCCGAGGTCGCGAAACGGCCGCCGTCCAGCGGGACGAGCGGGCGCAGTTCCGGCGGGATCACCGGAATCACGGTCAGCACCATCCACTCAGGGCGGTTGCCGCTTTCGATGAAGCTCTCGACGATCTTGAGGCGCTTGATGATTTTCTTGGGCTTGAGTTCGCCGGTCGCCTCTTTCAGCTCCTCACGAAGCTGCTCGGCGGTGGCTTCAAGATCAATCATCGACAGCATTTCGCGGATCGCTTCGGCGCCGATGTTGGCCTGGAAGGCATCCATGCCATAGGCGTCCTGAGCGTCGAGGAATTCCTCCTCGGTCATCAGCTGGCCGTAGTGCAGGTCGGTCAGGCCCGGTTCGATCACGACGTAGTTCTCGAAATAGAGAATACGCTCGAGATCGCGCAGGGTCATGTCGAGCATGAGGCCGATCCGGCTGGGCAGCGACTTGAGGAACCAGATGTGTGCGACGGGCGCGGCGAGCTCGATGTGGCCCATACGCTCGCGGCGGACTTTCTGGAGAGTCACCTCGACGCCGCACTTCTCGCAGACGACGCCGCGATACTTCATGCGCTTATACTTGCCGCAGAGGCACTCATAGTCCTTGATCGGCCCGAAAATACGGGCGCAGAACAGGCCGTCGCGCTCGGGCTTGAAGGTCCGGTAGTTGATGGTTTCCGGCTTTTTGATTTCACCGAAAGACCACGACAGAATCCGCTCGGGCGACGCCAGCGAGACCTTGATCTCGTCAAAGGCTTTGGCCGGGGTGAGCGGGTTGAACGGGTTGTTGGTCAGTTCCTGGTTCATTTTGCGTCCTTACATATCAGGGGAAGGGATCAGAGTGAGGCGCGTTCGCCTCACTCGTCTTCCTCCGCATCCAGGAGTTCCATGTTGAGGCCGAGGCCCCGCACTTCCTTGACGAGAACGTTGAACGATTCCGGCACGCCGGCTTCGAAGTTGTCCTCGCCCTTGACGATCGACTCGTAGACCTTGGTCCGGCCCGCCACGTCGTCCGACTTCACCGTCAGCATTTCCTGCAGGGTGTAGGCGGCGCCGTAGGCTTCGAGGGCCCAGACTTCCATCTCGCCGAAACGCTGGCCACCGAACTGGGCCTTACCACCAAGCGGCTGCTGGGTGACGAGGCTGTAGGGGCCGGTCGAGCGAGCGTGGATCTTGTCGTCGACGAGGTGGTGAAGTTTGAGAAGATACTTCACACCGACGGTCACGTTGCGGCTGAACTGTTCGCCGGTGCGGCCGTCGAACAGCATGGACTGGCCCGACGTATCGAAGCCAGCACGGATCAGCGCGTCGTTCACATCGGCCTCTTTCGCACCGTCGAAGACGGGGGTCGCGATCGGAACACCACGAGTGACGTTGCCGGCGGCTTCAACGAGGGTGCCCTCGTCCATACCGGCAAGGCCCTCGTCGTAGACATCGGCGCCGTAGGCGATCTTCATCGCGTCACGGACCGGCGTCAGGTCGCCCGAGCGGCGGTATTCCTGCAAAGCCTCGTCAATCTGGATGCCGAGGCCGCGCGCAGCCCAGCCCATGTGGGTTTCGAGGATCTGACCGACGTTCATCCGGCTCGGCACGCCGAGCGGGTTGAGCACGAAGTCGACCGGGGTGCCGTCAGCAAGGAAAGGCATATCCTCCATCGGAACGACCTTGGAGATAACACCCTTGTTGCCGTGACGGCCGGCCATCTTGTCGCCCGGCTGCAGCTTGCGCTTCACCGCGACGAAGACCTTGACCATCTTCATCACGCCCGGCGGCAGATCGTCGCCACGGCGGACTTTTTCGACCTTGTCTTCGAAGCGGGCATCGAGAGCACGGCGCTGGGCCTCATACTGCTCGTTCAGGGCTTCGACGATCTGGGCGTCTTTCTCTTCCTTCAAAGCAAGCTGCCACCACTGGCCGCGGCTCAGCTCGCCAAGCACGTCTTCGGTGATCTCGGTGTTGGCCTTGAAGCCCTTGGGGCCCTTCACGGCCACCTTGCCGAGGATCATCGACTTGAGGCGGGCATAGATGTTGCGGTCAAGGATCGCGAGCTCGTCGTCACGGTCGCGCGAGAGGCGCTCGACCTCTTCGCGTTCGATCTGAAGCGCACGCTCGTCCTTGTCGACACCATGACGGTTGAAGACGCGGACTTCGACGATGGTGCCCGAATCCCCCGGCGGCAGGCGCAGCGAGGTATCGCGGACATCAGACGCCTTCTCACCGAAGATGGCGCGGAGGAGCTTTTCTTCCGGCGTCATCGGGCTTTCGCCCTTCGGGGTGATCTTGCCGACGAGGATATCGCCCGGGCCAACCTCGGCGCCGATGTAGACGATGCCAGCCTCGTCGAGGTTGCGCAACGCTTCTTCACCGACGTTCGGGATATCGCGGGTGATCTCTTCCGGCCCAAGCTTGGTGTCGCGGGCGGCGACTTCGAATTCCTCGATGTGGATCGAGGTGAAGACGTCGTCGCGCACGATGCGCTCGGAGATCAGGATCGAGTCTTCGTAGTTGTAGCCGTTCCAGGGCATGAAGGCGACGACAACATTCTTGCCGAGGGCCAGTTCGCCCATATCGGTCGACGGACCGTCGGCGATCACTTCGCCCTTGCCGACCGTGTCACCCACCTTCACCAGCGGACGCTGGTTGATGCAGGTGTTCTGGTTGGAACGCTGGAACTTGCGCAGTCGATAGATATCGACGCCAGGATCACCAACCTCGAGATCAGCGGTGGCGCGCACAACGATACGCTGGGCATCGACCTGGTCGATGATACCGGCGCGGCGGGCCATGATCGAGGCGCCGGAGTCGCGAGCGACAACGCCTTCGATGCCGGTGCCGACGAGCGGCGCTTCGGCCTGCAGAAGCGGAACCGCCTGACGCTGCATGTTCGAGCCCATCAGAGCGCGGTTGGCGTCGTCATTCTCGAGGAACGGAATGAGCGAGGCCGCGACCGAGACCAGTTGCTTGGGCGACACGTCGATCAGGTCAACATTCTCGCGCGGGGCGAGAGTGTATTCGCCCGACTGACGGGTCGAGACGAGGTCGTTGATAAAGTTGCCGTCCTTGTCGAGCGTCGCGTTGGCCTGAGCCACGGTGTGACGCATCTCTTCGGTCGCCGACATATAATGGACTTCGTCGGTGACCTTGCCGTTCGTTACCTTGCGATAGGGGGTCTCGATAAAGCCATACTTGTTGACGCGGGCGAAGGTGGCCAGCGAGTTGATCAGGCCGATGTTCGGGCCTTCCGGCGTTTCGATCGGGCACATCCGGCCATAGTGGGTCGGGTGCACGTCGCGAACCTCGAAGCCTGCACGTTCGCGGGTCAGACCGCCCGGCCCAAGGGCCGAAAGGCGCCGCTTGTGGGTAACTTCCGACAGCGGGTTGGTCTGGTCCATAAACTGCGACAGCTGCGAGGAGCCGAAGAATTCGCGGACAGCAGCGGCGGCCGGCTTGGCGTTGATCAGATCTTGCGGCATGACGGTGTCGATTTCGACCGACGACATACGCTCCTTGATCGCGCGCTCCATGCGGAGCAAACCGACGCGGTACTGGTTCTCCATCAGCTCGCCAACCGAACGGACGCGGCGGTTGCCGAGGTGGTCGATGTCATCGACCTCGCCCTTGCCGTCACGCAGCTCGACCAGCGCCTTGACACAGGACACGATGTCCTCGTTGCGCAGGGTGCGCATGGTGTCGGCGGCATCGAGATCGAGGCGCATATTCATCTTCACGCGGCCAACGGCCGAAAGATCATAGCGCTCGCTATCGAAGAACAGGGTGTCGAACAGGGCCGAGGCGGCATCGACGGTCGGCGGCTCGCCCGGGCGCATGACGCGGTAGATGTCCATGAGCGCGGTTTCGCGGTTCATGTTCTTGTCCGCCACCATGGTGTTGCGCATGTAGGGGCCGACATTGATGTTGTCGATGTCGAGCACCGGGATCGACTTGACGCCCGCGTCGACCAGATCCTTCACCGAGCCACCGATAAGGGTGCCATCGGAATCGATCTCGGCGGTGAGCTCATCACCAGCCTCGACGTAGATCGCGCCGTTTTCTTCGTTGATGATGTCCTTGGCGACATACTTGCCGACGATGTGGTTGAACGGCACCAGAAGCTCGCTGACCTTGCCCTCGTCGATCAGCTTCTTGACAGTGCGCGGGGTCACTTTTTCGCCGGCCTTGGCAATCACTTCGCCGGTCTTGGCGTCGATCAGGTCATAGGTCGGACGGGTGCCGCGGGCGCGCTCGGGGAAGAATTTGGTGACCCAGTTCTTGCCCTTCTTCTCGAGCTTGTATTCGACGGTATCATAGTAGGCATCCATGATGCCTTCCTGATCCATGCCGAGCGCATAAAGCAGAGTCGTCACCGGCAGTTTGCGGCGGCGGTCGATGCGCGCGAAGACCAGGTCTTTGGCGTCAAACTCGAAATCAAGCCAGGAGCCGCGGTAGGGGATGATGCGGCAGGCGAAGAGGAGCTTGCCCGAAGAATGGGTCTTGCCCTTGTCGTGATCGAAGAACACGCCCGGGCTGCGGTGCATCTGGGAAACGATGACGCGCTCGGTGCCGTTGACGATGAACGTGCCGTTCGGGGTCATGAGCGGCATGTCACCCATGAACACGTCCTGCTCTTTGATGTCTTTGACCGACTTGGCGCCGGTATCCTCGTCGACATCGAACACGATGAGGCGAAGCGTGACCTTCAGCGGGGCCGAATAGGTCAGATCGCGCTGCATACATTCTTCAACGTCGAATTTGGGCTTTTCCAGCTCGTATTTTACGAACTCGAGAACGGCGGTCTCGTTGAAATCCTTGATCGGAAAGACCGATTGGAAGACACCCTTGATCCCTTCGCCGTCGGCGGGCTCTGAAGCATCGCCAGACCGCAGGAAGAGGTCGTAGGAGGATTTCTGAACCTCGATGAGGTTCGGCATTTCAAGCACTTCACGGATTTTACCGTAATATTTGCGCAGGCGTTTCTGACCGAGGAAGGACTGAGCCATGTGCGTCGTCACCTTTCAATTCTCTACTGGGTCCATGCCGTTGGGCTGCGGCACAGTGCCCGTCTGAGAGCGGATGAGTTCCGGTCTATTCCTGGCTTCCGTCCCACCGGAAGCCTCCCGATCCGGAACCTGTCCAAGGAGGGGGCCACATTTGCCCCCTGCTAAGACAGGTTCGGCTGGACCCGCAAATTGCGGGCCCAGCCTGTGTTTCGGGGCCTAGGGCCCCTGCCAGTTGGCTTAGGCCAGTTCGACCTTGGCGCCAGCAGCTTCCAGCTTGGCCTTGATCTCTTCGGCTTCGGCCTTCGGCGCGGCTTCTTTAACCTTGCCACCGGCTTCAACGAGATCTTTGGCTTCTTTCAGACCAAGACCGGTGATCGCGCGGACTTCTTTGATCACGTTGATCTTCTGAGCGCCGGCGTCCTTGAGGACGACGTCGAACTCGGTCTTTTCTTCTTCGGCAGCAGCAGCAGCGCCACCGGCAGCCGGGCCGGCCATCATGACAGCGCCGCCAGCGGCGGGCTCGATGCCGTACTCGTCTTTCAGGATGTTTTTCAGTTCCTGGGCTTCGAGAAGGGTAAGACCCACGATCTCTTCAGCAAGTTTCTTCAGATCAGCCATTTTATGCTTTCCGTTCGTTTGATGTGTGTTCCAACGTCAGGGCCATAAGGCCCCATCTGGTAATCGGGTTGCTTATGCAGCTTTCTCTTCGATGGTCGAAAGAATGCTCGCGATGTTCGAAGCAGGCGCGCCAATGGCGCCGGCGATGTTCGAGGCGGGCGCACCGATGCAAGACACGATCTGAGCGATGAGCTCTTCACGCGACGGCATTTGTGCGACGGCTTTGACACCGGCCGGATCCAGAGCCGAGTCGCCCATTGCGCCGCCGAGGATGACGAACTTGTCGTTCGTCTTCGCATAGGCGTCGACCACCTTGGCAGCTGCCACGGGGTCTTCTGAATAGGAGAGCACGGTCATGCCCGTGAGGTAGCTGGCGATGCTTGCGCAGGGCCGACCCTCGAGGGCGATCTTGGCGAGCTTGTTCTTGGCGACGCGAACGGACCCGCCTACTTCACGCATTTTCGCGCGCAGGTCCTGCATTTGTGCAACCGTCATGCCTTCGTAGTGGGCAACCACTACGACGCCAGAGCTTTCAAAGATCTGGCCGAGTTCCTCGACCACTTTCTCTTTCTGGGCTCTATCCACAGTTTCACTCCAAGTAATGGGGGCCGATTTTGACCCCCGGCTCATGTTTGCCAGCGGACGGGTCCACTGGCTCTTCGGGTCCGTTACAGGGTCCCGAGCCTTGATCGCCCGAAGGAAGCGCGGCTGCGCAACCAAACGGAAATCTCTTCTCGTTTCCCATCTCAGGAAGGACTTAGCGGGTTTCCCCAGCCCTCCGTCTCGGACAGGACGGGGCCGAAGCGGCCCCGCCATTCATCCCGGCCCGAAAGCCGGGGTGAAATTCTTAGTTACCGGTCGCCGAGGCGACGTCGACCGACACGCCCGGGCCCATGGTCGAGCTGAGGGCAACCTTCTTGAGGTAGGTGCCCTTGGCGCCCGACGGCTTGGCTTTCTGCACGGCGTCAACGAAAGCGAGAAGGTTCTCTTCAAGCTTCTTGGCGTCGAACGAGGCCTTGCCGATACCGGCATGAATGACACCGGCCTTTTCGGCCTTGAACTGGACCTGACCACCTTTGGCCGCGGTCACAGCTTCGGCGACGTCAACGGTCACGGTGCCGATTTTCGGGTTCGGCATCAGGTTGCGCGGACCAAGGACCTTACCCAGACGGCCGACGATCGGCATCATGTCGGGGGTGGCGATGCAGCGGTCGAAGTCGATCTTGCCCGACTGCACAATTTCCATCAGGTCTTCGGCGCCAACGATGTCGGCTCCGGCTTTCTTGGCCTCGTCAGCCTTGTCGCCACGGGCGAAGACAGCAACGCGAACCGACTTACCGGTGCCGTTCGGCAGGTTGACCGTGCCGCGAACCATTTGGTCAGCGTGGCGCGGGTCGACGCCGAGGTTCATTGCGATCTCGATGGTCTCGTCGAACTTGGATGTGGCATTGGCCTTGACCAGAGCAACAGCCTCGACGACCGAGAGGTTTTCCTTGCCAACGAAGGCTTCGCGAGCGGCGCGAATACGTTTACCAGCTTTTGCCATCACTTCACCTCGATACCCATCGACCGGGCCGATCCCAGGATGATCTGCATGGCGCCTTCGACGGAATTCGCGTTGAGGTCTTTCATCTTGGCCTCGGCGATTTCACGGACTTGGGCGACGGACACGGAACCAGCAGTCTCTTTGCCCGGCTTCTTGGAGCCAGACGACAGCTTGGCGGCTTTCTTGAGATAGTAGGACGCCGGCGGCGTCTTGATCTCAAAGGTGAACGACTTGTCCTGATAGTAGGTGATCACGGTCGGGCACGGAGCGCCCTTTTCCATGTCTGCGGTCTTGGCGTTGAACGCCTTGCAGAATTCCATGATGTTGATGCCGCGCTGACCCAGAGCCGGACCAACGGGGGGCGACGGCTTCGCATCCCCGGCGGGGACTTGGAGCTTCAGCATGCCCATTACTTTCTTGGCCATTTGGCCTCTCCTTTTTCCAACTCCCGAACCACGCGTGGCCGAGACCTAAGTTGTGTGGTCCGGCTCCGGCAGCGCGCTGCCCTTGCCTCCCACGTGAGACACTCAGCCCTGCTTGGCGACCTGAGTGAATTCCAGCTCGACCGGGGTGGCCCGGCCAAAAATCGAAACGGTGACCTTGAGGCGCTGATTGTCTTCGTCGACCTCTTCGACCATCCCGTCGAAATCCTCGAACGGGCCGTCGCTTACCTTGACCTTCTCGCCGATCTCGAAGTGGATCAGCGTGCGCGGAGCTTCTTGGCCCTCTTCGACGCGGCCGAGAATCGCCTGGACCTCGGCATCGCGCATCGGCATCGGGCGGCCCTGCGGGCCGAGGAAACCGGTCACACGGTTGATCGAGTTGATCAGGTGATAGCCCTCGTCCGACATTTCCATGTGCACCAGCACATAGCCCGGCATGAAGCGGCGCTCGGCGGTAACTTTCTTGCCGCGGCGCACTTCGATGACCTCTTCGGTCGGCACCAGAACCTCGTCGATCTGATCCTCGAGCCCCTGGTCAGCGACCTTGGTCCGGATCTGTTCGGCGATCTTCTTCTCGAAGTTCGAGAGCACGCTTACCGAATACCAACGTTTCGCCATGTTTCTCGACACCTCGTCGTCACCGGCCTTGCGACCGAAAGTTCCATATTCATCAAGCGGTTAGACCGCTCGTTTCCGAAAATAAAAAGCGGCGCGCAACTCGATTCGCCGCACGCCCCATCCGGAAGTCCGTGGCTCATACCTCCCAAGCCCTTTGATTTCAAGGGGGAAAGGCCAAATTCTTCCGACCGGGCAAATGCCCCGTGGGTCAGGATCCGAAGAAGCTCAGCACGCCTTGAAGGCCCGAGCGGATCAGCAGATCGACGAGCGAGAAGAAGACAGCGAGCAGGGTCGCCATCAGAAAGACCATACCAGTGGTCAGAAGAACCTCGCGGCGCGACGGCCAGACAACCTTGCCGATCTCAGACCGGGTCTGCTGGATGAACTGGATTGGGCTAGTGCGGGCCATGAGGCAACCTCTCAAGAACGTTTGTCGCGACATACGGAGTTGGCAGGCGGTTTTCAACCCTGTCCGCAACAGGGACTGTGCCAGAATTTAGAGAAGTGGCAGGGGCAGCAGGGTTCGAACCCGCGACCTACGGTTTTGGAGACCGTCGCTCTACCAGCTGAGCTATACCCCTAAGGCCGAGCAGTCGAATAGCGGCAATCCTTGGCGCTTGCAAGACTGGCCTTGCATGAAAAGTGGCGCGGCCACTACAAGGGCGGAAACCGATGAGAAACTCTATGTCCGCAGCCCTTCCCGACCAGATGCCCGTGGCGACATCGCTGTTTGAACGGCTGCTTGGTCGGATCTATGCGGCCTATATTTCGCTGGTCTATCGCACCACCCGCTGGGAGGTGCATGGCGCCGACGATCTGCGCGCCGCGCTGAAAGAAGGGCCGGTGATCTATCTTCTCTGGCACAGCCGCACGCTCATGGCGATTCCGCTTTGGCCTCAGGGTCTCACGCCGATCACCGTGCCGACCGCCGACAACCGCGACGGGCGGATAAGTGCGGTGACGCATAGCCGGTTTAACGGAACACCCTTTGAGATGACATTCGGCCGGTCGAACAAGGGCGCATCGCGCCAGATCCTGCGGCTGATCCGGTCCGGTGCCAGCATCGGCATCACCGGCGATGGCCCCTTCGGCCCGCGCCGTATCTTGCAGGAGGCACCGCTCGAATGGGCACGGATCTCGGGCTTGCCTGTCTTCCTCCATGCCAATTCTGTGCGGCGGCAATCACGCCTGCCGGGTTGGGACCGGATACTTTTCCCTTGGCCCTTTAGCCGCGGCGCGGCGGTCTATCGGAAATGGGAGGTGGAGGTGCCACGGCACCCGACCGAGGAAGAGCGGGCCGCGCTTCTGAAGAATCTCTCCGACGCGCTCGACGCAGCAACCGCCGAGGCCGATACCATGGTCGGCCTGCCGGCAGGGCTCTAGCGGCCCTCGTCCGGCGCGGGGCGATAGCCCAATAGGATCGGCACGGCGATCACGCCGCCGACTGACGCGCCCCAGATCACCCAGTCGACCGGGCTCCAGAATACCAGAACTGCGGCGAGCAGTGAGCCGCTGACAAGAGCGCCGGATTCGGTCAGGTGGAAGGTGGCATTGACCCGGCCAAGAACCTCGCGGCCCATCAATTCCTGCCGCAGGCTCACGCCCATGATCGCCGAGACGGTCATGAAACCGTCGCCGATCAGCTGTGCCGAAACCAAAAGCGGGACCGCGGCGGCCGGAAAGAGCAGCGACAGGGGCACAGAAAAGTTGAAGGCAGCAGCAATGGCCAAAGACAGCACCAACGCGCGATAGGCGCCGAGCCGCCGCCGCATCGCGGGGACCAATGTGGCCCCCAGAACGCCTCCCAACCCACCGACCCCGATGATCGCCCCGACCGTGGTCGGCGAAAGCGCCAAGAGATCCACCGTCACCACCATATAGAGCGCCATGAAGAAGCCCCCTGAAAAGGCGAGGAGGACGGTGGCGAAAAGGATTCGGGCGATCATCGGCTGTGCACGGCTGGCCTTCAGGCCGATCCGAGCGTCCTCGAAAATGCCTGCCTCGTCTGTCTCTTTTGCGACTGCCTCGATCGGAGTCTCGCGGCCAATGAGGCCCAACAGGGCCGCAGACCAAAGATAACTCAACGCATCGAACACAAGCGCAAATGGCGCGCCAACCAGCCCGACGAGCGCCCCACCGATCCACGGGCCTATCCCTTCGGCCACCGCATCCGAGGCTTCAAGCCGCGCGTTGCCGTCGACCAGTTGGTCGTTTGGCAGGATCGAAGGCAGAAAGGTCTTGTCGGCTATGTCGAAGAGCGACGATGCGGCGCCAGTCAGAGCGGCCACCACATAGACCTGCAACATCGACAGAACGCCGCTGTTGGCGGCGAATGGTATCGACAGAATAGCGATCGCGCGGAAGATATCTGCGCCAATCATCAGGGGGCGCTTGGCACGGCGATCGGCGATACCGCCAGCAAAAAGCCCGACGATGATACTTGGCGCAAAGCCAAGGGCGGACAAGATGGCAACCTCGGTCGGGGTGGCGTCGATCAGAAGGATCGCAATGATCGGCAAGACCGTCCGGGTAATCCGGGCACCAACAGCGCTGACGGCCTGAGCCGCCCAAAGCTTCATGAAATCCGCGTTGCGGTGAATCGACTGCGCCACGATCTGCCCCTTGTTCGCCTGATGATGAGTGCCGCCAAAAAAGCCGTTTGGCAAAGAAAAAGGGGCCGCCCGAAGGCAGCCCCTCAATTTCGTGTAGGTCGCCTATTACTCGATGATTTTCGAGACAACACCGGCGCCGACGGTGCGGCCGCCTTCGCGGATGGCGAAGCGCAGGCCGTCTTCCATGGCGATCGGGGCGATGAGTTCAACGGTGAACTTCAGGTTGTCGCCC
>Ga0181556_1002507_pt1 | contig 16749 bp, 14 predicted proteins | sample 011ome_14_FD_148651 | JGI IMG/M metagenome (GOLD analysis project Ga0181556, IMG submission 148651) | Coastal salt marsh microbial communities from the Groves Creek Marsh, Skidaway Island, Georgia - 011505AT metaG (spades assembly) | ecosystem: Environmental > Aquatic > Marine > Intertidal zone... | reverse complement strand
GTAATCTCCATAAGTCGCATCATCATTCCAAGCCGAAAACGAAATAGTACTATTAGGACTCCTGAACGTTAATACGTCGTTTGGATCGTCGGCTACGGCAGGGGAGAAGCCTAATTCGTCTGTGAATTGCGAAAACAAGTCTTGTGTACTTTCGGCCCGTATGGCTGCTGATGTATCCGTTAGCTCTGCCCTGTTTACTAACGTCGTGTTCCCGGTAGCTGCCGTTATCCGTCCGTCCTGATCAACCGTTATGTTTGCCGCCGTGTAGCTCGTAGCGACAACACCTGTGGGGGCCAATTCATCAGCGCCAACCGCATTGGTACTTATGTTTGTGTCATCAATCGTATTTGCGTCAATTGTCCAGGTACCACCGGAGCCTGAAACGGTAATATCTCCCTTATCGCCATCAGCCAACCCTGTTACTGTTGCAATACTGTCGCTTATTTCCCTTCGCATCTGCGTAGTGGTGGAATAAGGGGTAAGGTCAACGCCTGCACTACTCAGTAACCGCGCGTTGTAGGTGTCAATGGCTGCTTGAATTTGTGCAGTGGAACCGGTTGAACCAAAAGGCGCTTGCGGAAGGGTTAACTTTCCAGCAGGGTCATATACCATTACCTGGCCTATAGGTATACCATGATCGCCGTTGTATTCCCTGATCGTAATTTGAGCGCTTGAAAACGTTGTACTCCCAACCGTCGTGACATTGTATATTTGCTCCGTACCGGTGAAAACCCTGAACGTGTCTACTACCGAAGTCGCCAAATAACCTTTCCCGGTCAAATCCGTTTGGAAATACACCGTGCCATGATACGTCGAATCATCAACCACAACCCAAGCACCTGTTCCGATCATTCGGAATTGTGCTGACGCTGTTAAGCTGAAAAACAAAAATAGTAATATTAATATTCTCCCTTTCATTGCTTTTTTTTTCCTGTGAATTATCGCAAAAGAACCCGGTATCCTGTAGCGCCAAACCCATTCATCCCCGGCAGGGTAATGGTCGTAATGTTGCCGCTAACCGCTTGCGTGTGTGCTGTTCCGGTCAATTGCTGGTCTACCAAAGCATCATTATTATCATCCAGTAATTGCACAATGAACCGCCGATCTTGACTGTTGGCCGAATTGTTAATTTTGATAATCAATTCATTGGAGCCGTTCAAAATCGTATTATCTCCATCTATATCAATCGCCACCACGTGGGCCGAAGATTGCACCGTAAACGTATATTCTCCCGTTCCGGTATTGGCTAATGTGGTAGCCGTTCCCGCCAGCCGGGAAACCTCAGAAACAAAAGCGCCGGAAGTAAGGCTATCTGTTTGCATCTCCCCAATCCCAACCGCTACACCTTGGTCAAAAAGGGTGTCTATCAGATCAATATATTGTGCCTCTGTTGGCTTATCGCCTACCTCGAAATAAGATTTCAAAACTGTACTTGATACTATTGCCATGTCGTTATATTTTTGTTGTTATTGTACTTCATTATCATCTTCAATTATCCAGTAATTCACACCCTCGAAATAGGACACAGGGGATTCATAATACCTATTACAAGTCGGGGTGCTAATCTTAATTTTTGCACCTACTGCGGAAGCAATCCAATCAAACGTTAGTCCTGTTGTTTCAAAATCTGCTTGGTCTCCAACACCCGCCAAAGTTTCGTTACCCATTGCATCAACTGTAAATAATTCGATAGATACGCCCCCCATAACCACGCCGTAGGCTGTCCAAGTTCCCGCGCCTGGCGTTGTGTATATTCCCGTAATTTCAGGCTCCAGAAAGACATTGCCGGAGGGAACCACGTTTTGCCAGTGGTACTTGCTGTCGTTAGCGTTGAATGCTATTACGTCCTCTAGCTGATCAGCAACCAATACATAAGTATTAGAGACAAATTGATAGAGCGCATGGTAATCGAAACCGGTAGGCTTAATCAGTATGTAGTCATTTTCTACAAAAGGCACGTTTGCACCGCCGCCGGAAGGAACATAGTATTTGCCGGTGTACGCTGCACTTCCTTCGTCAATAGCTGCCAAACATTCAAAATCTACATCGACACAAGGGGCTGGGCCGGTTTCCGTTGCGCCTCCGCTTCCACATTCCGCATCAAAGACCGCTTTGCCGTTAATCGTTACCACCGTGTCCGTTTTGAACTCAATGGCCAGGTGGGCTAAATGGCTCATGTTTTGCCATTCAATATCTGTCAGCAAAATTTCATCAACCGTGTAAACCCTCCCATCGTTATTATTCGTGATCGTTACATTATCATGCAGCCGGGCCAAACGGAAAGCATCAATTACCGCCTCAGATAGAAAACCCTGCATCTTGGAGAGCTTAAAAGAGGTTTGTTTTTCGAAAAACTTGTACCCGTCACGCTCTTTTACCTCTTCGTCGTATTCATAAGAGGGGGCAAGTATGTCGCTTTTGAAGTAAAGGTAATTACTATAATTGTTTGCGTAATCAATATGGCCGCCGGGATACAAAAAATCCTCCTGGTGACACCACTCAATTTTGACCATCTCCGCTACCGAAGCCACCATGCAGAATAATTCAGAATACCACGTATTGGTGCCATCGGACATAATCGCATAGTAAGAGCCAATAGGAAGCGTACCAACTCCCGCAATGGCAGCGCTAGAAGGGTACTTGATTAAATCGTAATTCTTTGCCGCGTATGTTCCCACCGCAAGCCCTGACGATGCGATTTCTGTGGTTACGTCCGTTTCCGTTCCGGTTGCAAAATGTACCAACTTGAACAACGTAATCGCCGCGCCCGTCTTTGCTCTTGGCAACTGAAACGGCGGAACCTGATTGACTTCAACAGGCAACGCCCCCAAACGTGAACCCATATCATAACCTCTCTGGTACTCTGCCATATTCAGCGAGGCATTCCACCTTAGAACTGTTGCGTTACTATTGATCATGTTTTAGTATCATTTTTACAATTCCGTTTAACAAGTTAATTTCCCTTGTTTTCAATTTGCCGCTACCAATACCGGTAGTGACTAATAAAAGGTTATCCTCAACAGGATTCATAGGGAAAAACACCTCTTGTATCTTTGTCTTAATCACGCTTTCGGCGGTCGTTACCTCACCGTTGATTTTTACATTTGTGCATGGTAATTGGTATTTCTGGTACTCATCCAGGGCAAAAGTTAAGGAGGCGTACCCATTTTGGATATTCAGGTTCAGCCCTTCAAAAGTGATTGGAGCAGTAGGTACAAAAAAACCTTGTCCTTGTTGCTCTGTTTCCATCCACACAAAACCGGTTTTTGTAATCTCATCCGGTGCGGTGCTGATGTAGTCTATATCTGCCGAAAACTTAGCAAAGTTCCTGCCCTGTACATTGCCCTTATCTACTCGGTTATCTAGCATCTCAATAGGGTAGCCCTCGAAAACAGGGCTTTGTGGGTCCATCCAATTGTATTCTATTCGTTCCGGCATATCGGTTTTCTCGTAAGTGTACTGGTTTGTTCTGTACCCCCACGCTTTCGCTGTTTTTGGCTCCAGGTCTGTTGTCAGATTGGCTCCTATCTGATTGGTTGTATAAGATCCGCCACGCTCGAAATATTCAATATGTTCAAGGATTAGCATCCCGTCACGTATGAACCAATAAACGCTGTAGAAATCTTTCAGGAATTGCAGCAACTCCCCAAAGCGCAAAGGGGCTTTTTTCGCTGGTTGATCGTAATTGCCTACTAATACATTAGACTTAGGCGTAAGTAATGGCCTTAGTAATTTGGTGCGGATTGGGTTATTGGAATCATCGTAAAAGAATTGGCTGTAATCAGCCGTGTTACTATGCGTAATGGTAGGCGCTAATTCATTCAGGTAAGCATCAATTACATCATGCAATTGGTAAGCATCCGTAAGGGTTACGGTTGTACTATAAGCATCTTCTATTGTCGTAAGAAAACTGTCGAATTGAAACCAAAGGGAATAGTATTGCCACGCTGATTTACTCGCCGGATAAACTGCCTCACTTCCCGCCGATGGGTATAGTTCAAAATATTCATTAGCAAAATTCTCGCTACTTTCGGAAAATTTACCAAATGGGGTAGGGGTTACAGAATGCCCGGCATAAGGTTTTATGTTATCAGCATTCAGGCCAATAACATGCGTGTAGTTGGAGTTACTGGATACAATATCATTTTCAGGTACATCGAACGTAGGAACACCCGCAATATTAGTTTTATCGGTGTAATACCTTAGATACACCGAAATGCGGAACCCTTGAACCGCGCTGCTACTCGTCAGGGAGGTTAAGAGTCCGGCAGGAGCTAACCAATTGCCAGCATTTATAAACGCCTCACCGGTCACTCCCTCATATACATTTACACCTGTGGCCGCAATTTCTATTGCCACTTTACCACTTTCATTAACAAGCCGATACAATCCATCTTCCCGGTATCCGTCTGCAACGCTGTATTTCCCTGAAACGTCCGGGCTTAATGTCTCATCCCCTGGAATATATATGAAGTCACTCCCAACCGCAAAATAATAATCATTTACGAGCGTAACGGCGTTGACATTACTAGCAATTACCGGTGTTTCCCAATAGTTACCTTGTTGGAAGTTAGCCACTACATCACTATCAAAAAGGTATGCCTGAATAACCGGTTTTTTCACATAAGAAACCGGCGTTATTTCCGGCATCAAATCAATTAAATTCAATTCCTTATTTAGCCCTTGCAGTATCTTTTCGTAATCATCCCGGGTGCGTGGCTTAACCTTACATGTCTTATCATCCTCGTTCCATGTGCAATCTGTTTTCGTGAATACTCCGGTATATTTCACTTCATAGGAGCCATTATTTTGCAGTTGCTCCACATATATAATTACCTCCTGATCAATCGTAAGGCCTGACAAATAATCAAAATCCCCTCGGTGAAAGGTTAGCTCCGTATCTAATTTGGACCGCAAAAACGCCTCACCTTCCGGCCTTTCCTCTTGTATAGAAAGCCGATCAAATACAGGGTTGACCGATACGGTAAGCCCTGCAACGTTAAGCGATATGCGGTATTTGTTAGCCATACGTTCGAGTCAGGTTTTTATAAGTTTCGATTCTTCGCCCTTCTTTATCAAACATTACTTGTTTCTCCCCCTGTTTTCTGATTGCTGCTATATCCTTAGCCATTCCTTTGTTATTCGCATTATATACCACCGTTGCGCCTCCCCCGGAGCGTAATGCAGTCGGGTCTAAGCTCAATCGGTTAATATTTTGCACAATGCCTGGTAGATCCATTCCGTAACGCCTTACCGCTCGCTTTGAAAAAACCGCCATTGCCTCACCTCCCTCCGCTCTTCGTTCAACACCTCCGGGGCCGATGCCAAGCGATATATCACGCCCGGATTGATGACTACCACCAGTAAGCATTTCAAACCCTCCATCCTTGTATTTTGTAGATTTCAATGCCCGTATTTTGGAAGCCGCAAACGTACCCCAAAGCAAGGCTGTTGCCGGTAACGCTGCCGGGAATCCTAATTGCGCCCAAATCTTAGAGGTCGCCGTTACCAAATTGGCCGCCTGTTGCGCCGCCTGTGCTGCTAATTGCGCCCTTTGTGCTTTCTTTTGGTTCCGTTCTGCTTCCCTCTGATTGGCTTTTGCTTGCTCCAATTCGGCCCGTGCTGCCTCTGTCCGGTTGGCGAGTCCATCCGCTTGTAATTCCCTTTCCTTATCGTAGGCGCTTTGGGCTGCGTTGGTTTCTTGCTCTGCTGCTCTAACCATTTCATCAGCCATTTGGACACGAGCGGCCATGAAGCTTTGAAGCTCTGTTTTAGCTGCATCCAGACCGGACGTAAACGCTTCACCAAACGCGTTTTCTTTTTCATCTTCTGCTATTTTTTTGCTCTGCGTCGCTAATCCTTTCAATCCAGCACCTAAGCCCTTGGTACTAGATTCTATTTTTTTTAGCGTAGTAGGCAACGCGGCCAAATTACCTTTTGCCTGATCCAAGGCCCGGACGTATTTGGCATCAGCCAAGGTTTTCAAGCTTGAAAAGTCAAAATCTTCCCCTAAGTTTTTCGCCGCCGTCCTTAGTTCCTCAATTTTTGCAAGCGCCTGATCGTACTCTCGCCGGGCCTCTGCTGCCGGGCCTCCTAGTATCGCCGCCGCCGCCGCTAATTCATTGTTCAGATTTTTGGTACTTGCTGCGGCTTGTGCATTAATCGTATTAAGCTTATTATTAATCGTTGTTTGCAGTTCCAGAGATTCGGTTTGTAGTAATGCAATTTCTTTGCGCTTATCAGCCAATTCCTGATCATCTTCGAATAGGCTATTACCTAAGCCTTTTTGTTTCTCCAGTATCGCCAATTCCCTTTGTAATAACTCTTCTCGGTCTTTTAGCAAAGAGCGTTCTATTGCACCAGCCGCCGCCGCCGCTTTAGATCGTTCCGCAAATGTTTTAGTAGTGTCCTCTGCAATAAGATTCAAGCGTTTAATTTCTGCTCTGGTTCGTGCCGTCCTGACTTCCAGGGCTTGCGTATCTCTTGCCACCTGTTGCAAAGCGCCGGCTAATTCCTCAGCCGCCTTTTCTTCCTCTTTTATCTCGTCAACCAATCCCTTTACCGATGCCGTTACGCCTCCAATCCTTGCGGCGATACCTGCATAATCAAACGTCACTAAGTCTTTGAAGAAACTGCCAAGGCTCTTGCCTGCTTTCTTTAGTTCGCCGGAAAAATCCTTTTTCAATGCTGCACCTATTGCACTCAGCCGATCAATAAAAACATCAGCCACCGCTTTGAACCCGGCTAATTTTCGATTAACAAAATCAATCCCTTCCTGTGTTCGGGTCAAATAGGCCACAAGGGAACCCAATACCAAAACAATCGCACCAATCCCGGTAGCGGCCAACGCAATCCCGAACTTTTGCAGCAAAGAAGTACCACCGATAAGGGATTTTCCTACATTAATCAGCGCGTCTTTTTTGCGTTTCAGGTCGCCAATTGTCCGATTAATGGCACCGCCAAACGGCCCCATCTCATCCAAGGCCTCCTTAATAGATTCTTTGTAATTACCTACATTGAGCGCCGTCTTACCGGTTTCCTCCTGTAGTCGCTTCATTTCTTCGTATATCTCCTTGGATTGCTTGACAAGATTACGCCCTTCTTTTGTGTTTTCCCTTTCTGTTTTTGATAATTGATTGAGCCGGATCTTATTTAGACTATACTGTGCAGATAAGCGATTGTAGGATCCAGCCTTTGATGCGGTTAATTTGGCCTCCAACCGGGCCACCTGATTCAGTTGTTTAGTGCCATTGCGGAGCGCCTGTATTTTTACATTGGATTCCTTAAGGGCTTCATTGTATTTCTCGTATTCCTTTTCTAGTTTTTGGGCTGTTTGGGCCGTTTTCTTAATCCCTTCGCGGTGTTCTGTATTGGCAACATTCAATTTCTTGACCCCTACCTCTAAATGAATAGCCTCCGCATTGATTTTCTTCAATGCCGTTTCATAAGCTGATTGCAGCGCCTCCAGGTCTTTAATAGCCTTTTTGATTGCGCCATCATCTTGATAAAGATCTGATGCTTTAATTGGATTTGCCACCTATTTTTTTGTTCTTTTTTGTTGTTTCTTAATGACTTCAAGCGTTTGATAGAACTCCAGGACATTCATACTTTTGGGGTCTTTCGGTATGAATTGGTGTAAGTATATTACCGCCTCTTCAAATGCCTTGATGAATTTTACCTCTGCTGATGTTTTGCCGGAAAAACTCTTTGGCGTGTACATCTCGAAAATTCGGCGGTCAAGTTCTTGTATCGTTTCCTCGTTTTCTTTCCCCCTTACTCTCTGTAATGCCTGTATCGTACGTTTTTGCAGCAGGGTGTAATATTGTTTTACCCTTGCGCTTTCTGTTGCCGCCGGGAAAAAAACATCAAACTCGCTTTCAATTTTTTTTTTGCTTCCTCCACCCATCGGAAAATTGTTGAGGCTTTTACTCCTTTGTCATTTAGTAGTTTTAGGATAGCCTTAATATTTTCCTCGGATAGATCATTAATAAGTTGCCCGTCGATTGTCTTAATCAGGGGAACAAAAGCATTTAACCGGGGTGAGGTTTCGCTTTGAATGAATGCGATATTTTGCCTCATATTCATTGCCTCCTTGGTTGCTTTTTCTTTGTCACCCAATTCAATGTATTTCAGCAACGTTGCCAAGTGTTGGTCATAATCTGCAACGTCTGAACCCACGCCCGCATCTATTAACAGGTAGCGATTGAAGAGATGAAACCTTGTAATAGGTAATTCGTCTATACTATCGTACACCTCTAATATCCGGCCTTGTATATCTATTTTGTGCATTACTATTGTACTATGTTCGTGTACTCAATACCCCAATAATTCACGCCCTCCATTCGGTCTGGGTCGCATAGTTCAGTGTACTTTATTCGGCACTCAAAACGGAAGCAACCGTACGGCCTCATCCGAAATTGATTAGGGATTTCATTAGCAGAGAAGCCACTATATACGTTTCCGGTACGCTCCCAAACCCTTGTTATCTCCAAACTCAAACTAGGTGTCGATAGGGTTCTGAAAGCCCGGAAAACAGCTTTTAATACATTTTGCCCTGTTCGTTTTTCCCAATCAGCCGGAAATACCTGCCGTAAATCGTACCAAAAAATTACACTTGCTGTAATATCAAATTCGTGTTCCCGGTAAGGGTCGTATTTTGATACTTGCCAGCCATCATCCACAAACCAAAAAGAGAAGTTTCCAAGGTGCGAATCAGGAAAAAGGTTAATATATTCCTCTCCGCTTTCGTTCTCCGCATATACAGCAGGGTAGGAGATGGCTCGCCGTTCCTCCTGTTTTGCTAATCGTTCCGCTTTCCCATATGCGGTATTCAGCCAGGCCAATTGCCCGAATAGATGGCTATTCACCTCACCAAAAGCATGATCGAGTAGTTCAGGGCTTACAAGTGTGGCCGGTATTGGATTAGCTACCATTTGCAACGTTGTTAAATTCGTTAATCAATCCGGGTTTTATCCGGCCCGCTAAATCATCCATGCTCGTTTCATTCAGGCCTAATATATCTGTACCGTATTTCGTTCGTAACTTCTGTGCTTTCCAATCCGTGTTAATCAACCGGAACTCTTCAGGACCGTAAAGTATCATCATAGCCCCGTGAAAATCGCCGGTATCTTTCAATGTTACGCGGTTGGTCGGTTGTCCTTTTTTGCGCTTAATCGCCCTGGTAAATGCGGTGTACGGTGGTTTAATTGGGTTCCCTTCGCCATCAAAACCTTTGTCCAATTGTTCGCTGGTGACTAAAAAAAGAGCAAAACTTTCGTTTCGCTTCACCTCTTCAATAACCTTCTGCTCTGCCTCATCCTGAAAGCTTTGTAACGCTTGTATTTTTTTCTTAATCGCCTCCATTACACCGTTCTGTATTTCACTGCTCGTTTCCGGCAGGGTACACAAACCGGATCAATCGCACTCTGATCCATCGAAGTCGCTTCAAGTTCCATATCATACTGGTATTTCAGTCCTCCTGCCTTGCCCTGACTATCACCGTCTATCTCATACAGGATTTGCTCTAGGCTTGCGTTTGATTCGTGCCGGTTGACTCGCGTGTTGGGGTTGTATGCCATTTCCCTTAATAAGTCCATTCCTACACGCTTCTGTATCAGGCTTTTCAAGATCCCTTTATGTCGTATAATGAAATCGGTGTAATCGCAACGGGCCGAAAATTCGACGTTAAGCCCGTAATTCGTCATACTGTGATATGTGTTATCGGCAGGGTCAATGCTGCCAAAACTTCCGGTATTGTTGAAAGGTGTTGCTTTCAGGTATTTTCCTACCGGGAAGTAAGGAGCGTAACCAATACCGGCCCGGTAGTATCCAACCGCCGTATGCTGCTGCGTACCGTTTACGCTTTGCCCTGTTACGCTGCTTTGTTCATAGACCAGGTAGTAGATTTCTTTATTATCCATTTCCCAATCAACCGCTTCCCAGTGCAGCGCGTTAGCACTCGCATAAGTGACCGTAACACTATTTTGGTACTCAGGAACGCCGTTTTTAAATAACCTGATAGTAATTGTTTGCGCGTCCGTAAATTGTAACCCTAACCGCTCTATTTTCGTTTTTACCCCTCTTCCCATCGGGGGTATCAACTCCAAGCCAACTAATAAGCCCTTATTAACGTCCACGTTACCGGGGCTGCCCCCTGTACCAAAAAGTCGTTCACTTTCAATCAGTCCTTTTGCCGTCCGAACCTCAAACTTTTTTCGTATCCAATCTTCCACCGCTCCAATAATTCCGGCTTCGGTTTTTTCCTGCAACCAGGAAGTAATATCAAAGCCATCATAATCCGGTGCAATGCTTTCCAGGTTATCGAAAGTCAAAAGCGGGTGAACATCGTTGAAATACAAACCGCTTTCGCTTGTCATCAATCCGGTTAACTGCGTACCGGCACTATCGCCGTTTTGCCTCCAACCGATTAAGCCAATCAAACCTGTTTTAATTTCGTTTGCGTTGTACACTGTTATTTGTTTTTCGATAGAGGGGGGAATGACACCCCCCCCATCTTACAAGGATATAAAGACCAAACACTTCAACTTTCTAAGTGGTAGCAACAGCCATTTTCAAGATTGGCTGCGCGTATGTCGTATCGTCACTATTGTAATTCGTTACAAATGCAACATCAAGGGCAAAACCATAATGCCGCTTTCCTGCGCGGGTTAGGTCAGCCGTTGCCGCTCCTGCGATTGCGTTGTAATCTCCTGCACTTTCGTAGTAGTAGGAGCCAGCCTGCAAACCAAGAAGGGGCAAGGATACCTGATCCCACTCGTGACCGGTACGGAGGCGCGTCCGTAATAGACTTTCCCTTTCCACTCGCGTCAACAGGCCAACGGAGCCAGGCTGCACCGCGTAAAAGGTTGCTTTTTGATCCACACCATTCGCAAGGCGATTCGTGAAGCCAAAAGTCTTGTTGTTGTACTGTATCGTTTTATCGACTTGATTGTACATACTTTGTTCGTCCAACTTCCTTACAATCGACTGCAATGAAGTATTTCCAATTACGTTGTAATTAGGCCCGTAGAAATCATTACTGGCCATGATGGGGTCGATGTCGCCCAAAATTTCATCCTGAGCCGCAAGCGCCGCAAGGACAACATTACCGGTAGTGGTATAACCCAAGTCGTTACCAAAGATTTGCGATTTCCCGGCATCCAAAGCGGCAATACCGGCAGTGTCCAAGGTTTCCGCAAGCTTCAAAATGTACTTGGTCATTTTGGTATCAAAATCCCGTTGCTCGGCAATCTCGTTGTTCATGAACATTGCCGGTACTTGCGTAAAACCAAATGCGTAAGTAGCAAAGGTTATACTTTGCATCGCACTTGTATTCTCATCGTCCGAAATTGTTACCGTTCGGCTATTACCAATTGTTACCGTTCCGTCAAAATCAATTACAGGAACCTCTAACGTGTTCCCGATGCTGCGAAATGCCTTCTCCCTCAGTTCCGGCGAAATAATCCCAGTAGGGTTGCTTGTTTCGCGTGTGAAAAGGTCAAGAGCGCCATAGCGTGACGGTCTGTATTCCCATTTGTCGAGAGGGCTATTTGCCCTCATATTCTGTATTCTCGTTAGAATTAATGACATTAGTCAAGGATTTAAAAAATTAATTAATCCCTGACGTTTTCCCTTCGCGTCAGTCGTGTTATAATATTGCTGGCGGGTTCCCGTTCCGCTTATGAGAAGGGCAATGCGGCTATTTTTTCCGATGCCCATATTTTTGAAAATTCTTCCTGAAAAGCAGGGGAGGCGTTTTCTAATCCTTTCGCTAGCAAATGCTGTGCAATTTGTTCGGTTGCTTTTACTTGCGTTCCTGCTCCTGATAAGTCTAGGGCGCTGCCTGTGCTTGTTTTCTTCGTTCCTGCTGTTCCTGCTCCGTTTTGCGTTTTGCCCTTATCTATGATCGGCGTAATCTCTTTCAATAGTAATTCCCGTGCGGTATAGGCTGATAATTGATTATCTGGATTGTTCAATATCTGCCCATCTGCACCCCTGAAAATTAATTGCTGCCCTCCTTCGCCGTTGTCGATCCAGTCAGGTGTTGCGTTATTCAGAATCTTGCCTTTTGCCGCGTCAATAAAAGTACTCACTACTGATTTTGGAATAATCTCTTCGGATTTGAATTTGACACCGGTCAAAGCTTTTTCAAATTCATAATCTAGTTTCAGGCGCGTATTCCGTTTGGCTTCCGTTTCTAATTTCTCGGCCCATTCTTTACCCTCGGTTTCCTTCAAAGTTTGTAGCTGCTCAAACCGTGCTTGCAAATCGGTATATTGTTGCTTAATTGCTTCATTTCCTGCTCCAGCTTGCACCGCCTCTTCCAGGGTAGCAATTTTACTTTTGTAAGTATCCACCGTGTCAGCTTGGGTTTTTAATTCGCCCAATACATTTTTTAGCCAATCGTAGGTTTTCACTCCCTGCGGCTTATCCTGGCCCGTAACGCTCTTTATATCGTTGTCATATTGGCCGTGAATCTCCCCAATCCGTGCCGCTATGGCCTGATTGAAAGCATTGTCCGATAATTTCAATACATCGCTTACTTGCTCTTCAGTAAGGCCCGTTACATTTGCGTTTAAAAGTTCTTTTGTTATGCCCATTTTTCCCGTTAATGGTTAGTTAAAAAATATTGTTACTTAGGTACATATACATCGTGAACCGTCAGTCCAATCCGTGAAAACGAATCTTTGGTTAGGTTCCAATTCTTAGGCTCCGTCATATGGATGTATGGCTTTGAAAGCCTGGCACCATCAACAGAGCTGAACCTCGGCCCTTTCTCAACAAGAGCGTGAACAAACCCCTTATTTTTGGGATCGACTACAATTTTTACACCCGCGACTGTTTTGAATCGTTGTGCTTTTTTGCGTGTGGTGGTGGGCTGCTGCTCACCGGTTTCTTTAGTTTGTGACATAATTTGATGTATTTGCCGGGGCCGTTACCGGTAGGATATAACCCCTTAATATTTCATTAATGCGATCTATTTTTTTGTCAAAGTCCAATAGTTCTCCGAACCTTAACAAGCTGGTGTTCTCCCTTTCAAATCTTAGAATCAAAGTGGAAAGGTTGACTTTGAGCATATAATCCGAGTGGCTTACCTGGCCTTTCTCGTACATCTCTTTTACTTCCATTTTCGATAAGTGACGAAAGGGATCGAGATTGGTAATTACCTTAACCCTTTGTAATTGTGTTGGATCGTTCCGGTATTTCGTTTGATGATATTGGTTTTGCAGATCATCGAGTGTAACTTCATCGGCTCCGGTTTCTTTTGCCGTGCCATAGAGTTGCATGATTTCAGACGGTTCGTATAAATAGAACTCGGAGCCATAATCTATCGAAGCGGAAACAAATAAATTTCCATATCGTAGCCGGCAAATAGTAGCGTTTGCCCACTCTTGGGCGTTCTCAAAATTCTTTTTAAGTTGCCGAAGTACTGTTGTCCGGCTCTCAAATGCTGCTGCAACCTGTTTCTCATTAACCGCCTGATCATTTTTCAAATCCCCACCAAACCCAACTATCGACCTATAAATTGATAATGCTAACCGGTTAACTTCTTCTACATTGTAGTCTAAGGAGGCGCGGTCTATCGTCGTAATCTGTACCGGGTTCCTTAGATCAGCGTTGTTATTTTCCGGCCCTGGAGCGGGAATTTCGATGAATGAACCAACACCGGCCAAACGCTTTTTGGCGCAAACCGGGCATTCCTGAACACCTCCAACGCGATCAATCAGATATAAGTCCTGTGCAGTTGTTTTCAAGAAACCGCCAGAACAATAATGACCTAAATCGCCGCTCTCATAATCGCAATCTTGCTCAAACCCGGAGTAAATAGGGTAGGAGGCGTATAAATCTAAATGCTGCTTGGATACCGAATAAAACAAAGCCCAATCTAAGGCTCCCAATTGATTGGAAAGGGGGCTTTTCTTAATGCTCTGCTGTTTCTTGGATATGCTATCAGACCAAAAGAACCGGGCAGGGCAGTAACTTAAACCGTGTCTAACCTCTAATTCCAATTCAGTCAACTCGGTATAATCCCCGTCTTTGTGCTTAAAAATTCGGTAATACTCCTGATCAAAAACAGCAATCCGGTTTTCTTTCAATTGAAATATTAACCACTCAAAGCAATCCGGGCCGTTTTCAAAATCCAAAACCTGATCAATATCTAACAAGTACCAATAAGGTGACGGCCTGGCCTCTGTTTGCATAGCCGGAAGGTCAATAATTAGCACGGAATTAATAGCGAATTTCATCGCCTCAAATCCTGTACTTCTCCATCGCTGCCCATCTTGCAAAACCTGTTCCCGGTATTCGTTCCAATCCTGAGCCACTTCTTCGGCTCTGAACTCATAACGATGCACCGGGTTCTGGCCATCAAAGACACGCTCCAGTGCTGCAAAAACTTGTTCCGTCAGGTCAGCAGTTTTTACGGGAAACTTGAAAAGAGAAAGAAATACGTTGAATTTATCGGCAGGAATTAAACCGCTAACCCATTCAAAAAAAAGGTTGGCCGCCGGTGTGGCAGTGCCACGTGTTAGCGCCGTTTCCGAATGAAAACAAAGGCGCCTTTCCTGCTCAATCGCCTGATTGATCGCCGCTTTGTTCACCGGATTTTTTAGCCTTTCTTTTATTTCGTCGATTAGCATTCTTTTTCTTTTTCCAGCCTCCGTTTTTGGACAAACTTAAAATTCGTTCTGCGTGATCCTTTTTAAATTCAAATTCCCGGCCATCCGGGTGTATTAATATTACCTTCATTACAAATCAGTTAATGGACTGAAATCTGTAGGCGTTACCACATGCAACTGATCAGACCAATTTGGCAGAAATGAAAATTGAATACTTACCGTATCCGGCTCTTCCAATCCACCTAAATCGCGATCCCCTATAAACAAGGCCCGAATAGGAATGGGATAAAACTCGGTCGCTGCGCTGTTGTCATCAGCTAGGCCGATGATGCGCCCAAATTCGTCACACAGGTAAACGCCCAAATCTTCGCACATCAAAGCTTTCATTTGCCGTGCCGTTACCGGATCCATTTTGTAATAAGCGCCAGTAAAGGCAGTGGGCCCGCGTCCTACAATTTCCTCAATACCGCCAATGGTCGCATTCCCCCCACCAAAAGTAATAGCGTCTCCCGCTTCCGTTTCTGGATTGGAAACCAAAGGGCCGGAAACAACTTTTGTTCCATCAGCCGCCGCCGTCAATGCTGTCCATGTCGCCAATACGTTTGGATTCGTAGCGGCTATGGTCATTACGTTCAATGTCGTTCCTGTTGAGTATTTACGCTGGAAAAGGATTTTTTGAATTTGCCCGATGTCGGTAGGGCAGGTTGAAATAGTTAAGGCACTAAGAGCAGCGCCGGGAGGGCATGAACAGAGTAAACCCATTTTATCAAATTTTAGAAAATTTAATATTTGAGCTTACCCATAGGCTCATTTGTCAGAACAAAAATACACGAAAAAACATGAAAAAGCAATATGAGCTGTTTTTAGTTGCTGTTTTATGGTTTTTCGTGTTAATTTTACGCTGGAATGAATGGTATATGCTTATGTGCCGTCGGTTTGTTGTGATTCCGGCGGCGCTTTTAAAAATCACAAATTATGTCGCAATCGACCTATTAAAATATAGGTTCATCAGTATTATTAAGGGGTTCTGCCCTCCGGCTTTCCGGGGGGCTTTTTTATTCGCCAATTATCCGATATTTCCGGTCGTTCACACCTTGCCTTATAATTAAGATTATGTTAAGTAGGCAGGTTTAAAGGCGTTTCAGTTCCTCCTTTTCGCCTTGCTATTTCGTTTCATATCGAAGTGGTGGTATGCGGCGTACCCCAGCAAATCTATGTACTCATCGTGTTTCGCGTTGGGGTATCCGCAAAGCTGATCAATGAAATGATCGTTCCAAGTACCCTTAACAACGACTACCCTACCGGCTTCTATCTTAGGCGCTGCTATTTGCGCCCTGGCTTCTTTCCCTTCATTGACCAAGTGTGTTTTGATTTCTACCGGATTGACAATACAATTCGGGTCGTTCCTGAGCATTTGCCGCAAGCTTTTTCCGGATGCCTTTGGTTCTATATAAGCCCTTCCGCTCGGCGTTAATTCGTGTAGGTCGCAATAGGTTGGGATGAATTTTAAAAGCTCTGGAAGCTCCATATAGGCGCTGTGCGCGTGTTTGATGTACAAAGTTCGGGTGCGCTCCTGGTAAGCTGCAATCATTAACCCGGTTGGATCGTTTGCAGTTGATTTCGTGTAGGCTCCATCTAACCACAAATTCCAGGTCAGGCGCTCCGGTAGCTCTTTTTCGTGACAATATTGGAACCATGCCTTTTTAATTTTGTCGCCCTCTTTAACTGTTGGGTTTTGTTGGTACAGGCTTGTAAAAGTACGCTCTGATAATGCCCGGAGATTGTTTAGTTTTTCCAAGTTGTGTCGATCAGGCCAAAGCGGTTCTCCTATTTTTCGTGGATCATCCGGGGGGCCGCCTTTTTCCTTAATGGCTGGGATCTTAATCACTTCCCATTGGCCCGGTTGGCGCTCCAACAAACGCCCCGCTAAATCATCCTCGTGCCATCGGGTCATAATCAAAATCACTTTGCTTTTGTTGTGCAAACGGGTTTCTAAGACGTTGATATACCATTCCCAAACCCTGTTACGGTATGTATCGCTATTGGCCTCCATTGCATCCTTTACCGGGTCGTCAATAATGGCCAGGTCTACCGTGTGGCCTGTTAAGCCTCCAAGTACTCCGACCGCCTT
>Ga0181556_1002506_pt1 | contig 16752 bp, 24 predicted proteins | sample 011ome_14_FD_148651 | JGI IMG/M metagenome (GOLD analysis project Ga0181556, IMG submission 148651) | Coastal salt marsh microbial communities from the Groves Creek Marsh, Skidaway Island, Georgia - 011505AT metaG (spades assembly) | ecosystem: Environmental > Aquatic > Marine > Intertidal zone... | reverse complement strand
CAGATCGTGTTAGAGGGCAACGAATAGTCAGATGCCGTTGAATGCTCTGAACCCCTTGATGTACCGAAGGACGGACAAAGACTCGAACCTACCAGCTAGGATCTTGTCCTGTTCGGCCTGCGCCGGGTGGACCATCCTTAGGAAGTTATCCAGCACCTTATGGGTGAACTCCATGTTCTCTGGGTGAAAGAACAAGGCGTATTCCTTCCTGATGTCGTCCGCGGCAATAGCAACCCTCTTGCCCACCTTAGCCACCGTCCTGAACCCGGGCGGTGGCTTCCTTATGAAGTCTCGGAAGGAGAAACTGAACTGGAACTTGTCGCAGTTTATCCCTGCCAGTAGGGGATGTTGTTCCCACTCTGTGAACTGCAGGTTGTCGTGGACCAAGTCACCCCTCAGCACCCTGGCACCGCGGTGACCCGTCATAGTCTGCGCCCCGTAACCTATACCCAGGGTCGGACAGTGGAAGTTATCAACCGCCCACTTGAATAGTTGTTGTTGCTCGGGTGAATCATCTATAGTCCTATCAGACCCGGAGAGTATAATCGCCGCAATACCCGTTCTGCCGGTAACCGACTTAGCTTCCTCCATGTTGGAGACCATCACGAAGTCGATACCCCTTATTCTTAGGTAGTCCTTTACCCTTTCGATGAACCTGTGCTTTGGTGGCCTGCTGTTGTCGATCAACAACACGGACTGTCCGGTGGACAAGGGGGCTATCCTGGCTGACTCGTTGTGTTCGTATGAGTCCAAGTACTTGTCGATAAACTTGAAGTCGCTGGTACGAAACCTGTACGATCGATCGAAGGAGTTGAACATCTTTACTATATCATTGAGCGAGTCATCTGAGAACCCGAAGTGCGTCTCGGGGTCCGCCATAGACCCCGCGCCCTCGTAGTGCCCGACCTTGACCCTGTTGGGTGCCATAAGCGAGAACTCGCTCTTCATCGCGTCCCCGTAGGTTATGTTCACTATGGTCTTCAGCCTGTCGCCGTGCATCGCGAAGTGGATGTCGAATCCAATAAAGTCGGGCTCCCCGTCGGAAAGCACGTCGCCAGTCTTTTCCGCCGTCGACCCGTTGTAGGCCACCCTGATGATGTCGGGCTCCCGGGTTACGTCGCCGATGGAGTACGTGAAGGACCCGTGGTCGGTGTAGACCTCCATCTGCTGGGGCAGCATGTACCTGAGGTCCTCTGACATGTTGTTGTTCTGCATCTTCATATCGATTAGTAGTCGTCCTGTTCCTCGTCGTAAGAGTAGTCCCCGTCGGTACTGTTGAGGTACTTGTCCTCCGAGTCGCCGACGTTGCTGAGGACACCCCGGTAGCTGAGGTACTTGAGGGTGTCGAGGTAGGGATACTGGCTGAAGTCGTGGTTTTTCAGGGTGACGGTCATCACCCCCTCGAAATCCTTCTTGCCGTCCATTATTTCGTGCCTCCCAAACTTGTACAGCCAACCATTCTTGCGGGCGTGGTCCATAAACACCCTCGCGTCGGAGTCCAGCACCGTGTAGACCCTGTCCATGAACCTCCTGCCGCTGTCGAGGTTCCACAGGAGGGCCCTGCCGATCAGCAACTCTTCCTTTGACAGGAGGACAAGCATGCTGACCCTGTCGGGGTTCTCGCAGTAGATGTCGAAGAAATCCTGGCAATATTCGCCTGACATGCAAGAGCTGCCTAGCTGGCCCCTGGTGGACTGGTAGTTCTCCCTGTTGTACCAGAACCTTATGTCCTCGCCTGAAACCTCCTGCATGACCGTATCATCCCCGGACCGGTTCGCCTTCAGGTACGCCACTACCGCGTTGACAAAACCCTCGATGTCGCTGTCCGTTATAGTGAAGTCCGACTTGAGCGCCAGCTTCACGGGGGCTGATCCCTCCTCGATGATCGCGGGGGTGTCGAAGACTACCTTCTCGACCTTCGACCACCCGCCCTTTGCCTGTACGTAGTCGTAGTCAAGGTTGTGGAACTTGGCGTCCACCTCGTTTCCGTCCACTTTCAGGGACATGCTAACGTTGCCTATGTTGAGGAAGGCCGATTTGCCGACTCTCACCTCGTATCTGGTCATCCCGCCCTTCGACGGCCGCCCGCCGTTGTTGCCGCGGACCATGTCGTCGAAGGAATCCGAGACAATCTTGATCTCGGCGTTGTCCTTGTACTTGAACTCGAAAGCCTTCTCCGCGGTCTTGAATATCTTCCGGACTATCTTGCCTATCCGGGTCGGCATCGACTCGCTGTCGAAGTTCTCGGAGCCCCTTGACCTGCGCTTGGTCGGCATGAAGCTGAACTTGTTAACCTCCCTCGATAGCTCCAGGTAGTTCACCTCCTCGTCGTCGGAATAAACGTCCGACCCCATTAGGCTCATCAGAAAATTCGCCACCTTGTCCCCGAATTCGTCGAGCGCCCTCAGCAGTGTGGCCAGGTCATCGGAAACGTTGAGCGACTCGTAGACCCTGCCTGCCCCAGGCCCGGACCACTCTATCCTGTCGACGTTCGACAGCCTGACCTCGTGGTAGGATCCGTCTAGGGAGACCGTCACGACCCCCGAGTCGTCGACGCTCACCGGTCGGAGGGGGGTACCGGGGTCGTTGCCTGGTAGGCCCTTCACGACGGACGCGTATACCACGCCGCCGTTGTCTATGCAACTCACGATGTCGTCGACCGTGAAGTTCCTGGTCTTGTAGTCTTCGAAAAGCTTTATCCTCATGGTGGGTATATATTAAAAGTCCCGGCCGGAACAAAATATATAACCTGAGATGATAACAAGACTACAGCACCTAAAGGACTCGTTCTCCAGGAATTTCCTAGGCGTCCGCGTATACCCCGAGACGGTCGCGCCCTTCGTTGAGCAGATGAGGCAGGCCCTTGGCGACCGGTACGACCTTTTCGCCGGGCTCAAGATGAGGAGGGACGGCGACACCTACCACATAAACGCCGTGAACACCACGGAGTACGACGGTCTGACCGAAAGGATAGGCATGGACGCCTGGGTCAGCTCGATAGACAGGCTGGCCGACCACGAGTTCGACGTGACCCTGCTCGGACTAGGGGCGGCGGCCTCCGGGGGGAACCAGGAATACTTCGTGGTGGTGAAATCCGAGTCGCTGGCGGAGCTGAGGAAGGCCCTCGGCCTACCGGAGAAGGACCTCACGGTCACCCTGGGGTTCTACCCCGGGGAGGTGCACGGGACAAGGAAGAACACCATCCTTCCGGTAAGGGACCCCTTCCTGAAACTTTTGGGAGACTCGTACTATAACCACAACGAAACTTTCGACTTCGTGAGGGACATGGAGCACTTCGACGGCGACCCTAAGGAGGAAGTCCTGGTGACCGCTATAGGCGAAACCACTGCCACCTTCAGGGTCGGGAAGACGAACTACTACACCGTGAGCATGCTGGGCGACACCCTCGGCATATCCGCGCGGTGGCAGGGCGAGGAAAGACCCCGCCTGTCGGACACAATAATCAGCAGAAAACTAAAAAACACATAGAGACATGAAACTATGCAAGTACTACAGTTTGGACGAGTGCAAGACAAGGCACGGGGTCTTCGAGGAACTCGACAGGCTCCAGGACGACGGCAAGATTGAGTACAGCTATCAGGACGACGACGAGGTGATAATAATCCAGGACACAGGACTTGAGAAGAAGGAGATGAAGGACCTGGTTGGGTTCCTGAAGGACAACGACGTGATCGAGTACCCGGACTACGAGGAGTTCTACGAGGAGGAGGAATACTCCGACGAAGACGACCTTGACGACGAGGACTACGACGACCTGGACTAAAATAAACCGGCGGACATGATAACCATAAGCGACAAGGCGGCGGAAAAGATAAGGGGCCTTATGGCCGATGAAAAGTTGGGACCAGACCACTTCCTTAGGGTCGGGGTAAAGGGAGGCGGGTGCTCCGGCCTGTCATACAGGATGGACTTCGACGACAAGGTCACCGACAGGGACGAGGTGTTCGAGCACTCCGGCATAAGGGTGGTCTGCGACAAGCCCAGTCTTCTGTACCTGTTCGGAACCGTACTCGAGTACTCGGACGGGCTGAACGGCAAGGGATTCGTGTGGAACAACCCGCAGGCCTCCAGGACCTGCGGGTGCGGTGAGAGCTTCGCGGTTTGATCGGTCAACTCACCCGCACCTCGCAACGGATGTTGCGCAGTTTCCTTCCCCTCTGGAGTACTACCACCCCGTCGTCGTAGATCGAGACCACGCGCCACCTGAACACCCAGTTCAGCCAAACAAAGTCGCCGATGCCGCGCCACCTGCCCCTGTGAAAGAACCTGTAAGTCTCCATGTCACGCTATGTCCTTGCTTTCGATAAGGGTGTAGGTGAAAGAGTTGCCATGTATCTTAGCCGCCCTCTGACATATTGCAAGAAACTCATCGAAGTCGGCACTCCTTTTGAAGACGGTACATCCCTCGCTCCAATTTTCGACCCAGGTCGAGTTGGAGCCCGCCTTGTGGATGTTTATTCCGAACACGCCCTCCTGGATCCTATTCTCGTCGAACACATCGTCGCGGTTTGGGTCCCGGTAAACTTTCACAGGCGCCTGCTGCTTCAATGCCATATACTTGCCCTGGTGCAGGTCTAGCTTGTGCGACCCCCTGTACTGCCCCGGAACTAGCCTGGCAACCCCCGCGGGGTTCCTGAACCTCCTCACCCCACGGGTGCCGGGGTCACAAGTGATCAACCACTGTTTGAAAACCCATAGCCCCTTGTCCTTGTAGGTTATGGTGAGCACGTCGTCGAATACGTTGGTGACCTTCTTCCCGACCTCGCTGGTCCTGACGCTGACGATGTTGACGTCGAGGCCCTTGTTGAGCTTGTCATCGAACCACACGTAGCCCTTCCTCTTGACTGCGGCTTCGATCTGCTCCCTTGTATATGTCCTCATCTGTAGTGGTTATATTTTAACGTACTCCGTGCCTGGTATGAAGTCCTTCTTGTCCCACCGGGCCTTCAGCTGCCTCCAGGTTAGCCCGAAGCTCTTCTCGAAGTGGGGCGCGTCGCGGAAGCTCTTCCAGTCGCCACCCCAGGTCCAGCCGGACCTTTTGAATAGCTCGACGACCTCCATCCAGTCGGCCTTCTTGTCACCGTCGTAGTCTAGCACCTCTTCGTAGGATGCGGACTCGAACTTGCCGTCACGGTTGTTGTCTACCAGGAGCACGATGTCGAATGCCAGACCGTAGTTGTGGATCGATTGGCCGGAATTCGCCTTGGTGACCACGCCTAGCCTATTTCCGTTGGCATCGAACAGTCGTGTCCTGCCCTGCGCGTACAGGTCCGCCTGCTCCTTGAACGTCCTGAGCGTGTACGCGAGCCTGCACACGGCCCTGCCCGACAGGGCGGGAACGACCTGTGACCGGTATATGTGCTCGACCTCCTGCCTGACGGCCGGGTGGAGCAGCTTTATCCTCTCTAGTGTTATCTTGTCCTCCATTGTGATAAAAAAACATTTGGGTTATATATTCAGGCGGTATGGTCCCCAACGCGAATGAATTCTGGGGTTTTTGCTTGGTGGTCTCGTGGTTGCCTCGTATCTTTGTGAAACAAACGAAGAAAAAAAAACACACTGACATATGGCTACAAACCTGTTTGAAAAGGCAAAGAGCAACGCAACGCCAAAGACCACCAAGGCCAAGGACGAGAAGGTCCGGATCAAGGTCAAGGACCCTGACTTCTTCGACAAGGTTGGCCGGCTCGAGCGCCTGCAGGAGAACATGAAGCGCGACAAGGCCGCCGCAGACATGATCCACGACGAGATCAAGGAGATCGCCAAGACCGAGTGGTCGAAGATGTACGACAAGACATCCAAGAACCCAGGGTCGGTCATGCTCGAGGCACGGGAAGGGGTGGACGTTGCCCAGGTGATGTTCGTTCCCAGCGACAAGTACATTTCGATCAATGAGGACCGTGCGCAACACTTGGTCGAAACCTACGGCGAAGAAGCGGTGGAGGAGAAGACTACCTTCAGCTTCGACAACGAGATGGTCGACAAGTACGGAGCAGTGCTAAGCCAGCTCATCCAGGAATGCGAGGACATCGACAAGGATGACAAGGGTCGCATCATCAAGGCGAGTCGATCCTTCAGCGTCAAGAAGGGTTCCATCGACCTGTTCAAGCGATTCGCCGAGGCAGCCGACTCCACCGTCACGGAGGTGGTCGAGGAGTTCAAGCCGGTGGTCGGACTGAAGAACATCGAGGTTATCCAGGGTTGACAATAAAAAGAGAAGGGTCGGACACTAGTCCGACCCTTCCACTTTCGGTGCTGGATAATGACATACTATCTACCCTGTATCTGCCATATGTGATACGCCTCTCCATCTATCTTCTTCTTCCCTTTGTACGCGTACTGCTTCCTTGCCTTGGTGACCTCGAAGTCGTTTAGGTAGTCGCCGAGTATCTCTAATGTCTTCCGTTCTGTCAACGACTCCTCAAGCACTTCCTTCAACCTTGACTGGTCGAGTACATGCCCTAGGCAGACCTTGATCTTTGTCTTGACTTGTCTTTTTGAGGGTAAACCCAGATCCGCCCTGTGGATGTCTATCTCCTCCTCGTTTGCAAGCTTTATTAGTGTCTTTATCAGCTTCCCTCTGAAGTTGTCAACGTCCTGTGTAGAGTGAACGCTTATACCCTTGCTCTCTCCCATGTCCTCCACCTCGTAGTTGTTGCCGCCATCCGCGGCCCTGACTACCTGGTCTAGACTCGTCCTGAAGAACTCTGCCGCGGCTCTCTCGTGCCCGCTCTCGGTGGACTCGTTCATCCGGAAGCTTTCGAAACTCATGACCCTGTCGGACTCCATCGCCTCCCTGTCCTCGAGCACGTCGTCGAGTACCCTGTCGATCCCTTCCACGTCGTCTAGCCCGCAGCCCCTGAGGAACGATTCCTTCCTTGATGCTGTCATGTACCTGCTGAGCTTGCTGGGCCTTATCCCCCAGTCACCTATGTAGGTGTCTACGGCCTTGTTCACTTGTCCGTAGTATAAGTTTGCCTCCTGCTTGGTCTTTATCTTCCTCTTCATCGAAGTATATATAAAGAAATTTTTTTTCTGATTTCAACATCCATATCTTTGCATCCTATAATATCAAACAAAATAACATTCTCATGAAGAAAATTGTAATGGCACTGTTGGCTATCGGATTCCTGGCATCTTGCGGAGGCACACAAACCAACCAAGAGGCAATCGACACGACTAACCTCACCGTCGACACCCTGAAACAGGACACCATCGTGAACGACGACACCACCGTAAAGGTTGAGGTGGTTACGAGCGCCAACTAAGGACTTCGACCTGGTCGGAGTGGTGGAGAGCAGCCAAGTGAAAACGGCATGCCCCGGGGGAGCGGACTTTATCCGCTCCCCTTTTTTTCATTTGACATCTCGTGCGTTTAATATATAGCGCATGACACCATCCGAGATAAGGAACTACTTCAACACACGGTCGGTCGAATTCGTGATCAGGGAGAACTACGAGCTCAGCGAGGACAAGGAGTTCATCCCGAGGTTCTCGCTCAAGAACGCCAAGGGCATAGCGGACATCCCAGTGAACGAGCCGATCCGGCCCACCCAGGACATAATAATAAAGGCCATAAAGTACGGCATGATATTCCTGGTGTCATACAAGGGCGCCAAGGACAGCCTACCAGCGGGGCACGAGAGGGTGATATACCCTATGGTCCTCGGTCGCAGCAGCAAGGGCAACATTCTGCTGCGCGTATACCACCTGAACGGCTGGTCCGTTTCCTCCGACAGACACATAGAGAAGATATGGAGGATGTTCCGACTCGACCGGGTCCTGTCCATAACCTTCACCGGTTCCTTCTACAGGCTCCCGCCCGCGGGCTACAACATGAACGACAAGGGGATGCTCGGTGGGATAATAGCGAGGGCGGACTTCAACGAGATACGCAGGAACCAGCAGGCGCTCGTGCAGTCCAATAAGATACAGGACAAGCGGGAGGTGACCCTGTCCGAGGAGGGCAGGGCCTTTATAGCCGTCAGGCTGAAGTCCACGGACTCCAAGATCGACCTCCTCAAGCCGTTCGAGAACGCGTACGTGAACAACGTCAAGGACGTCAAGAACATCAGGATAACCTTCCTCAAAAGCATATACGGCAACAAATATATAGCCATACTGGGGGCGATGGGCAAGCCTGGCAGCACCGTGAAGCTGCTCGACGAGAAGGGCATAAACCTCGGGGTCTTCAAGTGCCTCGACTCGATATCGGGCGAGACACTGAAGAGGATCAGGAACGTCAAGGGAAACCGTGAGTTCGACGTATACGTGTTCGACAAAAAGATATGACGCAGATGAGGATCAGGAGATTCAACGAGTCGGTTGATGGCGATGCAGGGGCCGGCATGGACTTCGAGTCCGCAAAGAGGTGGCTGATCGAGAATTTCGACGACGAGCGCGTGGTCGCCATGCTGGACGAAGAGATACCCGAGTGGGTCGACCGGGAGTCGATGGAAAACGAGGGATACGAAAGCGACTACGACTGGTACATAGACTACGGAAGGGGACAGGCGGAGTCGGCCGTAGTGAAGCAGCTCGTTGACGAGGTGTCTGCGGTCCGCGGACTGTCCTTCGACCCGTCAGGCGAATCAACCGACCTGTACGCCTTCATCCGGCAGACCCACCTGTGCCTAGACTACTAAAATAAATACACCACATGATAAGCAGATACGACAGATTCGTCCTCGAGAACACGGCAGAGGACCTCGAGACCAAGAAGGACCGACTGGTCGAGGAGCTCGACAAGCTCAAGGACCGGGTCCTCGACAACATAGAGATAAGGGGCGGCAAGCTCATCTACCACGACTTCGAGAACATCGACGTCGCGGACGAGCTCGACAAAGTCAGCGGGGCAGTGGGCGAGGACACCATCGAGGCCTTCAACGTCGAGTCCTTCCTCAGGAAGATCAACCAGATAATGGACCTCTTCCAGAGCGACACCATAAAGAAGATCGAGGCCTCCTTCGCGGACTACTACAAGTCCCTGGACCGCAGGATCGAGACACTGGCGGGGGAGGAGAAGCGGTCCTCGTACGACGTGTTCTACGACGAGTTCGAGGGCGAGAAGTCGGTGCTGTCGCGCAAGCAGTTCGACAGGGAGAAGTTCGACCTGCAGGTGGAGCTGCTCAAGCTTCAGGAGTGGGTCAAGAAGGAGAAGAAGAAGATCGTTATAGTTTTCGAGGGCAGGGACACTGCGGGCAAGGGATCCACCATCAAGCGGTTCGTCGAGTACCTTGACCCGAAGGGCTTCAAGGTGGTCGCTCTGGGGATGCCGACCGATTGGGAGAGGCAGCACTGGTTCGAGAGGTACGAGAACCACATGCCCAAGCCGGGCGAGATCGTGTTCTTCGACAGGAGCTGGCACAACCGCAGCGTGGTCGAGCCGGCGATGGGGTACTGCACCGAGGAGCAGTACAAGGACTTCATGGACAAGGTCAACGCTTGGGAGTCGGGACTGGTCGACTCCGGGGTTATTCTCATCAAGTTCTGGTTCTCCATAACAAGGGAGAAGCAACTGCAGAGGTTCGACCTTAGGATGAAATCACCCCTCAAGTACTGGAAGTTCTCGCCCAACGACGCCAAGGTCATCAACAAGTGGGACCTTATCACGTTCTACAAGAAGCAGATGTTCGCGAGCAACTCCACCAACAAGTGCCCATGGACTATAGTGAACACCAACGACAAGAAGGTGGGGATACTAAACTCCATAAGGTACGTCCTAGACACTATAAACTACGAGGGCAAGAACCCCGAGCACACCAAGTACTACCCCGAGGTTGTCAGCGTGCTCAGGTGATAGGCATACTGATAAAACATGAAAGGCGGCCATGGCCGCCTTTCATCATTTGTGGAATCGGACGACCAGGTCGGCCCCTACGACCTCGAACTCCATGTGGTCCTCCAGGTCTGGCAGTGTCTCGCGGAACACCTCCTCGTCGTACCCTCTGTAGGTGTCTGTCCATGAGTGCGGCACTGTCGTGGTGTGGAGGCAGGTCACCATAAGGGTCCTGTCGGCCATGCGGAAAAGCTCCCTTATGGTCGCCTTGAAGTCCTTCTCCGTGATGTACCAGGTGAACACCCCGAGCGCGACGACCAGGTCGTATGACCCCCTGACCTGTATCGGGGAGTCTATCCTCTGGAACTGGTAACCCGGGTAGGTCGACCTGGCGTCACGGATAAACTTTTCGTTGATGTCCACTCCGAAGTAATCGAAGTCACCAACCCTGCTCTCGAGGAACGGAACCAGGTCGCCAACGCCGCACCCGAAGTCCAGTATAGAGTCCCTCTCCCTTATGTCGCCGGCAACGTGCTCGTAGTTGCGCCTCTGGGAGTCCTTGGCCATCCAGCCGACCATACCCGCCCTGTCTTGCCTTTCCGCGTGGTAGTCATACAGGCTCGTGTATATTTGCCGGTTCTTGCCCAGCGTTCCCTTGGCGCCGAAGTCCTCGAAGTCCCTTAGTCTCATGCACATATATATTAACGACGCAACAAGTCTTTTCATAAATGTCATATTGACATATATTTCAGGTAAAATGTGACCATCGGTCACCTTATATCAAGTGGCACGGGATTTGAAAATAATGTAAAAAAATATATGACTATGAGCACATCTTTGATCCTCCCGACACACGACCTCCTTGGCAGGCTGTTCCAGACATTGGACGACGCAAACGATCAGACCCGGACTTCAGGCGGCTACCACGCGTACGAGTCTGCGGATGCCTACCGAATCGACATCCCCCTGCCGGGATACAAGAAGTCGGAGCTGTCGGTCTCTGTGGAAAAGGGGACGCTGACCATATCAGCCAGTCCCGCATCGGACGGAAGGCACTTCGGATCCGCCGAATTCAGCAGACGGTTCCGAGTCCCTTCGCACGTCGATCCTGCGGGCGTGGACGCCGAGTACGCCGACGGGGTGCTGTCCATCCGGCTGCCCAAGACCGTGGCGTCGGTCAGGAGGTCGGTTGACATCCGCTGAGACAGGAGAATGGACGCCCAGGGCGTCCATTCTCATTTTAGGTAGTTGAAAAGCTCGATTATCGTCTTGATGGAGAACCCGAGAGACTCGAGGTTCTTGCTGCACGACCTGAGGAACTCGATGTGGGTGTCTATCAGCTGGACCGTGCGCTCCAGCTGGGCGGTGTGCGCGTCGATGAGTATGGACTTCTCGCCCATGTTGGTCTTCAGGCCGAATCCGGTGGCGTAGAACAGGAACTTCTCCTGCTTGGCCTTCTTGAGTTTGACGTCCTCCTTTGACCTCTTGTTGAGGAACATGGATATCTCCTCGTTAATCACCTGACGGAAGCTCAGCGCGTTGGCCTGGATCTCCACGATCTTCTGCGTGGACTCTGGCGCGAAGTTCTCCCTCATTATCTTGAACAGGGGCTCTATGGTGGTTCCCCACTGGGTCCTCTTTTCCGAGAAGAACTCCTCCATCCGGTCGTTCATCTCCTCGAGCTTCTTTATCCGCTCGACCTCCTCCTGCGAGAATACGTTCATACCATTTATATGAGGGATCGAGTCCGTGGACTAAAACCGTCTTTGTGTTTTCGCCGCGATAAAAGCATTATGAAGTACACTTGCCTTGAAGACGTCACATCGTTCGGGGTCGTCATGATAAAAAAGGGGACCGTGGTCCAGTCCGGGGAGAGGTTCAGCGCGTCCGGCATAACGCTCGAGCTGTCGGACTACCTGTTGAAGGACAACATGCTGTTCGCTCCCCTGCAGATGTCGGTGTCGTCCAGGGAGCACAGTGAGGATGCCGACCAGGCTGAGCGCGACTGGGTGCTGGAGGTCAAGGTGAGGACCACCAGGGCCAAGCTCAGGGCCATAGAGGACTTCCTGTCCGGGACCCTACCCGGCATGCTCTGACCAAAAACAACTGCCGCCGGACGGGATATAACAACGCATATGTCAACAAGGACCAAATTCGAGATCCGCACCGACCGCTTCAAGGAGCTGGTCGACAAGCTGCAGGACCTGTCGCAGATCTCCGACACCGTGAAGCTGAAGTTCGACGAGTCAAGCATGATGGCCTACTCGCTGGTCGCCAGCGACTCCGCGGTCCTGTGCCTTAAGGCCTACTTCATGGACACCGCGGACCACTTCGCCGGCTTCGACCGGGAGGGCACCCACGACCTGGTCATTTCTGCCGCGCCCAGGTTCGTCAAGAACATGAGGTTCTTCGAGGGGATGGACAGCATAAAGGGGGAGATCACCTTCAAGCCGTCATTCGAGGACGACTCGGTGATGCACGTCAGGTCGCTGAGCGTCAGCACCCCCGCGAGGAAGGGCGACCGGCTGAAGGTCAACACCGTGGGTGCCGAGCTGTCGAAGATCCGCGACCTCAGCAGGGAGTCCCTGGTGTCCCGGATGAGCCCGGAGAAGAGCCTGTGGTCCTTCGGGCTGGGCGTCGAGGACCTGGTTCGCGTGCGGAAGCTATCCAACATAAACTCGGAGGAGAGGACCATAACGATCACGGTCGAGTCAGGCTCCGTGTACCTCGGCGAGGAGGGCAGGTGGAGGGTGCAGGTGGCCGAGACCGAGCATCAGGACACGAAGCTCACGTTCGCGAAGAAGCACCTCGCGCACTTCGACCAGGACTTCGACCACGTCGACGTCAGCCTGTTCGCCACCTTTATACTCGTGACCACACCGGCCTCTAGGCTCCTGCTTTCCTTCGAGACCGACTTCCAGAACGACTAAACATGAGACTGCTAGTTATTATACCATCGCACAGCGACCCAGTGTACACCAAGCTGACGGTCGCCTCGCTCATAAGGAGTCTCGGGGGGACGCATGACCTGAACATACACGTCGGCGTCCACTCCAACTACTCCGACTACACAGAGGACCTGTCACTTTTCGAGGAACTCAGGGGCGTGGCGCAGATACACTGCGTCGACGAGATAGACTGGATGGCGCACTTCGACGACAACTACCGGTATTCGAAGATGCACTGCAAGAATGTCCTGAACCTGCTCCGCAACTGCAGGTACTACGACTTCGACTATGCGGTTCACCTCGACAACGACCTGCACATCACCGGTGACTTCATGAGGGCTATAAATGACACCGGTGCGGACCTGGCGTACGAATGCTTCGGAGAGGACGCCGTGCGCCTCGTGACGACCGAGAGGACCCCGACCGGATACAACGGGAGGGTGCAGTTCGCCCCGAAGCCTGCCGCATGGCACATAGCATTCTCGCGGAAGCTCCTCGACAGGATGCTGGCGGACCCCACCTGTTTCTCGCCGCATGTCCTCACAGACAAGGCTTTGATATCGGACATGGCCACGATCTATGACCTGGCAGACACCGATACCCCGCTCATGTTCGACACCTTCGCAATGCTCCTGCACCTGTGCAGGCACGTGTGGAAGGACCTGAAGGTTGTTGACGTGGGCGACAAGTTCTCCCAACACATCAGGCACTTTTTCCTAAGCTCCTTCAACTACGGCATGCAGATAAACCACAACTCCCATGGCCACCTCGAGCCTGCAAGGATATATGCTGAGGAATTCCCAGACGGCATCCCGAGGCTGGTACCGCCGTCCGGCACTGACCCGCAGGCGGAGAGCGAGGTGCTGCTCGCCATGAGGGAGATTGCGGCCCCGCACGTCGGCCGGCTCGTTCTGTCCATGTTCGAGGTTGTCCGCCTCGTGGGCGTCGAGGAGGACAATGAAGACTGTTACTGGGTGCTCGAGGGGACCAGCGGCGGGACCAGGATGAGCTGCGCGGTCGCGTGGACCCCCTTGTGGGGTCGCCTCAGCAACCAGGAGTACGACAGGTTAGACGCCTTATGGAAAATGAACACAACCAAATGATGACTATAGACAGATCGGCCAGACTCGAGAAGCTCAGGGCCAAGGCAGCGGAGCTGAAGAAGGAGGTTGACTACTACAACGCCCTACAGCTGGCCCTGAAGCTCGTGCTGAACGGCAGCTACGGCGCATGGGCGGCCAAGTACTTTATCCTCTACAACGACGCGGTTGCCTCAACCATCACGGCCGAGGGCAGGGAACTCACGCAGACCATGGACAGGGTCAACCAGGCATACTGGCACGAGCAATGGCACCTAGACAAGGAACTGCACTCTAGGCTGTGCGTCCGGAATGTCACCCCGATACCCCGCAGCGAGCCGACGACCGTATACGGCGACACCGACTCCCTGTTCGTGTCGTTCAAGCCGGCGATAGACCACTGCGAGTGGAAGAACCTGTTCGTCGGCAACCTCGACCGGGTGACCAAGGGGTTCGCTATAGTCGCCAAGGACGGCCCCCTGGCCGCGACCAAGAGCCCGGTTCTGCGCGGCGTGTACCACACCCCCGCAGAGCTCCTGGCGTCGATGGGCGACAACCCCCTAGAGATCGCGGTGATCGACGGCTCCTTCGTGAAGGACAGGTCGATACCCGAGATCGAGGCCGCAGGGGTGAGGGTGATGTGGAACTGGACCAACGAGCTGGACTTGATACACGGGATGGACCACTACCGCATAGCGGGATACTTCAAGAGGATGCTGGAGGAGCACGCGGCGACTTATGGTGTAGAGAACAGGGAGGACTTCGAGCTCGAGAGGATCGACGACTCCATCATCAGCATCGCCAAGAAGAAGTACATCCAGCACATCCTGTACGAGGACGGCATATTCTACGACCCCCTGACCTACTTCTTCCCAAAAGGCGTGGAGCTGGTTCGGTCGTCTACCCCCTACTTCGCGAGGGAGAAGATCATCGGGATCGTCAAGTACCTGTTCAGCAACCCCGACACCTTCAACATCAGGGAGCTTCTAAGGCAGGTGAAGGCCCTCAGGAAGGAGTTCGACCTCTGCGTGCCGGACAGGATCGACGACATATCGATGCAGAGCTCCTGCTCCAACTACGAGGAGAAGGTCCTGGAGGACAAGGACAAGCTGTCCTTCGTGTCCGGGGCGCACTTCTCCGTGAAGGCGGCAGCATACTACAACCACCTTCTGCACAAGAACCCGAAGATGCAGGAGAAGTACGACTTCATAAAGTCAGGGTCCAAGATCAAGTACTACTACGTGAAGGACAAGGGGGTCAACGACATCTTCGCGTACGCCAGGGGATCCTACCCGATAGAGTTCGCGCCGGAGGTGGACCTGACCACCCAGTTCAACAAGTCGATCCTGTCGCCCATCAACTCGATCATCGAGCCGTTGGGCCTCCCGACTATAAACGAGAGGCTGAGTGTTATCCTCGACATCTTCTCGTGACAAACGAAAATGGGACCGGTAGATCCGGCCCCATTCACTCATTTCACCTGGTGTGATTACTTCGCGCTGTCGTTGGGCAGCTGGGCCAGGATGATCGCTATAACGGATGAGATCATCACGGTCGCGTTGTCCATGGCGGCGAACAGCTTAGGCATGTCTACGCCGAGTGTCTGCAGGTAGTGGACGAGTCCGGACACGCCACCCACGAAGAGAGACACCAGCTGCACGTGGTCGAAGAACTTGGGGTTCTTGGAGAAGAGCCTGCTCACGAGCTCGGCCAGGAATTTGAAAAATGGGTTTTCCATGTTGTAGGTTTTCTTTTATATATTATCCACGCAAAGGCCGTTTCGTCCATTCTCATACGAGCACCTCGCTGGACTTCGGTATAAGCAGCCCCCCCGGCCTTGCCTGCAATCCCTTGTTCTGGAAAAGGTAGCACACGGACCTGCGCCTGTCGTACAGGACCAGGTAGTCCGTCTTTATGCTACCCACGAAACCGGAGCAGTACACCACGTACATGGTGGGGTCCTTGCCGTACTCCTGTATCGGCTCCGCGTAGTTATCCGACAGCGGCTTCACCTGTATGGTGAAGTTCCGGTCGTTGTATGTGAAGAACCCGTCGACGCCGCCGAACACGTCCTCCCCCACATCCCTCGTCTTCAGCACCCTTACCTGGAGACCCTTCTTGCGCGCCATCTCCTCGACGAACCTGAAGGCCTGCTCCTCTCCCGCGTCTCCCCTCTTGGTCGCGGACTCGAGCAAGGCGTACACGAACCTGAAGTGCCTTCCCCTAGGGTGGAACAGCTCGGTGGTGTTGGCCTTGACGAACCGGAACAGGTCCTCCTTTGTCTGTATGCCGGTACTGAGCTCGCCAGTCCTGTCGTACACCAGCCGCCTCAGCAGCAAGATGTTGTTGACCGCCTTGCTCATGTACTCGTACTCGACGGGCACCCCGTCCACCTCGATTATGCCGTGGTAGAATGTCTTCACGTTGTAGATCTGCTTGACCGCCGCCTCTATTATCCGGCACATCTCCTGCCGCTCGGACTTGTTGAGGGCTATGCCCTTCGGGAGGAGGAGCAGCTCGCCGGTATTTGAATTTTCCATCGAGGTATATATTAAGGTCGTATATATATTCCATGACCATTTCTGAGCACGAGCTGTACGACCTTTACAGGGCATACGTCGACACATCCAGGACAACCGACCAGCAGAAGAGCTTGCTGCTCATCAGCCTGGACTACTTCGAGCAGTTCCTTCACAGGTACGAGTCGGACCCGTTCTTCAGATCGTCATACACGTCAATGCTAGTCAGAGTCCAAAGGGAAAGGAAGATAAAAAATCTAACCGAGGGAAATGATAGTGAGACCGATAGCCATTTCAGCGCAGCAGCGCCTTGACGCCATACTCGACGCCATGCTCGAGGGAAGAAAAATTACGCCGGAGCAGATGTCCTTCCTGGGGTCGTTCTCGGAAGGGACCGAGCAGGACCT
>Ga0181556_1002498_pt1 | contig 16771 bp, 21 predicted proteins | sample 011ome_14_FD_148651 | JGI IMG/M metagenome (GOLD analysis project Ga0181556, IMG submission 148651) | Coastal salt marsh microbial communities from the Groves Creek Marsh, Skidaway Island, Georgia - 011505AT metaG (spades assembly) | ecosystem: Environmental > Aquatic > Marine > Intertidal zone... | reverse complement strand
GGCAAAGTACCGCTCGCAAATTCCAGCTGGAAGATTCGCTTCCCCAGAAGAGGTGGCAAAGGTTGTTGCCTGGGTGGCCAGCGAGGATGCCAGCTACATCTCAGGTGCCGTGATTCCAGTCGATGGTGGCCTGGGAATGGGTCACTAGGTAGTAGTTTTTAGCAAAGGGTAGGAGACAAATTGGGAATCTTAGAGGGCAAGAAGGTACTAATCACAGGAGTTTTGACCGAGGCATCAATAGCCTTCTCCGCGGCAAGAATTGCGCAAGAGCAAGGTGCTCAGGTACTGCTTAGCTCATTTGGCAGGATGCTGCCGATCACCACAAAGATTGCAGAGCGCCTTCCAAAGCCAGCTGAGGTCATCGAGCTTGATGCGACAAACGCAGAGCACTTGGCGAATCTACCTGGGCTAGTCAAAGAGAAGCTCGGATCTCTAGACGGCATTGTGCACGCCATAGCCTTTGCTCCGCAGAGCGCCCTTGGTGGAAATTTCATGGAGACCGTTTGGGAAGATGTCTCTACCGCCGTTGAGGTCTCTGCCTACTCCCTGAAGTCAATCACCACTGCCTGCATGCCTGTCCTCAACAACCCCAGCTCTGTGGTCGGCCTCACCTTCGATGCCACCGTTTCCTGGCCCGTCTATGACTGGATGGGGGTGGCAAAAGCGGCCTTTGAGTCGACCTCGCGCTACCTAGCTCGTTACGTGGGGGAGCATGGCGTGAGAGTGAACCTTATCTCTGCCGGACCGCTCAGGACCACAGCCGCAAAGGGTATTCCTGGCTTTGCCACTATGGAAGAGCTTTGGACCGGAAGAGCACCGCTTGGCTGGGACCTAACCGACACCGAGGCTGCGGCCATGGGTCTAGTGGCGCTTCTCAGCGACTGGTTCCCCGCCACAACAGGAGAGATGATTCACGTTGATGGTGGTCTTCACTCCACCGGCGCCTAGGGGAGTAGCTCGATAACCTGTCCCAGGTCTCGCTCGTCGATTACAACATCAGCACTTTCGCGCACGATGGGTTTTGCACAGAATGCCACGGAGACTCCGGCGATGTCCATCATTCCGAGATCGTTGGCGCCATCACCGATGGCAAATGTCCTGGCAAGCGGGATGTCATTTTCCTCCGCCCAGAGCTTGAGATATTTTGCCTTGGCCTCAGGATTCACCAGCTCACCCACAACCTCACCTGTGAGCTTGCCATTGTCCACTCCCAAAGTGTTGGCCTGCGCATAGTCGAGATTGAGCTCGCGCTTCAAACCGTTTAGAAGCTGGATGAAGCCACCCGATACTGCTGCTGCCTTGCCGCCTCTTGCGTGAATCTCTTGGATTAGCTCGCTGGCCCCTTTTGTTTGCGTGAGGCTCTTCGCGGTTTGCTCAAGCACGGACTCGGGTAGGCCTCTTAGTGTCGCAACCCGTTCAATAAGTGATGTTGAGAAGTCAATCTCGCCTCGCATAGAGCGCTCTGTTATTTCGGCGACCTTCTCCCGATTAGCCGCGTGTTCTGCGAGCAGCTCGATCGCCTCTTCATTGATGAGGGTGGAATCTACATCAAAAACTACTAGGAAGCTTGTCAAGGTGTTACCAGGATGCCCTTCGGCACAACAGTTAGTCCGGACTCGGTGACCGTAAAGCCGCGCTCAAGGTCGCGCTCTCGGCTTACCCCAATGCTCGCACCGTCTGCTACCACGACGTTCTTGTCCAGAATGGCCTTACGAATTGTGCAGTCCCTGCCCACCTGCACGGCATCGAGCAGCACCGAGTCGGTTACCAGCGAACGCGATCCGACCCTAACTATTGGCGAGAGCACGCTTCGCTCGACTATTCCGCCGGTCACAACCACACCGAGGGAAACGATGGAGTCGTTAGTGCGACCCTGATTGCCCTCTGAGTCGTGTATGAACTTTGCCGGTGGCATGTTGATCTGCTGGTTGAAAACAGGCCAGTCAGAGTTGTAGAGGTTGAAAATTGGCATGGTCGAGATTAGATCCATGTGTGCCTCGTAATAGGAATCAATGGTTCCAACATCTCGCCAGTAGGACTTGTCTCTATCGGTTGCACCTGGAATCTCGTTGAAGGTGAAATCGTAGGCACCACACGTGCCAGCATCCACAAAGGCCGGAATGATGTCGCCTCCCATATCGTGGGAGGAGCTCTCGTTGTCTCCATCACGCTGAATCGCGTCAATTAGGGCCTCGGCATTGAAAATGTAGTTTCCCATTGAAACGAGAGCCCGAGAATCGTCTCCTGGAACAGGTTTAGGGTCGCTGGGCTTTTCTCTAAAAGCCGAGATCTTTCCCGGACTCTTCTCGTCCACCTCGATGACCCCAAACTGGCTGGCTAGGGAGATTGGTTGCCGGATGGCAGCAACGCTTGCCTCCATGCCGGATTCGATGTGAGCCTGGAGCATCTGATCGAAGTCCATTCGATAGACGTGATCTGCGCCGACCACGACAACGTAGTCAGGACGCTCATCGCTGAGTGCGTTCATGGACTGGAGGATGGCATCGGCGCTGCCGGTATACCAACGCTTACCGAGCCGCTGTTGGGCAGGGATAGAGGCGACGTAACCGCCCAGCAGGGGCGACATGCGCCAAGTCTGGGATATGTGGCGGTCGAGAGAGTGCGACTTGTACTGAGTCAACACCACGATTCTTCTCAGTCCCGAATTGAGCAGGTTGGAAAGCGCAAAGTCAATTAGGCGGTAGCTCCCGGCAAAAGGAACGGCTGGCTTTGCACGGTCTGCGGTAAGAGGCATCAGCCGTTTACCCTCGCCGCCTGCGAGGACCATTCCGAAGACTCTTGGCACTGCCATAGCCAAATGTTAGTTGCCTCAGCCTTTACCCGCACTAGCATTTGCATATGCGTGTGGATTTCGTTACCAAGGAGTACCCACCAAACATCTACGGTGGAGCCGGTGTTCACGTCACCGAGTTGGTCTCAGTTCTTCGCAAGCGAATTGAGGCTCGGGTCCACGCCTTTGGAACTCCAATTGCGGAATCGCTGACCTACGGATACGAGTTTCCTCCCGCAATGCAGGGTGCAAACCCGGCTCTTCAAACCATGGCAACGGACCTAGAGATAGCTAAGAATCTGGCCGGTGCTGACCTGGTCCACAGCCACACCTGGTACGCAAACTTCGCGGGTCACATCGGTTCGATGCTGCATTCGATACCGCACATCATCACCGCACACTCTCTCGAACCGCTCAGGCCCTGGAAGCATGAGCAGCTCGGTGGTGGCTACGAGGTTTCCTCCTTCATTGAGCAAAGCGCCTACGAGCAGGCAACCCGTATCATCGCGGTGTCTGCCGGCATGCGTGCCGACATTCTCACTTCCTATCCACAGCTCGATGCGAAAAAGGTAGAGGTAGTTCATAACGGCATCGACTCAAACAAGTGGCGACCAACCGAAGATGAAGACTTACTGCGGCACCACAGAATCGACTCGAACCGACCAATTGTTAGCTTCGTCGGTCGCATCACCAGGCAGAAGGGACTCACCTACTTCCTCAGGGCAGCTAGAGCGCTTCCCAAGGATGTTCAGCTTGTGCTCTGCGCGGGCGCTCCGGATACTCCAGAGATTCTCTCTGAGGTAGAGCAGCTGGTCGCTGAGCTAAAGCGGGAACGCGATGGGGTTGTTTGGATTCCGGAACACCTGCCCCAAAAGCAGCTTGCGGCAATTTTGACCGCAACCGACCTCTTTGTTTGTCCCTCAATCTATGAGCCCCTTGGCATCGTGAATTTAGAGGCTATGGCCTGCGGTGCCGCCGTTATCGCTACCGCAACCGGAGGAATTCCAGAGGTTGTGGTTCCGGGGGAGACAGGCTGGCTAGTTCCAATCGATCAGGTGACCGACGGTAGCGGAACCCCTAAGGAGCCTGAGAAATTCATCGCTGATTTTGCTAGCGCGCTTGTTGCAGCCATCGAATCTGACAGCCTTGAAAAGTATGGCAAAGCCGGCAGAGAGCGTGCAATAAATGAATTTAGCTGGGAGACCATTGCGACTCGCACGCTAGAGGTCTATAACCAAGCCCTGCAGGGCTAGGATTTTGCCGATGGCAAAGGTAATCGATCTTCAGAATGTCGTTGTAAAGCGCTCAAACAGGGAGATCCTGAGAGCCATCAACCTTTCTCTCGACGCCTCCGAGCGCTGGGTAATTCTTGGACCAAACGGAGCAGGAAAAACTACCCTGCTAAGGGTTCTTGCGGCACAGATTCAGCCCAGCTCGGGCAAGGCCATGATCCTCGATGAGAACCTCGGCGAGGTCAATGTTTTTGAACTTCGCACCCGAATCGGATTCGCATCAAGCGCGCTAGCTGCTCAAATACCAAATAGCGAGAGCGTGCTGAACGCAGTAATGACAGCAAGCTATGGAATCACAGGGCGCTGGCGCGAGGAATACGACGCAATAGATGAGCGCCGAGCAAGAAGAGTCTTGGCCGAGTGGCAGCTAAGTGAGTTTGAAGACCGACCAATCGGGACTCTCAGCGACGGGGAGAAAAAACGCGTTCAAATCGCAAGGTCGATAATGACCGATCCGGAGCTGCTACTTCTCGACGAGCCGGTTGCAAGTTTGGACATGGCAGCTCGCGAGCAGACCATTAGCTTGCTTTCTGGTTATGCCATGTCGACAACAGCGCCTGCGATGGCAATGGTCACCCACCACATTGAGGAGATTCCCGCTGGCTTCACGCACGCGCTTCTTTTGCAGGACGGGGCAGTGGTTGCGCGGGGAGAAATCGGAAGCACCCTGACTTCAGAGGCAATCTCCGAGACCTTCAGGTACCCACTCAAAGTAACGCGGGAAGACGGTCGCTTTAGGGCAACCGCGCGCTAGCGCTGGAGAATCGAATCTGCTAGGCTTTGCCGCTGTTGCTCAAAGCAACGAAACTCTCAAAAAAGGAAATCATGAAGGCTGATATTCACCCAAGCTACGGACAGGTCATTTTCCGCGACCTAGCGTCCGGCGTTGCCTTTCTAACTCGGTCAACCCTCACCAGCGACAAGACGATGGAGTGGGAAGACGGAAACACTTATCCGGTCTATGACGTGGAGATCAGCTCCGCTAGCCACCCGTTCTACACAGGCAAGCAGCGCATCATGGACTCCGCAGGTAGGGTGGAGCGCTTCAACGAGCGTTACAAGAACTTCGGCTAATTCTTTATTGGCCAACCCAATTCCGCCCGGAAATCCGGGCGGTTTTGCTTTTTAAGGAACTCCTGCATCGATAGCTGCCACTCGTCTGCCCAACGAGCCTGAAGGTCGTGGAGCTCGCCGAGATCGATGTCGAGCTCTGGGTATTTGGCGGCCATGCGCTGAACAAGCTGGCCTGCGGCAACAGCATCGGCCGTTGAGTTGTGGGCATCGGAGAGTTCGACTTTGTAGATTGCCGTCAAAGTTGCAAGATTCTTTTTGCCACTGCGGTACCTCTCAAGCTTCCGATCTATAACCAGGGGATCTATCACGGGCTTTGGGTCAAGTGGCTCTAGAGAGTACCTCAGAGCTTCTGAGCGCAGGATACTGAAGTCATAGGAGGCATTGAACGCAACCAGGGGCATCTCGAAGTTCAAGCTTCTAAGCAGCTCGATAATCTCTCTTACAGAGCTAGCTGGGTCGGCTCCTTTTTCGCTAGCCACCTTCGTAGTCACACCGTGGACTCGGCTAGCGGCCTCAGGTATCTCAATTGCAGGGTTTACAAGCCATTCGGTGACGCTCTCGGTCTCTCCGTTTTGATTGATTACTGCGACACACGCGGTCACAATCCTTGAGGTATTTACATCTAGACCTGTGGTTTCAAGATCAAATACCGCAAGGCGCTTAGCCCAGCTTGGCATCTGAGGGTCAAAGTCAAAATCGAGCAAATTCTTAATCTCCTGAGAGCACCCTATTGCAGGGCTTAGAGGAACCTAGACTTGTGCCGTGCAGGTGTTGAAAAGTTCTCCGCAAAGCCTTTTTAGGCTTGCCGAACTCAGGCTCAAGCGAAGAGATGTCGGTTCTGCCGCCACCTGGCACCTAGGCGACGGCGGGCCACGGGTGCTCCTCATACATGGCTTTCGAGGCGATCATCACGGACTGCTTGGGGTGGCAGGAGCTCTGCCACAGGTGCGATTTACAATCCCCGACCTTCCGGGGTTTGGAAAGACTCCGGCCTTGGACTCGGAGCACAACCTTGAAAACTACGGCAGCTGGCTAGTTGAATTCGTGAAGGCCTCCGGTGACTATGACCTGATTCTTGGTCACAGCTTTGGCTCGCTGGTTGTTGCGTCTGGATTTAGCCAGGGCTTGGCCATCGAGAAAGTTGCTCTTCAAAATCCCATTACAACTCGTGCGAGTGAGGCTGGCTCTAGAGCCAACAAACTAGCTGACCGCTACTACGAACTTGGATCCCGGGATGGCTCCAACCTGCTCACATCACAGCTGGTGGTCAGAGGAATGTCTGTCGCACTAGCAAAGACAAAGAACCTAAGTGTTAGAAGGTTCATCCACAAACAGCACTCCAGTTACTTTTCAGTTTTCCAAAGCAATCGTGTTGTCTCGGAAGGCTACCAAGCGGCGAGTCGCGGAAATGTCCTCGATTTTGCCGATCACCTGCCCGGAAAGTTGCTTGCGATTGCGGGGGATAGGGACGTTGTGGCGCCTTTGGATGGACAGCTGGAGCTTGCAAGAGTGGCCGGGGCGGATCTTCGCGTTCTAAAAGGCGTTGGGCACCTAACCCACTACGAGCGGCCGTCAGAGGTCGCCACCCACCTAAGCGAATATCTGGTGCCGTAATGGAGGGTATTTGGTTTGACGGCAGGTACATAAATCCAACCAAACCAGATGGCATAACCAGCTTTTCTCTAGGTCTGATTGGAGCGGCGCTGGAACTGGCTCCACTTACGGTAATGGTGGATAGTCAGCAGAAGGCTGACCTGCTGCCAAAAAGCGACAAGCTTCGCATCTATTTCACAAACCCAGTTGCCTCGCCGAAAGAGCTTTTCTCCACGGGAAGGTTGAACAAGGAGGGAATCAAGGTTTTGTTCTCTCCCATGCAGACTACAAGCGGCTTGGGAAGAAACTTCAAACTGGTCTACACCCTCCACGACTTGATCTACTATCGCCACCGCACCCCTCCCGGAAATTTCAATTCATTTATACGAATCGTTTGGTTCTTGTATCACTTGAGCTACTGGCCACAGCGCAGAATTCTCAACCTTGCTGATGCTGTGGCAACCGTCTCGGAGACCACAAGGGACCAGATGCTTAGACATCGCCTAACCAAGCGACCGATCTATGTGATTCACAACGCCGCTCAAGCACCCGAGCGAGTTGAAAAGGCAAACCGCCACGATTCAAAGTACTTGGTCTACATGGGGAGCTTCATCGGCTACAAGAACGTAGAGACGCTTATCAAGGGTATGAAGTACCTCTCCGATCACACCCTCGTTCTGCTCAGCCGAATCACCCCAGAGCGCAAGGCCGAGCTGCAAGCCATAGCGGATGAGGTCGGGGCTGATGTGCGGTTTGAAAACGGTGTTACCAGAGACGAATATCACGAGTGGCTGCACGCGGCAAAGGCGCTGGTGAGCGCATCAATGGATGAGGGCTTTGGCATACCCGTCGTTGAGGCAATGGAGCGCGGTTGTCCCGTCATTCTCAGCGATATCCCAATCTTCGATGAAGTTGCAGGCCCTGCTGGGCTGAGGTTTGCAGCCACAGATGCGATTGCATTTTCGGAGCAGGTAAAGAGACTGGGAGAGAAAAGAGATTGGAAGCTGCACAGCGATCTTGGCTTGACTCAGGCCGAGTTCTTCACCTGGGAGGACAGTGCAGAGCTATTAATCGAGCTTTGTGAGGAGCTAGCTGCTTCCTAGCGGCTTTGGGGCCCAGGCGTCCAGAGTCCAGCCCTCCTGCAGTCGCAACACATGCAGCGAGGCATTCTCTAACCTTTCACCCTTGGGTGGCACCTTTCCCTCGGTTACCTCAGAGAGCACAAACCGAATAAGCGCACCATGGCTGACAGCGAGAACGCGAGCGCCGGAGTGTCGTGTAGTTACCTCTGAGAGCAGGAGCCTCGCTCGCTGCGTCACTGCCTGTGTCGACTCGGCGCCGGGAATCTCGTCAAGCTGCGAGTACTTCTCATGCCACTCGGTATAGAGCATGCCCTCACCGATTCCAAAAGCGCGCTCTAAGAGCAAGTCCTCCTGCACCACCTCTTTGGCACCGATCCGCTCGGCGAGAATTTCGGCTGTGTGCCTGGCTCGCTCTAGGGGGGAGGAGAGAACGATGTCCCACTCCGTGGGAAGATGAAGCGCAGCCTGCTGGACCTGCTGAATGCCAACCTGATTCATCGGGATGTCAGCAGTACCCTGCAGTCTGAGGTCTATGTTCCAATCGGTCTGGCCATGCCTAAACAGGCCCAGTACCGTCTCGTTAGCCAAAAATCGCACCCAGCAATTCCGTGGTTGAGCCATTTATTCTTACGTTCGCAAACTCATCTGCCCTGGTTGGTCCGAGATTGATAATCACAACCGGCTTCTCGTCTGTTACCGCGCGCTTTACCAATCTAAGTCCCGAGTTCACCGTTAGGGAGCTGCCGGCCACCAGGATTGCCTCTGCAGCGGCCACGCGAGCTTCGGCGTCTGCAACTCTAGGCTTTGGCACCTGCTCGCCAAAGAAGACAACGTCGGGCTTGTAGTGAGAACCACAGCTGCAGTCTGGCACCGCGAAGCCTTCAGGGACCTCAACTTCGGCATCACCATCGGGGGAGAACTCGACGCTGAAATCCCTTATCAGCTGGGGGTTTGCCTCCGCAATGCGCTCGTCCATCTCGAGTCGGGAAAAGCTGTCCCCACAACCTACGCACAGCACACGATCCAGTCGGCCGTGGAGTTCCAGGACTGACCTCGAACCAGCCTTTTGGTGGAGCCCATCAACGTTCTGGGTTATCACAGATGAGATGACCCCTCGCTTTTCGGCATCGGCAATAGCCTGATGGCCCTGGTTTGGTTTTGCACTCGCGATTCGGTTCCAACCAACATAGCTGCGGGCCCAGTAACGGGCCTGGTTTGCCTTGGAGCCCATGAACTCATCGAATGTGAGTGGGTGCTTTTGAACTCGACCCTCGCCTCGGTAGTCGGGAATGCCGCTGTCTGTTGAGATGCCTGCTCCCGTGATTACCAGCGCCGTGCGGTTAGCGAGAATTTCTCTGGCGCGCTCAACCGAGTAGCTAATTGCTGGGCTGAAGGAATCTGTCACTTACCGATTCTAACTGAGTCATTTGTTGTGTCCGAGGGGGGACTTGAACCCCCACCCTCTATGCGAGGACTAGCACCTCAAGCTAGCGCGTCTACCATTCCGCCACCCGGACTCAAGGATGAAATCTACCACGAAAGCAAGTCGAGAAACAGCGGGGGTACTTGGAAAGCTGCAGGTGAAGCGATAGCTTTTAGATATGCATGAGGATCCAGCAGTTGCCCTGCAGAGGTTGGTTTCCGCGCTAGAGCGGCACCTTGATGCCTCCGCCACTAGGCGCGAGGGAAACGACGAGGCGCTCAACCTTGCCTACGATCAGCTTGAAGAGGCATTCCTCGGCTATGAAGAGGCGCTGCAGCAGACCTACGGGGAGTATCTGCCTTTCGAGCAGGCCGAAGAGCAGTGAGTTTCTTTGAAGCCATACTGCTGGGACTAATTCAGGGCCTCACAGAATTTCTGCCTATATCTTCCTCAGCCCATGTTCAAATCGCGCAGGAGCTGATGGGTCTCAGTGAGCTAAGCAAACCGCAGCTGACTGCCTTTATCGCGACAATTCAGATTGGCACCGAGCTGGCTGTAATTAGCTACTTCTTCAAGACCATCGTTTCAATAGTTTCCTCGTGGTTTAGCTCCGGGTTTCAGTCATGGTCCAAGCAGCCAGGAGAGGCTCGCATGGGCTGGTTGATAATCGTGGGAACTTTGCCGATTGCGGTTTTGGGGCTGATTTTTAGGGAGCAGGTGGAAAACGATGTTCGGCAGCTTTGGGTCATCGGAGTGACGCTGATCGTCTTTGGGCTCCTTCTGGGACTAGCTGACTTCATCGGTAAAAAGCGCAGGGTAATTAGTGAGTTGGGTGTGGGTTCGGGTGTTGCCTTTGGCTTAGGTCAGGCGCTTGCACTGATTCCCGGGGTCTCTAGGTCTGGCGGGTCGATTACCGTCGGGCTGCTTTTGGGGTTCACCAGAGAGGCTGCTGCTCGCTACAGCTTCTTACTCGCAATTCCTGCGGTTTTGGCAGCTGGCACGCTGCAGTTTGTTAGCTCGTTTGGAGATCTTCCTCAGGATCTGCTTTTGGCAACCATCACTGCCACGATTGTGAGCTTTGTTTCTGGCTATGCGGTTATCGCCTGGCTGCTTCGCTATCTGGAGCGAGGTTCCTTCCTGCCATTTGTGCTTTGGCGAGTAATGGTGGGGTCGCTGCTGCTGATCGGCCTTGCGATTGGCGCTATTTAGCCCTGGTCTCCCGGGGAGTCTGGACGCTGCCTGAGGTAGCGCTCAAATTCTTTTGCCAGCGCATCACCAGATGCCTGCTGAGAATCAAGTTCATCGCGACTGGTTTCGAGCTGGGTGACGTAGGCAGCCATCTCCTCGTCTGACTCCGCCATCTCGTCGATTGAACGCTCCCACTCGAAAGCAAGTTCGGTAAGAGTGTCTGAGTCAAAGGCAAAGGGTGTGACTGAGGTCAGCTCGGACAAAAAGCTGATCGCAGCCTTTGGGTTTGAGGTGTTGTGGACATAGTGAGGAACAGAGCCCCACAGTGAAAGCACGGGGATCCCCTCCGCCTCAAAGGCCTGGGACAAAACCGTCAGGATACCCACGGGACCCTCATACCGAGATGGCTCGAGGTCGAACAGTTCTCTCAGAGCTGGGTTCTGTGAAGAGCGGAAAACCTGCATCGGTCTGGTGTGCGGCACATCAGCCAGCATTGCACCCAACATGATCACGTAGTCAATCTCTCGGTCCTGAACCATCTCCAGCACCTCGCCGGCAAAGCTCAGCCAGCGTCTAGAAGGCTCAGTGCCGATGAGCAAATAAAGGTCATCAAGAGCTGGAATCTTGGCGATCTGCTCTTTTGAGGCTTGCATTAGCTCGGTGCCTGGCCAGCTGAGGGTGCGGTTTCCGTCCTCATCTAGCTCGAGCATCGGACGGGAAAACTGGAAGTCGTAGTAGTCCTCTGGATCCACGGCATCGATAGTCATGGCCTGGATCTGCTCGGCGATGGCCTTGACGGCACCCGAGGCAGCCTCGGTGGCGTCGTTCCAACCCTCAAATGCCACAACCAGAATTCGACCGGAAAGCATCTAGCTCCTTTGTTCCAGGTGAAAACTCTAATTCACACCGCAAACTAGACTTGCCGCAATGTCAAAAAACGCTTTCCCCCTCGCCGTGCTTTGGGATATGGACGGGACCCTGGTCGACTCCGAGCACTACTGGTCAATCAGCCAAAATCGGCTAGCGGACCAGTACGGCGCGGTCTGGACTGACGAGGACGAGAAGGGTGTCATTGGGTCATCGCTGTATGACTCCTCTGACCTAATAAAGCGAAAGTTTGGCATCGAAGACAAAAGCGTTCAAGAGATAATCGACCACCTAACCGAGGAGGTAATTGAGCAGCTGAGGCAGGTATTGCCCTGGCGTCCGGGGGCTCTAGATCTGCTCCTAGAGCTCAAACAGGCCGGCATTAAGACCGCGCTAGTAACCATGTCGATGCGCAGAATGGCTTTGGCGGTTGCCGAAGCGGTTCCATTCCCGGCCTTTGACGTAGTTATTGCCGGAGACGATGTCCGATATGGCAAGCCGCATCCAGAGCCCTATCTGACAGCGGCGGCGAAATTGGGAGTAGCACCCATTGACTGCCTCGCCTTTGAAGACTCGGTGACTGGACTGAACAGCGCAGCCGCTGCCGGAACTCACGCAATTGGAGTGCGAAACTTGGTTGAATTGCCAGATGGCGACGACAGACGAATCATTGACACACTGGTTGGACTATCTGCCAAAAACCTCCACGAACTGAGAATTCATGAGTGAGATATTCAAGGCAGGGGATAGGGCCCAACTAACCGGCCCCAAGGGCAAGATGAATACCATCGTGCTCGAGGCCGGTGGCAAGCTTGGCACCCACAAGGGCGACATTCACCACGATCAGATAATTGGCATTCCCTCTGGTTCGGTTATCGAAAACCGCAACGGAGATAAGTACCTGGTGCTAAAACCGCTGCTCTCAGACTATGTACTATCGATGCCGCGAGGGGCCCAGATCATTTACCCAAAGGATGCTGCGCAAATCATTGTCGAGGGAGATATTTTCCCGGGTGCAACAGTTATTGAGGCAGGTGTGGGCTCGGGGGCACTCTCCGCATACCTGCTGAGGGCAATCGGAGAACGTGGCCACCTTCACTCTTTCGAGGTTCGCGAGGAGTTTGCACAAATTGCGCAGGCTAATGTCGCCAACTTCCTTGACGGGGAACCAAAGAACTGGACCGTAAGAATTGGCAAGCTCCAGGAGCAGTTGCCGCTGACTATCGAAGCCAAGAGCGCGGACCGAGCAATCCTGGACATGCTGGCTCCCTGGGAGTGCGTTGAGGCGGTCCATGCTGCACTCAGGCCTGGAGGGTTGCTCGTGGTGTACGTCGCCACTGTTACGCAGCTGAGCAGGACCGTCGAGGAGATTAAGTCTCTTGGTGGGTTTACCGACCCAAACGCTTTTGAAACTACTGTCCGGCCATGGCACCTAGAGGGGCTTGCCGTGAGGCCAGAGCACCGCATGATTGGCCACACCGGCTTTTTGATGACTGCCAGGCGGCTAGCTGATGACACCACGCTTCCGGACTTCAGAACCAGAAGGGTCAACAAGGCGGAGTTTTCTGATGCGGACATGGAATCTTGGCTTCCCGAGGCTATGGGGGTTCGGCCAATAGGTGAGAAAAAGCTGAGAAAGACCGTGAGAAAGGTCACATCCGAGACCGATAAGCGGAAGAATTAGGAAATCGAAGGGAACCCATTGAAAAAACTTCTGGCACTAATTGCGCCCGTGCTGCTGATTGCTGGATGCGCAGCAGCAGAGACCGAACCCCAGGGCTATGCGCAGATGTCCACAAAGCTTGAGAACTACTGCGAGACATACTCCACGGGCGATGCTGCTGACCTGATTTCCGCAGCCGGAGAGCTGGGCCAGCAGCCAGAGGTTAGTTTTCCCTACCCGCTGACGGGAACCGGGGTCGAGACCAAGGTCATTATTGAAGGCTCCGGTGGCGCAATCGTGGGTGGACAGCGAGTCTCGCTTCACTACGCGGGCTTCAATGCCGCAACCGGTGAACAGTTCCAGGCAAGCGACTTCACGACCGACGACTACATTTTTCAAGACCTCGTCCAGGGAAACAGCCCGGACTTCTGCAAGGCACTTACCGGGGTTCAGGTTGGCTCCAGGGTCGCGGTGCTGCTTGACCCCCAGGCCGCACACGACTCTGCAGGAATTCCAGCCCTTGGAATAGAGGCCTCTGACGGCATCATCTTTGTCTTCGATGTGCTGGATGCGTTCCTACCGCGGGCCGTTGGTGACGCTAGGGCAGCAGAGGCCGGAATGCCCACCGTAATCCTCGCTCCACAGGGTCAGCCAGGTATTCAGGTCCCTGCAGAGGAAGCTCCGAGCGAGTTCCGCAGGACAGTTTTGATTGAGGGAACCGGAGAACCAGTTGAGATTGGCGACCAGGTTGTGGTGCACTACGCAGGTTGGACATGGGAGGGTGAACAGTTCGACAACTCTTGGGATCGCATCTCACCTGCCAGCTTTACCATCTCCTCGAACTCTTTGATTGAGGGCTTTGTCCAGGCACTTGAGGGAGTCAAAGTCGGGTCGCAAGTGATTGCCGTGATTCCACCAGATCTCGGCTACGGCGATTCAGCGCAGGGCTCGATACCACCAGGTTCTACCCTGATATTCGTAATTGACGTTTTAGGCAAGGACTAGCCAAAAACCTAGGGGGCAAGGTGGCAAAGCAATCTCCAGCTGAGCGCCTCTTTACCCTGACCTGCTGTCTGCTTGCCTCTCCGGTAATAGGGCTTAGTAAGAAGGATCTCTTTGATGCTGTGCCTGCCTATCGGGAATCAAGTGGTGGCGATGCCCTTGAGAAGATGTTTGACAGGGACAAGAAGGCGCTTCGCAACATGGGCGTGCAGCTTGAGGCTAAGAACAACGATGCCTTCGATGATGGCGAGAACGCACGCTATCTAATCAGCCGAGGAGCCTTCGTTTGGCCCGCAGAGTTTGAGCTCAACCCCAAGCAGCTGGGCCTCGTGGAACTTGCGGCTAGATCATGGAACACGCAAATCTTTGGAAGCGCTGCTCGCAGCGGGCTAACCAGGCTGAAGTCTCGGGGCATGGTCGAGATAGACCGGCAGCTGCAGCACATCTCACCTCGCCTTGTCGCAAAACACGAATCTTTTGGTCCGCTAGCCGACGCCATCAGTGCCTCGACAACCGTTGTCTTCGAATACCGCAAGAGCGATGGCAGTCAGTCTGTGCGAGAGGTTGACCCGCTCAAATTGCGACTGATTGAGGGGGAGTGGGTCTTGCTTGCCCGCGAGAGAGAGGCGATCAAGAACTTCTTACTCCGCAGGATCGTTAGCAAAGTAAAAGACACTGAGGCTGTATTCGTTCCTCCCAGCGATGCTCTGATTACCCAGGCGGAGCAAGACCTAGTCGCATTTGCCGCATCGAATGTCGCAGTTATCGAGATTGTTCCCGATAGCGAGGCGTGGTGGCACTTTGGTGCAGAAAGCGAGCAGCTGGAACTAAAGTTCATGGATGAGGCACTGATGGCTGAGGACCTGATGGAATTTGGAGCCGACCTACAGGTATTAGGGCCAAAGTCTTTAGCCGATCGAATCCAGGCCGGCTTTGAGGCGGTGATTGCCTCTCATGCCTAGGCAGGAACTAGACGGGGTTGAGCTATTTAATCTCTCGCTGTCGATCGTCGGAACTGTGCTTCGCGATGGTGACCAGAGGGTAGGCGATCTTGCAGAACTCTTTGAGGTGAGCGAGGCAGCTATCATCAAGGCCGTCATGGCGATTGCAAACAGTGAGGACGTCAAGAACTACGAGACGCACTTCTATGTTGATGTCGATGAGCTTGCCGAGGGTTACGTCTCGCTATCGCAAGGCATGTCTTCGCTGAGCGAGCCTCCTTCGCTTTCAAGGAGGCAGCTGAGCTCAATTGCAATTGGCCTCGATTACCTTGCTGCAATCCCTCAGTTCAAAGCCGATTCAGACCTGCAGGCTCTTAGGGCGCTTATCAGTGAGAGCTCTCCAGCGTCGGCCACCACCCACGTCTCCTCGCGCCTAACCAAGCAGATAGAGACGCTGCAGGAGGCCATGAGTAAAGGCTTGGCTATTGAGTGTGAATACATAAATCAAACTGGGGCAAAATCCTCGCGAACCATAGATCCGCTTCGGATCGACTTCATAGGTCGTCGCCACTACCTGCGCGGTTTCTGCAGGACCAGTGATGAGCTGAGGTCCTTCCGACTCGATCGAATTCAGAGTCTCAGCATCACCAGCATTGCCATTCCCGCTACCACCAAAAGCCTTCCGATTCCCGAGGAAGTGTTTGGGGAGGTCGCCGAGGAGCAGATTGTTCAGATCACAGCAAGCGCAGAAGCAGCAGAGATTTTCTGGAACTTCCCGGTGGCCGGCAATACAAAACGAACTGGCGACCAATTGCAGGGCTCGATACGGGTTGGGAACTTGGCAGCCCTAGGAAGGCATGTGGCAAAGTATGGTGGCATGGTGAAGGTGATTTCCCCAGAGAGTGCTAGATCAGCGGTAAGAGACTTTGCGCAGCGTGCCCTTGCAGGCGCCAGCTCTCCAGGTGACGAGGATTAATGGAGCTAACCACCGTCGCAATCTGGGTCGCCGTGCTGGGCGGACTTTACGCACTAGGGCTCAGTGGGTATCGCATTTTTATAGCTATTCGGGCTCTCAAAGTCCAGCTGGCTAGGGCTAAGGGGCTTATCAGTGATATCGCGGAGGCCGAACCTAACCACCCGACCCCCGCAGCTCCAACTAACCGCTCTGACCTAGTTAGAGTTATCTCAGAAAGACAAGCTCTCAAACGTGCAAGAGCGCGTGAAGCCGAGGCCCGACAGCGTAGACTGGTGCAGCGGATTCGAGACATCGAAATAGATAAGAGGTAGGCATGAGACTTCAAGGCTGGGAATGGATCATCATTCTTGCAATCGTCCTGTTGCTTTGGGGAGCCCCGAAGCTTCCAGCTCTCGCAAAGAGCGCGGCTCAGTCGATGCGCATCTTCAAGAAGGAAATCGACAAAAACGGCGAGCCGACTGACGTCGCTAAAGAGGCCAGCGAGAGCGAGAAGAAGCAAGACTAATGGCCCGGCGCAAAGACAAAGAGCGCCGAATGAGTCTTGGCTCCCATCTCAGGGAGCTAAGGACGCGTCTTTCATGGTCGGCGGGCTTCATTCTGGCCGGCTCGGTCGTGGGCTGGTTTCTGTTCGACCCAGTTTTTAGGATTCTCCAAGAACCCCTAATTGAAGTCACTCAACGTCGTGGAATAGAAGCCATCGTCAACTTCGGAACTGTGGTTTCCGCTTTTGACCTGCGAATTCAAATCTCAATCTTCCTTGGGGTGATTCTCACTTCACCGGTTTGGCTTTGGAACTTCTGGGCCTTTATTGCACCTGGGCTCAAGCAGAAGGAAAAGCGCTACGCAACCGGTTTTACGGTCGCGGCAGTGCCGTTGTTC
>Ga0181556_1002496_pt1 | contig 16775 bp, 19 predicted proteins | sample 011ome_14_FD_148651 | JGI IMG/M metagenome (GOLD analysis project Ga0181556, IMG submission 148651) | Coastal salt marsh microbial communities from the Groves Creek Marsh, Skidaway Island, Georgia - 011505AT metaG (spades assembly) | ecosystem: Environmental > Aquatic > Marine > Intertidal zone... | reverse complement strand
TAAACCCTAAACCCTAATTTCTCGGGGGAGTGGATTAGGGTGATTATATCCTATTCGTGTGGGGATCTCGGGAGATCATGTTAATTAACATTTATAAACTAAACTAAAAAAAAACAAAGATTTTCCAGTTGGAAAAAAAAGAAAAATCCTGAGCGAAATGTTCGATGTAATAAAATCTATTAACATCGGGATCTCCCTCCCGCCGGTGATGATCCCCCGGCCCGTGATGGTCCGCCGTGATCTCGCAAGAATCATCAGTTAAAGAAATAAATCTATATAGAATTACAAGAGAACCAAGATGCCTGTCGGGACGACCCTACCCTACACATTCAAAACTGCTTTTGATACATCTATCACGAGGCATTTAGATAATACCGATCAATGGACTATATTTGGTAAAACTTATTCATCATCCCATTCAACGATGATGCGTGATCTCGATATAGAAATATACGAACAATGGTTTGAAGAAATCAAACATCTTCAACATCCGGTTTATTTACTCGTAAAACCCTTCGCTAAGAAAATACATCCAGAATTAGAAATAATACATCGTGAAAATCTGTGGATAATATGTTTTCCAAAAGAATACTTAAAACCAGAGATCAATGTAGCCACAATGATAAAAGTATCTCGGTGGCTTAAAAAGTATGATGCTATTCAAATTAAATAAATTATAAACTAATAGTAAAAGAGAATGGTATTCAATACGACCTTTGAAGTAAATGATGAATACTTTACGCCAAAGAGCGCATGGGAAGCAATTAAAGAATACATACCGAAGGACAAGGTGATCTGGGAAGCATTCTACGGAGATGGACTATCTGGTAAGCATCTGGAAGACCTCGGGTTCAATGTGATCCACGAGAAGGTGGATTTCTTTACAAACAACCTCGGGGAGATCATCCTAAGCAACCCTCCGTTCTCAAAGACGAAAGAGATATTCACTCGTCTTAAAGAAATTGATAAACCTTTCATCTTAATCCTTCCAGACTACAAAATCCACACCAATTATTTTAGAGAGATGTTCGATGACGGACAGATCCAAATACTCATACCCAGAAAGAGAATACAATTCAAGAAAGGTGGCTCTTGTTCGTTTGACTGCTTTTACTTCTGTTGGAAGATGAACTTAAAGAAGGATATTATCTTCTTGGATTAAAATTAAAATCTTAACTGCTTATAAAAGAGATGAAGGTGGCTTCTTTGTTCTGTGGGGTGGGTGGTCTTGACTTTGGCTTCCATAAGAACCCAAACTTCGAACATGTATTCGCCAACGACTTCAACAAGATGGCGTGTAAGACATACGAAGAATACTTCAAGTTCAAACCGGTATGCGGAGACATCAAAAAGATTACGGAAATCCCAGACCACGATGTTCTGTTATTTGGATTCCCGTGCCAATCATATTCCGTGGCTGGTGATCGCAAGTTAGATGATCCAAGGGGTCAGTTGTATCTTGAAGCGGTCAGGGTGTTAAGGGAGAAGCAACCAAAGTTCTTTATATGCGAGAATGTCCCGGGACTACTATCCATTGGTGGTTTTGAGACACCAAAGGATAAAAGGAATAAAACTGGGATTGTGTTTAAAAAGATACTCAAATCGTTTGAAGATGTTGGATACAAGACTAAGTGGAAGTTGTTCGAACTCAAAGAATACGGCATTCCGCAGATGAGAAGGCGTGTGTTCGTGGTTGGTGTTCGAGCCGACCTTAACATCGAACCAGAGTTCCCAGAACCCACGGGACCAGTGAGAACACTTCGAGATGCGATCGGTGATCTTCCTCTTGAACTTGATGAGAGCATTAACCATGTGGTCTTCAAACCTCCTCCGTTAGTTAAGGAACACGGGTGGATGGGTTATAGGCAAACTAACTGGGATAAACCATCCTACACCCTAACATGCCAGTCTCCCACGGATAATCATCCATCAATGAAGAGACGGATGACCCTTAGGGAGTATGCGCGGATACAGACATTCCCAGACGATATGATATTCTACGGATCGAAGTCAGCAATACTTCAACAATTAGGGAACGCCGTCCCAGCAGGGTTCAGCGTTTTACTGGCTAATATGTTGGCGAATTGTAATGACTCCAAGGATACTTGATTTCTCTTGGGGGTTTATTTTAATTGACTCACATGGACTTTACATTCATATTTACTAACAGGTTCATTCCAATCCTCTTCAAAGTTTCCTCGCTTCCAGTATTCATCAAAGTCGTCATACAAGATTTTTAGTTTGTCCTTGATCCGTTTGATTCGATGCTCCGTAGGAAGTAGAGCATCATAATACATATCCTCGAACTCATTCAAATTAGTTTGGATGTCTATGCTCTCACCTTGTAAGATAAACCGATCACATGAAGCGTGATAATAGGGACTTCTCAAATGTTCCGTCCATCTTCTCGTGATCTCGTGCCGAGCCTTGTTTCTAAGTTTCTCGTCTTTGTGTTCCACATAAGTTAATCGTCCGATCGTTCCAAACAACACTGGACTACTCCCACTGACGAAATTGGCTCTCCAACGACGAGGGCTACTGCCTCCAACCTGCTCCAACATCACCAAGCCGTATTTTGATTTCATCGGGAACTGGCTCATTTACAATTACATAAGAAAATAATTACAATACAGCACGATGTTCCTCCTCTGGAACTCCCCACTGCCTTAATCCATGAGCGTCCCAATTAGTCCAACTACTTGGAGTTTCATGATGTTGTCCCTGATACTTGTAGGACACCACACTTAACGGATCGCTTGAATTATGGAAAATGTAGGTATTTTTCTTCAACTCGTCGTCTATACAATCCCCATCGAACCCTGCTTCACACTTAACCTGCTTCCCAATCTCTTTAAGGAGTTGTGCTGGGGACGAACCAAGGTTAAAGTTATAGGAGGGTCTCTTGTGCGCTCTACCAGCGTAATAAGATGAACTGCTTCCTAACGAGTGCCCCGTGTATATAGTATCTCTTCCTGTTTGTCTTTCTATTCGTTTGCCGATTCGAATCGCTGTCTTGACTCGAGACGATTTTTCACCTTGACCTAATATGATATTGAGATCCTGAGCGAGGTCGGCAGCGTCCCTGACTTTTGTCCCTCGGTTGGCGACCACGGCACGATTACCATCATCCTCGTAATAAACGGCGTGGTATGTGGTTGAATGCTCCGGTTGATAAGACCAACCTTCAATTCCTTTCCTCCGTCTCAGTGGATTGTATGAGTCACTCGCCAATCGTGCGAATATTGAAGTATCCTTAGGAAGTTTGGACTTCGGCATCGAGCCTATTAAGTATAGCATCTATTTTTGATTCGAGTTCGGCGTTCTTCGCTTCGAGGTCTGCGACCTGCTTTTTTAACCTCTGGATGTAAGACAGACACCAAACACCAATCTTATCATAGGCTACATCGTAAGGCTTCTTGTTCTCGTCCAGATGGGCGAGACGAGGCTCAACTTCAAACACATCCTCAGCCACCAAACCAACATCGCTGAAATCTTTCTGGTATTCGTGAGAGGTTAGGATCTCTGGTCTATACCTAAACCAGACGGGTCTAAGATTGTCGATTACATTATCGACCAGTGAGTCCCAAAGATCCTCTATATCCATCTTGGTTTCTCTCGAAGAGGTCTGTCGGCAGATGTAGCCAGTTGCGTTGCTGGTGGTTCTTAGTGTTGAGGAGTAGGCGGCAGCGGGCATTCCATATATGTAGAACCGAGTGGTGCTTGTGGCTGTGTCCCGATATATTCTATTGGTTATATTTCCATCTTTGGAAAAGTAGAGGTAAGTTCCTGCCGTATTGAGCCATGTCGTCCCGTTGAAATCCTGACGAAGCGCGAACTCATCTCGATTGCGAAAATCTACATGACCGAAATTAGCGACATCAAAGTTGTAATCATCGTATCCCAGATAAGCCCTGCCGAAAAAGTGAGCCGTGTCGGTATTGTATCGAACCGACATGCGTCCGTCAGTCATATCCACATTTCCGCTTGTTCCATCAATTTGAAACGAGTAGTTGCTTATTGTTCCCTCATTACCAGTGCCGCCAGTGTAATCACCTGCCCCGAACTTATTATTTGGAACGGATGTGATGTCTTGACCCACCCACAGACGAGCCGCCTGTCCCGATGACCTTACAGTGAATATTGAACCACCCGAGTTTGTTGGATTGCTACTCGTTCTAAGCGTCAAACCAGAGCCATCGGTGTCGTCGTTGTCGTTGTCTTCAAAATACACATCGCCTCGTCCTACATTGAAGGTGAATCTTCCATTGTTGTCTATTTCGAGCCTCCTTGCGCCAGATAGTAGATCTTCAATTTTCAAGTTAAATGAAGCACTCGCATCGCTGTATAACTTCCATCCATCAACGCTATTCATCACGAATCTTAATTCCGCATCAATCTGGGACACTCCAATAGCCTGTCCGTAAAGCGACAGAGAATTACCAGATGTAATTTTGGAGACATTGAGATCTGGGATACGAGCGGTTGCGAATGTTCCCGAGGTAATCTTGGAGGCATCAAAGTCAGGTAGGTTATTGTATGTTGTAGCATAAATCGTTGTAGCCGTGAGGGGATTATACAACTGAATCTTCGAGTCGTCGATAAAGATTCTCTTAGCGCCTTTCGTGATTAAAGATATCTTATCGCTCCCGAGAGATGATCCGTCTCCAAAGGTGATCGCTGCTGGTTCTTCCCCTCTCTCGGCTTCATTCACAATAGCCCGTGTGTATATAAACCCTGCGAATGAAGCGTCTGGGTCTGTGTTGAAGAATCCGCTTTCATCCGCAGTTGCGCCGACCCCACGGAATAAAGTAGCCGACAATGTTCCAGAAATCGTGGTTTGATCCACCCCACTGCTCGTGATATTCTGCGTCTTGGTTTCCAGATCCGTCAGGTCGGGATACGGCGGAAGATTCAAATAAGAACCCGCGCTGAGGGTGTTGGCGATTGTTGTAGTTAATCCAGCGTAGGAGATGTCGGTCAATTTAGTTTTCAGGTCGCTGAGAAAGGTAGGAGGGTCGCCGAAAGCCAGAGTGTCGGTCGTGATTTCATCTGCTTTCAACTGACCCGTAATCGTAGTTTGATTAACGCCATCGCTCGTTATGTTCTGGGTTTTGGTTTCAAGATCATCAATATCCGTAGAAGCCGCTTGAAGTTCAGGGTTGATGATATTATCGACGCTCAATGTTCCAAATATGGTTGTCGTTCCAGAATTGTAGCCGAGGTCAGTTGTCCTTGTATCAATTGCCTGAAATCTTGTGTTTGTTATGCTTCCGTTGATGGTAATGTCGTTCCCTACATACACATTGTTCGTTATACTTGTAATCGTATTTACATCGTCATATGAAATCTCTGTTGTCTTTCCTTGGAGAACACCCACACTATCTTCCAAATATGTGAAGCCAGTATTTACTATTGAACCAGTGATGCTAAGGTCGCCACTGATCGTTGAGATAGTCCCATTGTGGGAGAGGTCAGTAGTTTTCCCTTGAAGCAGACCAACCGAGGAACTGAGTGTCGAGATGTTGTCTTCATTAACGGCGACCCTCCCTGAAACAGGTGCGTCCAAGTCGAATAGCCTTCCATTTTGAACGACTTGCTCCGCCTGAATTGCCGCTATACTTGTGATTTCAAGGGGATCCCCGATAAGCGTATTCAGCGCACCAGCCATGGACGCTAAGGCATAAGTTCCTGAGATCAGATCATACCAGTTTCGGTTCTGGTAGTCTAATTCCAATCCTACGGAGTCGCTGGGATACGATGAACCACCAATAGGCGCTTTCGCTCCGGTGTTATAGAAGGTCTTGTCGGCACCGAGTTCCTTCACGGCGACAGCGCTGTTGGGAATAGTTCCAGAAATGTCTGTATAAGACAGATTGTCTAATCTATCAGTGTTAGAGGCGACCGAACCACTCAGTCCCGAGACCGAACCAGTCAAGGCGGTGATGGAACTTTCGTGGGCGGACACCGAACCGATCAAGTTGGTGATAGAAGTTTCGTGGGCGGAGACCGAACCCGTTAGTCCAGAAACAGAACCACTAAGGGCAGATGTAGATCCGCTCAATGTGTTGATGGCGTTCTCGTGAGCCGTCAAGGTGAGGGCGTGGGAACTCAGTGAGGCTTGGTGAGCGGACAACGAACCATTTATCGTAGATATACTCCCTGTTATGGAAGAAATAGCCAACACATTGTTGGAAAGGTCAGTAGCCACCTGTGTGATAGATCCCTGATTGGCGGTGATCGAAGCCACATTACTCGTAAGGTCATTCCTCAAACTCGTGATGCTGTTGGTGTTGTCGCCAATAAGTCCCAGATTAGTGGTTAAAGAGGCATAAATAGGACTTAGATCAGCGTCGGTCGTTGTGATTGAGAGAGTATCTTGCTCCAAATCAACACGACGAGGTGTCGGGACATTAATAGAGGTTTCACTCATTCCTCTTTACTATCAGTAGGTAGGGAAAATCGTTCTCGTTCGGTGCTGGGATGTGGTTTCATGGGTTCGTATCCTGCCGAATCGGTGATCTCCAAAAAGAAATCTATGGTGAAACCTAATCCTTGGAGATCAATCGTGTTGTGGTCGTCATCACACAAGATAATGGTGAAGTTCTTGATTACATTCTGGAATATAGGAGTGGTCGTATCGCTCCCGTTGGAGAAAGTTTGAATCTCACCCATCCGTCTATCAAGTGGAATAGAAGCGAAGACACCAGATCTCCCGGGCGTAAAAGAGTCCATGTTGCTACACGACCACTCAGGGATTCGAACATAGATGTTCTTCGTTCGGTATAACTTGACCGGTTGGTCGCTCGTGTGAATGAGGGCTGCCGTGGAATAGGTGCTAAACCCAAGTATCTTCGACGCTGGGATGTCCGTGGCGACCGAAAATGTAAAAGTATATTTCAGCGTCCTTGGCGAATAAACTGCCGCGGTCATATTCGGGACATTGGCGAGTAAATACTCGGCTAATTCCGTGGCGGAGTAATTCCCGTCTGGAATGCTTAGACCGATCAAAGTCTCGTTTTTGATATTATACCAAGAACACGGGATACTGGCGCTGACTACCTGAATAGCGATCCTATAACCATGATCCACCACAATGGCGTCAGGCAGAGCGACTTCGTAGTGGCTGTTTTCCCTTTTCGTCATTTGATTCGAATTGAGATACAACATTCGACTCGGGTTTGTTATTTGATTCCTCATCTTGCCTTACTCTTAGTAGGCGCTCTTTTAATTTTTCCACCTTCTCCCGGTCGGGCACGAACCTTTTCCAGTCATCAGGCTGAAACTTTCCATTTCGTTCGTGGTAGAGTTTTTCAATCTCCCCGAGGCATGATAGATCCATGTTGGCTTTTCATTATCTTAGAAAAAAATATCGCCAGATTGATATGGAAGCGATCACCGAACCCTTTGTTGAAACTGAAATACCTCAGGAAGAGGAAGTGGTCGAGACAAAAGTCAAGACTAACGATGGTAGGGGAAAGAACCCCAACTCCATGGCTAATCTCAAACCACGAGCGAAGAAGTCCCCTGATGCTCCCAAGGTTAGGTATGCTGTGAAACAACCGCCGGGGGACACGATGATCTACGACATGGCTGAGCCAGTAGCACCCAAGAAGTCTGCTCCTCCTCCTCCTGAGACCCCTAAGAAGAAGAAGAGGCGCACCAAGGTGGTTGTGGTCGAACAGGATTCGAGTGATGAGGACAGCGACCAAGACATTCAGGTGGTCGTCGCCAAAAAGCAGAAGAAGAAGCCAACCCCGCCGGTCCCGTCAGCACCTAAACGACCCGCCACACCAGCACCGATGCCGAGGGAAGAGAGTGATGATGAACTGGAAGTGAAACCCGCTAAACCGATTATTAAAGCGCCTCCAAGACCAACAATAAACTTCTTTTAGTAATATAGTGATGAAGTTCCAACAGGCTTCAATTTCAGGAATTAAGGTATGTCCCCCAAAGATGAAATGTGATATACCTTATAATCCTCCGCCAGATGTAGAGTGCCTAAGTCCTTATAGTCATTTTTACGGCATAATAGCCCCTCCCGGTGGTGGTAAGACCTCGTTGATGACGAACCTTATCACACGGAAGGACATGTATAGAAAGAGGTTCAACAACATTTTTACTTTTTGTCCCAACAATTCTCGTGCTTCTATTCCCGGTCTTTTCAAGAAGTTAGACCCAAATAAGTGCTTTGAAGCACTCGATTCGCAGAGCATCAACCATGTGGTCGAACAACTCAAAAGGGAAAGCACCGATGGAAAGTTTAGTCTAATAATTCTTGATGATATGATGGCTTTCCTGAAAGACAAAGAGGTTTCCAAAGCGCTCAATTACATCACGGCTAATAGGCGCCACTTAAAAACCGCCATCTGGGTTCTCAGCCAGAGTTATAAGAGTATTCCACTTACCACGAGGAAACAGATGTCGCACATGTTCTATTTCAAACCCCGATCTCGTGCTGAGATGAAGGCGATCAGCGACGAGGTTCTGTTTCTTGAACCAAAGGACACAGGTGCTTTATTTGACTATGTGTTTGATGATCCAGATGATAAGCACAGGTTCTTACTCGTAAATATGAACGATGGGAAGTTTTACAAGAACTTTGATGAACTTGTTATGGTTGAAAATTAAGTCTTCTCTAATATCATTATGGCTCGAACCACTCTTTCTCAAAAGGTCGTGGTGAATCTTCATCTTCACGACATCGCCAAGAAGCGCCCGAGGAGGAAGCGTCAGTCGCAGGTTCAACTAACTCGTCAGTCAGGACTTAGAATGATCCCGACAATGTTCCCAGTCTATATCAATCCCTCGGTTCAAAACCCCGTGGCTTCGTATGGTGGATCGCACATGGTTGATGCCGATGTTCGTGTTAGACCTTCACAAATCGAACATCCCGGTCTTATGACCCGCCCTCCGGTGATGCCCGAACCTGAACGCGTTAGTGATGCGATGGCTCAGGCTTCGCAGGTTCAGCACCAGACACCTCCTACCACTCCGGTGAGTGTTAGTTCAGTGCGTCGAGTTAGAAACCCGCTTACAGGACAGATGGTTAATGTAGGATCTCACGCTTATCGAAATGCCTTCCGGTCTCGCTACTTTAATGAGGATCTTGAACCTCTTCCCGGTATGGAAGAACAGGCGAGGAGGTTTATTGAGAAATACAGGAAGACGAGGTAAAAATCTATGTTAATTAGTAATATGAGTTCCACACGATTGGTTCTACGAGGAACATCAGGCACTTTCAACCTCGATGGTGGATCTATGCTCCCAAAGGGAAAGTTCCTCGTCAAACCGGTATTCGGTTCTGTCGTTATTACAACGGCGGCGGGTCATGCCTTCATCAGGGCTCGGTCATCCATCAGCGCAGGGTCTCAGGTGGATTCGGCACAGGACGGAAGGCTTTCCTTCTACCTCGCTCCCAAGTTCCATGGCGGCGGTGCGAACACCGACCATTATATTATGGATTTCGCCCAAGGCGAAGTTGTTGCTTCATCACTGGATTCTTACCTCACTATCGAGTTTTTGAATCCAACGAACGGCGTCGAGGCATTTGAAACTTTTTGTCTCGTGCTTGATGTGATTGACCTTGCTTAAATTATTTTCAAAGTTAATTTTACTAATGAGTGTTTCACTTCCTCGTTCTATGCAGTATGCGCCTCTCCCGGTTGCCCCTCCTTCTACATGCCGAACCCTTTCGCTCGAGCCTACCTCGGGTTCTCAGGCTTACACCGCGGGGTCTCGGGTGATCTTTACCCTCCCGACGATGCGTAATGCCTTTATTCGTCCCGGAAGTATGCGCTTACAAGCCAAAGTAGCCAACTCCTTTGATGCGAATGGGAGCTTCGACAACTCAGGCGGGGTTGTGGCGGCGATCAAGAACAACGACATCTATGTGGGCGGTCAGCTCTGCTCTTCCATCCAGCACTACAATCACCACGCCCAGAGCGTCCTCGACACTCACTACTCGCTCGAGGAGAACAAGGCGGCACAGATGCTTTCAGGGTCTTCCGCCACCCGCGCTCCGTCCGCCACCCTGACGGCTGGTTCGAGCGGTCAGTTCTTCGAGACGCAGTTGTATGACCCCATCTTTGGTCTCGGTCAGCGTCTCTCATTCCCTCTTGCGGCTCAGGGGACTAAATTGGAGTTCGAGCTGGAAAGCGACGCCAACGCCGTGGATGGTGGATCTATTACGACAGGAAGCCTTACTTTTTCGCAGATCAAGTTGCGCTTCGAGGTCGTGACTCTGGAAGAGAATGTCGCCTCGATGTTGGCTCAGGCGCACGGCGGGGTCTATACCATGCCTCTTGACTGGATTCGCACCCACACGCAGGTGCTTTCAGCCCCGAGCAGCAGCACACAACAGACGATCGTCCCGGTCAGGGCGTCGAGCGTGAAGCGGATCATGACTACCCACCGGGACAACGCCAATCAGGGCGACATCACCAAGTCGGGTATGGTGGAAAGGTTCAACCCCGCCGGGAATGCAGTCGAAGACGGATTGGATCAGCAGATTCGTATAGGCGTTGTTTATACGCCTCAGGATAGTCATAAGATCTTCACGAACATCGTCAGTGCTACGCAGAAGGCGGCTCTCAAACAGGATCTCATGTGCTTGGCTTCCAAGAGCACCTTCCTCGCCGAGGCGGCTGGAACCGAGGGTTCATGGATCTGGATGCAGTCTTGCGGTCAGTTGAGCGGCGATGGGATGACCGAGGAGGGTCTCTCGTCCATTAGCAGCGACATCGTCGTCCAGAATAAGTATGGGGGCGTCCCCGCCAGTGTGGTGGAGTTCTACTCTATCGTTTGTGATGGTGTCCTCAATGTGATGGACTCTGGCGACGCTTCCATCATTGTTTAAATAATAAATATCAGGTAAGTAATAATGGCTAAGGACAAGAAGGATAGTGAGTCTTGGTTCTCGTGGGAATCGGTGCGTCATGGCGCTCACGCAGTCGGTGCTGGTCTCAAAGCGGCGGCACCGGGACTTGCGGTTTTCGGCACGGCGGCGGGCCAGCCAGAGTTCCTCGCAGGATCGGCGGCAGCGGCGGGGGCAGGTGCATTCTTGTCTTCGTTGGAGAAGGGTGGTAAGATCATGCGAACCCAGAATGCTCGACTTCATCGGGGCGAGATAGTAGTTCGTCCTCGGGACGCTCCTCGTGTTGGAAACTACATGGCGGCGTCTGGAATGAAGTTGGCTAATGTGAAATAATTTAGTATTAACGCAGATGGAGGTTTCGTTTCTCCCGGCATTTCTTTCCCTTCATCTCGACATTTTCAATACAGCATAGGGATCACCTATGGCGTATTGGAATTATATTACTTAGGAAAAAAGGGGTTCAAAATCAATACATTTACCCGGTTCATCATCACAAATCCACGAATTACCATCATCAGCCTTTCTCCAATGATTTCTTTGAATACTGACCTTTGTTCCTAAGGTTCGTTGGATTTCATTTCCCAATTCGGTGGAAGATTTGAACTTCAAACCCATGGATCGGGATCTACAAAACACAGGTGCTATGTGATCTCTAAAATGCGATAAACGGATTCGTGGTGTTATTTTATACCATTCACGACCATATTTGCCTTCTTCGTCATAGGCATAAGTTCGTTTTCCACTGACCGGATCGTAGTTTGGTTCTATATAATACATCTTATAGTCGGTTTTCAAGAACTCAATCAAATCAAACCACCTGTTATTAGATTCTATTAGGTCTTTCTTCGAGTCTGTTGTAGGCACATCACGGAAGGGTGAGTAATTGGATATGTCTCTGTCTAAAAAGAATTGATAGACTGCACGAACATTCTTGTCGTCCTCTATCCACGAATAGAAAGAGGTGCTTTCCTCAGGTGTTAAGGGTCTCTTTGGTGTAATTGCGAATATGCGTCTATTGCCGATAGAGATTGGAGTTAAACTATTAGATAGAGCCACAAAGCACGACCTATCGGGTGCTATGTATGGGGTTTTATGTTTGGGATTTACAAGCATTTCGCTTCTGGTTGTTATATCATTTAGTTCGGCATTCAGTTCTTTATCACCGGAGAACGATACTTCCTCTAATACAATTAATCGTTTTCCCTCGTATGTATGCGATGAGTGATTTCCAGTTAAATCTTTCTTCGAACCAATTTTGATGTAGTCATGACCCATAATCTTATTTCCTATGAGTTCTAACACGATACTTGTCTTTCCTGCTCCTCCCATGTCGCCATAGATTAGGAGAACCATTTGAGATCGTTCTATTCTCTTTTGAAGAACGAAAGCGAAATAGTTAAGGAAATACTCGATGGAAACTGGATCTTCACCACATATGTTATTTACAAGGACATGAAATATACTGAGATCAGCCGTGGTGGGTTCGGGATGTCTTTCCATGATGGCTGGTCTTCGATAGATGTTTAAAACACCGGGATCATCGGTATATCCAAATCTAAATCTTCGTTCAATCAAATTGAGTTCATGAAGACTTTCTACCCAGTTGGAACTTCCGTGGCGAGTCCAAAGCCCGAGTTCGCTGTTGTTGTTGAGTTTAGAAATACATACTTGATTTCTTTTTATAATATCACCAAAACAATTACGACCTACCTCGATGTAGAACTCACTACCATCTTGTTTCATGTAATAAACTTTGTCCTTTAAGTAATCTTTAACACGACTTATACACTCCCGAGCGTATTCAGCACCACCTCTGTAATCTTTTCTAATAGAGTATTTTGCTTTCGTGATTGGTAGAAGTTCGTTTATTTTGTCGAAGAACGCTGGATCAATCTCATTAGATACTTGGAGAGAATCCAACTGCTCGTAGATGTCTCCATCATCTTCGGTAATATGTTGTTTAACTTGTTCTAACCAAAAGCGATCATCACTGCTCGGTAAAGTTGTTTTGATGTCGAATATTAAATCATATCCATGATTGTCTTTAACCAATTTAGAGATCTCAGCGAGATCTGGAAGTTGTTTCTTATCTCTCCACACATAAATGCCGTCATGGACCAGCGCTATGGTTTTATACTTCTTATCTTGAAGACACTTCAATACATCGACCATGATTGTTGCTTCTATGGTTTGTAAAGTGTAAGCGAGTGCCGAATTGACCGGAACCCTCTTCTTCTTGCGTCTATTCTTGTTCTTATCATACTCCTTCCTCTCTACATCATCTCGTTTGACTGCTTCCCTCTTGTAGTCCTCCCAATCTGGGATCTTGGAGGCGAGAACTCCTTTAAGGATATTGATGTCTTCCTCAAAGTCTAAAACCGCTTGGTGATGTTCTGTTTCTTCTATCTCGTTGTCCTTTAACCAAGTTTGTAATTTACCGCCGAACATTACTCGAATAAACAACTCTTTGGATTGGTCTTTATCCACCTTGTAAAGTTCTTGAACCTCTTGTAGTATCTTGCCTCGATGAATAACATAGTTCTCTATTCCCGGGAGTTCAACACCAAACTTCTTAGCCATTTGATACATGATTGTAGGGTGAGCGTTTCTCATATCCACTTCGTAGGCAGAGTCATTCAAGACCAGATTGCGGATTTCACCCTTGATAGGCTGAATACACCCTTTTGGAGCATAATACCTTCCATATTCCTTACCATTTTCAAGAGTATGACGATAATATTTGACTTGTCGTGTTTTCCGGTCGCTCATACAACTAATTTGTTTTAATACACCGGGATCAATAAGACCCTCTATGGGTTCTTGGATCTTTTTGAGATCTTGGATCACATTTAAATCATAGTATCTCTCAGTCAAGATCATATGTTTATCTACCATTTCTCCTTTAATAATGTATGAGAAAAAAATTACGCCTCCTGACCGATCAGATTTTTGAGTCCAAGCCTGATATACTCCTCCTGAATGTCGGTGCTGTGAAGCATCTGTCGAGCCAGAGCCTTTCGTTTGTTGAGCCACTCCCTTGACTTCTTGAACTCGTCTCCAAGGATATAGGTGATGTAGGATCGCCTGAGTTCTGTGCCTGATACTCCAAACAGATCTGTGATCCGTGTTTCAAGGGTCTTCTCATGAACCGGATTGCCGTCTGGGGTGCTAAGCATCCACTTCTGCTGAACTTCGGGACGAGCCTCAACGATGTCCTTGATGACCTTTTGGAGTTTCTTGGTGAATTGAAGTTCAACATCACCATAGTGGGACTGGGTCTTGTAGGACACCCAAGTCATCATACCTGTATCGATGTTGTAGTAATTGGTCTTCTTGGGGACACTCTCACCTTCCCTGACTATCTCCACCTTGCGGTAGTCGCCTGAGCGGACCGGTGGCGTCATCGTGAAGAGTGCGTAGATCAATTGATAGTCTGGGTCTTTTGGGACTTTTCGGTCGATGACTTCCTTCCATGGCTTAACCACACCGAGTTCCTTCTGTTTCTCCCTTTGTTCCTGAATGATGTTTCCTTCATTACGAGCCATCTTAGCATACGCCCTGACTGCTTCATCGCCGAGCATCTCACGCCACTCTGGGATCACACCGGCGAGGGCTGATAGGACTCCAAAGTATCCCTTTCTTGTTGAGTTCTTCATTCCTGCTGTCTTCTCTTCAAGCAGTTCAATCATCTCCTCGTGATCTTTCAACTTGTCGAGGTTGTTCTCAATACCAAGTAGTTTGCCTGTGGCTCTAATCCTTGAACCATAACCGGTCAATGTGTTTATAGTCCAGCGACTATTCTCGTCATTCTTTAAATCTTCAAGCACATTCGTGGCGCCCTCTGTCGTGGTGATGTCTCGGGTATTCGATATGACCTTCTCTGGGATCGTCCTCGTTCTGGCGAATGCTGAACCCGAAATCGCCGGGAGGTTTCTCAACTTCCTGAGGTCATTGATGAAATCATGGCTGATGTCGTATCGATCCATACTCGCCTGAGTTGGGATCGTTCCTTCTTTAATACGCTCGATCATCTGGCTTCTGTTCTTATTATACTTGCGTTCCTCACTCATCTCTACTATTGGTATAGATTTTTTTCTTTAACTATAATATGAAGATCCAAAAATCTACGAGAGCGGACAAGAAGTTCATGGTGATCTCTCCTGAGGGAAAGCCGATTCACTTCGGTCAGGCGGGGTATAAGGACTACGAAATCTATTTAAGGACAGAAGGTAAGAGTAAGGCTGATGATATGCGGGATCGGTATATCAAGAGCCATGGTAAGATCAAGATGGGCGACGGGTCTCTCGCTTGGGAGAACCCAGAGACCGCCGAATACTATTCTCATAGGGCACTTTGGGATATGCCTCGTGGGAACGCTCTGTTTAAGCAGATCGTCAAAATAAGATCTGGTTCTTGAACTCGGGGATGTTGCCTAAGAACCACGACGAAGCGAACCACACTTTACCCATCTCGTTGTCCGCTCCACGGACATAATTCACTCGCTTGGGGATCAAGATGATGGATAGTCCGTTCTCTTTAATTAGGTTGTATCTCTTCTCTGTCTCTAACAGGGTCATGGGACAAAGCATCAGGAACGGCTTACCCAGTTCCATCGCTTTCTGTAAGAACCTCGTCTTATCACTGAAAGGTGGGTTAAAGACAATCATATCAATACCTTGAAGGATTTCATCGTCTTTCCCGATATTGAGGAAGTCCAATTCTTTAACATCAGTTCCTTCCTTGGGATACTTGTCTGTGCCGATGACCTCGCATCCATGTTTCTTTAACACATTGGCTATTGCACCAAGACCATAGGTGGGTTCAAGGACTTTGGACTCTGCTTTCACATATGGAAGGATCACCTCTATCGCCCATTCGGGGGTCTGGAAGAAGTCCTCACCAATAGGTTGCTTCCCTCCTTTAAATGTTGATGCGTTCATCTCTCTTTATAATAGGATTGAAAATTATTCAATCTCTTTAATAGTTTAACCCTTAACCATGATGGGGGATCACCTCAATCTCTTTAATAGTTTAACCCTTAACCATGATGGGGGATCACCTCAATCTCTTTAATAGTTTAACCCTTAACCATGATGGGGGATCACCTTAATCTCTTTAATAGTTTAACCCTTAACCGCGAAGTCCTTCTACATATTTCTGGTATAGTTTATGCTCTATATCATTTGCTTCTTTTGCTCCACAATGAGAACATGATCTTTTTAATATTTTATCTTCAATCATGGGATAATTCCATAATTTTACATCTCCAATCAAATGAAAGTATCGTGATGTTGCTACACTTCCTATCACATTACTAAACACCAACACCTCCAAATGTTTTTCACCATCAATCTTTAAATTGTTCCATCCATACCATTTTGGTATTTTCGACCAAGGTATTTTTCCCGTCCAGAAACCACTGACCGGATCGCCTACGGGGTCAAACCTATCATCTCCGTGATGTCCTAACCCCTCACCTCGTTCGTGAGTTTCGTAGAAATCATTGTGGTCTCGGCATATGTTTAAAATCCTTTGAAGAGTATATTTCACTTGAAAGGCATTCGCTGGATTGCGGACGATTGGAACAACAAAGTCATTCATCATCTTGGTTCTCTTGTAATTCTATATAGATTTATTTCTTTAACTGATGATTCTTGCGAGATCACGGCGGACCATCACGGGCCGGGGGATCATCACCGGCGGGAGGGAGATCCCGATGTTAATAGATTTTATTACATCGAACATTTCGCTCAGGATTTTTCTTTTTTTTCCAACTGGAAAATCTTTGTTTTTTTTTAGTTTAGTTTATAAATGTTAATTAACATGATCTCCCGAGATCCCCACACGAATAGGATATAATCACCCTAATCCACTCCCCCGAGAAATTAGGGTTTAGGGTTTA
>Ga0181556_1002461_pt1 | contig 16937 bp, 17 predicted proteins | sample 011ome_14_FD_148651 | JGI IMG/M metagenome (GOLD analysis project Ga0181556, IMG submission 148651) | Coastal salt marsh microbial communities from the Groves Creek Marsh, Skidaway Island, Georgia - 011505AT metaG (spades assembly) | ecosystem: Environmental > Aquatic > Marine > Intertidal zone... | reverse complement strand
AGCCGTAGATCCGGCCCGACAGCCCCGTGGTGCAGTCCGTGTCCCCGACGCTCAGCGACATGGCCTAACCCTTCGCGCGGCTCGCGCCGCCCGCGTTGGAGACGACCCCGCCGAGGGTCACCGTGGGACCCGTGGCAGGCACACCCGCCACGCCGTCGGCGTCCTGCGGCGTGAAGGTGAAGCTCACGGGGTAGGGCCCCGCGGTCCCGACGAGGGTGCCGACGCGCACGGGGTCGGTGACTCGCGCGAGCTTGAGGGTCCCGCCGTTGATCACGACCTCGCCCGTGCCGTGCGCGTTGATGTTCACCGCGCCGTTGTTCGAGCTCGTCACGTCGATCGAGCCGTCGGCGCGCAGGCGCACCATCGTCGTGCGGGAGTTCGCGCCAACGCCGTGCAGGCGGTGCTCCCCGCGCTCGACGCTCTGCGCCGGCAGGCCCTTGTCGATGAGGAAGAGCGCGACGAGCTCGTCCCCGCGCCGCACGGCGATCGCCTCGGTCGTGTCGGTGAGCTCCGGGGAGACCATCGAGCCGAGGGGCTGCACGAGCTCCACGTCGTCGAAGGACTCGCTCCCCGCGTCGTCGCCCTCGGCGCCCGCGCCGGCGGTCTGCACCGTCGTCGCGCGGGTCGTCGTGCTCACGCGGAGCGCCGTGACCTTCACGAACTCCAGCACGTCGGCCTCGTCATTCATCGGGGGTCACCACGATCGAGTTCTTCGGCACGAGCACGAGGCGCGTCGTCGTGCCCTTCTCGCGCGAGCCGTCGAAGGTGACCTCGGTGATGAGCATCTCCTCGTCGAGCGGACGCCCCTGCGCGTCGAGGAAGAGGTCGTCGCGGACGCGCGCGATGGTGTTCACCGCGTAGAGCCGCTGCTGCCCCTGCACGGTCTGCCCGTGCCCCTGCACCGAGCAGGTGTAGCTGCGGAAGCCCTGCATCCCGTCGGCGATGACCTGCTCGGCCTCGCGTTGCGCCGCCGCGAGGGTGCGCGCGCGGTCCGAGCGGATGTGCCGCGGCTGCGGCATGAGCGTGTCGAGCACGAACCCGCGGGTCACCGCCGCGTCGAAGAGCCCGGCGTTCTGCTGGATGTGCCGGGAGCGCGACGAGACCGCGCTCCCTCGCACGGTGCCCGTGTACACGGTCACGTCCGTCGGGACGTCCTGCACGTCGAGCCCCTCCACGCCCTCGAGGATGTTGCCCGAGGCGACGCCGCGCTCGTCGAGGCGTCGCGTGAGCTCGTAGAGGGGCTGCTGGTTGTAGTCCGGCGCGTCGACGACGACACCGACGGTCCCGTCGACGCGCGGCGCGACCCACATCAGGAACCCCGCGCGTCGCACGATCGAGGTCGCGAGCGACCAGACCTTCTCCCCGGGCCGAGGGTGCGCGAGGTCGACGGGGCGCCGCCGGCGCTGCGTGCTCGCCCCACGCGCCCCGGGCCTGCGTGCGCCCTGGACCTCCCGCGCCGCCGCCGCGGAGGTGATCCGCAGGGTCAGCGAGAGGGGCGTGAAGAGGGCGTTGAGCGCCTCCTCGAGGGAGACGCCCTTGAGGTTCACCGTGGGGTCGGCGTCCCAGCTCATCGCCGCGCCCGCGAGGTCGCGCCCCGAGATCACGGCGCCGCAGTCGCTCCCGCCGCGCGCGTAGCGCTTCAGGGACTCGATGCGCCCCGTGAGCTGCGGGTGACCGTCGATCGACAGCGTCGCCCGGTCGAAGAGGCGCACGCGCTCCGGGATCGTGCGCCAGGTCGTGCGGCGGGTCTCCGAGTGCCAGACGCTGAAGGTCCACGGCTGCCCGGCGCGGAGCATCGACAGCGCCACGGTGTATCGGTCCCAGGCGTCGAGCTCTGCGGCGTTGCTCCCGAGCACCAACGAAGCCGTGTGCGTCGTCGCCACGATCAGCCCCTCGGCACGGGCAGGACCACGAGACGCCGCCCCGCCCGCACGCGCGCCGGGTCCGAGATGCCGTTCGCGCTGCGCAGGAGCGTCACGAGGTCGCTGCGCCCGTACACGGCCTGCGAGACCTCCCAGAGCGCCATGTCGCGCGGGACGACGTAGAGCCGCTGCTGTGCCTCGGGGATCAGTCGCGCGCGCAGCGCGTAGATCGCCGCGCGCAGCCGCAGGCACGCGAGGGTCGCGGCGTGGGCCGAAGCGAGCGAGAGCGCGGCGAGGCGCAGGTTCGCCTCCACCGGCCGCAGCATCCGACGGATCGCCTCGCCGATCTCCGAGAAGGTCCGCGGGGCGAGCTCGACGTACGTGAGCCGGTCGGTGACGACGACGGCCATGGGCTCGTAATCCTCGGTCTCCGCCGCGACGGCGGTGTCCGCGTCCTCGGCGAGCTGCTCGACGTTGCGCGCGGGCTCCGTCGCCTCGGCGCTCTCGGTCGGCGACGCGAGGAGGGACACCGAGGCGTTGTGCTCGACCCAGCGCACCGTGAGGCGCACGCCCCCGCGGTCCTCGGGCGTCGCGGTCTCGCTGATCTCGCCGATCGCGACGGTGATCTGACCGAGCGTCGGGTGCATGAGGGTCCCGATGGGCGTGGCTTCGAAAAGCGTGAGCAGGTCGTACCGCAGCCCCGGGAAGAGCTCGCCGTAGCGCGCCACGAGGCGCCGCGTGTTCACCAGCGGGATCACCAGCGTCCCGCGGTAGGGCTTGCGCCCCGTGGGCTCGATGTCGGCGCCCGGGCGGCGGTAGGCGGTGTGCTCGACGAGGTCGTTCCCGCCGTCCCACTCCGCGCGCTCCACGGGGAACGCGGTCCCCTCGTACGTGCACTCGGGGGTCGTCGAGAGGGCGTCGCTCATCGGTTCCCCGTGCCTGCGCTGCGGACGTGCGCCGCGTCGTGCGGGTCGATCGCCACGCGGAGGGTGCCGCGCGCGATGGAGTCGTCGAATGCCTGCGTCATCGAGGTCGTCAGCCCGCGCCAGAAGTCGCCCGAGAACGCGTTGGTGTACGCCGGAGAGCCCTGCCCCCCGCGGACCTGCGTGCGCTGCCCGTCGACGGTCTCGGTGCGGTTGTCCGAGTAGAGGGCGCGGTTGAGCAGCGAGCCGAGACCGCCCCCGACGAGGGTCCCGGCGACGCCCGTAAGCACCTGCGCGCCCATCCCGGCGCCGCTGCCGAGCGCGAGCACGCCGCGGAGCGCGTTCGCCGCTGGAGCGAGCGCCGGGAGCGCGCGGGCGATCCCGTTGCGCGCCATCGGGGCCAGCGCCGCGCCCGCGAAGCCGCTGAGGAGCCCTCCGCCGGCGCCCGCTGCCTGCGCCGCGACGGGGTTCGCCGCGGCCCAGGTCGCGAACGCGTTGGACATGCGGACCAGCGCGCTCGTGTTGTCGCTCAGGGCCGTCAGCCCCTTCTCCTGCGCGCGGGTGAGGTTCGCGAGGTCGTCGCTCTCGACCGCGTTCTGCATCCCGGCGATCTCGGTGTTCGAGATGCCGCCGCCCGCCATCATCTCCGTCACGCGCTGCGCGCCGGTCTGCCCCGTGGGGGTCTGCCCGCCGAGGAAGGTGAGCAGGCCGCGCATGTTCGAGAGGAGCGACTGCGGGTTGCCGTGCCCGCCGCCGGCGAGGATGTTCATCGCGGCCGACGCGTCGCCTCCGGTGGCCTGCGCGAGCCGCGCGGCGAAGTCGAGCGGCGACGTCCCCTCGCGCATCCGCATCGCGTTGCCGGTGCGCGTCGGGTCGCGCTCGAACATCCCCTCGCGCAGAGCGCGCAGCCGCGCGCGCCGCATCCGCCCCTCGGGCGTCGCGGTGCTGGTCTGCTCCTCGGCCGAGCGGATGTTCTGCAGGATCATCTCCTGGCGCCGCGGGGTGCGCAGGAAGTTCTGGAGGTTCGAGAGCGTGTTGGCCGTGTTCCCGGGCTGCCGCCCCGTCGACGCCGCAACCTCCTGCACCGCGACGGACTCCTGGAACGCCTGAAGCGCGGCGCGCTGGCGCTGCTCGGCGGTCGCGCCCGGGCCGAGCGCGGCCACGCGCTGCCCCATGAGCGCGCTCGCGCCGGGGAGGCCCTGCTGGATGATCTGGTCGATCTCGACCGAGCCTCGCTGCGCCGCGCGCATGGCGTAGCGGAGCGCGGTGTTGAGCGAGGCGCCCTGGAGCCCAGCCGCCCCGAGGCGACCGCGCGCGGCCAGGAGCTGCCCCGGATCGGCACCCGCGGCGTTGCCCTCGCGGATCACGCGGAGGGCCTCGTCGAGCGCCTGCGCGCGCGTCTGCCCCGGTCCCGCCTCGAGGGCCGACCCGCGGGCCTGCCCCGTCTCGAGGGCCGCGGCGACGTCGGTGTACGACATGCCGGTCTGGTCGACGAAGGCCGTGAGCCGCTGCCGCGCGACCTGCACGTCGGCCTCGGTGCCGCCGCTGTTGCGCACGGCGTTGCCGATGGTGCGGTTGGCGATGGCGCGCTGCTGCCGCGCGTCCTGGATCTGCGCGTGGGCGCCCATCGCGAACGCGCCGACCGCGCGCGCGCCGCTGCCGACGGTGGACACCACCCCGCCCGCGATGCCCCGCGCGCGGCCACGCGCCTCTCGCGCCTCTCGCGCCGCCGCACGCGCCGCGGTCCGGGCTTCCCGCGCCTCGGTGCGAGCTCGCACGCGCGCTTCGCGCTCCGTGGTGCGGGTGCGCTCGCGCTCGATGCGTTCGGCCTCGCGGGCGCCCTCGCGCGCCGCGGTGGTGCGCTCGCGCTCGGCGCGGCGCGCGGACTGCTCGGCGGCGCGGTCCGCCGCCTGGATGCCGCGGAGGCGGATGGTCGCCGCGGCGATCGCCATCCGCGTTTCACGGTTGGCGGCGGCGACGCGCTCGCGGCTCTCGCGGTTGGCCGCGGCCGTCGCCGCGCGCTCGGCCTGGCGCTTGGCGCGGAGGGCCTCCTGCTCGGCACGGGCGCGCGCGCGGGATTCGTCCGTCGCAGCCTTCTCGCGGGCCCTGGACTCCGAGCGTGCGTCAGCGCTCATCCCGCCCTGCGCGGCCCGCGCCTCGCCGCGCAGGCGCCCGAGGGCGCGCGAGACGCCCGATGCGTCGGCTTCGAGGGTGAGGACCGCGCGCGCCATGGTCTATCGCTCCGGGGGGATCAGTCCGAGTCGTCGGAGGACGTCGTCTCCGTGTCGCTCGACGGCGAGGTAGGCGAGGAGGGTGAGCTCATCAGCGTCCTCCACCGACCCGCCAGTTCGATCGCGATGGAGCGCAGCGAAACGCTGTCGAAGGCGAGCAACCGCTGTGTCGGCTGCGTCCCTTTTCCCAGGGCGTCGACGAGGTCCCTCACTTCCTCCGCGGACCGCGCGGTGCTGATGGGGGAGCGCTCCTGCACCCAGTCGAGGAAGAGCTCGAAGAGCGCGCTCACCTCGTCGGCGTCGAGCAGCAGCCGGAGCTCGTCGGGGTTCTTCGCGACGGGCCTGTGCGGGGGCGCGGGCTCCACGAGCGCGAGGGCGATCGTGCGGATCTTCACCTCGAGCTCGTTGATCGCGCGTCCCGCGTCGGTGTCGTCGATGAACGCCTCGGAGAAGCGGCACTCGTCGAGGAGCCACGTCCGCGCGGCGCCGCGCAGCCGCAGGTTCTCGTCGGCGTTGAGCGTGCGCAGCGCGAGGGGGACCCCGCGCAGGCGCCCGCCGCAGCCCTCGAACTCGATGAGCTTGACCGCGACGCCCGTGCGCGACGCGCCGAGCGCGCGACGAAGCGGCGAGGACCCCGCCGCCTCGTGGAAGCGCTCGCGGAGGTCTTCGCTCACGGGGCCGGGACCTCATTCACGAGACGGCCGTGGAACTCGAAGGACACGTCGTTGGCCTTGTCCGTCGAGCTCTCGACCTTCACGGAGCGGATGTCGCCGACGCAGTTGTACGTCGTGCCCGCGAGCGTGAAGGACAGCGGGACCTCGTCCTGCGCGTTGGCGATGGTGATCCACGCCTGCTCCATCCCGTCGGCCGGGACGGCGTTGTTCACGCTGATGGTGATCTTCTTCGCGCCGGGCGAGAACCCGGCGTTGCCGAGCAGCAGGGTGTTCACGTCCTTGTTGTCGGTCTCGACCGACACGGAGATGGACTGCGCCTGGAGGACGGGGATGGACTCGTACGCGACGAATCCGGGCACGGAGTAGGGCATCGGCGTCTCCTGGATCAGAGCTGGCGGACGTTGCCCGCGATGTTGTGCAGGCCGGGGATCACGGCCGAGGGGATCTCGCAGTTGAGGCGCCCGGGGGCGCCGGCGTCGGGCTCGACGACGAGCAGCGGGAGGTTCGCGTCGACGTTCACGACGATCGCGTCCTCCTCCATGCGCTTGAGCAGGAGCGCGATGCGCGCGCGCACCGTCGACGGCATCACGACGCGCTTGGCCTTCGGCGGCAGGCCGTTCGCGCTCTCCGGGGCGAGGCGGCAGCCCTTGAAGGTCACCGCGAGGTCCGCGCGGATCGTGTCGGCGACGTGGTCGGGGACCGTGACGTTCGCGGTGTCGAGCACCGCGAAGTTCGGGGTGCCCGATCGCAGGCAGCGCGTGGTCACCGGGCGCGCGAGCGTGCCGTAGCCCGGGCGCGCACCCGATCCCACGACGGGCGTGAGGCCGTTGTTGAGCGCGCTCTCGACCTCGGTCGCGAGGGGCTGGTCGGCCAGCGCGCGCTGCATCACCACCGTGGCGAGCTCGACGCCGTCCATGTTCGCGCTGGGCGTGTCGGCCTCGCCGTCGGTGTCGCCCCCGGCGCTGCTGTCGCCGTGGAGGCGCGCGGCCGCGGTCTGCGCCGCGACCTCGCCCGCCGTGAGGGGCGACGCGAGGTGCCACGGCATGCAGAGGCGCGCCGCGTCCTGCCCCGTCGCGACGGTCGTCGCGTTGGCGAGGGTGTCGACGGACGCGCACACGCCCTGCTCGAGGAACTGCACCGTCGGCCCGGCCTGGGCGTTCAGGTGCGTCACGATGCGCCCGATGTTGGTCGCGTCGATGCACGCCCCGATGACGCGGTCGAAGCGCTGCGACTCCACCGCGGTCAGGGCGTTCGCGAAGCTGTCCTGCGTCGCGCCGCTCGACAGCGTGATCTCGCTGCCGAGCGTGCCGGTCGAGGACCAGGTGCCCGTGGTCGCGCCGGGGCTCGTGGTGCTCGACGTGGTGATCCGCGTCTCGGCCTCGGCGCTCGACACGAAGTAGGCGTCGACGATGAGCGTGTTGCCGCGGGGGCCCGCGTGCTTGGCCTTCAGCGTCACGGCGCCAGAGGAGTTCTGCGCCGTGTAGGGCAGGTCCTGGTTGTCGTTGATCGCGTCGGCCACGGCCGCGGCGATCACGGTGGCGGTGTCGCCCGAGGCGACGGGCACGTCGATGATCTGCCCGCAGAGCTTCAGGCGCACGGTGTAGGCCGCGTTCGCCGTCGTCGCGAAGGTGAGCACGGCGGTCGCCTCGGTGCCGCTCGCCTCGGCGACGGCGCACCCGTAGAGCGAGCCCGCGGGGGCCTGGGCGTAGAAGGCCTGCGCCATGCGGTGGAGCTCGGAGCCGCGCCCGAAGAGCGTCGCCGCGTCGTCGGCGCTCGGCACCGCGCAGGGCATCTCCACGGCCTGCGTGCCCGCCGTGCAGGTGAAGCTCGGCGAGCTGTCGGTCAGCGTCGTGCCGATCTTGTTGCCGAGGATGAGCGCGCGCTTCTGCGCGACGCCGGCGGACGTGCCGGTCCCACCGAGCACGACGACGAAGTTGATGCCGGGGGTCTTCCGCGACGCGGGCACCCCGGGGACGGTGATCGGCATGGGTCAGACCTCCTGCGAGGACGCGGGGGCGTCCTGGGTAGCGGGCTCCTCGGCGTCGGCCTGCATCGGCGCGGGCGTCGCGGGGACGGCGGGCTCCTCGACCGCGACGAGCTCCAGCGCGCCGCTCGCGAGGGCGCGGCGGTGGTAGCTGTCGTCGGGGACGTCGACGCCGGCGGCGATGATGTCGCCGGACTTCGACCGGCCGACGAAGCGGCCTCCCGTGCCGGGGACGGGCAGACGCCCGTCGCCCACGGCGCGCACGCGAATCGTGTTGCTCATGTGACCTCGAGGAGGGGGTGAGTCAGTCGTCGGTGGTGTCGGACACGAACGCGACGCGGGGGTTGTCGGGGTTGTCGTCCGACGCGGTGAAGGGCTGGTTCACGTTGCCGTCGATCTCGACTAGCGGATCGCTCTCGACCGTCGGCACGATGCCGTCGACGGCGCGCTGCGCGACGACGGTGATCTGCGTGATGTGCACGCCGCGCTCAGCGAGGAAGGCGCGGGCGCGCGCGTAGCGGACGCGGTGCTCGTGGAAGAGGTCGTCGGACGCGACGCCGTTGAGCGCCGCGATGACCGCGTCGTTGAGCGCGTGCACGCCCGGGGTGCCCGTTGCGCCCTTCATCTGGCGGCGCGCGCCGCGGGTGTCCTGCATAAGGACCCAGGCGACCCACTGGACGGTCCCGACGTCGTCGCGCTCGCCCATGAGCGTCTCGACCTCGGACGAGACATCCTCGCCCACCCACTGCCAGAGCACCGCGGGGAGCGCCCCGACGGCCTCGCGCTGGAGGGTGATCCCGCCGGGCGTCATCTGCACCTGCCCGGTGAACCGGGCGACGGCGGCGAAGAGCCTCTCGGGGTGCGCGGCGTCGCGCTGGAGGTCCGCGAGCGCCGCGTAGAGCGCGTCGTCGACGTCGTCGAGCGTCGCCACGGTCAGCCAGCCTTCCAACCCGCTGCGGTCGTCGCCGCGCGCAGGCCCCGCTCCGCGATCTCCTCGACGTAGGGCTCCGTCGCCTCGGCCGCGGGCTGCATGTAGGGGTAGGGCCTGCTGCGGTCGGTGCCCTCGTCGACGTAGCTCGCGTAGCTCATCCCCGCGACGACGCCGCCCTCGACACGGTCGCCCACGCGGCGCGCCGGGAGGGCCTGTATCGACGCCGTGAGGTCGCCCGTGCGGTCGGTGTACGGGTGCTCGGCGCGCGCGTGCTGCGCGGCGCCCTGCGCCCACGTCTCGACGACGCCGGGGAGGGCCGACAGGGTCTCGCTCTCGAGCTCCTGCAGGGCCTCCTCGATGCCGCTGAGCGACGCGGTGAACACGATCAGAACCCCGTGCCCGCGGTGGTGTGGTCGAAGGCGTCGGCCCAGACGGTGCCGCCGTCGATCACGGTGACCTGGTCGGGCGCGGTGGCGATGGGCGCGGGGGCGCCGGTCTCGGGGAAGCGCGCGCCGCGGTCGCTCTTCAGCGAGGCGAGGTCCTCCTTCGCGCTGCGCAGCCGCGCACCGAAGGGGCCGCGCTCGGCGTCGCTCATGTCGCTCGTGCGCGCCGCGGCGTAGGCGAGCGTGAGGTCCATTGCGATGTCCTTCGCGAGCGCAGGGACGTCGGCCGTCGACGTCCAAGGCGTCCCGTGCGACGCGCGCAGCTCCGCGTCGATTCGGTTCTGCGCGCGCGTGCGGAAGCGCGAGATCACCGCGGAGTCCGCCTCGCCGTCGCCGTCGCGGTCGAAGATCCGCAGGAAGAGGCCGTCGTCGGCGACCTCCGCCTCGAGCTCGGCGTCCGTGAAGTAGTCGATCGGCATGGCGGACTCCGCTCGTGGATCAGGCGTCGAGCTGCATGAGCACGAAGAAGATCTCCAGGCCCGCGGCGCCGGGGTCACCGGAGAGCGTGAAGGTGATCGTCCCCACGCCCACGACGGCGGACTTGATGTAGACCGCGTTCGTCGGCGCCGATGACGGCGTCGCGACGCAGCGGGAGCCCGCCTTCGCGAGGCTGTTGTTCACGACCACCGACGTGGCCCCGTTCGCGACCTTCACGACGCCGGCGGGCCGGTCGATCGTCGGCGTCGCACCGATCTGCGAGTCGCCGTAGATCGCGATGCCGTCGGCCGTGCCGACCGCGAGCATGCCCTGTGAGCCACCGGGCGCGAGCACGACGCGCGCGGCGCCCTTCGACGTGAGCGCGAGCTCGACGTCCGTGTCCGACCCGCGCGCCTGCACCGCGACGGGGTTGCCCGTGGCGCTGCCGGTGATCGACACGCTGTTGACCGCGCTCGCGGGGGACACGACGCGCGCGCCCTCGACGAGGGTCCCGGCGACGCCCGCGCGCAGCACCAGCGCGGAGACCTCCGCGCCGTCGGTCGCCGTGGTGTGGATGCTGTCGACCGCGCCGGCGCTCTTCAGCGTCCCGGCGGCGTTCTCGGCGCGGAAGAGCGCGCCCGCGCCGATGCCGGCGCCCGCGGTCCCCGACGTGGTGTGCGAGAGCGTGAGCCCGCGCGTCACGCCGGTGTTGGTCGCGTCGTCGGTGACGACGTTGAGGGCCGTCGGTGTGAGCGCCGACGGGGCCTTGGGCGAGAAGCGGCCGTTGGCGCCGCGCGCGAGGACGTCGCCCTCGGTGCCCGTGTTGGTGTCGATGTTGATCTTCATCGCTCAGACCTCCTCGAAGGTCCCGGGCGGCATCGTCGCGAGGTCGACGCCCTCCGGGATCTCGGCGCCGTCCTCGAGGAGGATCGGCGTGCTGTTGCGGTAGCAGCGCACCGAACCCACGGCGCGCAGCCGGCGCGCGGTCCCGGGGGTGGGCGCGCTGGGCGGCGGAGCGACCCGCTCGGGGGAGAGCTGGGCCTCGCGGTCGCTCCACGCGCGGTCGAAGCTCGCGCGCTGGTAGCGGACCTCGGCACGCGCCTCGATGAGCGCGGCCTCGAGCTCCACGACGCGGCGGCGCTCCTCGTCGAGCGCGGCGGTGAGCTCCGCGATCTGCGTCTCGCAGTCCGGGTGCTCGGTGGGGCCGCGCCCCTCGGTGGCCCGCTCCTCCATCTCGACGCCCGGCCCGGCCTCGGGCAGGGTCGACACGGGGGCGAGGGCCGCGGCGGCGGCGAGGGCCGTCACCGCGGCGTTCTTCTCGCGCGCCACGATCAGGCCCGCATCCCCGTGATGATCCCGCCGTAGCGGCTGTCGATCACCAGGAACTGCGACGTGTGCGCGACCTTGATCCGCGTGTAGCCCTGGACGCCCGGGGCCTTGTCGAACCAGGTCGTGGTCACGATGCCGTTGGCGCCCTGGCGCATCCGCACGACGCGCGCGAAGGCGCGGCGGGCCGGGTCGGCGTTGACGTGCAGGATCGCGAGCGCCGTGGTGCTCACGATGCGCGACATCGAGCTCCCGCCCGCGGCCATGTACTGCCCGCGGTTCACGACGACGTTCGGGATGCCGAAGTAGAGCCCGAAGTCGCCCGCGCGCAGCAGCCCGCCGTTGTTCGGGTGCGACAGGAGGATCTCGCGCAGCTCCATGTTCTGCTGCGCCGCCTGCCACGTCTCGATCGAGAACACGGCGTGCGTCGGGGGCGCGTCCATCGCGGCGATGATCGCGTGCATGTCGGATACGGGCGCCGCGTTCGCGCCGCCGTTCCAGTTGTAGTCCGCGCTGAGGGCGCGACGGCACGCCGACGCGTAGTTCGTCGACGTGAAGAGGCCGTCCTTCACGACGCGCAGCTCCTGCTGGAGGAACGTGAGCCCGCCGAGGCGCTCGGTCTCCGCGGCGACGCTCTCCAGGCGCGGGTGCTCCATCGCGAGCTGGTCGTTCACGTCGCTCTCGAGGCCGTGGTCCTTCAGCGTGAACTCCACGCTGGAGAGGCCCGAGGGGACGCGCGTGGCGCGGGCGCCGTGCGCGAGCGTGTCGTCGACCTGCGCGCGGTCGGCCGAGCGGGAGCTCACGTAGAACTTCCCCTCGCGGAGGTTCGGCGCGACGAGCTGCACGGGGCAGACCTCGTCCTGGATGAAGCCGTCCTCGTAGGCCGCGAGCGCGGTCTCGTCGAGCAGGAGCTGCTGCGACACGTCCGCCGGGTCGAGCGAGAGCTCGGAGAGCGGGCGCTGCACGGGGGCGCGGCGCGCGTGCGTGGTGACGGGCACCGCGCTGTAGTTGAGCGCGGCGTCGGCGCGCGCGTTCATCGCGTCGGCGCCCTGGCCGATGGAGTGCGCGAGCTCGCGCGGATCCAGGCCGAAGGACGCGAGGCGCTCGGCGACGGCGGGGTTCATGCCGAACGAGGTCGGCTGCGCGGACCGGCGGCGCTGCGCCGAGTCCACGACCAGGTGGCTCTTCATCGTGTGTCTCCTGTGGTGGTCCGGGGATCAGCGCTGCGTCACGCGACGTAGACGCGGGTGGGGTAGCAGAGCTCGACGAGCAGCTTGGCGCCCGCGGTCGCGGCGACGGTGCTCTTCGACCGGCTCTTGCCGACGAAGTAGTAGGCGCCCGTCGACCCGGGCAGGGTCTTCACGCGCCCGCCGACGGCGAGCGAGGCGCCCTGCACCGCGACGACGTCGGCGCCGTAGGCGATGGTGCCGGTGCCGTCGGACTCGAGCTGCACGATCGAGCCGGGCCCGTAGACCGTGACGTGGCCGTCGTCGTCGGGCGCCTCCTGGATCGCGCCCGCGATCAGGCCCGTGTTGGTGGTGTAGAGGTTGTCGACGGCGTCCTCGGACCCCTCGGGCGTGCCGTAGCCCACGAGGCGGTCCTCGTAGAGCGCGGCGCCCGAGCGGTTGACGCAGGACTTGGCGGTGTCGGTGAGCAGGCGCGTGCCGGCGGTGGCTCCCATGGTGTTCTCCTGGTTCCTTCAGCGGTGGATCAGCGGGCGACGCCCTGCGCGAACGCCGCGCGGGCCTTGTCGGCGGTCTCCCCCGCCAGGTGCGCGCGGAGGGCCTCCACGCGGGTGAGCTGCACGCCGTGCTCGGCGTAGACCGCGACCAGCGCGGCGACGTGCTCCTCGGTCGTGACCTTCTTCGCGGGGTCCGCGGCCTTCGCGCCCTGCGCGGCGCCGGCGGCGCCCTGGCCGGTGATGTTCTCGGCGCGGGCGGGGTCCTGCGCGCGCTGCGCGAGCTCCTGCACGCTCGGCGCGGGGAACTTCTCGTCGAAGCCCTTGCGGTCGGCCTTCGCGAAGGCCACCAGCGCGGGCTTCACGTCCTCGCCGAAGCCGCGCGCGACGCAGACCTCGTCGATGCGGCGGGCGATCTCCTGCTCGTCGCGCGCGGCCTTCTCGGTGCGCAGCGCGGTGAGCTCCGGGGTGACCCGCGCGAGCTCGGCGCGCGCGGTCACGAGGTCCGCGATGGCGGGCGCGACGGGCGCGTCGGCGGCGAGGCCGAGGGTCGTGCGGACGGCGCCGCCGTCCTGCGCGAGGGAGAGGACGGCGCGCTGCGCGTCGTCCTCGGAGGCGACCGCGGTCAGCTTCAGCGCCGCGGCGAGCTCGAGGAACGTCTTCATGATGGTGCCCTCCTTCGGGCGGGTGACGGGCGCCGCAGCGCCGCGGGACATCTCGGCCGGGGGCTGCCCCTCGGCGACAGGGAGCGTGCGCAGGGCCTCGCGGACACCGCCGATGACCTCCGCGGAGGTCTTCAGCGCGTCGAGGCGCAGGGCGCGGCGCAGGGAGCAGATGATCTCGTCGGTGTCGACGCCGCTGGTCTCCTCGGGGGTGCCGATCAGGCCCTCCAGGCGCGTCAGCGCGGCGAGGACCTCGGGCTCGGTGCTCACCACCGGGAGGTCGAAGATCTCGCGCAGCATCGACACGACGTCGCCGCGCGTCTTGATCTCGCCGTACCAGTACCCGAGCTCGGCGCCGGCGCCGCGCGGGTCCTGCGACGCGGCGAGGCGGGGCAGCGCGGCGAGGCGCGGGTGCGCCGTCAGCGACACGCTGTAGAGCACCGTGCCGAGGGACGCGCCGGTCTCCTCGTCGATCCCCTTCGCGGTGGTGATCGAGCAGAAGGGCCACGTCGGGGGCTTCTGCGTCGCGGGGTCGCCGACGATCGAGAGCCGCACCTCGGGCGACACGTCGAGTCGGGCTTCGAGCGTCGCGACGGTCTTCTTGGCCCCGTCGGGCATCGTGCGCTCCATCGAGCCGCGGCGCAGCGCGACGACGTGCCCGCGCGGCTCGGCCCACTCGGCGGGCATCCCCTCGCGCGTGTCGGCGTGCTCGACGACGAGCGGCGCCTTCGGGTAGCGCGCGAAGTTGGCGACCATCGAGTCGATGTCGGCCGCGGTGATCCGCGCGTAGCTCCCGTCGGCGAGGCGGTAGCCCTTGAGGTCGGCCTCGTAGGCGATGACCGTGAAGGGACCGCCCTCGGCGTCGGTCGGGGGCACGCTGAGGGCGACGGCGAGCGCGAACGCGAGGTGTCGGGTCTTCATGGCGCGGAGTCCTTCGTGTCGGCCGCGGCGGGATCGGCGCCCGTGCCGTCGGCGGGGAGCTGGGGGGCCGCGGGCGCTGCGGGGTCCTGCGCGGGCTGCTGCGTCGCGGGCGGGGGCTGCGCGGCCGGGCCTTCGAGGATCGGCTCCGACCCGACGCGCGCCGGGATGCGGAGCTCGCGGCGAGCCCACGCGAGCGGGATCTCGACGCCGGCGTCGCGCGACGCGGTGATGCCGCGTGCGACCGCCTCGCGGTCGACGGCGTCCTCGATCTTCGGGCGCACCGTCGGCAGCGGGCACCCCGCGCCGAACACGTCGGGGTTCGCCCGCACGAAGCGGCGGAAGACCTCGGTGAGCACGCGGGCGACGCGGCGGCAGTCGGCGCGCCAGTACGTCATCGTCGCGCGCTCGCCGACTTGCATCGCGGCACGGGAGCCCGGCACCACGTCGGTCGCGCTCGACGTCCCGTTGATCGCCTTCGACATCAACCGGTCGACCTGGTCCTGCGTGAGGATCTGCAGGGGGTTGGTCGGCAGGTCGTAGCGCAGGGCCTCGATGCGGACGGTGTCGGGGAGCACCGCGCGCATCGCGCTCGACATCGAGGTCACCGCGGCGCGCGCGGCGGCGACGTCCTTGTCCGCGGCCTTGCGGTCCCCGTTGAGCTTCGTCAGCGCGCCGTCGGCCTTCGCGCCGCCCGCGCTGAAGTAGCCGACCACGGGGGGCCTGCCGACCATCTCGAGGAAGCGCATGAGGTCGCGCCACGACCAGACGCCGAAGAGCCAGTACCACGCGACGACCGCGAAGAGCCCCTCGGCGGCGCGGTGCTGCCCCGCGACGCGCGGCTCGTGGATCAGGAACTTGTCCGGGTGGAACGCGCTGAGCTTCGACCCGTAGAGCCCCGAGAACGGGCTCATGGGGTTGCCCTCGTCGTAGATGCGCAGCGCCCAGGGGTCCGGGTCGAAGCGGTCGCAGGCGTACGAGAGACGCCGCTCGGCGACGCGCGAGAGCGACACCGGCACGACGAGGCGCCCGTCGCGCGCCCAGCTGATCTCGTGCGCGCCCGCGGGGTAGTACGCGGCGCCGACGATCTCGGCGACCCACGTCTCCAGGCCGGCGCGCTCCCACGCCTTCATCACCTCGGCGCAGGCGTCGCGCGCGCGGCGAGCTCGCGTCGGCGCGCCCTCCTCGCCCGGCACGACCTCCATCTCGGTCTCGACGACGGAGAGCTCACGCGTCGCGAGCTGGGTGTGCAGGTGCGGGTAGGTCCTGCGCGCGTGGTCCGCGAGGTCGACCCAGTCCCTGAGATAGCCCTCGTTGCGTCGGGTGATGATCTGCGTGAGGCGCTCGGGGGTGACGGCGTTGCCGAGCAGCGTCGCGTCGCGGTCCTGCCACGGCGCGGGGATCGTGACGTCCTCGCGCACGCTCTTGCCGGGCATCTCGACGCGCAGCCATCCGGCCGCGGCCTCGAGGCCGGTCGCGATCGCGTCTCGGATCAGTCCCATCGTGGTGGTGCTCTCAGCAGAAGCCAGCGGTGCGATCGCCGGGGTCTTCGAAGTCGGGCGTCTCGGGCGGCTGCTCGTTCGTCGCGAACTGCGCGGCCCACGCGGCGCCGACGAGCGCGCTCACGAGGTCGCCGTGCGCGCCGTCGGGCGTCGTCGGCGACGTGATCGAGAGCCCGCCGCCGGGCGAGGGGCGCGAGAGCACGCCGTTCAGCTGCGCGCGCAAGCGCGGGTTCTTCGGCAGCGTGAACCGGCCCTCGCGCAGGAGCCTGCGGAAGAAGAGGTACTGCTCCGCCTTGCCCTTCTGTCCCTCGGGCAGCGGCGCGACGGAGAGGCCGTGCCGCGCCATCTCCTCGGCGACCTGGTCACGCTCGTGGGAGTCGGCGCCGAGCGTCGTCGCGCCGTAGCGGAGGATCGACGGCGCGAAGTCGTCGACGACCGCGGCGGGCTTGAGCTGCACGCCTCCCTCGGGCCGTCGCTCGTCGAGAAACGCGAGCTCGTAGCGGTCGGTGTCGGGGTCCCGCCGCACGAGCGCGAGGGCCGAAGCGTTGCGGCGGAAGGCGAAGTCGCCCGCGGCCCCGTAGAGCCCGCCCGGCGCCGGCGGAAGGTCGAGCGGTCGCACCGCGTCGGTCGCAGCGTCGAGGGAGACCTTGTCGAAGAACGTGGCGCTCCCCGCGGCGAGCGGGATCGCGTCGATCTCGCGCTCGGCGTTCTCGGGGTCGCTCAGGCGCAGCGCGGCCTCGATGGTGCCGTCCGGGTCCCAGGTCGGGTTGAGCGCGCGCGTCGGGGCGACGGCGCAGAGAGCGTGCTCGTGCGCGCCGAAGTCCGCGGCGAGGGTGTCCTCGAGGAGGCCCATCCCCGCGACCCAGGGCGTCGACGCGGCCCACGCCTGCGCGCCGGGAGCGAGGCGCTGCGCGGCCGCGCGGTAGAGCTCGGTGTCGTTGACGACGCCCGATGCCTCGTCGCGGAAGAACGCGGCCTCGTCCATCCCGAAGAACACCAGGACGAACCCGCGACCGCCCTTGCCTCCGCGCGACGCGGCGCGGACGCGGATCAGCACTGGTAGACCGTCGGGGCGTCGGAGCTCGATCTCGTCGGCGGTGTCGCGCAGGACCATCGCGCGCAGGGCGCTGGAGGTCTCGCAGTACCCGCGGACGAAGCCCAAGATCTGGCGCGAGAGCACGAGGTCCGGCGCCATGAGGAGCGCGACGGCGCGCTCGCCGTGGGCCAGCGTCGGGAGCGGCACCGTCAGAGCCGCGTGCAACGCCTTCGTTGCGATGAGGCGCGAGGTCTTCCCCGCGCGACCACCGGCGCGCACCGCGACGAGGCGGCGGGCCCGGCGGGGGAGCTTCGCGAGGGTGCAGCCGAAGTGCCGGAGCGAAGCCTCGT